>Ga0181531_10000038_pt1 | contig 116342 bp, 121 predicted proteins | sample PEATcosm2014_Bin_38_FD_119743 | JGI IMG/M metagenome (GOLD analysis project Ga0181531, IMG submission 119743) | Peatland microbial communities from MTU Mesocosm Facility, Houghton, MI, USA - PEATcosm2014_Bin11_10_metaG | ecosystem: Environmental > Terrestrial > Soil > Wetlands > Peat | place... | reverse complement strand
CTTGGATTTCTTCAACGTCCTTCGTATCCAACGTTATCAGTTCCGTTCTTGCATCGGCGTGAGAACGAAGGAGTTCGTCGATTTTCGCGTGGATCGCTGCGGTGTCACGGTGTTCGGTGCGCGTTATGAACAGCGTCATCATCCACGTGGCTAAAGTCGCTATAGCGGCCCATCCGAATGTCTGGCGCGAGAAAATCAGCCATGCGATTGCATAGAGGAGGACGACGGCGAAGGCCATTGGATGGGTGGTTAGTTCCCCAATCCGGGTGAGGCTGCGGCGAAGGAATCTGCTCATCTTGGGTGAACGCCTGGGCGCGCCATTAGTGCCAAGTCGGCCCTCACGCCCGCGCGGCTGAAATTCATGCCGGGCCGCTGCGTTATGCCTGATTATGGATTCTTCGTTTAAGGATCAATCCACATCCACACCCGGTCACTCGCAATCGAAAGACCATCGCATGCGCGGCCAAGAGGCGATTTGCATGGCCGAGATTGATGTCGTGGACGGCGAGATCGATGCGGTGGACCCCGCCGACCGGCGGTGATATATAGCCGCGTGGGCGCCGTAAGGCGCCCTTTTCGCCAGCGCTTTAGACATGCAAATGGCGAATAAAACCTCGGTGGTGCCGAGCCGGAAACGCGATAATAATCGATGTTCCGGCGGTCGGGCGCATAGCTCAGTTGGTAGAGCAGCTGACTCTTAATCAGCGGGTCCAAGGTTCGAGTCCTTGTGCGCCCACCAAATTCATCAATGACTTAGCCAAGTCCGGAGCTTCCATTCCGACAAGGCGGTCCACTGCTATTCAGACAAACGATTGCTTATTGTTCTCGTCGACATCTTACGGCACCTCGATTTCGGCGCGTAAGGCAGACACCGCGCAGGACATGGGTGAAGGATTTCACTGATCGGCAGTTAAACGGGCAAAATGAATATCGGGGCGCTTCTTGCCGTATTGAACGTCGGAGCACTGTTGATATCGCAACCGGCATCGGCTTTTGGTGCGCTTGCCGTGGGCGTTCCGGCCGATGTCTCACATAGCGGTTTCGCCTATGGCATCAACGTAAACGCGCCGACCGAAGCGATGGCGCGCGAGACGGCTCTCAGCAATTGCCGCGGAACCAATGCCAACTCGCAGGTCCATTCCCAATCGAGCCAGCCCGCGCGGGCCCTGTGTACGGTGGTGACAACGTTTCGTCACCAGTGCGCCGCCGTGGCCGAAGACCCGGCTGCCGGAACCCCCGGCGTCGGTTGGGCGGTCGCGCCTACGCTCGAGGACGCAACACAACAAGCGATAAACAATTGCCGGGCCACGGCGGGTGCAACGCGCAAGCAATTCTGTGCCAGGGATGCTTACAACTGCGACAAGTAGGTGTCAGGTTGCCATAAGCGCGTCGCGATCCTGCGCGTCCTCAAGGTCCCGAGGATCGATAGCCACCATCTCGACAGAGGACGCGTGCGCGGATGCCGCCGGCACAAAAATCATGGTGGCGACCCGGCGATAAACCGGGAACGATAATTCCTCGATGCGTTCTTCGTCCGTTACGACGCGATAGTCTCCGGCGCCCAATATTCGATCGACGCCCTTGAGCAAGAACGGATGAGCGAAGGTTACGGTTTTGCTGCTGGTACGCGTTGCCATGGTGGAATTGCTGCTCGCGACTCAGGGATAGAGCGTCAGGATCAGCATGCCGACAAAGACGACCACGCCTGCGGCTAAGAAGTAATACCCTACTTTGATGGCGAAGTCGCTGGTGCCGTAGCCCGTTGTCACGATCAGCCCTCCTATTTTGGCGACCTTTTCCAGTCGCTATTCGCAGACACTATTCGCAGCACTATTCGCAGACTTGGGCGAGTTCTCGTGCCAGAGCCAGCACCTGGTTTTTGGCCGCTTGCTCTTTATCTGCAGTCGACCGCCGGTCCGGAGGACCTTCGGTTCCTACGTTGACTCGGCCAGACAGCTCTCCGCGCGCCGAGGAGAATGTGAATATGAACGACCCGCGGCCATCTGGCTCTAACACAATGGCATCCACGCCACTACACTCCCGCTTTGTGCCAAAACATATGTTCTACCCTCGGCGCCGGAATCGACTTAGCCATCGACAGCATCCCGGTTGTCTAAAGCCCGCGTGATGCCAGCCGCGCCAAAAACGCCCCGTCCGGTCTAGCCGCACGAGGCGTTCCACTACCCATTTGGCTGCGCGTTACGCCGCGAAGCGGATGCTGGGCGAGCCAATCACGCCACTCTTCTCCATCGCCGTCTTCATTTCATTCGAGCCCAACCAAGTGCGGGCCTTCGATACGTCGGCGACGTCTTGGACGATCAGCACATCATTGGCGTCGTCAGCGCTGCGAAACACCTTGCCGTTGGTAATGCCGGCGGACGTGCGATCCTTTTCGTGCCCATTGTAACTCGTACGCCAAGCGTTGAAGTCCTTGACCTTGAAGCGAACGGTCATGTTTTCGTTTGTATTGGGATTTGCCATAACAATTTCTCCTGAAACATTTGAAGTATGTTCAGTCTGTATGTCCATCATTCAGACTGCCGAACGTACTTAAGACCCAACGCAGACGAAACAAGCTCGTTAAAAAACTATAGCTGACCGCATGACGATCGTCTGTTTCGGCGCGCGATTTTCACGAGCGCAAGACGCTGGAGCGCATGGAACGTCACGTTCCATCTTCTCAGTGGCAGCGTTTCCAAAGACAAGCTCGCACTGAACCGGCTGCTATGACCGCATCTGAAAAGCAGATCTTATGCTTAGAGCGGTGGCGCCGAGCGCAAACTGATAAGTTCAATCGTGCGCCCTTATCGGGTCAATGTCGAGGATAATATGAGCATGTGAAACAGAAGATCAGAAATACATCCGGGCTCGCTGTTTGATCCCAACATCCCCACATTCAACGCGCACTGTTCAACGAGCAAAACTGATCCACTTGAGCGGAGTCGCCTCAGGAAAGGAAACCGCATGTTCAAGCTCACGCAATATCGCACGAAAGCAGCCGAATACGGTAATTTGGCCGACACATCGACGTCTTCTGACCAAAAGCGCGATTTTCAAAAGCTCGAACAAAGATTCACGTTGCTCGCCGATAATGAGCAATGGCTCGCGGATAATTATCACGATACCGTGACCGGCGCGGAACAGGACGCACCCGAAGCCATCGCCCTCGCGGACGAAGAGGAGCGCATCCTGCGATGTCTCGGGGCGGCCGTCATCATGCAATGGAATGCGATCCCGACGACGCTGCAGCGCGAGCTTTTCGATACCGCAGGCTCGCTGGGGGATGTACTACAAACGGTGACGCTGCGAGGCCAGATTGCCCGCTTCCTGCATAACTACAAGGACGAGCAGAAACCCCGCCTGTTGAGTTGACTGAGTTCGACCGCCGCCGGCCAGCGCGTGGATCGCGCGTTCGGTAGAAAATCGCCCTGGCGCATAGCTCAGTTGGTAGCGTAGCTGGACCCTAATCGGCGGGGTCCAAGGTTCAAGTCCTTGTGGGCACACCATCAGATCCAACCCCGCCAAGTCTTCACATCCAACCCTGCCAAGTCTTCGGGTCATCAACCGCCGAATGCAACGGGCCGAGGCTACCCGCGACTCAAATTGCGCTGTTTGGGCTCGACCCGGCGCGGCTGATGCGATTTATTTCAAACACAGATTGCGGTGGTTGGGATTTTAAGACGTGGCATTTAAGCCCGGTCCGGACGATAAAATTTATCCGGTCGTCAAGGTCGCGACCGTTCTCGACGCGCTCGCAGCCGAGGGTTTGCCAACCGAAGACATCCTGCGTCGCATCCGGTTGTCCAAAGAGGCTATTCGTTCGCCGGCAACCCGGGTGTCCATCCATCAGGTCCTGGAGTGTTACGGCTACGCTGCGGCGCACGCGCGCGATCCTGATTTTGCCTTCCAGGCAGGCGCGCAGTTTCACCTGTCGGCCTATGGGATGTACGGGTTCGCCATATTGAGCGGCGTGAATTACCGGCAGACGATGCGCTTCGCGGAGAGGTACCACGAATTGGCGACCCCGCTCACCGCAATCGCGTTTAACGAGGAAGGCGGCCGCGCCATCTGGAGCTTCGCCCCGGTTGCAAACCCAAGGGTCGACGCCCGCCTCTACAGATTTATCGTCGACATGCAGTTCGGCATCACGCTGTCGCTCCACCGCGACGTTATGGGTCCCACGTTTGCCCCCCGCGAGCTTCGCGTCACCTATCGGGCGCCGAATGCCGCCGGGATCCATGCCGGCACATTCGGTTCGCCCTTATTGTTCGAACAACCTCACAATGAGCTCGTCTTTGATGCGGATTGGCTCGATCGTAACCCCACCCTCGGCAACGAGATTACCCACGCGTCCGTGGTCGCGCTGTGCGACGCGCAGCTCGAGGAATTCAAGCTGAACTTGGGGCTGGCTGGGAAGGTGCGCCAGATTCTGATGGCGAGCCTAATGCGGCCGGTGAGCGTGGTGCGGGTCGCTGACGCTATGAACATGAGCGTGCGGACGCTGCGCCGGAAGTTGAGCGAGGAGAACACTTCTTTCCGTGCGCTGGTTGATCAACTGCGCATGACCATGGCGGTCAGCTATCTGCGCGATACGGACCTGACCGTTGAAGAGATTGCCGCTTCGCTCGGCTTCAGCGATGCCGCCAATTTCCGGCACGCTTTTCGCCGCTGGACGAAGGCGGCGCCGGGCGAGTTCAGAGGCTTTTCCGGCAAGGCCCAGGCCAAACCGCGGGTGTAGGAACGGCCAGTTGGCCGCTTTTCCCCGCGTGATGACCGCAAAAAACCGTGTCACAGGCGCTTGCGGCTTGTAGGCTTTCTTGACTTCGTTGGGCTCGGGACCGGCCTCGATCGCGCTATGCTGCGCTATCGGAGTGGCGATCCCGGCTTTTGATCCGCCCTACAGTGTTGGATCGCGAAGCAGCATTCTTTTGATCAAAAGCCGTCCGTGGCTAAGGCACCACTGGACGGATGGAATTGCATTGCGTTCGTGAGGCCACTGTCACGGGCGGCAGGTAAATGGTGATTGAAGGAGAATTGCAATGTCGACACAAACAGGATTGAACCCGCCCATCCTCGGTCGCGGTTTGCTGAGTTCTCTCGCGGACAATTGGTGGCTGTTCTTGCTGCGCGGCCTCGTGGCGATCGCGTTCGGCGTGATCGCGTTCGTGTGGCCGGGCCTCACGCTAGCGGCGCTGACCCTGGTGTGGGGTATCTACGCGCTCGCCGACGGCATCTTGGCGCTGTGGGCGGCGTTGGCCGCGACTGGCGGCAATACGGCAAAGCGCTGGTGGCTGGCTTTGGGCGGCGTCGCTAGCATCCTCGCCGGGCTGGTGGCGTTCTTCTATACCGGAATGACGGCGCTGGTCTTACTCATGTTCATCGCTGCCTGGGCGATCGTCATCGGTGTTGCGCTGATCTGGGGTGCGATCGAACTCTGGAAGGTGTTGGACGATGCTTGGTTGATCGGTCTCAACGGCGCATTGGCGATCGCTTTTGGCGTGCTGATGGTCGCCCGGCCCGGTGACGGCGCGGTGGCGGTGGTGTGGATGATCGGCTGGTTCGCGGTGGTCTTCGGCATTCTCCACATTGCGCTAGCGTTCCGGCTGAGAAGGTTCAAGCAGCCGGCGTAAAGAGCCGGGTTGGTCCGCGGAGAGAACGCAGCCGGGCGGCTTTGCCGTCCGGCGCGACCGCTGCCGGCGTTGCGGTGGATGGATGCAAGGAAAGCTCCCGAGCGGGCTTTCATTTGGACATTCAGATTTGCTTACGAATGCCGGAATTGCGAATGCCGGAATTGCGAATGCCGGGATTGCGAGGAGAGTTAAAGATGGCCGACCGACTGTTTTTAAAATCCGCAGCCTGCATTGTCACCTGCCTGTTGGCGATCTCCGTGGCGTTCGCGGGCGAGGCTCCCGTTCCCGAGCCGGTCGCGGACCAAGAAACAGAGCTTGGCAAGGCAGTCTACGAGCAACTGCGCGACAAGGTGGAAATCGTCCAAAGTTCGCCACTCTACGAGACGCTAAAGCCGATCGCCGACGCAATTTCCCGGGTGGCGCAGCCCCGCTACGAACATCCATTCAAGTTTTACTTGGTGCATGAGGCACAGCCGAACGCCTTCGCCACTCCCGGCGGCAACGTTTATGTGGTGGATTCTTTGCTCTATTTCGTCAAAAAGCACCGAGCAGCTCGCGGGCACGCTCTGCCACGAAGTCTCGCACACGATTCATCATGATGCCATCAACCGCATCAAGGAGCAGCGAAAGCTCGAGGCGTTTGAAATCGGCACGACGCTGCTGCTTGGGCCGACGCTGGCCAAAGCCATCGCCGTCAAGATGATCGGCGATCTCAACTCGCTTGCCTATTCGCGCGACATCGAGTCGAACGCCGACCTAACCGGCTCGGATATCTGCGCGCAGGCCGGCTACAATCCATGGGGGTTGGTATGGCTCTTTAAGGAATTCCAGGACGCCGATACCAAGCAAATTCCCCAACTGTTGTCCGATCATCCGGCCAACGGCACCAGGATGGAAACGCTCCAGAGGCATTTCCGCGACAATCCGGCGGTCTTCTCCAAGTTCGATCCAGATCCGAGGTCGGCGACGCCGTTCAACGTGGCGAAAGACGCGCCTGTGGTATTCTTGCGCCCGTGAAAACGCCGGTACCCCGAACCACGCTCATCGCCATTTCGACGACGGCGTTGCTTTTTTTCGCCTTCGGCCTCATCGCCGAAGAGGTCGCCGGAGGAGAAATGTCGGCATTCGATCGCAAGATACTCCTCGCCATGCGCGATCCGGCCGATCCGTCGCTGCCCATTGGTCCGGCTTGGCTGCAGGAGGCCGCTCGCGCCGTCACCAGCCTCGGCAGCATCGTCGTGTTGGTTTTCGTCACGTTGGCGGCCGTCGGTTATTTGTTTTTGGTGCGGCAATACGCCTCGGCGTAGCTGATGCTCGCCGCCGTGTTCGGCGGCCTTGTTCTGACCGAGCTGCTCAAGGCCGGGTTTGACCGACCCCGGCCGGATTTTGTGGCGCACGCGGTGCGGGTCTTTACCGCAAGCTTTCCCAGTAGCCACGCATCACTTTCCGCCATCACCTATCTGACCATCGGTGCGCTGTTGGCGCGGGCCCAATCGTCTACCACGATAGGACTCTACTTCATCGCATTGGCGACGTTTCTGACGGTGCTGATCGGCGCGAGCCGAATCTATCTCGGCGTTCACTATCCGACCGACGTCCTTGCCGGTTGGTGCCTCGGCGTCGCCTGGGCGATCACGTGCTGGCTCGTCGCGGCTTGGCTTGCGCCGCTGTCGGCATAAGGCGGCCGCGATGGCGCATATCCGCATCATTCTGCACGGCAAGGCCGCCGGCAATGCCGACGTGCGCGCCGGCGTTCATACGTTGCGGCAGGAGGGACATGTCGCTGAAGTGCGCGTCACCTGGGAGGCGGGAGATGCGCAACGTTTGACCGCCGACGCCGTAACGGAAGCCAGTGCCGGCCACATCGATTGCATCGTCGCCGGCGGCGGCGACGGCACAATCAATGAAGTCTTTGCCGCGGCCTATGCCGCCGGTCTACCGGCAGGATGCTCGCTCGGCATCCTACCGCTCGGCACCGCCAACGATTTCGCGCACGCGGCCGCCATACCGTTGCAAAATCCGACCGCCGCGCTGCAACTCGCTGCCGGCGCTTCGCCGCGGCGGATGGATATCGGCGTACTTAACGGGCGGCCGTTTATCAATCTGGTCTCGGGCGGATTCGGCTCGCGCGTCACAGTGGAAACCGACCCAACTCTTAAGAAGCGGCTCGGCGGCCTCGCTTATGTGTTGACGGGCATCTCGCGCTTCGCCGAGCTCTCCGCCAACGTCGGCCGCTTCCGTGCCGAAGGTCTTTCCTGGGAAGGACGCTTCGTCGCGATCGCCATCGGCAATGGCCGCCAAGCCGGAGGCGGCGTACCGCTCTGCCCGGACGCGCTGATCGACGACGGCCTCCTCGATTTGATGATCCTGCCCGAGCTCGACCATTCAGCGCGCCTTGATGCTTTCACCCGCCTGCTGCGGGAAGGTGCAACCGCCGTTCGCGCCGATCTCGTCACCGCACGAAGCGCGTGGATCGAATATGAGTCGGAAGAAGCGCTCAACGTGAATCTGGACGGCGAGCCGATGTTAGCGAAGCACTTTCGCGTCGAATGCCGCCCTAGCGCCCTGCCGGTCCGGCTCGGCGCAACGCAGCTGTTGTCGGGCGGTGGGTCGCAGGTGCGATAGACAACCGCGCCCGCGCCGAGAGGAGGCTTCGTTAACGGATCGCTTATGTCACCCCCATTAGATTAACGGCGCGCTATTGTCATGCGTTGTTATTCGGAGTGACCAAATGAGTTGCATACCTTGCATCGTTTTTCCTATGCCGAATCAGGAATGGATGGCTCATCTCGAAAACGGTTCTGCGGGGCCTTTTTTGGACCGAGATTTGGCGATCAGGGTGGCGGCCGCCGAGGCGTTGGCATTGCGGAGAGCTGGTCGGCCAGCCCGCGTCGTCATCAAAGACGAGCGTGGAGAGACTTGTGCCCAAAGGTGCCTCTGCCAGGAGTTTGGTTGCTGACGCCGGTTGTATTCAAGCCACGCCGGGCTCAATACGACTTCGGCAGATCGAGCACCTTCTCGGAGATGAAGCAGAGGATGAGCTGCTCGGTGATCGGGGCGATGCGGGTTAGCGTCACTTCGCGCAGCAAACGCTCGACGTGATATTCCTTGGCATAGCCGAAGCCGCCGTGGGTGAGCACCGCCTGCAGGCAGGCGTCATAGCCCGCGCGCGCGCCTAGGAATTTCGCCGCATTGGCCTCGGCGCCGCAGGGCTCGCCGCGGTCGTAAAGGTCGGCGGCGCGCGCCGCCATCAGATAGGCGGACTCCAGATACATCCAGCACTGCGCCAGCGGATGCTGGATGCCCTGATTCTGCCCAATCGGCCGCCCGAACACGACGCGCTCGCGCGCGTATGTGGCGGCGCGGCGCAACGCATCCTGCCCGATGCCGATCGCCTCCATCGCGATCAGCACGCGCTCGGGATTGAGGCTGTCGAGAATGTAGCTGAAGCCTTTGCCTTCCTCGCCGATGCGATGCGCCTCGGGAACAAACAGGCCGTCGATGAAGATGGCGTTGGAATCGACTGCCTTGCGGCCCATTTTCGCGATCCGGCGCACTTCGATCTTGCTGCGGTCGAGGTCGGTATACAAGATGGTGATGCCATCGGTCGGACGCGGTGCGCCCTCGTAGCGCGTGGTGCGAACGAGCAGCATGATCTTGTTGGCGACCTGCGCCGTCGAAGTCCAGACTTTCTGCCCATGCACCACGTAACCGCCAGGCGCCTTTTCCGCGAAGGTCTTGATGCGCGTCGTATCGAGACCGGCGTCGGGTTCGGTGAAGCCGAAGCAGCATTGATCCTTGCCGGCGACCAGGTTCGGAATCCACTCGGCCTTTTGCGCCTTCGTGCCGTGCACCACGATCGGATGCGGTCCGAACAGATTGATGTGCACCGACGACGCGGCCGCCATGCCGCCGCCGTGGCTCGCAACTTCGTGCATCATCACGGCCGCCTCGGCGACGCCAAGGCCGGCGCCGCCATAATCCTCGGGCATGGTGATGCCGAGCCAGCCGGCGTCGGCCATGGCGCGATGAAACGCCTCGGGAAATTCGCCGTCCTCGTCGCGCGCCAGCCAATATTCGTCGTCAAAACGCGTCACCACCGCGCCGACGCCCTGCCGGATGGCGTCGAGATGCGCCTGGCGATTGTGGTCGGACGGGTTTCGTCGGGGCATTTGGCGCCATTAAATCGGGCGAAAGGGATGCCGGCAATCCTGGCGCGGCCTGGCATGACCGCTGCATGGACGCTCCGCGCCGGCGCGTGTAGTCATGGTTGGCGGCGAATGCTATCGCGTTTTCGCCGGTCGCGGTTCATCCCGGAGTTGGAAGGCACTTAAAAAGAATGCATTCGCCAACCGCCTCGCCGCCCGTTCTCGGCGCCCAGCTCGATTTTCCGCATCCGGCGCCGCCGGAGCCGGGCCGCACCATTGAAGTCGCCCCCGGCATCCTGTGGGCGCGCCTGTCGCTGCCGTTCCTGCTCGATCATGTGAACATCTATTTCGTCGACGACGGCAACGGCTGGGCGCTGATCGACACCGGGCTCGGCAACAAGACCACCTTGGCCGCCTGGGAGCCGCTGCTCGCCACCGTTTTGCGCGACCGCCCGCTGACCCGCATCATCGCCACTCACTTTCATCCCGATCACGTCGGCGCCGCCGGCTTTTTGCTCGGTAAGTTCGACGTGCCGCTCTACATGTCGGCGACCGAATATCTCCAAAGCCTCAATCTGCATCTCGATCCCGGCGGGCTCGACGCCGAGCATTACCGCCGCTTCTATCTCGATCACGGCCTCGACCGCGAGACGACGCAACGCGTCGTCACCGGCGGCCACTCTTATCTGAGACTGATGTCCGGCCTGTCGCCGACCTATTACCGCGCCGTCGCCGGGGACGTGTTGCGCATCGGCGGCCGCGATTTCGACGTGCTGACCGGCGGTGGGCATTCACCGGAGCAGATCATGCTGATCTGCCGGGCCGACAAATTGTTTCTGTCGGCCGATCAGGTGCTGGCGAAAATTTCGCCCAACATCAGTGTGTCCGCCGTCGATCCGCACGGCGATCCGCTCGGGCAATATCTGCGCTCGCTTGATGCACTAGCCAGCGGCGTCGACCGCGATGTTTTGGTGCTGCCCGGACACAATCTGCCGTTCCGCGGACTGCACACGCGCATCGCTGGGCTCGTCGCCCATCACGAGTCGCGCTGCGAAAAGATCCTGCACGCCTGTCAGGCGTCGCCGAAGTCGGCCGCCGAGCTGGTGCCGTTCGTGTTTACGCGAGAACTCGATCCGCACCAGATGGGTTTTGCCTTCGGCGAAGTGCTTGCGCACGTCAACCACATGTTGCGGCGCGGCGCTTTTAAGACGATCGCTTCGGCCGACGGCATTCACCGCACCGTCGCCGCTTGATGTTGCGCCGCTGCGAGCTGTCGTAGCCGCGCGCCCTTGAGCTGCATTGGCTGGCGGCTCCGCACAGTTCCCGCTATGGATGTCCGGTCGGGGAGCGGGCGATGGCCGACGACGCCGACGTCATTATTGTTGGGGCGGGGCTTGCGGGCCTGGTCGCCGCGGCCGAACTGGTCGACGCCAAAAAGAAGATCATCATTGTCGATCAGGAGCCCGAGCAATCGCTCGGCGGTCAGGCCTTTTGGTCGCTTGGCGGTCTGTTCTTCGTCGACTCGCCCGAACAGCGGCGCCTTCGCATCCGCGACTCGCACGCGCTGGCGTTGGAAGACTGGATGGGCACCGCCGGCTTCGATCGACCGGAGGACTATTGGCCGCGGAAGTGGGCGGAAGCTTACGTCGACTTTGCGGCCGGCGAGAAACGCTCCTGGCTTTACGCGCAGGGCCTGCGTTTCTTCCCCGTCGTTGGCTGGGCCGAACGCGGCGGCGGCAACGCCGTCGGCCACGGTAATTCGGTGCCGCGGTTTCATATCACCTGGGGCACTGGGCCGGGCGTGCTGGAACCCTTTGTCGCGCGGGTGCGCGAGGGCGAGAAGCGAGGTCTCATCACCTTCAAGTTCCGCCATCGCGTCAATACGCTGACCAAATCCGGCGCCACGGTCGATGGCGTGCAAGGCGACATTCTTGCGCCGAGCACCGCCGAGCGGGGGCAAAAGAGCTCGCGCGGCGTCGTCGGCGCGTTTGCGTTCAAAGCGCAGGCCGTCATCGTCACGTCCGGCGGCATCGGCGGCAATCACGATCTGGTGCGGCAAAACTGGCCGCAGCGGTTGGGCCCGCCGCCCAGGCGCATGATCACCGGCGTCCCTGACCACGTCGACGGCCGCATGCTGGCGATCACGGAAGCCGCCGGCGGCACCATCATCAATCGCGACCGGATGTGGCATTATACCGAAGGGGTCAAAAATTTCGCGCCGATCTGGACCGATCACGCCATCCGCATCATCCCCGGGCCGTCGCCGCTGTGGCTCGACGCGCGCGGCAATCGGCTGCCGGTGCCGCTCTATCCCGGCTTCGATACGCTCGCCACGCTCAAATACATCATGGAGAGCGGTCACGATTATTCCTGGTTCATCCTGACGCAAAAGATCATCAAGAAGGAGTTTGCCTTATCCGGCTCCGAGCAGAATCCGGATTTCACCGCCAAAAGCTGGCGGCTGGTCCTTCAGCGCGCGCGCCAAGGAATCCCTGCGCCGGTCAAGGCGTTCATGGACCAAGGCGAGGACTTCATCATCGAGCGCGATCTGGCGCGGCTGGTCGCGCGCATGAATGCGCTCACCGGCGACAACCTGCTCGACCTTGCCACCGTCGAGCGTGAAATCGCCGCCCGCGACGCCCAGCTCGACAATGGCTTCGGCAAGGACATGCAGATCGCCGCCATTCGCGCGGCGCGCAAATATGTCGGCGACAAGCTCACCCGCACCGCACGCTTGCATAAACTTCTCGATCCCGCGGCCGGACCGCTGATCGCTGTTCGCCTGCATATCCTGACGCGCAAGACGCTGGGCGGCCTGCAAACCGATCTCGACAGCCGCGTTATCGGCGCCGACGGGCGGCCAATGCCGGGGCTCTATGCCGCCGGCGAAGTCGCGGGCTTCGGCGGCGGCGGCGTGCACGGCTATCGCGCGCTCGAAGGCACCTTTCTCGGCGGCTGCATTTTTTCCGGGCGCGTCGCTGGGCGCGCGGTGGCGCGCGCAGTCGGCTAGACCGGACCTTCGCAACCTTAAAAATCGCTGCGTTTCGGCCGCCCGCGCTTTTCCTGGGCGCTCACGTGCCGCATGCACCAAGCGTTGAGCGGCATCAATAGCCGAAGCAACTCCTGCCCCGATGGCGTCAGCTTATAGCCGTGCGCGTCGAGCAAGATGAGCTTCCAGGCTTTGAGCTCGCGCAAACGCTGGTTGATGACGCTCGGACTGGCGCCGCCGCAGGCGACCTGCAAGGCGCGAAAGCGCGCCGGTCCGCCGTTGATCTCCCAGAGAATGCGCAACGCCCAGCGGCGGCCGATCAGGTCGAGGAAGGCCATGATCGGTTTGCCGGTATCGGAGCCGCGGACGCGCCGGCCGGGAGCCGGAATCACCATGATGCCTCGCTACGATTTTAGTAGCGTAGCTCCGCGCGTCACGCTACTATAATCGTAGCAACGAAATGGTGGCCGTAATGTCGCGTATCGCCGCGCTGAATCCGCCCTATCCGCCGGACGTGCAGGCCTCGTTCGCCAGGATCATGCCGGGGGCGTCGACACGCTGCTGTTATTCCGAACCTTGGCGGTCAACAACCGTGTGTATCAGCGGTTTACCGCCGGCGGCCTGCTCGATCGCGGGCTGTTGACGCTGCGGCAGCGCGAAATCGTCATCGATCGCACCTGCGCGCTCAACGAATGCGAGTACGAATGGGGCGTCCACATCGCTTTCTTCGCCGCCAAGGTGAAGCTCACGCCGCGGCAAATCGCGGCCACCGTCAATGGCGGCGACGCCGACTGGAGTGCGGATGAGCGCGTCCTGCTCGATGTCTGCAACGAGCTTGACGCCACGCGGTCGATTCCTGACGCGCTGTGGCGTAGGCTCGCCGCACATTTCACGCCGGAGCAGATTCTCGAGATTATCGCGCTCGTTGGTTTCTATCGGACGGTGTCGCTTTACGCCAATGCGCTGGCGCTGCCGCTCGAGCCGTTTGCCGCGCGCTTCCCGGCCTTGTTTTTGTTGGAGTCTGGGTCAGCGGATAATCTTCAGCGCCAGCTGCGCCGCCTCGGCGATGCCGATGTCGCCGCGCGCCGCGGCGTCAGCGAGGTCGCGCAGGTCCGCGCTGTCGGCATCGCGAATGCGATCGTGCAGCAGCCGGCCGGCGGCTTGCGCGATCAGGCGGCGCATGCGCCGCTCGCGTATTTTCGCCTTGGCGGCGGCGCCGGCGGCAAGGAGCACATCGATCGCGGCCAAGAGCGGCTCGATGCCATCGTCCTTGATCGCCACGGTTTCGATGATCGGTACCTCGCGCTTCTCATGCCGCAGCATCAGCATGTTTTTCAGCTGGTCGGTGGTGCGCCGCGCCTGCGGCAAGTCGGCTTTATTGACCACGAGCACGTCGGCGATTTCCAGGACACCGGCTTTCATCGCCTGGATGTCGTCGCCCATGTTGGGCGCGTTCACCACGACGCAGAGATCGGCAATCTCGGCGACTTCGACCTCGGACTGGCCGGTGCCGACGGTCTCGACGATGACAACGTCGCGGCCGGCCGCATCCATCACGTCGACGATGCGGTGAATGCTCTCCGACAAGCCGCCGAGATGGCCGCGCGACGCCACCGAGCGGATGAACACGCCCGGATCTTCGGCGTGGCGGCGCATGCGGATGCGGTCGCCGAGAATGGCGCCGCCATAGATCGGACTGGAAGGGTCGACCGCGGCGACGGCGACGCTCTGCCCGCGCTGGCGTAGCGCGGCGATCAGGGCGTCGATGAGCGTCGACTTGCCGGCGCCCGGCGCGCCGGTGAAACCGATCACCGCCGCGCGCCCGACTTTGGCGCAGGCGCGCCGGTGGATGCGATCGGCGGTCGCTCCGCCGCCCTCGATCAAGCTGATGCAGCGCGCCAGCGCCGCGGCATCGCCGTGGCCGAGCCGGTCGAGAAGATCGCCTGGCCGCGCCGGCGCCGCCGTCTCAGACGACGACAAGGGGATGGCCAAAGCCGAATTCCGCCCGCAGGCAGCTCACGATCTCGCCGTGGGTGACGCCGACTTCCGCCGCCTCAACAATCCCCTGGTAGACGTTGTCGCGTTCGCTGTTGGCGGCGCGCTTGAGCGTGTCGAGCGCCCGGTCAACGTCGGCGCGGCTGCGCTCTTCCTTGTAGGCCTTAAAGCGCGCAACGTGCTCTTGCATCTTTTCCGCGTCGGGGCGTTCGGTCGGCAGGCCTTGCGGCGCGCCATTGTCGTTTTGATAGCAATTGACGCCGATGACTTTTTCCTCGCCGCTTTCCACCCGCTCCTGGAACGCGAGCGCGGATTGCCCGATCATGGTCTGGATCAAGCCGGCTTCGGCGGCTTTGTACATGCCGCCCGCCTCGTCGATCTTGCCGATCAGCGCCAGCATCTCGCGCTCCATCTGATCGGTCAGCGCCTCGACATAATAGGAGCCGCCGAGCGGATCGATGACGTCGCACAAATGCGCCTCCTCGCGCAGGATATTCTGGGTCGCTACCGCGATGCGGGCGGTTTCTTCGGTCGGCGTGGTGATGGCTTCGTCGTAGGCGTCGGTATGCAGCGATTGCAGCCCGCTCATGATGCCGGCCATTGCCTGTACGGCGACGCGAGCGATGTTGTTGAGCGGCTGCTGCTCCGTGAGATCGACGCCCGAGGTCTGACCGTGGAACTTAAAACGCCACGACGCCGGATTCTTGGCACCGAGCCGCTCGCGCGCGAGCCGCGCCCAGATGCGCCGGCCGGCGCGGAATTTCGCCACCTCCTCGAAGAAGCTGATCGAGATGTCGAAGAAAAAGGTGAAGCGGCGCAGCACGTGATCGATGTCCATGCCGCGCTCGATGCAGTCTTGCGCGTATTGCAGCGCGGTCGAGATCGTGAACGCCATGGTTTCGACCGGCGTGGCGCCGGCCTGCTGCATATGCTGTCCGACGACCGAGACCGGATTCCAGCCCGGCACGTAGGCGCGGCAGAACGCGATGTGGTCGAGCAGCACCCGGCGCGCTCCGGGCAGCGATAGCCGGTAGAACATGTGATTGGCGATGAAATGCGACAGGTAGTCGCTCTGGTTCGAGGTGCCGGTGATCGCGGTGAAGGGGATGCTGCGGCGTTTGGCAACCGCGAGCGTAAAGGCCAGAAGGGTGAACGGGGAGGGGTCGTTCATCGCCGCTGAAATCCGGCCGAGCGGCACGGCGTCGAGCGCCCGATCCATATGATCGGTGGTGTTGATCACCGTGCCGCAGGTGCCGAGCAGCACCGGATCGACTTCGTCGCAGTCGACGCCGCGGAAGCCGGAATTGCACGGCAACAGGCTGATGGCAGTCGCGCCGGCATCGAGGATGACGCGCACCCGTTTGTTGTAGTCTTCGGGGGTGCCGAGGCCGATCAGTTGCCGCTGCGACCAAGTGCGGCCACGGTGCATGGTCGCATAGATGCCGCGCGTATAGGGATATTGTCCGGGGAAGCCGAGATCGTCGAGAAAACCGTCGCCGCTCCAGTCGCGCGGCGTGTAGAGCGGTTTAATCTCGACGCCCGAACGGTTCCTGATGAGGCGATCGGTGCCGATCTGTCGGCTGTAGTCAGCGCGCCAAGCGCCGTGCGCCTGCTCGAAACCCGGCAGCGAAAGCTGAATGGCTTCTTTACTCACTTAAGCGATCTCCCCTAGCGCGACATCTTTTATTTCGCGGACGCGGACGGCCAACGCCGCGACATGATCGATGATTGCCTCACGCGACGTTCCCGGCCCGAGGATGGCGCCTACGCCCGAAGCCAACAGCGCCGGCTTTTCGTCTTCCGGAACGATGCCGCCGACCACCATGCCGACGTGGCCAACGCCGGCTGCGCGCAACGCCTCCATCAGCTTGGGCACGATGAGATGGTCGGTCGCGAGCGACGAGACGCCGATGACATCGACGTCTTCTTCCAGCGCGAGTTTCACCACCGCCGGTATGGATTGCCAGGGCGGCGTGTAAATGACCTCCATGCCGGCATCGCGCAAATAGGCGGCAACGATCCGGCTGCCGCGATCATGCCCGTCGAGCCCGATCTTGGTGACCAGCACGCGCGCCGGCGGCGATAATTTGCTGACGCTCATTTGCAACCTCGTCGGGCTTTCGCGCCGGCCAACGCCCGCAGCGGCGCCAATAACTCCCGCGCGATGGCAGGCACGGATTTGCCGCCGTCCCGGTACCAGACCGGCGTCCAGTTCATGGCGCCGAGCAGCGCCAGCCGCGCGATGGTCGCGTCGCGCTCGCGCGGCAGCGCGATGGCGGCGAAATGGCGATTGAGCCGCGCCTCGTAGCGGTCGCGCAGTTCTTTCAGTTCTGCGGCAATCTCGGGCGCGTCGGAGGGGAGGATACGGATGAGGACGCGCGCATAGGCGCTGGCGTCGAGAATCGATTCCAGATGCGCGACAACGGCCTTCTCAAGCCGTGCCCAAGGCTCGCGCTCGCCGGCGGCCGCGGCTTCGACGCGGTCGAGCAGCCGCTGCACGCCCTCTTCATAGACCGCGAGCAACAATGCCTGCTTGCTGTCGACGTGAAAGTAGATCGCGCCAGCGGTCATAGCGGACGCGGCGGCGAGGTCGCGCATGCTGGTGGCGTGATAGCCGCGCTCGGCAAATTGCGCGGCGGCGGCGTCAAGGAGCGCCGGCCACCGGTTCGGCGCCCGTTTGGCGCTTGTTGCGGTCATGGCTTGCTCGGCAAGGTCCGTAAGCTGATCGATCGTTTAGCATGTTACGCGCGTGCAGGAAAGGCTGATGGCTTATTTAATTGGACACCTGAGCCATATAGCAAAACGATCGTTTTGTTGCAATGCCGCATAGCCGACCGATTCTGGAGCAGGGCCGGTTGTCCCGCGCTTGCCTCTGAGCTTGGCTTGACCGGCGAAAATCGGCGTCCCTAACTTGTGGCAACGAAATAGCGCGGCCTGATCGGCGGCGAGGGAAGGAAACATGCCAAAAGCCGCGGCCAAACCGGCCAATGCCAAGAACGCCGAGGATCGCCAGGCTGCGGGCGAGCGCAAGAAGCGCACGATCACGGAGATCCGCGAGTCGAAAGCCACCGGCGAGAAAATGGTCTACATGTCGGTGCCCGATTACACTTCCGCGAAGTGGGCGGAGATGGCCGGCGTCGACGTAGCGGTGGTCGGCGACAGCTTGGCGATGGTGGCGCACGGCCATCCGAGCACCATCCCCGCGACCATGGACATGATGATCATGCACGCGCAAGCCGTGCGCCGCGGCGCGCCGAATACCTTCTCGCTCGGCTGCATGCCTTACCAAAGCTATCACACGGTCGAGCGCGCGCTGACCAACGCGACGCGCTTCATGCAGGAAGCGCTCTGCGATGCCGTCAAGCCGCAGGGCGGCAAATCGCAGGCGCATATCCTGCGCGCCTTGGTCGATGCCGGTATTCCGACCGCGTCCCACATCGGGCTGACGCCGCACACCATCGCCATGTTCGGCGGATTCAAGATCCAGGGCCGCACGGCGGAGGCCGCGATGAAGATTTTGGAAGACGCGCTGGCGATCGAGGATGCCGGCTGCTTCATGCTGGAGTTCGAGGCAGTACCGGCGAGGATCGCCAAGCTCATATCCGAGCAGTTGACCATCCCGACCATCGGCATCGGCGCCGGCGCGGGCTGCGACGGGCAAATACTCCTATGCTACGACTTGCTCGGCGTGTTTACCGACTTCAAGCCCAAATTCACCAAACGCTACGCCAAGCTGACCGAAGTCGCCGTCGTCGGCATTTCGCAATACATCAAAGAAGTGAAGGAAGGCTCGTTTCCGGACGACGAACATTCCTACGGCGTCAACGAGGCCCAATACGAAAAATTCGCTTCGCTCGTCGCCAAGCGCCGGCAGATTTGATGGGGCGGATTTGACATGGCGGTCTACGAAGGCAGGCGCACCATGGACGGTCTCGTCGTCACGGTCGACGGCCGCCCGCTGCCCGAGCATTACGAGGTCAAGCGATTCACCAAACGCGGCTTCGAATGGACCTATGAAGGAGCGAGCCCGCAGCAATTGGCGCTGGCGATCCTGTTCGATCATACCAGCGACGGCGCGCGCTCGGTCGCACTGTCGCAGTCCTTCATGAAAGAGGTCATTGCCAATCTCGACAACGATTGGCGGCTCGCGGGCGAGGACATCGACGACTATTTGCGTCGGCGCCCGCCTGGCTGAACCGGACGGCCAATTGAACGCGGCAGCGCTTGTGCTAGATTCGTTTTACGTCTGTGCCGAAACAGCAGCGACAATGACGGCCTATTAAAACGGCCGCCGCCGACGGGAGAGCGATCCATGATCAGCCAGCGCCAAATCGATTTTCGTCAGGAATACCGCGCGCGCATCCGCGGCTGGTATGACGGCTGGGTTCACGTGTTCATCATCTACGCGATTGGCGCCGCCGCCTTCTACGTCTATGTCGCGCACCTGCACAACGTAACCGCGCTCGAATGGCTAACGGTGCCACTGACGTTTCTGTTCACCAACCTGTTCGAGTGGGCGGTCCACAAATTCGTCATGCATCGTCCGATCAACATCAAGGGCCTACGGGCCATCTATGAACGGCACACGCTCAACCATCATCAGTTTTTTTCCGACGACGAAATGCGTTTCCGCGATCACAAGGATTGGCGGGTCACGTTGTTCCCGCCCTATGCGCTGGTCGTCTTTATCCTGATGTCGATACCGTGCGCCGTCATTCTCGGCCTCCTGCTCACGCCGAATGTCGGCTGGCTGTTCATTTGCACCACCACGGCGATGTATCTGATCTACGAGTTCATGCATTTCTGCTGCCACGTGGACGAAAATTGGTTCGTGCGGCACTGCCCGTTCGTCAACACCTTGCGCCGCCATCACACCGCCCATCACAACGCGCGGCTGATGATGGAGGTGAACATGAACCTGACCTTTCCGATCGCCGATTGGTTGTTCGGTACCTCGGACCTCGACCGCGGCCTCGTTGGCACCTTGCTCAACGGCTACGACACGCGCTTTCTGAAAAGGAACCTGCGCGGCAAGCCGCGGCGCCCGGACAAGGCCGCTGCTGCCCCGATCAGCGCGAATTAGCGCCGCGGGTGCTGCCATGCCGAACGATGTGAAAGCCGCCCTCTCGGCAATGGTGCTCGTGGTCGCCGCGATCCTTGCATACTGGAGCGGTTCGCCCATCCGCCACGATTTCTCGACCTTCGTCATGGTCATGGCGGTCCTGATGATCGCCGCCATGTGGGTATTCCCCGAGGCCGGCGTGAAGAAGGGCGAGGCGAAGCCGACGAAGTGAACGGCACGCATGGCGCCAACGGCAAGAATTATCTCACGCCGTTTCGGGTACGTCGAAGTGATAGGCCGTCGAAATTCGTCCGCGGTCGTCGAAGATCAGGAGTGCCGAGGTATCGCTCCTCGGCGTACTTTCCTCCTTTGGAGCGATTCTCCAACCGAACTGCGCCACGTTGTGATGGCGCTGTGATTGATGTACGGGCGATACCGCCAGTCGGCGCGTCGCAACATCGCCGAGCACTTGGCCGGCGGCTGCGCCTATCTCACCTGGCCCTTCTGCTTTGAGATTCTGGGCGAAAAACGTTCCGTCGCCGGCCCAAAGCTTTTCTATGCGTTCTAGCCGATGTTTCGCGTCCCGGTCATACCATGAGGTCAGATAGTCTTGTGCCAGATCGAGGGCGTCGTTGGCAGACGGATTGAATTGGAAATCATGAACAATACGGCCCTCGTCGTTCAACAACAAATAAGACAGACCTTTCGCCTCGACCCTGCCATCGCCGGTGGAAATCATTGCGAAATCGAACTTCATTGCCTGGTGGTGGGAAACCGCCGTTACCGCACGAAAGACGTATTTCCTCTCTCGCAGCCAGCGGTCCCAGGAACCGGTGACGCGCGCTTCAATGGCTTCGTATCCGCGCGCGTCGAGCAGCCGATAGCAAGTCGTGCCGTTCGGCACCCAAACCTCGGCGATGCGGCGCCGACGCTGCACCGCGTCCGGTTCGTTCCAGACCGCCACGTATTGGTCGATGAGGTCGGTTGAGGTTTCCATCTTCTGGCACTGCGGTGAGGATGCAACCCGGCGGCTCACGCCGCCGTTTGGTGTCGGGCCAGCTCGGCCTGATACAGCGCCACTTCTTGCTGGAACGCTTTGGCGATGCTCGGCCTGGCGCGCAGGCGCTGGTGGTCGCTTTTGATCGCCGGCCACTGCGAAAGATCGACGCGCGTCGGTACCGTCCAGTTCAAGATCGTGTAGAGATACGCATCGGCGACGGTGAACTGGTCCAGCAGGTACTGCCTGCCGGCGAGGTGATCGTTGAGGTATTTCCAGCGCGAGTCGTATTTCCTGAGCGTGTGATCGCGTGTTCCCTCGGGCGCTTTTTGATCGAACAAAGCGATAAACACGCCCTTGTGCAACTCGGTGCCGATGAAGCAGAGCCATTGCTGCAAGTGGGCCCGGCCGGCTTCGTCGGTGGGTGCGAGCTTCGCCGCGGGACAGCGGCCGGCGATATATTGCAGGATCGCAGCGTTTTCGCTCAGCAGCGAGCCGTCGTCGAGACGGTGCAGCGGTACCAACCCCAGCGGGTAAATGTCGCGATAGTTTTCGCCGTCGAGCGTGCGTTTGGTCTTGGGGTCGACCTCAATGAGGCGGACATCGGTTGCTCCCGCCTCGTGAAGGGCGATCCGGCTGGCCATCGAACAGGCCATCGGTGAAAAATAAAGTTCCATGGTGTTCTCCCTGTTATTTATGTACTGTCTCGCATAAATTAGAGCTGGTCAAGGATTTTTTGCGAAATGGTACAAAAAAAAGCAAAGCCCAAGAAAGCCCAGAAAAAACAGGTGCGTCCGCGCGGGCGGCCGCGCCAATACGACCCCGATCGGGCGTTGGCCAAGGCCGCCACGGCCTTCTGGAAATATGGCTATGCAGCGACCTCGCTTGACGATTTGGTCGCCGCCACCGGCATGAACCGGCCAAGCCTCTATGCCGCATTCGGCGACAAGCGCGCGATCTATCTCAAAACGCTCGAGCGCTACCAGCAAAGGTCGCGCGCCATCGGCGTGCAAATCATCGCCGACGATCCGCCGCTGCGCGTCTTCCTGAAAAGGTTTTACGACGCAGCGATCGACACCTATCTTGCCGACGCCGGCGAAGCGCGCGGCTGCTACTCGATCTCAACCGCACCGGCGCAGGCGACGACCGACCCGGCGGTGCGGCAGTTCCTCGCCGGCAGCTTCACCGGCACCGATGTCTTTCTCGGCAGGCAAATCGCCAAAGCGCGGGAGCGGGGCGAAGCCCCACCGCGCGCCGATCCCTCAGCGCTTGCCCAACTCGCGACCGCAACAATGCACACGCTTGCGATCCGCTCGCGCGTCGGCGTGCCGCGCGAGCAATTAGAGGCGCTAGCCGCGGCCGCGATCGATCTCATTTGTGGGCCGCAAAAGAGGTGACCCGAACGCTGGTTTTGGCTAACACCTCGGCCATGCAGAACACCAAACGCATCGACGGTAAGGCGCGCGCCGATCGTCTTGTTGCCGATGTCGCGGCGGCGACGGCAAAGCTCAAAGCGGAAACCGGTATCACACCGGGGTTGTGCGCGGTCTTGGTCGGCGAAGATCCGGCGAGCCAGGTTTATGTTCGCAACAAAGGCAAGGCCGCGATATCCGCCGGCATCGCGAGCTTTCAGGAGACACTGCCGGTCTCGATCGGCGAAGCGGACCTGCTGGCGCTGATCGCGCGGCTCAATGCCGACGATCGGGTCGACGGCATCCTGGTGCAGCTGCCGCTGCCCAAGCATATCGACTCGCAGCGGGTGATCGCGGCGATCGACCCCGGCAAGGACGTGGATGGTTTCCACCCGGAGAATGTCGGGCATTTGTGGAGCGGCGGCCGGGCGCTGGTGCCATGCACGCCATTCGGCTGCCTGCTGCTACTGCGCGATGCATTACCGAAACTGTCCGGCGCCGAGGCGGTGGTGCTCGGACGCTCCAACATCGTCGGCAAGCCGATGGCGGCGTTGCTCTTGGCCGAGAGCTGCACGGTGACGATCGCGCATTCTCGCACCCGCGATTTGCCGGCGGTGCTGCGCCGGGCCGATATTCTTGTTGCGGCAGTCGGCCAGCCGGAAATGGTGCGTGGCGACTGGATCAAGGACGGCGCGACCGTGATCGACGTCGGCATCAACCGGGTGACCGCTGGGGACGGCAAGTCGAAGCTCGTCGGCGATGTCGCTTTTGCGCAGGCGCAAGGCATAGCCGGGGCGATCACGCCGGTGCCCGGCGGCGTCGGTCCGATGACCATCGCTTGCCTGTTACGCAATACGGTGATCGCCGCATGCCGGCGGGGCGGGCACGCCGAGCCGACTTTATAGGCCACCGCATCGAAACCATGGCATTCGAAGGACAAGAAAATCACGCCGTCGCCTTAGGAGCGTTCTTGGAGCGCGACCAATACGCCAAGCTTCTTGGCATTCGCTTTGGAGACGTTGGTGCGGGTCGGGCCAGCGCCACGATGATCGTTCGGCCGGACATGGTGAACGGTCACGGCCTGTGTCATGGCGGCGCGATTTTTTCGCTCGCAGACGCGGTGTTCGGCGCCGCCTCAAATTCGCATGGCCGCAAGGCGCTCGCCCAATTCTGTACGATTGCCTTTCTGCGTCCCGCGAGCGAAGGCGACGAGTTGACGGCAGTCGGCCAGGAAACCGCCGCCTCCGGTCTAAGGGGCGTTTTTGACATCAACGTGAGTTGTGGCGACGAACTGATTGCCGCCTTTCGCGGTCATGTTCGCGTCATAGAAGAATAGCGGGCCGACTTTAGTGAACCGCCGGCGCCAGTCCGGGCGATTGCACGGCCGGACCGGGTGCGAACTTCATCAGCATGATCGATAGCGCGCCGAGAAAGCAGGGGATGGCAGCGGCGTAGAAAATGCCTTGGACGCCGACGCCCCAGCCAACGAGGAGGCCGGTGCCAAGCGGGCCGAACACCTGGCCGACCCGGCCCATGCCCATGCCCCAACCGATACCGGTTGAGCGCGCGCTGGTCGGATACATGCCGGCCGCAAGCGTGATCAGCCCGGTGCCGGTGCCGCCGACGAACGCGCCAGCGAGCGTCGAAGCAACCGCCAGCGTCGCCACCGACGACGTGGCTTGGCCGAATGCTGCAAGACATAGCCCGCCGATGATAAAGCCCGGTACCAGCGTCTTGAACGGCCCGAAGCGGTCAACCAGAAAGCCGGAGAGCGCGCTGGCGACGGCGCTGCCGGCATTGTTGAGGCCGATGATCAGCGCGCCGGCCGAGAGCGAGAAACCGACTGTCCGCAACACCGTCGGCGTCCACGCGGTCACCGTCACCAGCACGCTGAAGCACACGAAAAAGCCGCCCCACAGCAGCAGCGTTTTCGCCGCGCGGCCTTCGGTGAACAAATATTTGACCGGTATGCCCTCGCGCTCGGGTTCGGGCGAGGCGACGAGTTCGGCGTCCGGCGGAATTTCCCCCGGCGCAATGCGTTCGAGCGTTTTCCGCACCTCGTCGAGGCGAATGTTGCGGGCGATCAGAAAGCGCAGCGACTCCGGCAGCCAAACCACAAGTACGACGGCAATAATGAGCGGCGCGACGCCGCCGATATAGAACACGTATTGCCAGCCGAAATTGGGGATGACATAGGAGCTGGTCAGCGCCCCGATCAGGCCGCCGAACGGGAAAGCGGCGAACGCGATCGCCACGAACACGCCGCGCTTTCTGGTCGGCGCGAATTCGCCGCCGAGCGCCAGAAAGCTCGGCAACGCACCGCCCAAGCCGAGGCCGGTGACGAAACGGCAGGCGAGCAGCTCGGGCAGTGAGGTCACCTGCGCGGTCAGAAAGCTGAACACGGCGAAGATGACGGTCGCGGCGACCATGAAGCGCTTGCGGCCGAGCCGGTCTGCGAGAGGTCCAAAGCTCAGCGCGCCGACCGCACCGCCGAGTAGCGCCGCCGAGAACACCGGACCGAATGCCGTCATCGGCAGATGCAGCAATTGCGCCACCGCCGGTGCCGTATAGCCGATCGCTTGGGTATCGTAACCGTCGAGCGCCGCGACCAGCATGCACATCGCCAGAACGCCGATCTGGTAGGCGGTGATCGGATGCCGGTCGATGGTCTCATTGACGTTGATGACGGCCGCCATTGTCTTTCCTCCCCGGCGCAGTTCTGTCCTGCGCATGTCTGCAGCGAATTTTTGCATCTGGCCCGGCTTTGCGCCAGACCGTAATCTGCAAATCAAAATGCCGCGGAGTGAGCCGGATATGACTACGACGACCGCCGATCTAATGACGCTGAACGTCTGCTTTGCAACCTATCCGCATACCCGGGCGCTGAAAGAGGGCAAGATCGCATCCGACCGCGTGGCGCTGAATTTTACCGAGATCAGTCCAGTCAATCGCGCCTTCATGCCGATGGCGCGCGAGCAGAAGTTCGACTTCAGCGAAATGGCGATTGTCACCTATTTGCAGGCTAAAGCCTACGGCAAGCCGCTGATGCTGATGCCGGCAACCATGATGGGGCGCTTTCAGCACGGCACCATGCTGTCCAATGCCGAACGCGGCACGTTGCGGCCGCAAGATCTTCCCGGTCGCCGCATTGGCGTGCGCGCCTTCTCGCAGACCACCGGAGTGTGGATCCGCGGCATTTTGTGGAAGGACTACGGCCTCGATCTTGGCTCGGTGAAGTGGGTGACGTTCGAGGACGCGCATGTGGCCGAATACCGCGACCCGCCGGGCGTCGAACGCGCCGCGGCCGGCAAGGACATCACCAAAATGCTGATCGATGGCGAGCTCGATGCGGCGATTTTCGGCGGCAACATGCCCGACGACCCGCGGCTCAAAAGCGTTATCCCCGATCCGGATGCCGCCGCCATGCAATGGTACCAAGAAAACGGCGCGGTGCCGGTCAACCACATGGTGGTGTTCAAGGCGGGGCTGTCGAAGTCCAATCCGGACGTGGTGCGCGAGGTCTACCGCATGCTGCTCGCCAGCAAGAACGCGGCAGGTCTGCCAAAGCCCAGCGCCGTCGATCTCATTCCCTTCGGCTATGAAGCGCTGAAACCCTCGCTTGAACTCATGAGCAGCTATTGCTTCGAGATGAAGCTCACGCCGCGCCGCTATGCGGTCGAGGAATTATTCGACGACGTTACCCGCGTGCTGGCGGCGTGATAGTCGCGCATAAACGGGGAAGGGCGCCGTCGTTGCCGATGTGATAAAAGGGCCCTCCTGCAGGAGACAGTAGCGATGCAGCTTCAATCATTCGGCTATGTCGGCATCCGCACCGGCGATATCGACGAATGGGCGACTTTTGCCACGCGCTTTCTGGGCCTGCAGCTGGTCGAGCGGAGCGCAAAGACGCTGACGCTGCGCATGGACGACCGCAAACAGCGTGTGGTGGTCAGCGCCGCCGACGGCGAAGGTATCGGCTTCTACGGTTGGGAAGTCGCCGACGCGGCGGCGCTTGAGGCGCTCGCGGGGTGGCTCGAAGAGCACGGCGTTGACGTCGCGCGAGGCTCACGCGCGCTCGCCGACGAACGGCGGGTCAGAGATTTGCTGGTCTTCAGCGATCCGGCGGGCAACCGGCTCGAGGCCTTCCACGGCGCCGAGCTCACGACCGAGCCGTTTATGCCGGGGCGCTCGATCTCCGGATTTCGCACCGGCCCGCTTGGCATGGGGCATGCGGTGCTGACTGCGCAGCGGCTCGATGAGGTCGTGCCGTTTTATACCGATGTGCTGGGCTTTCGCCTGAGCGATTACATCTTGCGGCCGTTCGTCGCTTATTTCTTCCATCTCAATCCGCGTCACCACAGCCTCGCCTTCATTCAGTCCGCCGACAACGGTGTCCATCATCTGATGGTCGAGCTATGTTATCTCGACGATGTCGGGCAAGCTTACGATCTCGCGCTGCGGCGGCCGGAGCTGATCGGCGCCACGCTCGGCCGCCACACCAACGATGAGATGACGTCGTTCTACTCGATCTCGCCGTCAAAATTCATGGTTGAATGCGGCTGGGGCGGCCGCAGCATCGATCCGGACAATTGGAAGCCGCAGGAGCGGGCCGATGGCCCAAGCCTGTGGGGCCATGATCGCATGTGGCTGCCGCCGGAAAAACGCGAAGAGGCGCGCGCCCTGCGCATCGGCATCGCTGCGGCCGGGAGCCGCGTGCCGCTCAATGTCATGGATGGCAATTATCTGCGGGCAAGCGACGTCTGCCCGTGGTGGAACGCCAACGCAGCGCGAAAGACCGGCTAATTAGACCGGCTAAGACCGGCTCATTCGCCGTCAGAAACCGGCAGTCCGGCGCGCCGCCGTCCATTGGCCGGAACATCGACCATTGTCGGTGCGCCAAGAGCCGCGACCGCTGTTGCCGGCAAGCCGCCCGGAACCGCTGGCGTAGCGGCCGCCCTGGGTGACAACGACGCGAATTGCGCCGCTACGCTGGACCTCGCCGTCGGCCCGATAGATCGGATTTTGCGCCTGCACGCGGCCGCCGGCGATCTGCAATGAATATCGCGCCGCCCGATCGCAATCGCCCCGCAGTGTGTAAATCACCACGCTCCACTGGCCGTCATATGGATTTGCCCCCACTGCCGCTTCGGACGAAACACTGCCGCCCGTCATAACCGCGGCGGCAATGATTGCGGCCAACATCGGGCGCCACTTATTTTTCATTTGTTCGCTCCGGTTTTTTCCAGGTGACTAGGTTGCGGCAGGGGACCGCTTGGAAAAGGCGGTGGTTCGCCGGCGAACGGCGTTGAACCTTGTCCCAGCTCAAATCCCGTCTGATACAGCGCTTTCATGTAAGCCGGGTCGAACGGCCCCTTGCTCGGCATGTTGAAGCCGCGCGGAATGGTGGCGACGCCGAACTCGGCGCCGCTCTTCTTGGCGACGACATAAGCGCGGTCGATCATCAGGCTGGTGTCGATCGGAACAGCCATGCCGATCGACTGCGTCAAAATCGGCGGGATGAAGCGATCGGTGACCTGAAAGTCCCGCACCATGCCGGTATTGATCACGATATGAAGTTGGGTCGCCGGCAGCCGGTAGTCGCTCGCGCTTTGCAGGAGCGACTGCGGCGCGAGGAAGAATTGTCCGCCAAGCCCGCCGTCGGCATGCATTTCCTGAAAATGCTTGCCGTTGGCTTCGACGTCGATCAGCATCGGCGGGAAGCCACCGGGAATCGCCGCCGACGCCAACAGCACGGTGCAGAACAGCTTGGTGGCCTCGGCGCCGCCATGCGCGGCGATAGCGCCCATGTTCCACACCACAGGGCGTTCGGCGTCGATGTCGCTTGTGACTACAAACAGCCGGCGGTCAGCGCGATGCGCAGCGGCGACGTCGGCCATCAGTTGCGGCGTGATTTGTTTGGCGATCAAATCCTTCAGCGGCCAAGAATTGACAAAGCTTTCGCCGGTGCTGCTGCCGGCCTCGAAAATGTCGGCCGCGCTTACTTCGGTGTAAGCCTTGCGCAAAGCGTCGTCGTATTGCTTGCCGGCGAAGATAAACGGCGCCATCAGCGCGCCGGTCGAAACCCCAGTGACGACGGCATAATCGGGCCGCTTGCCGGCAGCGCTGAGCCCGTTGAGCAACCCGGCCCCGAAAGCGCCGTCCCCGCCGCCGCTTGAAAGTATGAGCCAGGGGCCGTTTTGCTGCGGCAGCGCCGCCTTAAAATCGCTTTCCGAATCCGCCCAGAAGCGCGCATCCGGCATGCCCGGAACGGTCGCTACCAGGCTCTCGGCCGCCGTATAGGGAATGCGCGGCGGCGGTTCATTGGATTTGGCTTCAGCCGCGGGCGGCTTCTGCGCTTTGCCGGCGGTGGCGTTCTTTGCCGCATTCGCGGTGGCGGCCTTTGCCGCTCCGGTCGGGCTCTGCGCCGCGACCGGCGCCAAGGCGAAAGCCGCCACAAGCGGTATTGCGAGGAAAATGGCTAAAGCGCGTACGACCCATCGTATGGGCGTTGTAGGGAGCGTCATACCGGACAAAGACCTCCATCGCCGCGAGCGTGCGACCTGATAGCAGATATGGCCAATACCCATGATGTTCAATCGCATCCCAAACCGGCGTGCCGGAGGTTTATGCCCTCGAATTGGCCGCAATGTTGATCGGCTTGGTCCACTGCGGCTGTGACATAAATCACGTTAAGCGTGGCGGTCGGCAACGAACTTGGCGCCTGCGATCAGAACGGCAGCGTCGGCCCCAAACGGCGCCAGCGCCTTTTCTGCCTCGGCCACGAGTTCGCGCAACCGCGCTTTGGCTCCGGCCGGCCCAAGAATGTCGACCATCGTCGCTTTCCCGGCTTGTGCATCCTTGCCGGTCTGTTTGCCGACCAGCGTGGGATCGCCCTCCACATCCAGCAGGTCGTCGGCGATTTGGAAGGCCTGACCGACGACCGATCCAAACCTCTCAAGCGCCTTGCGTTGCGCGGCGTTCGCGGTGCCGAGCATACCGCCTGCCTCGCACGCGAAGCGCAATAGCGCGCCGGTTTTCATGGCTTGGAGCGTACGCACGTCATTCTCGCCAAGCCGCAGCGGCCCGCCGCCGGCGAAGCGCCCCTCCGCCGCGAGGTCGAGCATCTGTCCGCCGACCATACCGCCAAGCCCCGACGCGCGCGCCAAGGCGCTGACGAGCTCGACGCGCACGGCTGGATCGGGATGCGTTTGCGGACGCGACAGAATGTCGAAGGCAAAAGTCAGCAGCCCGTCGCCGGCGAGAATTGCCGTCGCTTCGTCATATTTCTTATGCGCGGTCGGTTGCCCGCGGCGCAAATCGTCGTTGTCCATGGCCGGCAGGTCGTCGTGCACCAGCGAGTAGCAATGCATGCATTCGAGCGCCGCGCCCGCCATCAGGGCCTGTTGCCGCGGCACTTTGAACAAGGCCGCGCTTTCGACCACCAGGAACGGGCGGAAGCGCTTGCCGCCCCCGAGGCTCGCATAACGCATCGCGTCAATCACCCGCGCCGGGCGGCTCAGCTCGCCCTCCACCGGGGTCGCCGACAACAGCTGGTCGAGCAACTCCTCGATGTCCTTGGCGGTCGCATCGAGGCGCTTAGCGAAAGGATTAGATTTGTCATTCATTACTTCATTGTCCCGGTCCAATGACCGCCCTAATGTGCCGTATCTCGCTCTATAATCACCGAAACGAGGCGGCGCGCCGCAAAGCGGAAATGGTCTCTTATCAGTGAATTGCCGCCCCTGGTCCCACCTTTGAAGGGCTATCTGTGACGAACGATCTCATAGCGTCAATGGCGCTGGCGATATGGCTTTACCTGCTGGCCGGGCGTGGAATGTTCTGGCTCGGGCGGGAACGCGACGACCGCGTTATAGCCGCGCCGCGATCCTGGCCCGCGGTGACTGCGGTGATCCCGGCGCGCGATGAAGCCGAATGCGTCGGCGAAACCGTCGCTTCGTTGTTGCGGCAGGCCTATCCGGGCAGATTCACCATCATCCTGGTCGACGATCAGAGCCGCGACGGCACGGCGCAAGTGGCGCGCGCCGCCGCCGCCGCACTCGGCGCCGACGACCGTCTGACCCTGCTGCCGGGCCAACCATTGCCTGCAGGCTGGACCGGGAAGCTGTGGGCGCAGCAGCAAGGCGTCGAGGCGGCCGAAGCGGAATCGGAGCCGGCCGGCTATCTGCTGTTGACCGACGCCGACATTGTCTACGTCGCCGGCGAACTCAAGACGCTTGTTGCGCGTGCCCAAGCCGGCGGCAATGTGCTCACCTCGCTGATGGCGAAGCTGCGCTGCAAAAGCTTTGCCGAGCGTGCATTCATTCCCGCTTTCATTTTCTTTTTTCAGATGCTCTATCCCTTCGCCTGGGCGAATGATTCGCGGCGCGCGACGGCCGCAGCCGCAGGCGGCTGCATGCTGGTGCGGCGCGAGGCGTTGCGTGCCGCCGGTGGCATGGCGTCGATCCGCAACGCCTTGATCGACGATTGCGCGTTAGCCAAACGATTGAAGGTCCAGGGCCCGATCTGGATCGGCTTGACCGACGGCGTGTCCAGCACGCGCGCCTATCCGGCGGTCGAGGATATCCGGCGCATGGTCGCGCGCACCGCCTATGCGCAGCTTGGCTATTCGCCGCTTTTGCTGACCGGTACGGTCTTGGGTCTGGCGCTCGCCTACGTCGCGCCGATCTTGCTCGCGGTCTTCGCCGGCGGCTTTGCGGAAATCCTCGGGCTTGCCGCCTGGCTATTGATGGCCTTGGCCTTCCAGCCGACGTTGCGTTTCTATCGGGTGTCGCCGCTGTGGGGGCTTGCATTGCCGGCCATCGCCGCTGCCTATATGGCGTTCACCGTCGATTCCGCTTATCAGCACGCCCGCGGGCGCGGCGGCATGTGGAAGGGCCGTGCCCAAGCCAACGTTTCGGAACTGCGATGAACGATGCCAGCGGATTGCGGTCGGGCAAGGGCCACCGGGATGAGAATTTCCCGGTGGCGTCGTGGCTCATTCATCCGCGGCACCGCAACGTTATTCTGGCGTTCTATAATTTCGTTCGGACCGCCGACGACATCGCCGATCACGCAACGCTGTCGCCGCAAACCAAGCTCGATCTCCTTGACCGTCTCGGCGCCGGTCTTGTTGGCGAGAACGGCGAGGACGCGGTCGCCGTGCACTTGCGCGACGCTTTGGCCGAACGCGCGCTGTCCCCCAAGCATGCGCAGGATCTCCTCGCCGCGTTTAAGCTCGACGTGACCAAATTGCGCTATCGCGACTTCGACGATCTGATCGGCTATTGCTCGCTCTCGGCGATGCCCGTCGGCCGCTTCGTGCTTGACGTGCACGGCGAAAGCCGCAGCACCTGGCCGGCCAACGATGCGTTGTGTGCGGCGCTCCAGATCATCAACCATCTCCAGGACTGCAAGGACGATTATCGCAATCTCGACCGGGTCTATGTTCCGCTCGATCTTTTTGCCGCGCACGGGGCCGGCGTCGCAGCGCTCGGCGCGGCGCAAGCGTCGCCCGCGCTTCTCGCCGCGCTGCACAGCCTCGCTCAACGCACCGAGCGGCTTTTGTCCGAAAGCGACGCCTTTGCCCAGTCAATCGATGATCGCCGGCTCTCGCTCGAGGTCTCGGTCATCAATACGCTCGCGCATCGGATTACCCGTTTGCTCATCGCACGCGATCCGTTGAGCGAGCGCGTGCATCTTTCCGTGCCGGCTGTCGCCGGCTGGACCCTCGCGGGCATTGTCACCGGCGCTTCGCGCCGCCTGAGCCGGCGATCGGCCCCTTCGACGCAAAAACCGCGGGGTGCGTAAGTGAACCAGCCCTCGCTTGCGGCCGAACGCGCCAGCAAAAGCTCGTTCTACAAAGGCATGCGGATTCTGCCGCGCGCGCAGCGCGAGGCGATGTTCGAGATTTATTCGTTCTGCCGCGCGGTCGACGACATTGCCGACGATCCAGGCCCGCGCGAAGGCCGCCGGGAGCAACTGGCGCAGTGGCGCTCCGACATCGACGCGATCTACGGCGGCTGTCCACCGCCGGAACTCGTCGGTCTCGCGACCGCGGCGCGCACCTTTGGCCTGCGGCGCGAAGATTTCATCGCCATCATCGACGGCATGGAGATGGACGTCATTGCCGATATCCGCGCGCCCGATCGCTTAACGCTCGATCTTTACTGCGATCGCGTCGCTTGTGCGGTCGGCCGATTGTCGGTGCGCATATTCGGCTTGCCGCAGGATGCGGGCCTTAAGCTGGCACATCATCTCGGCCGGGCTCTGCAGCTCACCAATATTTTGCGCGATCTCGACGAGGACGCTTCGCTCGGCCGCCTTTATCTGCCGTTCGAGGCGTTGCAATCAGCCGGCATCGCCACAACCGATCCGGCCGCCGTGCTGGCGCATCCGGCGCTGGCTCGAGTTTGCGCCGGCATCGCCGAGCTCGCGGAAAACGAATTCCGCGCCGCCCAGGCGATCATGGCGAAGAGCCCCCGGCGCGTGGTGCGGGCGCCGCGTATCATGGGGCAGGCCTACCACCTCATTCTGGAAAAGCTCGTCACGCGCGGCTTCGCGCCGCCGCGCGCGCCGGTGCGCCTGCGGCGCACAAAGCTCCTCCTCATCGTGCTGCGCAACTTGGTGTGATGCGAGGCTAAGCGATGAGCGGCACGGTCCACATCATTGGCGCCGGCCTTGCCGGCCTTTCGGCGGCGGTGCGGCTGAGCGGCGGGGAGCGCAATGTCGTCGTGCATGAGGCCACCGCCTTCGCCGGCGGCCGCTGCCGCTCCTATCACGACGCCTTCCTCGGCATGACGATCGATAACGGCAATCATCTGCTTTTGTCCGGCAACCACGCCGCGCACGATTATCTGCGCGCCATCGGCGCCGAGCAGCGGCTGGTCGGTCCGCCGCACGCGGAATTCTCCTTCGCCGATCTGGCCAGCGGGCAGCGCTGGACGCTGCGCTTTAACGACGGCCCGGTGCCGCTGTGGGTGTTCGATCCGAAAAAGCGCGTGCCCGGCACCGGCGTGCTCGACTATCTGCCGCTCGCGCGCTTGCTCTTTCCGCCGGCGGGCAAGGCGGTCGGCGAAGTGATTGCATGCAAGGGCGCGCTCTATGAGCGCTTGGTTGAGCCGCTCATTCTTGCGGCGCTCAATATCGACGCGCCGCTTGGTTCGGCGCGGCTCGCCGGCGCGGTGATCCGCGAGACGCTTGCGGCCGGCGGGCGCGCCTGCCGGCCGCTGATCGCGCGCGAAGGCTTAGGGACAACACTGATCGAGCCGGCGCTCGCGCTTCTCGCCGCGCGCGGCGCGGCCATACGCATGGAGCATCAGTTACGCGCCATGCGTCTCCTCGACGATCATGTCGAGGAGCTGGACTTCGGCGGAGAGACGATCGCGCTTGCCGCCGACGATCGCGTCGTACTCGCGGTGCCGCCTTATATCGCCGCTTCATTGGTGCGCGGGCTTACGGTGCCGACCGAGTTCCGCGCCATCGTCAATGCGCATTACCGCATCGAGCCGCCGGCGAACCAACCGCTGATCCTCGGCGTGCTCAACGGCCACGTACAGTGGCTGTTCGCGTTTCCCGGCCGGCTTTCCGTGACCATCAGTGCCGGCGACCGGCTGATCGACGCGCCGCGCGAAGAATTGACCAAGACGATTTGGGGCGAGGTCGCGCGCTTGACCGGATTGCCGGAAGCGCTCCCGCCGTGGCAAATCGTGCGCGAGCGGCGCGCCACTTTCGCGGCGACGCCGGCGCAGGACGCCAAACGTCCCGGCGCGGTGACGCGCTGGCGCAATCTCGTGCTTGCCGGCGATTGGACAGATACCGGCCTGCCCGCTACCATTGAAGGCGCGATCCGATCCGGTAACCGCGCTGCCGAACTTATCGCCAAGTGAATTTGGCTCAGTGATCTTGGCCAAGTGATCATGCTCGACAAAATTCTCGAACAATCCGGCCGAGCCACCGCGCCCGTTCGTCCGCTCGACGAACTCGAACTAAACATCGACAAAGCGACGCGAGCGCTGCTCGACGGGCAGCGCCCTGACGGCCATTGGGTGTTCGAGCTTGAAGCCGACGCCACCATCCCCGCCGAATATGTGCTGCTGCGCCATTATCTCGGCGAGCCGGTGGACGCCGAGCAGGAAAGAAAGATCGCGGTGTATCTGCGCCGCATTCAGGGCGCCCATGGTGGCTGGCCGCTGTTTCGCGACGGCGACGTCGACATCAGCGCGACGGTGAAGGCGTATTTCGCGCTGAAGATGATCGGCGATTCCATCGACGCCGATCACATGCGGCGCGCCCGCGAGGCGGTGCTTGCCCGCGGCGGCGCTGAACGGGCCAACGTGTTCACCCGCATCATGCTGGCGCTGTTCGGTTTCATTCCGTGGCACGCGGTGCCGGTGATCCCGGTCGAAGTGATGCTGCTGCCGAGATGGTTTCCGTTCCACCTCGACAAAATCTCCTATTGGAGCCGCACCGTCATCGTGCCGCTCCTGGTGCTGATGGTGAAGAAGCCGCGGGCGCGCAACGCCAAGGGCGTGCGCATCGACGAGCTTTTCGTCGGTCCGCCGGCGAGCATCGGCCCGACGCCCAAGGCGCCGCAACAGAAGGCGTCGTGGTTCTGGGTGTTCCGCGGCATCGACAATGTGTTGCGCGCGACGGAACCGTTCTTTCCGCAAGCCAAGCGGCAACAGGCCATCGATGCCGCGGTAGCCTGGGTCGGCGAGCGATTGAACGGCGAGGACGGACTTGGCGCGATCTTTCCGGCCATGGCCAACAGCGTGATGATGTACGAAGCGCTCGGCTATCCGGAGGATCATCCGCAGCGCGCGATTGCGCGCCTGTCGATCGAGAAGCTTCTGGTCGTGCATGAGCACGAGGCTTATTGCCAGCCCTGCGTGTCGCCGATCTGGGACACCGGGCTCGCGTGCCATGCGCTCCTGGAGGAGGGCGGCGAGCGCGCGGTTGCGCAGGCCAAACGCGCCCTCGATTGGCTGCTGCCGAAGCAGGTGCTCGACGTGCGCGGCGACTGGATCGCGCGCCGGTCCGATCTGCGCCCCGGCGGGTGGGCCTTCCAATATGCCAATCCACATTATCCCGACGTGGACGATACCGCCGTCGTCGCCATGGCCATGGATCGGGCGCAGGGGCCGAGCGGGGCTATGGATTTCGACGCAAGCCTGGCGCGCGCCAAGGAATGGATTTTGGGAATGCAGAGCGAGAATGGCGCCTGGGGTGCCTTCGACGCCGACAACGAATATTATTATCTCAACAACATCCCATTCGCCGATCACGGCGCGCTGCTCGATCCGCCGACCGAGGACGTCACCGCGCGCTGCCTGTCGATGCTGGCGCAGTTCGGCGACACGATCGAGAGCAGCGATGCGGTACGGCGCGGCGTCGACTATCTTCGCCGCACCCAACTCGCCGACGGCAGCTGGTACGGCCGCTGGGGTATGAATTACATCTACGGCACCTGGTCGGTGCTGTGCGCCCTCAACCTCGTCGGCATTGCGCATTCGGCGCCGGGGATGCGCAACGCCGTCGATTGGCTCGTCGCCATTCAAAACGAGGACGGCGGCTGGGGCGAGGACGCCACGAGTTATAAGCTCGACTATCGCGGCTACGAACGGACGCCGTCGACCGCGTCACAGACCGCCTGGGCCGTGCTTGGGCTGATGGCAGCCGGCGAAGTCGATCATCCGGCGGTGGGCCGCGGCATCAAATATCTCGCCGATACGCAAGGTGCCGACGGTTTCTGGAACGAGCCGCGCTACACCGCGACCGGTTTCCCGCGCGTGTTTTATTTGCGCTACCACGGCTATTCGAAATTCTTCCCGCTATGGGCGCTGGCGCGTTACCGCAATCTCAAACGCGGCAATACGCGTAGCGTGACGTGGGGAATGTAAGGCCGCTCCGGGGATCGTCCGCGCAACAAAAAAAGGCTCCGGATGCCGGGGCCTTTTTTCTTTGTTTTGGACAGTTGAGCGGTTACGCCGCGCTGGCCGAAGTCTGCACTGAAGTCTTAGCTGCCTCAGTCTTGGCTGCTTCCTTTGCAGCCTTCTCGCGCGCTTCGTTGGCGCGGATCTGCGACAGCGTCAATTGCACCTGGCTGTCGAAGACGTATTGCGCCGGGCGCTGGTCGGCGAGCGAGATTTCCGGCGCCATCGCGCCTTCGGTCTTGATGCCGCGGATCGCGATCGCGAGCGCCTTGAGTGGATGTTGCAGCGTTGCCTCGGCCGCAGTTGGCTCGTAGCCGCAATGCGCCATGCAGTTGGCGCACTTCTCGTAGCGGCCGGTGCCGTAGGCGTCCCAGTCGGTGGTCTCCATCAGTTCCGCGAACGTCTTGGCGTAGCCTTCGCCGAGCAGATAGCAGGGCTTCTGCCAGCCGAAGATGTTGCGGGTCGGCATACCCCACGGGGTGCAATGGAATTCCTGATTGCCGGCGAGGAAGTCGAGGAACATACCGGAATGGGTGAGGTTCCACTTCTTGTCCTTGCCGAGCGCAAAGATGCTGCGGAAGAGTTCCTTGGTCTTGCGCCGCGCCAAAAAGTGCTGCTGATCGGGCGCGCGCTCGTAAGCATAACCCGGCGAAATCGAAACGCCAACGCCCAGTTCCTGCGTCAGATCGAGGAATTTGGCGACGTCCTCGGCGGGATGGCCGTCAAAGATCGTGCAATTGACGTTGACGGCAAATCCTTTGGCTTTCGCGGCCTTGATCGCCGACACTGCTTTCTCGAACCCGCCTTCCATGCACACCGACTTGTCGTGGTGCTCCTTGATGCCGTCGAGATGCACCGAAAAGAACAAATACGGCGACGGCTCGAACAGGTGCAGCTTCTTCTCCAGAAGCAGGGCGTTGGTGCAGAGCGAGACGAATTTCTTGCGCTCAACGATGCCTTTGACGATCTCGCCGATCTCCTTGTGGATCAACGGCTCGCCGCCGGGGATCGCCACCATCGGCGCGCCACATTCGTCCACCGCATCGAGGCATTCCTGCACCGAGAGGCGCTTGTTCAAAATCGCGTCGGGATAGTCGATCTTGCCGCAACCGATGCAGGCGAGGTTGCAGCGGAACAACGGCTCGAGCATGAGCACCAACGGGTAGCGCTTGCGGCCGGTAAGCTTCTGCTTGAGCACATAAGTGCCGACCGCCGCCGTCTGTCGTAAAGATACAGTCACCAGTCCGAATCCTTCTCTTAAATCTCGCTTTTGCCTTGCAAGGACGGTGCCGCGATCAGGCTTTCGCCGTCGCCCGCTCCGCCGGCCTGCCATCGGTTAGTTCCGGTGGCAGGCGGAATTCGATCGTTTCCTGGCGCCCGGTCAGTTCCGAAACTTCAACCGGGCCTAGCCGGCGGAGCGCGTCGATCACGTCCTCGACAAGCACTTCCGGCGCCGAGGCGCCGGCGGTGATGCCGACGGTCTGCGCGCCGTTGAACCACTCCGGCTGCACCTCGCTGCCATCGGCAATGAGGTAGCACGGGATACCGGCTTCGTTGCCGATCTCGCGCAAACGGTTGGAGTTGGAACTGTTCTTGGCGCCAACCACCAGAATAACGTCGACCAGCGACGAGAGTTCGCGGACCGCAGTCTGCCGGTTTTGCGTAGCGTAGCAGATGTCGCGCGTCTCCGGCCCGACGATATCCGGGAATTTCCGGTGCAAGGCGGCGATGATGCCGCGCGTGTCGTCGACGCTTAGCGTGGTCTGCGTGACGTACGCGACCGGCGTGTCGTGCGGAATGTCGAGCTTGTCGACGTCGCTCTCGGTCTGCACCAGCGTCACCGGCTCGGAAATTTGTCCCATCGTGCCCTCGACCTCCGGATGTCCGGCGTGGCCGATAAGGATAAGCCGGCGCCCCTGCGCCACGTAACGCTTGCCCTGATTGTGCACTTTGGTGACCAGCGGGCAGGTGGCGTTGAGCACCGGCAGCTGGCGCTGCGCCGCCTCTTCCTCGACGCTTCTGGCGACGCCATGCGCGCTGAAGATAGTGACGGCGTTCGGCGGCACTTCGGAGAGATCCTCGACGAAATGCGCGCCCTTGGCCTTGAGGCTCTCGACAACGTGCTTGTTGTGCACGATTTCGTGACGGACATAGACCGGCGGTCCGTATTTCTGTAGAGCCCGCTCGACGATCTCGATGGCGCGGACGACGCCGGCGCAAAAGCCGCGAGGCTGAGCGAGTATAACCTTCATCAACGACCTCCGAACCGGTCAAACTGCGGGCGATGTGCCGCTAGGGGATTCGCCTCGATCCACGTCAATACTTTGGTCACGTGGCCCTGACAATCAAGTTGCCACGAAGATGTGACAATCCGTCCCGCTCCGGCCACCGCTCCGGCGGCCGTCGGGCCTTCGTTAAGGCCAACCATTGAGGGTAAAATCGCTACTTGTCTAGCTTGCTGAACCGGGGACTGGCCCGGAAAGCAAGCTTAGCAGCCGTTTAGGAAAATATCCCGCTTTCACGTAAGCGCCAATTCAGGGCATCTAGGGCCGCCGCCGCGGCTCGGACTTTGCCGGGAGAATGCATGGATCGTATTACCGTGAATGCGCATAGCGAGGGTGCAGGTTGCCGGTCGCCCAAGCCGGCTGCTGCCCGAATGCGCGCCTCTTTTTTGCCGCTGTCTTAACGCCTCAAACAGGTTTTCGCTCACCACATCATCACATGAAAACGATCACTGCATTCGTCGTTCGCACGATCAGCTTCTGCATCCATTACCCGCGGTGGACCATCGCCGTGGCAATCGCTATTGCGATTCTGTCCGGCTGGTATGCGGCGGCGCATTTCTCCATGACCACGGACATCAACCAGCTGATTTCCACCAGCAGTCCGGGGCGGCAACGGGAACTGGCATTCGAGAAAGCGTTCCCCCAGTTTGACGCCATCGTTGCGGTGATCGATGCGCCGACGCCGGAATTGGCCGAGGAAGCGACCGCGTTGCTCAAGGCAAAGCTCGAGCCGCAGAAGAATTTCTTCGCTTCGATCGAAGAACCAAAGGGCGGTCCGTTCTTCGCCCAGAACGGATTGTTGTTCGAGAGCGTCAAGGAGCTCGAGCCGCAAATGAGTTTGTTTTCGCAAGCGCAGCGGCTGATTCAGGTGATGGCGTCGGATCCGAGCCTGCGCGGCGCCATTCGCGCGCTGCAATTCGGGTTGCTTGGCGTCGAAACCGGCAAGCTGCCGCTCGACCAAATGGTATGGCCGCTGACGATCGCCTCCGAGACCATCGAGCAGGTGAACGCTAACAAACCGGCGGCCTTTTCTTGGGAAACACTGGTGCGGGGCGAGCGGCCGAGCAGCGCCGACCTGACCCGCTTTCTGACGATCAACGCCGTGCTCGACTACGCCGAGCTGCAGCCGGGGCTCAAGGCAACCGATGCGATCCGCCAGGCTGTGGCCGATCTCAACCTCGACGCTATCTATCGGGCGCGGGTGCGGCTGACCGGCCCGGTGCCGATGAACGACGACCAGTTCGCCACCATCAAGGAGAATGCGGCGCTCAATGGGGTCATCACCCTTGCCGTCGTCTTATTCATTCTCTGGCTGGCGCTGCGGTGGGGACGCATCATCGTCGCGGTATTCATCAGTCTTGCCGTCGGGCTGTCGATCACCGCAGCCGTCGGCATTCTTCTGGTCGGCACGCTCAATCTGATATCGGTGTACTTTGCCGTCCTGTTCGTCGGCCTTGGCGTCGATTTCGGCATTCAATTCAGCGTTCGCTACCGCGCCGAGCGGCACGAAGTCGACGGCCTACATGAGGCGCTGCTGCATGCCGGCCGCCGCGCCGGCACGCCGCTGACGCTTGCGGCAATCGCCACCGCAGCGGGCTTTCTGTCGTTTTTGCCCACCGCCTACCGAGGACTTTCGGAACTCGGCCTGATCGCCGGGCTCGGCATGCTGATCGCATTCCTGACCAGCATCACATTGCTGCCGGCGTTGCTCAACGAACTCAAGCCGCGCGGCGAGCCATCGCCGCTCGGTTACGCGTTTCTGGCTCCGGTCGACGATTTCCTCGAACGCCATCGCGTTGTCATTCTCATCGTCACCGCGGTTGTTATTCTCGGCGCCTCGCCGCTGCTTTACTGGCTGCGTTTCGACTTCAATCCCATGAACCTGCGCAATCCGAACGTCGAATCGGTGGCGACGTATCTGCAGCTCGAGAACGAGCAGACGAGCGGCACAAACGACATCTCGGCGTTGGAACCTTCGCTCGCGGCCGCCGATGGGGTTGCCGCCAAGCTTCGGGCGCTGCCGCTGGTGGCGCGCGCGACGACGCTGTCAAGCTTCATCCCCGACGATCAGGACAAGAAGCTGCCGCTGATCCAAAGCACCGCTGAAACGCTCGGTCCGGCGCTTTACCCGACCAAGATGGCCGTGCCGCCGACCGACGCCGATGCAATCGCCGCCATCAACACCACCGTGAGCGAACTCAACAAGCTCGCCGATGAATCCCCCGGTCCCGGAGCGGATGCGGCCAAACGGCTAGCAGCGGCTTTGACGACGCTTGCCAATGCCGATCAGGCGACGCGTCAACGCGCCGCGGTCGCTTTCATTCAGCCGCTGAAAACCGCGCTCGATCGCGTCCGCAACCTGCTCAAGGCTCGCGAAATCACGCGCGAAAATCTCCCGGCCGATCTCGTCAGCCAGTGGGTCACGCCAGCAGGCTTGGCCCGGCTGGATGTCGCGCCGAAGGGCGACGAGAACGACAACACAACGTTGCGCGCTTTTGCCCAAGAGGTGCAAAAGGTCGAACCGAACGCGACCGAGGGGCCGATTTCGATTCTGGATGCGCGCCGCACCATCATCACCGCCTTTCTCGAAGCCGGGGCGTGGGCGCTGTTGTCGATCGCCATACTGCTGTGGGTCACGCTGCGCCGGCTCGGCGACGTATTGCTGACGCTTATTCCGCTCTTGGTCGCGGGTCTCGTCACGCTGGAAATCTGCGTGCTGATCGACATGCCGCTGAACTTCGCCAACATTATCGCGCTGCCGCTTTTGCTCGGCGTCGGCGTCGCTTTCAAGATTTACTACATCATGGCGTGGCGCGAGGGGCAGACCAAGCTGCTGCAATCGGTGCTCACGCGCGCGGTGGTGTTTAGCGCCTGTACCACCGCCACCGCCTTCGGCAGCCTGTATTTCTCCAGCGACCCCGGCACGTCAAGCATGGGCAAACTGCTTGCCATCTCGCTCTTGACCACGATGACGGCAGCCGCCTTTTTCCAACCGGTGCTGATGGGCAAGCCGCGCGAACAACCGGTCCGCCGGCACACCGCGCTCAAGCGAGCCACGGTCGTATCCGACTGACGAGTTACAGCGCGCCGATCAGTTCCGGCTCGTCTATTAGCGCTGGGCCTGGCCGCTCGACGGCTTCTTATGGCCGCCATTGGCCGGCGGGTTAGGATTGAAGCGCGGATCGATCTCGTTGAAGGCGGCCTCCGGCAACCGCGTCCAGTACTGATTCTTGCCGAGCAGCGAGATACCGAGGTAGCCGCGCACCGTCAGCGTCCTGCCGTCCGGCGAGAGCGTCATTTGCGCGTTGTAGATGTTGCCGTTGCGCGGATCGAGGATGGTGCCGTCGGTGTAACTCATGCCGTCGTGCTTCATGCCGCGGATGATATCGAGACCGACCATCGGCCGGCCCTGGCGGTCGTCCTTGCAGCCGTCGCAGATCGGATTGGGATTTTCGCCGGGCGTAGGGAAAATCTTGACGATGGCGCCGTCGAAAATGCCGCCGTGATCGCGGATCAGGAACCACGCGTTCGGTTGGTGGGTATCCTCGTCGAGCGACTGCCAAAGCCCTTCGGCGGTCAGATCGGCGCTCGGTGCGCTACCGACGCCGATGACCGACAACAGCGCCGCGACAACCATCAGCCTTCTCGTCTGCATATGCGTTCTCCAAGAGCTAATTCATCGCGCCTGCGCTGATGCCGTTCGCATCGAACCACCGGCAGGGTAAGCATCCAACGCTGATCCGGCAAGCCGGGTTTCCTGTCGGTGGAATCATACGGCCAAGATCAACATCAAGCCGAGGCGGCAAAAATTTGGTCTTTGTGTGAAGCTGTGGCAACGCGATGGCTAAAATTTAGCCGCGTTGGCCGCATGGCTCGCATGCGAAACCCGGCGCGGGAGGGACCCATCCGCGCGAGGGGGTGGCCGTGCCGCCCAAGGCGAGATATGACACCGCGCAGGGGGGCAGGGGCCCAGCCATATCAATCCCGTCGAACCGCATCGCGCCGAGCGTCGCCGATGAGCGCACCGATTTTGGCACTGGATAAGGTCTCGAAGCATTTCGGGGCGATCATCATCGCTGACGGTATCGACCTTGCGCTCGCCGACGGTGAGTCGCTCGGCATCATCGGACCGAACGGCGCCGGCAAGACCACGTTATTCGGCATTGTCAGCGGCACGGTGACGCCGGATTCCGGCCGCGTGCTCTATGCCGGGCGCGACATCACGCAAGCACCGCCGGCGCAGCGCTGCATCATGGGGATCGGGCGCTCGTTCCAGATTCCGCTGCCGTTCTCCGGCATGAGCGTTTTCGAGAATCTGGTCGTTGCCGCCGCCTTCGGCGCCGGCCGCCGCGAGCACGATGTCTACAACCGCTGCATGGAGATTCTCGATCGCTGCGGGCTTGGCGACCGCGCCAACCGCCGGGCCGGCAGCCTCACGCTCATCGACCGCAAGCGGCTCGAGCTGGCCCGCGCGCTTGCCACCGACCCGCGCGTGCTGCTGCTCGACGAGGTCGCCGGTGGCCTGACTGAGCGAGAATGCCATGTCTTGATCGATCTCATCGCCGACATCAGGCGCGGCGGCGTGTCGATCATCTGGATCGAGCACGTGGTGCACGCGCTGTTGGCAAGCATCGATCGCCTTTTGGTGCTGCACAACGGCGCCTTTATCGCCGATGGCGATCCCCACACCGTGATCAAGAGCCCGCAAGTGGCGGAAATTTACATGGGAATGGAGACAGATGTCTGACCAGCCGTTGCTCGCCGTGCGCGGCCTCGATGCGTTCTACGGCGACTTTCAGGCGCTGTTCGGTCTGTCGATGGAAGTCCGCTCCGGCGAGGCCGTCGCCGTGATCGGCGCCAACGGCGCCGGCAAAAGCACGCTTCTCAAGAGCATCGCCGGGCTCATTGCGGCGCGGCCGGAAGCGATCAGTTTCGACGGCGCGCCGATCGGCGGCATGCCGGCCCATGCCGTCGCCGCACGCGGCGTCGCGCTCGTGCCCGAGGGAAGAGGACTGTTTCCCTCGCTCAGCGTCGAAGAAAATCTCATGATTGGCGGCCAGCTCAAGCGTCCGGGCCCGTGGCGCCTACAACGCATCTATGAGCTTTTCCCCGCCTTGGGCGAGCGCCGGCACATGCCGAGTACGGCGTTGTCCGGTGGACAACAGCAGATGGTCGCAATCAGCCGCGGGCTGATGTCGAATCCGAAATTGCTGTTATGCGACGAGATCAGCCTTGGTTTGGCGCCGATCATCGTCCGCGACATTTATGCGCGGCTGCCGGCAATTCTCGCCGAGGGTATCTCGCTGGTGCTGGTCGAGCAGGATGTGGTGCAGGCGCTCAAGGCGACGCAGCGCGTCTATTGCCTGCAAGAGGGTCGTGTCGCGCTGACCGGCGCGGCCAAAGAGCTGACGCGCGAGGCGATCGCAGCGGCGTATTTCGGGGTCTGACGTGAGAGTGCTGCCGACGTCATGACCGATTGGATCAACGTCATTCTGCAAGGCATCCTGGTCGGCGGACTCTACGCGATGTTCGCCGCCGGGCTGTCGCTCATTTTCGGCGTCATGCGGCTGGTCAATATCGCGTATGGCGATCTCATCGTGCTCGCGGCCTATGTCGCGCTGGTCACCACCGAAACGCTGGGCATCGGGCCGTTGACCTCGCTTGTCATCGTCGTGCCGGTGATGGCGGCCATCGGCTACGGACTGCAGCGGCTCGTGCTCAACCGCACGCTCGGCGACGACCTTTTACCGCCGCTGTTGGTGACGTTCGGCCTGTCGGTGATCATCCAGAACGGATTGCTGGCTATCTTCACTGCCGACGGACAGAAATTGCAGGCCGGCGCCATCGAGGTCCAAACCTTCCGGCTGTTCGACGGCGTTTACATCGGCATGCTGCCGCTTCTGCAATTCGTCGTCGCCGTCGCCGTCATTGCCGGCCTGCAATTCGTCTTCTACCGCACGGCGCTCGGGCGAGCGTTCCGCGCGACTGCGGACAGCCCGTCCGTTGCGCAGCTCATGGGGCTCGACAACCGTCACGTGTTTGCGCTCGCGATGGCGTTGTCATTGGCGGTGGTGGCGATTGCCGGCGTATTCCTGGCGATCCGCGCCAATTTCGATCCCTCGATAGGGTCGGCGCGGCTGATCTTTGGCTTCGAGGCGGTGATCATCGGCGGGCTCGGCAGCCTGTGGGGTACGTTCGCCGGCGGCATCGTGCTCGGTGTGGCGCAAGCGATCGGCGCGCATATCAGCCCGGGCTGGCAGATCCTCGCCGGCCACATCGCCTTTCTGGTCATTCTTGCCGTGCGGCCTGAGGGTCTGTTTCCGAGGATCCGCACATGAGCGTGCGCGTCGCGTTCGCCAGCCGTTCGAGCCGCATCGGCATGGCGCTGTGCGCCGTCGCGCTGGTTGTGCTTGCTGCTGCGCCGTTCTGGGGTGGCCGCGACGACCTGCAGCTGCTGTCGCAGATGTACACCTATGTGGCGCTGGCGAGCTTGTGGAATTTGCTGGCCGGCTACGCCGGTCTCGTCTCGGTCGGTCAGCAGGCTTACGTCGGGCTCGGCGCTTACGTGCTGTTTGCCTTCACTATCGTCTTCGGCATTTCACCGCTCTGGGCGATACCGCTGGCCGGCGTCATTGCCGCGATCGTCGCCGTTCCGGTCGCCGGCCTGGTGTTCCGTCTGCGCGGCCATTATTTTGCGATCGGCACCTGGATCATCGCCGAAGTCTTTCGCTTGCTCGCCTCGCAGATAGCGGTGCTGGGCGGCGGCTCGGGCATGAGCCTGCCGGCGTCGGTCGTCGTCTCCATCGCGCCGACGCGGCAGCTGCGCGATTTCGTGATTTATTGGATCGCGCTGGCGCTGGTCGTCGCCGTGCTGGTGCTAATCATTCTCTTGCTGCGCTCGCGCTACGGGCTGGCGCTCAAGGCCATCCGTGACAGCGAGGTTGCGGCGACCACCAGCGGCATCGACGTGCTGCGCACCAAGGTGGTGGTCTATATCTTCACCGCCTTCGGCACGGCGATGGTCGGCGCGCTGATCTTCTTTCAGCGGCTGCGCATCTCGCCGGATGCGGCGTTCAGCGTCAACGATTGGACCGCGTTCGTGATTTTCATCACCGTGATCGGCGGCATCGGGCGCATCGAGGGGCCGATTATCGGCACCGTCGTATTCTTTGTGCTGCGGCAGACGCTCGCCGACCTCGGCACCATCTATCTGCTCATGCTCGGCGCCGTCGCCATCCTAGTCATGCTCACCGCGCCCAAGGGCATCTGGGGGCTTATCGTCGAACGTTTCGGATGGCAGATATTCCCGCTCGAGCGTACCGTCATCCGCGACGGGCCGGTATCAGTCAAAAAATAGCAATGCGAGGGAGCAACACCCATGCCTAACAAGATCATCATCAGCTGCGCGATCACCGGCTCGATCCACACCCCGACGATGTCGGACGCGCTGCCGATCACGCCCGATCAGATCGCGACCCAGGCGATCGATGCCGCCAAAGCCGGCGCCGCCATTTTGCATCTGCATGCCCGCGATCCGAAGGACGGCCGGCCGTCGCCGGATCCGAATGTATTCATGCAGTTTCTGCCACACATCAAGCAGGCGACCGACGCGGTGGTGAACATCACAACCGGCGGCGCCGTCACCATGACCGTCGATCAGCGCATCGAGGCGGCGAAGACGCTGTCGCCTGAAATGTGCTCGCTCAACATGGGCTCAATGAACTTCGCGCTCTACCCGATGGCCAAGCGCTTCAAGAATTGGAAATACGATTGGGAGGAAAGTTACCTCCTCAATTCCGACGCCTATATCTTCCCAAACACCTTTCGCGACATCGAAAAGATCGCGAAAACGCTCGGCGAAGGCCATGGCGTCAAATTCGAGCATGAATGCTACGACACCGGGCATCTGTACAATCTCGCCCATTGCATCGACCGCGGTTTGTTCAAGCCGCCGGTGTTCGTGCAGCTGATCTTCGGCATTCTCGGCGGCATCGGTCCCGACCTCGACAATCTGCTGTTCATGAAACGCACCGCCGACCGGCTGTTCGGCGATCAATATTACTGGTCGGTGCTCGCCGGCGGCCGCCACCAGATGAATTTCGGCACCAACGCGGCGATGATGGGCGGCAATGTCCGCGTCGGGCTGGAGGATTCGCTCTATATCGGGCCGGGCAAGCTCGCCAAAAGCAACGCCGAGCAGGTGGCGAAGATCCGCCGCATCGTCGAAGAACTCGGCTTCGAGATCGCGACGCCGGCCGAAGCGCGCGCCACGCTCGGACTCAAGGGCGCCGATCGGGTGAAATTCTGATCAGCTTTGGCCGGCGATGAATGGTGGGCGGTAGAGGGATCGAACCTCTGACCCCTTCCATGTCAAGGAAGTGCTCTCCCGCTGAGCTAACCGCCCGGCCAGAGGCCAGCATGTAGCGTCGCGCCCCACAAAGGGTCAAGGGCGCGGGCGGCCTCGCGCACTTACATCCCTTCGGCCTTCTTGCGCTTGTTGCACTCGCTCCAGTATTGCGGCCACTTCTGTCCGACCGGGATTTTGCCGGCGGCCTTGGCCGCCTTCCATTCGGCGCCGCAGGCGCGCTCGCGCGCATACATGGCTTCGCGGCCGCCGGACGGCTTCGCGGCCGTAGTCGCGGCGGGCTTTTCGGCTGCCGGAGGCGGCAGTAGAGGCGGAGGCGGAGTTGGCGCTGCCGCGGCAGGCGCTGCGTCGGCGCCGCACTGCGCCTTGCGGAAGTCGTTCCACTTCATGCCATTGAGCGTACCGGCGGTCTTGGCCGCTTGGTATTTGGCGCTGCATTCCTTGGTCGTGAGCGCCTGCGCCGGCAGCGAAACGCCGGCAAGCGTGACGGCGAACACGGCCGATGCAATCCACAAAGCGTTTTTCATGACGGAAACTCTCCTTGTCCGGGCGTGAAAAAATTAAGACGCCAACGGTGGGGCGTCACAAATCATGTCGGTCAGCTGCCGGTGGCGTCTGACAGACACTTCTTGGTGAAGCTCGTCTGCGCCGCGCCGTGCAGTTTCTGCGCGGTGGCCTGGTCATTGCAGCATTTCTTGGCGAAGCTCGTCAGCGCCGCGCCGTGCAAACTCTTGCCCGTAGCCTGCATCTTACAGCTGTCGTCCGCCATGGCGGCGGTGGCGAACAAAGACAATGACGCAACAACGATAGCGAACGTCTTCATTTTTTCTCTCCCTAATCGGCAGTCACACTGCAAAATATTATGTGGGTCAGGCGGGTTTCAGCGTTCCGTTCGGCGACGCCTTGTCGACGATGTCGGGCAGATATTGCGCCATGACTTTGAGGGTCTCGTCGACCGGCAGGCCGAGCTGCCGGGCGAATTGTTGCACCTGGGCGTTGCCGATGACGGCTTTGAGCTGATCGGCGGTGATCGGCAAATTCGCGCCAGGGCCAAGCCAGGATTGCACCTGCGGACCGAGGCCGCCTTTCTCCAAGGCGGCTACCAGTCCGTTGAGATCGTGGTACTGCGTTTGCGCCAGCACCGCGTTGATGACGGTCGGCAAGGCGGCCGATTCCGCTTGACCCAGCAAGCCCTTGAGCGCGTCGCCAAGTCCGAGATTATCCAACAAACCCATTATCATCCTCCGCGCGTCGCCGCGCCCAATCTTCAGCCCTGCATGCCAGATAACGGCGTTTAGCTTAGTCCAATCGCAGCAGCGGTGCCAGAGGCCGGCAACGAGCTTACCGGCGCAGTTCGTCCGGCACTTTGCCGCCGTTCTCGGCAAGTTTCTGCATGACCTGTTTGTGCAGCCAGATATTCATGGTTGCGCTGTCATTCTTGTCGCCGGAGTAATGCAGTTCATCGGCGAGTTCTTTACGCGCGGCAAGACTCGAATCGAGATTGAGAAGCTTCATCAGGTCGACGATCGATTTCTGCCAGTCGAGCTTTTCCTTGTTGCTGGCCGCGAGCTTGGTGAGGATGGCGGCGACGTCGACGGGTGCCGCCGTTGCGCCGGGCGCAGCCGGCGAGGAAGCGGAACCTGATGCCCCGGGAGCAGATGGAGCAGACGGCGATGTCGGGGCGGACGGGGACGAGCCCGGGGCCGCGTTGGCATGGCCGAAAATCGCCGACATGATTTTTCCGAATACGCTCATCGTTTTTCTCCTTTGGGTCGCTTGCGAGGGTGTCGGTGGTAGCGGCTAGTGGACCAAGGCGGCAACCCTAGCGGGGTGAGCCGACACTTCTTTGACACGCAACAAATGCTGCAAAAGCTTTAGGCCGTTTCGCTGCGCGTCGCCAAGCCAAAGGCGGCCACGGCCGCTAGAGCGAGCGAAATCAGCACATTATAGCCGGCGAGCGATAAGCCGAGAAAGCGCCAGGCGGCCTCGTCGCAACGCACCACATGGACCGAACGGAGCTGATCGAGAAGGGAGCCACCGGCCTTGAAATCGGTCAGTGGACCCGTGCATTCGGTCGGGCCCGGCCACCATCGCCATTCGACGCCGGCGTGATAGGCGCCGAGCGCCGCACCGCACAGCATGGCGATTAAGATCGCGCCGAAACCGACTTTGATCAAAGCCCGCGGCGCCTGCACGAAAGCGGCAATCGCCATCAACAGCGAAAGCGGGATGACAATATGGTAGGGCAGCCGCTCTTCGAGACACAGCGGGCAGGGCGCGAGCCCGAGCACGTATTGAAAAAACCAGGCGCCGAGGATGGTCGCGCTGCTGCCGACGAAGATCCCCAGTGCTGCCAGCATGGCTGGCTGGCGGCGAATGTGTTCGCCGAGGTTGCCCATCATCGCCATCTCGATCATGCGCGTAGTACACCTTACTTCGCGACCGGCAATGTGCCGATCCTTAGGGCGGATGCAAGGCCGACCGCCAGGCCGGGGCCGCGAGCAGGATTTCCTTTTGCCCAGCGCCGTGCCGGGCGATATAGACATGCCCCGATGCCCGTGTGGCGGAACTGGTAGACGCGCACGACTCAAAATCGTGTTCCGCAAGGAGTGGGGGTTCGATTCCCTCCACGGGCACCACGAATTTTTTCTTATCGAAGCACTGAAAGGTGGCTCGGTGACGGGAGGTGTGCCAAGCGCTCCCAAATGAAATCGATCTGAGTTTTGCGGTTATCCGTGCGGAGTTTAACGACGCTCGAAATGCAAACAAATGACGGTCATTGATTATAAGGGATATAGGATTGAGGTCAGCCCGGTCGGAAAGGGGTGGCGAGCATCTATCTTTTCGCCAGGCTCGAACACTCCGTGGCCAAATAGTCCGGTCAATCTGGAAAAAAGCAGCACGGAAGACATTATTGGCGAGGCAAAGCGCATTATCGAGGCGCGTCTTGGTCCAAGACTCTTATGAAAACTCTTATAAAAGTTTGTCCAGGATCGATCCGCTACCGACAAGCCGTTAGCCCGTTCGGCGCCGCAGGGGATAAGCATCGCTTTCATACAGGCGGTGGATTTCCTCGCCGTCGAAGCGCTCGTCTCCGACTTGCATCCACGCACCGAGGGTGCGGACTGCGGGAAAATCTTCCACGGCGAAACGAATGGCCTCAGCGGCCGTGGCAAAGCGACGATAGCCGAGTCGTTGTCGCAGACCGCCTTTACGTTTTGCGGTGAACAGTTCGGCCGGTGAGCGGTAATCAAATGTCATGAGCTCGCCTCGTGGCGGCCAACGCGTAACAATCGACTCGGTCACCCGATGCGACTCAACTGGCTTTCCTTGACGACCCGCTCATGCGGTTCATCAGCATTCTTAATCCGGTGTTGGTAGTCATCGCCTTCGGGCGGCAAGAGCTGCGTGACCTTGTAGATGTCGTTTGCGCCACCGCGGCCGAAGGGCCCGGACGTAAAGCTCACCGTTTGACCGACTTTGTATCTGTGCTCGTGCACGGAGCACTCCATTATCAACGGCAACGTGCTCCACTGTGGCGGCGAATCGGTGGCTTCAATCGCAGGCTCCTCCAAATATTCCTACCATGGAATTGGTTGGTAGAGCCATTCAGGGCCGCTATTCGTGTTCGACAAGGGCCCCGTCTTTGCGAAGCGTTTTTTGCTTGCCTGGTCGGAAAAAATACCACGCCGAGCCGGTCGCGGAGAACGGGGGGAAGCCATTGAATAAAAGACAATTTCGAGGGGCGCGCGGGGGCGCATGGATCGACATCGCGGCACCGTGCAGGCTCGCCGCGCCACGTGATAACGAACCATCGCCTTAACCAGAATGGATGCGGCCCGGACGCCAACGAGTGCCGCGCCTTGAAACGAACACACGTTTGTCCCATATAATGACCGCTAGCCCTTGGGCTTTGGCGAGCCGCGTGTACGGATCCCCGTCAAACGGTTTCTGGCTCGCTCTTTTCATTTTTCACGACACCTAGATCGCGCGGGGTGTCTCTATCTACCCGCAAACGCCGGCCGCAGCGCGTCGCGCAACGGTCCGCCAGCGCGCCAACAGAAAGTTCTTCATTGAAATCCTTCGATGGCTTCGGCCTTAACGACGCGCTTGCGCGTGCAATCGCAGAAGAAAAGTACGCCACCCCAACCCCGATCCAAGTACAGACTATCCCGATCGTCATGTCGCGCCGCGACGTGATAGGGATTGCTCAAACCGGCACCGGTAAAACCGCGGCTTTCGCGCTACCGATCCTGCACCTGCTTGCGGCGAACCCGCGGCCGCCGGAACGCAAAGGCTGCCGCGTCCTTGTGCTCAGCCCGACGCGCGAACTATCCGGCCAGATCCTCGACAGCTTCCGCGCCTACGGCCGCCATCTGCGTATCCAAACTGCGCTGGCGATCGGCGGTGTGCCGATGGGCGGACAGGTACGCGCGCTGGCTAACGGCGCGGATGTTCTGGTCGCGACGCCGGGACGCCTTCTCGATCTCGTCAAGAGCAACGCGCTGCGCCTCGGCTCGGTCGAATTCCTGGTTCTCGACGAAGCCGACCGCATGCTCGACATGGGCTTCATCAACGATATCCGCAAAATAGTCGCCAAGCTTCCGGCGAAGCGACAGACGCTGCTGTTCTCGGCGACAATGCCCGGTGCGATCGCGCAATTGGCCGCGCAGCTGTTGCACGATCCGATCAAGGTTGCCGTCACGCCGGCCGCATCCACAGTCGATCTCATTGAGCAGCGCGTCATCCATGTCGATCGCGCCGCGAAGCCCGTCGTCCTGGTCGATGTCTTGCGGCGCGAAGCGCTCGACCGGGCACTCATCTTCACCCGCACCAAGCGTGGCGCCGATAAGGTCGTCCGCGGATTGGTCAAAGCCGGCATAACGGCGCACGCGATCCACGGCAACAAGTCACAATCGCAGCGCGAACGCGTGCTCGCGGCATTTCGCCGGGGCGATGTGAAAACGCTCGTTGCGACCGATATCGCCGCCCGCGGCATCGATGTGGACGGTATCAGTCACGTCGTGAATTTCGATCTGCCGAACATCCCGGAAACCTACGTGCACCGGATCGGCCGCACCGCGCGCGCCGGGGCCGAAGGCATAGCGATTTCGCTATGCGATGCCGAAGAGCGGACGTTCCTGCGCGATATTGAGAAGCTGATCGGGAAATCCATTCCGGCGTCCGGTGAGCGAGCTCAGCCCAATCGCAACGCGGCGCCGAACCTGCACCGCCACAGTGCCGGCGAGCGTCGCGCACACTCCCGCCCCGACGAGCGGCGACGTCACGACAACAACGCAGCGCCCGCGCGCAGGCCGCAGGAGCCAACAGGCGAATCTCCGGACGGCATCGCCTCTGTCGCTTTTCTGCGCCGCGACACACGATCATCGGGCGATCGCGCTCCGCACTGGAGCGGCCGTAAAAAGGGATCACGAGATGGCCAAAGAAGAACTCCTGCAATTTGAGGGTCTCGTCACCGAGATATTGCCCGACGCCCGCTACCGCGTTCAGCTCGATGCCGGCCATGAAATCGTGGCATACACCGCCGGGCGGATGAGAAAGAACAGGATCAAAACCCTGGCCGGTGATCGCGTGACCGTTGAAATCTCGCCTTACGATCTCGAGAAGGGGCGTCTGATTTTTCGTCATAAGGACGAACGGGCGGGATCGGCCGCGCGTCCGGCACAGCGCAACAATTTCCGGCGGCGGTGAACGGCGATGCTCAATGACTCAGCCGATAACGACAATAAAGTCACGTTGGAGCGGGACCCGAGCATGCGAATATTCATTTTCAAGTCTGAAACAATGCCCGACCTGCGTGCGTTCGGCGGCGATTTGGTCGGTAGCCAGCTGCCGAAACAATTCAGCCCCTGGCACGCGATCGGCGCCGTTGCGCCCGATCGGGATCCTCCGCATAGGCTGTCGCGTGATGTGATCGAAACCGCCATCAAAGCCCAAGGTTTTCAGCTTTGGCGCGTCAGCAAAAAGGACGAGTAATACGATGACGATTGCAGGCGGCGCTCCCGACGGAGCTTCCGGGACGACAAACCGCACTCACAAGTTCAAAGTCGGGCAGACTGTCGATCTCGTCCGGTCAATGTCGCGATCGGCGGCGAGCGGGCACTATGAAATTCTCAGCTTGCGGCCCGCTGAGGGCGGAAGCCCCCAGTATCGGATCAAGAGCAGGAGCGAATCTCACGAACGGGTGGTCGCAGAGACGGATTTGATATTGCCGCCATCGGACTTCCGATGATTGAGAATCGCGATCGGAGATTTTCCGACGCCATGCAGGGCGCGGTGAACTTGGGGACCCGGAAGGAAACCGATATGTTCAAGATTCTTGAAAACAAAGGCGTCGATTCGGCTCCCGCGATGGAAGTTGGGCGCGGATACTCGACGCGCGCCGCGGCTTTGGCTGCGGTCAAGTCGCATCTGAAGACATTCAAGGCATCCGGACACAATCCGGAGGGAGACTATTGGTGGGCGCGCGACGCCGAAGGCCTGCGGAAATGCTGGATTTCGGCCATCGATTGAAGAATGCAGTGAACCGGCCGTGCTCAATTTCCCCAATCAAAGCCGATTTTTCGACCCCACCCGCCGCGCCGTGCGATTCTGGGGACATGATAGTGCGATGGAGTGGTCGTTCTTTGTGACCGAAGACGCACTCAAGCGGCTGCAGCCGAGAATGGCACGTGACGAGGCAAGCCTGCTTCTCGCCTTTGATACCAACCGGGCGGCGATCTACAAAGCGGCGGTGAAGATATACGGTCGCGGACGAAAAGGGTCCTACGAACTCCTGGCGGCGGATTTTTGACCCGGCGTCGTGCCTTCAGCGCACGCTCGGTTGGCTACCCTTCGTCAGAAAGGCGTTCGAAATCGGCCAGCAGGGCGGCAATCAGCTGCTGTCGGCGCGGGTCCTCCGCAGCCGGTGTCGCCGCGAAGAGATTGAGCAGATAACGCGCCTTTTCGGCCGCTTCGTGCCAATTCCTTGCTGATGCCGCCAGCAAGTGAGTTTCCAATTCCTCTTGCCGAAGGCGCAACGCTTTCCCGTTTGCCTCGACCTCGGACAAGAGGCGACGAAGCTCGGTAGCTTTCTGTGCGGCCATCCCCCGATGCTGATCGAGGTCGACGGCCTTGTCGGTCATGACTGTGAGTCGCGACGATTCAGCGGATATTCCGCGCTTTCGTACAAACGGCGAATGTCGCCGCTGCCGTATCGCTGCTCGTCGACTTCAAGAAATGCGCCGACGAGGCACTCGGGCGGCAAGTCTTCGATGGCGAAACGGATGGCTTGCGAAGCTTCCGCGAAGCGCTTGTATCCGAACGACTGGCGACGCGCTGACCGCCGTCGCGTCGGAAACAGCTCGGCAGCTTTGCAATAATCGAATTCAGCCATGGGCCGGGGGCCTCGCGAAGAAAGAATGAACATTATTTGGATGAGGATCATCCAAGCGTAGCCCGCATATAAGATCAAAATGCCTTTTTACCAGTCCTCCGCACCCCTTAGCCCACGGCCCGGGTTTGGGGCTGACGCTGCCCCTTTTTGGACTCAATGCGGATCATCCTCGTCGAGGCCAAGCATGTTGCTATGGAAAAGTACGTTTCCGTACTAAAGTGGCAGTCGATCGCGACAGGCCCGCTGAACACCGAGTTGGAGCTAAGCATCTACGACAAGGGTGAATATCACGCGCTGACATTCCCCTGTCTGCGCGACGGCGAAGGGTGGCGTAACGTGCGCGTCAATCGACCTCTGCAACTTCGGCCGCCCCATTGGCGAATTTGGGATAGCAAACGTGATTGAGGCCCACTCATGAAACCGGCTCAGATCACATCGGTTAGCAACAACATACTTGCTTCATTGTCGCGGGAAGATGCCGAATCACTGGCCCCTCATCTACGTCCAATCGCATTCGAGGTTCGCGACGTTTTCTTCAGGGCGCACAGCCCGATCAGCACAGTCGTTTTCCCGGAGTCGGGCTTCGCGTCAGTGGTCGCAGTGACCGAAACAGGACGCTCGCTTGAAGTTGGAATTATTGGCCGAGAAGGCGTGATTGGGGTTCCGGTAATTTTCGGCCAGACGCTCACCCCGTATGAATCATATGCTCAGATCGGCGGGCACGGTTATGCGATGCCGGCAAAAACTCTGTGGCATGCGATGAAACATAGTTGGCCACTCGCCGACGTATTGTTGAAGTTCGCATACGCCTTTCTCGTGCAAGTCACTCATTCGGCGCTCGCCAATTCTCGATACACGACCGAAGAGCGCCTCGCGCGATGGCTCCTTATGGCGCACGACCGCCATGATGGCGACGACGTAGTCCTGACGCACGAATTTCTCTCGATGATGCTCGGCACGAGACGTGCCAGCGTGACGGAGGCGCTTCACGTGTTGGAAAACCGAGGCTTCATTCGCGCAACACGCGGCCATGTCTTCATCCATAACCGGAAAGGTTTGGAAAAATACGCCGGCAGCTGCTACGGCGCTCCCGAATCCGATCTCGCGCATGGAGGCTTTCGGATTAAACCAACAAGCCTATTCCGAAAATGATAGTGTCAATCGTCTTGGCAGTTTAATTCTTGATAAACCGTATCTCGACGCTGACCGCAGGCGTGCAGTTCTGACAAAGCACGTTTGATGCGCGGCACAGAAAAGACGCCTTCCTGGCAGAAGGTGCCGTTCGGAAACCGGCAAGGCCGCCGTTCCAACCCGCGGCCTGTAAAACGAAAGACCCTTGATGCCAAACGTCGATACCCACGCCACGGCTGACATGCGCGCCTTGACACTCAGTCTGGCTGGCTACCGTGAACCCAGCCATAGACGCAGCATTGCCGAGATTGTGATCACCGTGGTGCCCTTCATTCTGCTGTGGCTGCTGATGTGGTGGTCGCTCCGCTTCGGGTACGGCATCTATTTGTTGCTGGCCGTTCCCACCGCGGGATTTCTGGTTCGCCTGTTCATGATCCAGCACGATTGCGGCCACGGGTCGTTCTTTCGTCATCGGTTGGTGAATGACTGGGTCGGCCGCGTCATCGGCGTATTCACCCTGACCCCTTATGATTTCTGGCGGCGAACGCACGGCATTCATCACGCCGGGGCGGGAAATCTCGATCGTCGCGGCATCGGCGACATCGATACCCTCACTGTGCGCGAATATCTGGCGCTGTCGCGCCGGCGCCGGCTCGCGTACCGCCTGTACCGCAATCCCATCGTTATGTTCGGCATCGGACCCGCATATTTGTTCATTTTCCGCCAGCGCCTGCCGTTCGGGCTGATGGCGGATGGGTGGGTGCCTTGGGTCAGCACCATGGCAACTAACGGCGCGATCGCTCTCATCGTTGCCGCCATGATGTGGTGGATCGGCATCGGGCCGTTCCTGCTCGTGCACCTGCCGATTGCGATAGTCGGCGGAGCGATCGGTGTCTGGCTGTTTTATGTCCAGCATCAGTTCGAACATACGGACTGGTCTGATGACCGAGATTGGCGCTTCGCAACAGGCGCGCTCTACGGCAGCTCGCATTATGATTTGCCGGCCGTGCTGCGCTGGTTCACCGCCAATATCGGTGTGCACCACGTCCACCATCTCTGCAGCCGAATTCCATTTTACCGGTTACCCAGCGCGCTTCGCGACCATCCGGGCCTTGGCAATGTCGGGCGGCTTACTTTGGTCCAGAGTCTCGCATGCGTTCGCCTCGCGCTGTGGGATGAGGCGACGCGCCGATTGATTACGTTTGGCGAGCTGCGAACACGCCTGCGCGCCGAGGCTGCGAATAAGCTTGCGGCCGCGGCTATTTGATTTTGGCGGAGGCTCGCAAGCTATTCCTTCCGGCAAGCGTCAATTCGCTCACAGGTCGGGTGTGTCTCAGTCTGAGTTTCGTGGCAGGAGCCGTTGGAGGGAGGGATTTTGGTTAATCGCCTCTTCCAACCACGTCACAGACTGCATTGCCGCTGCGAGCGCGGCCTCCCGTGACGCATAAATGCGACCTGAATAGTACTGGACCGGCGTCCACTCGCCTCTGTCTTCCGCGTCGCGTCGAAACTCCTCGAAACCGTAGCTGCCGTCAGGACGCGAGAATAGGTCGACGCATCGGTCGTGTTCAAAATTCTCTATGCTGATGAAAACGAGCCACGAGCGGTCGATTCGCTTTGACATTGGAGCTATTTCCGCGCGTCTCGCGACGCACAAAAGTTATAAGTACGTCGGGCGAATTTCAATTTGAGATACCATTCGCAGGCCGGCTACCTTGCAAACACCGCTCTTTTCGCGTACATACCACCATCGACATTTGGCCGGACAATCAGGCCGTTTCGCCTACGCTGCTAGCAGGCGCACGCTCAGACCCTCCAAACATCGAAACGACGGCCCCGAGTCGCGCAGACGCGCGTCTTGGGATCAAGTGCACCTGAATCAGCGAAAGGAATTGCTATGAACACGGGCACCGTGAAGTTCTACAACGACCAAAAAGGCTTCGGCTTCATTCAGCCGGACGACGGCGGCAAGGACGTTTTCGTCCATGCCACCGCGCTGGAGCGCGCCGGAATGCGCGGGCTGGCCGAAGGCCAAAAGGTTTCCTTCGATACCGCGGAAGACCGCCGCACCGGCAAAATCGCCGTGGCTAACATCCAGGCGGTATGACGCTGGACCAAGACAATCGAAGCCGCTCCATCGGGGCGGCTTCGACGTCCGGGCCAATGCGGACCGACGCGGGCAAAGCGCCACGCGATGAAGTCTCTCAGCACGGTCTGACGATGTCTCACCCCACGATCGATCACGCCGACTTTGCCGTCGTCGTCAAGAACCGGGCGTCCCCTCCGAAGCCATGGAGATGGGAAATATATCGCGCGGGCAGAAACAGCCCGATCGAACGGTCCGAAACGTTCTTTGAGACCATGGCGGAGGCCAACCGCGCCGGAAAACGGGCGCTGGCGTCACTGCTCAGCGAATTTCCTGATTGAGTGCGCCGCGTGTGGGCACTAGCCTGCATTGCTGCGCGGCGAGGTTAATGCGCCAGCCTTGACTTCGGCGGGGCCGGAGTGTTTGCCGATTTCCCATGAAATTCGCGCACTTCTCGCACATCTGGGCCAAGCCGGCGATGACGCCGCACGAGCGCTACGAGCAGCTCTGGCACGAGCTCGCGCTGTGCGACGAGGTCGGCTTCGACTATTCGTTCTGCGTCGAGCATCATTTCCGTCCCGACGAAAGCTTGATGTCGTCGCCGAGCCTTTATGCGGTCGGCGCCGGCGCGCACACCAGGCGCTTGCGCATCGGGCCGATGGGCTACATCGTGCCGCTCTATCATCCGCTGCGGCTCGCCGAGGAGATCGCGATCGTCGATCAGATGCTGGGCGGCCGCATGGAGCTTGGTCTCGTCCCCGGCATCAATGCGGACTACTTCCGCCCCTTCGGCCTCGATTACGGGCAACGCAAATCGCCGACGCTGGAATTCGTCGATTATATGCGCGCGGCGTTCGGCACGGCGCAGCCGTTCTCCTTCCACGGCGCCGAATTCCACACTGACAACGCCGAGCTTGCGGTGCAGCCCGTGCAGCGGCCGCATCCGCCGCTGTGGATGATGAGCCGCGATCCGCAGACGCTCGAATTCTGCGCCAAGAACGTCATCAATCCCGGCTATTTTCTGGTCTATCCGCGCGCCGACGCGGCGCCGCGTTACCGCAAGTTTCTCAGGGATTGGCAGGCCGCCGGCTGGCCGCGCAAACCAAACATCGCCTATTCGACCGTCGTCTATGTCGACGAGACTGACGACAAGGCGCTTGAGGTCGCGCTGTTGCGCGCAAGCCGCGCCTATGAAGGCTTTCTGACGCGGCCGAAACCGGGCGAGACTTTCGAGGAGCGCGTTGCCGCCTTTGCCAAAATGTTCGTCGGCCGCGGCGAGCCGGGTGCGTCGCATATCATGCAGAACGTGTTCAACCCGGATTATCTCATCAAGCACGATCTCGTCTTCATCGGCTCGGCGCAGACGGTGGCGGCCAAGATCCGCGCCGCCGCTCAAGCTGGGCTGTTCAATACGATCATGGGCGAGTTCAATTTCGCCGATTTGCCGGAGGCGGATCTGATGCGCTCGATCCGGCTGTTTGGCGAACAGGTGATCCCGGCGCTGCGAGAGTTTGAACCGTTTTAAGGTCAGCGCTTGGCGGGCGCCAAGACTTAGCGCTTATGCCGTTGCGTATTCCGGGTGTGCCTTCAGTCGCGCGCTGTTGAGCACATAAATTGCCAAGCAGACGACGGCGCCGACGGCAAACGGTAATGTCGACCACATGTAAAGCTGCTGCACCGGCAACCCCACGAACAATGCGCCGGCGAGCGGTCCGACGATCGAACCGAGCCGGCCGAGGCCGAGCTGCCAGCCCGAGCCGCTGGCGCGCAGCGATGTCGGATAAAGCATGGCGCCCACCACGTTGATGCCGATCTGAATGCCGAGCACCAGAAAGCCGCTGACGAAGGTTGCGGTCAGCAAGGCGGCTTCCGATGTCAACCCGGCAAAGCCAATGGATCCGACCGCCGGTACCGCGAGCACGAACAACAGCGAAATCGCGAGAAAACGATGGCGCTGCAGCCACCAGCACAACGACAGCGCGCCGACCGTGCCGCCGATTTGCAAGAGACTGGCAGCCAGCGCCGCCGTCGCCGGCGGCAGCTTGGCGGCAGTGAGCAGCGTCGGCATCCAGCCGGAGAGGAAAAAGTAGCCCATCAGATTGAGCGCGAATAGGAGCCACGTCAGCGGCGTGATCAGCCAGAGCCCGTTGCCGAACAGATAAACAGGATTGGACGGCGTCTGCTTTTCGTCTTCGATGACGAATCGCGCATTCGGCGGCACCACGAGACCAGGCGACAGCGCCGCGATCAGTTTCTCCATCTTCGGCCGCGCACTTTCATGCAGTGCCATGAACTTGATCGATTCCGGCAGACCGATCATGGCGGCAAACGCGATCAGGATCGGTACGATGCCGCCGATTTGGAACAGGATCTGCCAGCCATAATGCGGCACCAGAAACGCGCTGACCAAGCCGCCGATGGCGCCGCCGGTCGGCACGCAGCCGACGGCGATGATCGGCAGCGTCGCGCGCAATTTGCGCGGCGCCGATTCCGCGCAGATCGCCACCAGATTGGGGATGACGCCGCCGATGCCGAAGCCGGCAAAAAACCGCAGCCAGAACAGCTGCGTCAGATCGCTGGAATAAGAGGCGGCAAAGGTCAGCACGCCGAACAATAGATTAGCGCCGATCAGCGCCGGCTTGCGGCCAAAGCGATCGCCGACGAAGCCGAACAAGGCGGAGCCGAACAGCACGCCGATATTGTTGGCGGCCAGCACCGGGCCGAGCGCCGAGCGCGGGACGCCCCAGGAGGCGACCAGATGCGGCGCGGCGAAGGCAATCGCGGCGATGTCGTAGCCGTCGATCAGCGAGAGCAGAATGGCCCAGCTGACCAGCCGAACCTGATAGGGGCTCATCCCGCGCTGGTCGAGCAAACGCGAAACCTGGATCTCCGGCACGCCGGCCATCGTTTCCCCCGTGTGTTTTTATTTGTGCCGATAGCGGCGCAGTCGCGCCGGCAAACTAAGCCAGCCGTTCGGCGAAGAAAAGCGACAATGCGGCGCAGGACGGCCGCTGTGGAGCGCGCGCTATTCGGCGGCTTGTGACGGAGTTCGGCCGCGCCGCGCCGCCGTTTCCAGCGATGCCGCCCGTTCGCGCATATTGGCGAAGACGCGCCGCAGCGCGTTTTTCAGCGCGGCGAGCTCCTCCGGCCGCAGTCCGGCAATGGCTATGGCTTCGTAGTCGTTCGCTACGGGAATAAGGCGAGTGACCTGCGCGTTGCCTTTGGGCGTGAGCTTGACCATGACTTCGCGCGTATTGCTGGTCGAACGCGTGCGCGACACCACGCCCATGCGGACCAGACGGGTGACGATGCGCGAGAGCGTCGACACTTCGATGCTGGTGTATTCGGCGAGATCGATCTGGCGTTGGCCGCCCTTGCTGGCTAGCACCGCCATCACCCGCCACATCGGAATGCTCAAGCCATACGGCGCCAGCGCCTCGCCGCCGTACTGCTCGGCAATGATGTTGCCGACCCGGTTCACCAGGTAGGGCAGGTAATTGTCGAGGTCGAGTTTGGTGGCGTCCTTCACGGCTACCTCGGACGAATCGAGTGCGGCGCCAATTTAGCCCTGTCGGCTCGCTGTTGCCGGCAAAATTCGCCAGCTGGCCAACGAGCTATTATTGCATTTACAACTGATGCATTGTCAACTATGATGGTCACGTCACCGGCGGGCGCGCTGCCGGGACGCTTACGATCCATTCGAGATCGGGACCACTTGGGGGAGGAAGCAAATGGCGACTTACGTGCTCGTTCATGGCGCTTGGCATACCGGCGCCGAACTCGAACCGACAGCGGCGCCGATTCGCGCCGCCGGCCATCAAGTTCATACCCCGACGCTTGCAGGCAACAGGCCCGGCGACAAGAAAACCGTCGGGCTTGCCGACGCGATCAAATCGTTGGTCGACTTTCTCACCGAGAAAAATCTCAAAGACGTCGTTCTCCTCGGCCATAGCTATGGCGGCATGGCGATTACCGGCGCCGCCGATCAGGTTCCCGACCGGATTCGGCGTTTGGTTTATTGGAACGCCTTCGTACCCAATAACGGCGAAAGCCTCAACGATATGGTGCCGCCGCCCTACGTCGCCTTGTTCGACGCGGTGTCGGCCGAGCGCGGCGACGGCACCGTCGTCCTGCCGTTCCCGATCTGGCGCGAGGCCTTCATCAATGATGCGGATCTGGAAACCGCGCAGCGGGCTTACAATGCGCTCAACCCGCATCCGGCGAAAACCTTCTCCGACAAAATCTCGCTGAAGACGAATCCGGCGGACATGCAGATCGGCAAGTCCTACATCAACTGCACCGAAGACATTTCGCAGCCGCATCACTATCCGTGGCATCCGCGGCTGTCGCAAAAGCTCGGGCTGTTCCGTTTGGTGCAGACCCCGGGCAGTCACGAACTCTGCTTTACCAACCCCAAGCGGCTCGCACAGGCGATTATCGATGCCGGGCGGGATTGAGATAGGGCCGCCGCCGGCGCGGCAGCCCACGCTCAAAAGGTTTTCTTGCAAGGAGGCAAACATGGAATTCGGTTACTTCACGCTGAGCGACAACCACTACGAAAACAATCCGCGTTCGCCTAATCAGTTCGTCGCCGACATCACCGCGGAAGCGCTTTATGCCGACAAGCTCGGCATGCATTCGGCCTGGATCGGCGAGCATCATTTCAACTCGCTCGGCGTGTTGTCCTGCCCGGACCTGGTGCTCAGCTACGTCGCCGCCAATACCACGCGCATTCGCCTGGCGCCGGCGGTGACGGTGCTGCCGCTGCATCATCCGATCCGCGTCGCCGAACAATGGGCGACGCTCGATCTGCTCTCCAACGGCCGGGTCGATTTCGCCTGCGGCCGCGGCTACGACCAGCGCGAATATCTGCCGTTCCATGTGTCGTTTAAGGACAATCAGGAGATCTTCGAGGAGGGATTGGAACTGGTGCGACGGCTGTGGGCGACCGAAGGCCGCATCGACCATCGCGGCAAATATTATTCCTTCGAGGACGTGCGCATCACGCCGAAGCCGGTGCAACGACCGATTCCGACTTATGTCGGATCATTCTCCAAACCCTCGATCGAACTCGCGGCGCGGCTGGGATGCGGCCTGATCGTGGCGCCGTTTGCGGCGGCGCTGACCTTCGGCGGGTTGAAACAGGTCGCCGATCTTTATCACGAAACCTGCGCCAAATACGGCAACAAGCCGGGCCGCCTGATGTGCAGCTATTTCACGCATTTTGCCGACGACAAGGCGCAGGAAGACGCGCAGCGCGCGCGGCAAATCCGCTACTACAAGGAGTGCGTGATCCCGGCCTTCCCGGGCGATCCGAAAACGGCGCCGCCGAGCTACCGCTATTTCATCGAGTTGGTCGAACGCCTGCAGAAGGTGAAGCCGGAGGATTTGAGCGAAAATTCGGTCCTGCTCGGCTCGCCGGCGCGCATGACCGAGACCTTGAAGAAAGTCGAGGCCGCCGGCTTCGAGGAAGTGATCCTCTACTTCAATGTTGGCTTGAAGCCGCATAACCAGGTCAAGGACGAAATGGCGCGGTTCATGGCCGAGGTGGCGCCCGTTTTTGCGGGTAAGCGCAAGGAGCGCGCGGCGTAGCCGGGCGCTGTTTGCGGTATTACATGGCGAGCGCCACTGGCGCTCGCCGGACATCAAGAAAAGCTAAGGAAACGCTCCAGTGAACATCCAGCAGAACACCGACCGCATTCAGACCACGCATATCGGCAGCCTGCCGCGCCCGCACAAGCTGCTCGACATCATGAAGGCGAAGTATTCCGGTCAGTCCTATGACGAGGCCGCCCTTCAACAGGCGTTGCGCTCGGCGGTCGCCGAAACCGTCCGCGAGCAGGTCGATTGCGGCCTCGACATCGTCACCGACGGCGAATTCTCCAAGCCTGGCTTCTTCACCTACATCCGCGAGCGGCTTGACGGCTACGAATCGCGTCCGAGCATCAAAGTGAAGTTGTTCCAGGCCGAAGTCGCCGCCTTTCCGGAGTACTACGCGCAATATTTCCAGCGGGCGATGATGGGCGGCACGGTCGTGACGCTGGCGCCGGTCGTGTGCGCCGGTCCGGTGAAATACCGCGGCGATGCGCTTGTTGCGACCGACATCGCCAATCTCAAGGCCGCAGCTGCTGCCGCGGGCGTCGCCAACGAGCATGTTTTCCTGCCGGCGACGGCGCCGTCAGGCGTCGGCATCAACGAATACTACAAATCGGACGAAGACTATTTTCACGCCGTCGCGGCGGCGATGAGCAAGGAGTACCGGGCGATCTACGATGCCGGAATTATCGTCCAGGTCGACGATCCGTTCCTGCCCGATATTTTTTACGAACCCGGCCTCGACGACGCGCAGAAAAAGCGCCGTGCGCAGATTTACGTCGAAGCCGTAAACGCCGCGATCAAAGGCATTCCGCCGGACTATGTGCGCTTCCACACCTGTTACGGCATCAATCATGGCCCGCGTATCCACGAAGCCGCGCTTAGCCAGATCATCGAATACGTTTTGCAGATCAATGCCGGCTCCTACAGCTTCGAAGCCGCCAACCCGCGCCACGAACATGAGTATCATCTGTTCGAGACGGTCAAAGTACCGGACGACAAGGTGCTCATCCCCGGCGTCATCACGCACGCAAGCAATATCGTCGAGCATCCGGAGCTGATCGCCGAGCGCGTCGTTCGCTTCGCGCGGCTGGTCGGACGCGAGAACGTGATTGCCGGCGCCGACTGCGGATTTTCGTCGCAGGCGCTTTACAACACCGAAGTGCACCCGACCGTAATCTGGGAGAAGTTCAAGGCGATGCGCGAAGGCGCCGATATCGCCACCCGGCAGCTTTGGCCGTAGCGGGTGTTACGGCGCGGACGAAGATAATCAAAAAACGACGAAACGGGAGGAAGCAAAAATGAGGCAGCTCTTTGCCGCCCTTGCGGCGGCGAGCCTTGCAGCGGTGAGCTTTGCAGCGGCGCCGGCCGCCGCCGCCGATACTGTCAAAATCGGCTTTGTCGGCACCTTAAGCGGTCCGGTCGCGGCCCTCGGCAACGATATGCGCGACGGCTTCAATCTTGGTCTGCAGAATCTCGGTCTGCAGATGGCCGGCCGTCCGGTCGAGGTCATCTATGAGGATGACACCGGCAAGCCCGAAGTCGGCAAGCAGAAGACCGACAAGCTGATCGAAGCCGATCATGTCAACTTTCTCACCGGCTACGGCTTTTCCAATGTGCTGCTGGCGTCGCTGCTGCCGGCGGTGAACGCCAAGACCTTTATCATCAGCGCCAATGCCGGTCCGTCGCAGATCGCCGGCGAGCAGTGCTCGCCGTACTTCTTCTCGGTGTCCTGGCAGGGCGATCAGGCGGCGCAGGCGACCGGGGAATATTTGAATCAACAGGGCGTCAAAACGCTCTTCCTGATCGACCCCAATTACGCCGCCGGCAAGGACGTCGCCGCCGGCGTGAAGGCGAACTTCAAGGGCGAAGTCCTCGGCGAGGAGTATACGACCTGGCCGAACCAGCTCGACTTCTCCGCCGAACTGACCAAGGCCCGTGCGGCCAAGCCGCAGGCGATTTTTGCGTTCTTTCCCGGCGCGGCCGGCGCGCAATTCCTGACGCAATACACGCAAGCGGGGCTGAAGGGTCAGATACCTCTTTATACGGCCTACATGATCGACGCGCTGTCGCTCGATCGAATCGGTGAATTCGCGCTCGGGGTGGCGACCGCCGGGCATTGGGCGATCGATCTGCCCAACGCCGCGAATGAAAAATTCGTCGCCGGTTTCCGCGCCGCCTACAAGCGCGATCCGTCCTTCTATGCGGCGCAGGCCTACGACGCCGCCGGTCTCATCAACAGTGCCGTCGTTGCCGTCAACGGCGATCTGTCCAGGCAAGACGATATGCGTGTGGCCATGGAAAAAGCCAACTATGCCTCGGTCCGTGGGCCCTATCGTTACGGCAATAATCACTTCCCGATTGAGAATTTCTATCTACAGGAAGTGGCGAAGAAACCTGCAGGCGGGTACGAGGTCAAAACCGTCGCGCTGATCCTAAAAGATCACCAGGACCGCTATCACGATAAATGCCCGATGAAATGATGGCCTAAGGCAGCTTCGGCTGGTAGGTCAGAGCCTCCGCGGGCGCTTCGACGGGCGCGCTTTCGCGCGCCGGCAATTCGCCCGCGGCCTCGAGGACTGGGTAGGCGACCGAGCAGATGTGCGAATGGATGCGGCGTAGGTCGCGCAGAATGTCGAGGTGCAGCGAACTGGTCTCGATGCTTTCCGGCCGGCCCTCGCGTAATCGCTCGAAATGCCGCTCACCGGCCGCCAGCTCGATGGCGCGCAGTTCCGCCTTCTCGCGCAGCAAGCGTCGCGCTCCGTCCACATTGCCGTTCATGAACACGCTGAACGCGATCTGCAGGCTTGCGCAGACGCGTTTGTGGAAGGCCACGAGCTCAGCGGCGCCTTCGGGAGAGAATTGAAGGCGGCGTTTGATCTTCTTCGCCGCCAGCTCGCACAGATTCTTGTCTATGATATCGCCGGCATGTTCGAGATTTATGGCGAACGACACGATCTCCATGGCGCGGCGGCCTTCGTGCTCGTCGAGGCTCCCGCGCGTCAATTTCGCGATGTAGAGCTTCACAGCCTCCGTCAGGCGGTCGACGACGTTGTCCAGCCGCGACACTTCGCCCGTGAGCTTGCGGTCGTTGTCCATGATCGCGGTCATGATCTCGCGCAACATGGTCTCGACGGCGTCGCCAATCCGTAGCGTTTCGCGCGCAGCATTGGCGATCGCCAGCGAAGGCGTGTCGAGCGCCGCTTCGTCGAGATGGCGCGGCACCGACGGGTCGGCCGGTTTGCTGCGCTCCGGCAGGATGCGTTCCAATAGCCATGCCATTCCATCGAGCGGCAAAATGAAAAGCGCGGCCAGGATGACATTAAAGAGCAGGTGGAACTCAGCGGTCATTTTCGCCGCGTCGGGCTGCCAGGCGGGCAGCTCGCGCGCCAGCCGCGGCAGTAGCGGCAGCGCGATCAGGATGCCGACAAGGCGATTCATCAGATTGCCGAGCGGCAGCCGTCGGCTCGCCGGATCGCCGGGGGTGCCGCCTTCGAGCAGCGGATTGATCGCGCTGCCCAGATTGGCTCCCAGAACCAGGGCTAGCGCGGCTTCGGTGGTGACGAAGTGCGAATAAGCGAGCGACATCACCAGCAGCACCACGGCGACGCTCGAATGCGCCGCCCAGGTCAGCAGCGCGGCGATGACGATGCACAGCACCGGATCGTGGGTAATGGAGCCGAGGAGGACTTGCACGGCCGGCGCCTGCTCCGCGGGGGCGAGTGTGTCGACCAAAATGTGAAGGGCCAGCAGAACGAGGCCGAGGCCGATGGCAATGCGGCCGAGCGCACGCGCGAGGCTTTGGCCGCCGAGGCGGAAAGTGATCAGCCCAACTATAAAGAGCACCGGAGCGGCCGCGGCGACGTCGAAGGAAAGAAGCTGGACGATGAGCGTGGTGCCGACATTGGCGCCGAGCATAATGGCGAGCGCAGGCACCAGACTGACCACGCCGTCAGCCGCAAGCGACGTCGTCATGAGGCCGGTCGCGGTACTGCTCTGCAACAGCGCGGTCAGCCCGAGGCCGGCGGCGAATGCGGTGAAACGGTTGGCCAGCGCCTTGCCGAGCACGCGGCGAAGGTCGGGCCCGAACGCGCGCAAGACGCCTGAGAGGACCATGTGCAGTCCCCACAGCAGCAGCGCGACGCCGCCCAGGAGATCAAGACGAACGAGGCTTCCCATTCCGCCTCTCAGCTTTTTAGTACTCACTCACGTTATCGGCGCGAGAACGCCATCAAGGCATTTATGGCCGAAGACGACTAAATACAAACTCTCAAATGTTGGTCAAAGTTCGGATGCGTCGCGCCGAATTTAGCGCCGCCAGCGCAGCCGTCCGACGATGCCCTGCGGTACAAAGGTCACGATCAGAACGAACAAGATGCCGAGCCACAACAGCCAGCGGTCGGGATTCAGCAATGCCGATAGGAACGGCATCGACGACGTCGCGTCGCTCATGGCGTTGAGCGCGTTCTGCAGATAATACTCGGCGAGCACCACCAGGATCGAGCCGATCACCGCGCCATAGAGCGTGCCCATGCCGCCGATGACGATCATCAGCAGGATATCGATCATCAGCGCGAAGGAGAGCGTTGCGTCGGGGCCGTTGTAGCCGAGCACCAGCGCCATCAGCGCGCCGGCGAGCGACGCCATCACCGCGGAAATGACGCACACCCAGGTCCGGTATGCGACGACGCGGTAACCCATGGCTTCGACGCGGAACTCGTTCTCGCGAATGGCGCGCAGCACCAGCCCGAACGGCGAGTTGACGATCCGCAGCATGATCAGAAAAAGCACGAGCGATACGGCAAAGACGATGTAATAGGTGATGATCCGGCCGTTGATGACGACGCCCAGCACCGGGTCGTGCAGGAGCCGGAAGCCGGGCTTGAGGATCGCCGGCACGGAAAACGTGAGCCCATCCTCGCCGCCGGTAAGGTCGCGCCATTGTTCGGCGACGATCTGTGCGAAACTTGCGACCGCCAGCGTGATCATCGAAAAGAAGATCGCGCGCAGCCGCAAACTCAGAAGTCCGATCGCGGCAGCGACCACAAGCGACACCAGCGCTCCGGCTGCCGCGCCGAGAAGCACCGCGCCCCAGCCGACCCAACCTTTGCCGAGCGCGATGGCGACGCCATACGCGCCGATGCCGAAGAACATGGTGTGGGCGAACGAGACAATGCCGGTGAAGCCGAGCATCAGGTCGTAGCTCGCCACCAGAATGATGAAAATGCAGATGCGCGAGGCGACGCCCAGCGCCTTGGTGCCGGGAAACAGAAACGGCGCAAATGCCAGCGCCAGCAGGATCACGAGCAAGGCTATATTGAGGAAGGTGCGGCCGGGCGGATCGTCCGACACGATCCAGCTCAGCCAGGCATGGCGTTCCGGTTGGCTCTTCGGTTCGGCGATGGCCACCTCGATCGCCGGGTCGGTGAAGACGCCGGCGGTCGTCTCTTCGGTCGTTTCGTCGATCGGTTCCACCGGCGCCCCTTTAGTGATGCTGCGAAATTGGGAATAGGCCGCGCGGCTGCCACAACAAGATCAGCGCCATGAGCAGAAGGTTCGATCCGAGTGCCATCTTCGGCGCCAGGAAGCCGACATAGTTGGTAGTCAGCCCGACCAGAATGGCGCCGATGAAGCAGCCGCCGACCGAACCGAGCCCGCCGATGATCAGGATGATGAATACCAGAATGGTCATGCTGTCGCCGATCTGGCTGTAGACCCCCGCCTGATACTGGCCCCACATCATGCCACCCATGCCGGCGAGCGCGGTGCCGGCCATGAACACGCCGATAAAGACGCGGCGGATGTGATAGCCAAGCGCCTGGATCATCTCGCGGTCCTCGACGCCGGCGCGCACGACGAGCCCAAGGCGCGTGCGCGTCAAGAACAGATGCATCGCGAGCGCCACCGCCAGCCCCACGCACAGTGCGAACAGCCGGTAGGTTTCGATCGAAGACGAGCCGATGAACACGCTGCCGCGCAGCATCACCGGCTTGGGCAGCGGAATAGCCTGCGGTCCCCAGATGACGATGATCAGCTGCTCGATCACGGTCAGCGCGCCGATGGTGATGAGGATCTGGCGGAGCGGCGCGCCATAGACCTGGCGGATGATGAGGCGCTCGAATACGAAGCCGAGCGCACCGCTCGCCAGCCCGGCGGCAAGGAGCGCGAGCAACAGCGCCGCGAGATTGAGCGCGAGCGACATCTCGGTAGTCCAACCGTAAAGCGGGCGGATCACCGAGACGGCGATGTAGGCGCCGAAGGTGACAAACGCCGCGTGTGCGAAGTTGAGCACGTCCATGAGGCCGAAGATCAGCGTCAGGCCCGACGCCACCAGAAAGAGCATGATGCCCATGGTCAGCCCGGCGACGGTCAGCGTCAGCCAGGGCCCCGGTCCGATCGCCGGCAGCGCCGCCAGCACGACAACCGGCGTGAGCGCGTAGGGCCCCCAGCGGTTCGCAGTTTTGAGCCACTCGCCGTTCATGCGCTGTTCGCCATGCTCAAACCCAACAATCGGTGCTGCACGTCGTGATCGGTGGCGAGAGCCGACATGGTCCCGGTGTGGATGATGCGTCCCTCGTCCATCACCGCGACGTCGTCGCCGACCATTTCAGCCACGCGAAAATTCTGTTCGACCAGAAGGATCGTGGTGTGCTCGCGCTTCAATCGCAACAGCGCGCCGACCAGTTGATCGACCATCGCCGGCGACAATCCCTTGGTCGGCTCGTCGATCAATAACAACCGGCGTTGCTCGATGATGGCGCGGCCGATCGCCAGCATTTGTTTCTGCCCGCCGGACAGCGCGCCGGCAGGCTGCTCCCATTTCATCTTGAGCGCGGGGAAACTTTCCAGCACGCTGTCGAGGTGCTGCCGGTCGAAGCCGCGCGGCGCGGTCGCGAGCAGCATGTTCTCGCGCACCGTCAGCTTGGTGAAGATGCCCATATTCTCCGGCACGTAGGCGATGCCGAGGCGGGCAATGTGCGGGGTATCGAGCGCGGTAATCGCCTTGCCGTCGAAGATGATCTTGCCGAGCCGCGCCTTCCACAGGCCCATGATGGTGCGCAACGTCGTGGTCTTGCCCGCGCCGTTGCGGCCGAGCAGCGCGGTGACGCGGCCGTTCGCGACCGCGAGATCGACGCCATGCAAAATGCGATAGCGGCCGATATCGGTGTGTACGCCTTCAAGCCGCAGCAATTCTTGAGCCGGCCCGCTCATCGCCGCGACCCGCGTTCGAGTTCGCCCGCGCCGTGAACGCCGAGATAGGCCTGCTGCACCGCCGGCAGCGCCACCACCTCGGCCGGCGGGCCGTCGGCGATCAGCCCGCCGTCTTGCAGCACGACGATACGGTCGGCGAGGCGGGTGACCACATCCATGCGGTGCTCGACCAGGAGCACGGTCTTGTGGGTCTCGCGTTTTATTTCTTCGATCAGATCGAGGATGGTCGGGATCTCGTCGAGACTCATCCCGGCGGTGGGCTCGTCGAACATCAAGACGCGCGGCTGTAGCGCCAAGAGGATCGCGACTTCGAGTTTGCGCTGGTCGCCGTGCGGCAACGCCGCCACCGGCAGCTCGGCGCGCGTCGCGAGCTTGATGCGCTCGAGCCAGTGGCGCGCCTGGTCGCGCACCGCGGTGTTGCGCGCAGCGATGCTCAGACAATCGAAGCGGATTTGCGCGACTGACTGCACCGCGAGCCGGACATTTTCGAAAACCGTGAGGCTTGGATAGAGATTGATCAGCTGAAACGCGCGCCCGACGCCGAGCCGCGTGCGGTCGGGAGCGCCGAGCCGGGTGACGTCCTTGCCGAACAGGCTCACCCGACCGCGGGTCGGGCGCAATTGTCCCGAGATCAGATTGAAGTAGGTGGTCTTGCCGGCGCCGTTCGGTCCGACGATCGCGGTCAACGTGCCGGCATGAAAGGAGCAGGTGACGCCATTGACCGCCACCTGGCCGCCGAAGCTGATGGTCAGATCGCTGGTCGAGAGCGCAGGAACGTCGCCGGTCATTGCACGAGCCTGCTCAAGCGGTCCCGACTCGTGCGAACGCCACGCCCGTGCCGATCAACGCGTGTTGGCGATCGGAATCTTCATTTCGTCCACGGTGATGAGGTGGGTGAGTTCCGGGATCGCCCATAGCACGCTCGGATCGACCTTGATCTTGAAACCGTACATCGGCTGCAACAGCTGATGATCCTCCTTGCGGAACAGCACAGTGCCCTTCGGCGAGTCGAACGCCATGCCTTCCATGGCTGCGATCAGCTTTTCCGCATCCGTCGAGCCGCCGGTCTTTTTCAGCGCCTGCACCACCGCCTGCGCTGCGATGAAGCCGCCGCAGGTGAAGAAATCGGGCGGCGCGCCGCTGAACCGCTTCTTGTTCTCGGCAACGAGCGCGTCATTCACGGCGTTCTTGGGGATGTCAAAATAATAGTAAGCGGCGCCCTCCATTCCCGGAAAGTCCTTATAAGCGACGAGCGCCGGGAGGATATTGCCGCCGGTCGAGATCTCGATGCCCAGGCGTTCCGCACCCATGGCCTTGAGCGCGGCCAGAGGATTGCCGCCGCCGGCCCAGTTGACGAAGATGATCTTGCGCCCCTGTTCCTTGGCGAGCGCATCGAAGATGCGCTGTATGGAGGCGGTGAAGTCGGTGGTCATCGGCGGTCCGTATTCTTCGAACACAAGCTTGGCGCCGGTCGGCGCCAGCGCCGTCTTAAACGCGGTGACGAAGTCGCGGCCAAAGGCGTAGTCCTGCGCCAAGGTGGCGATCACCGTGCCGGACTTGCCGATGGCGAGCGCATTGGAGACCGCGTCTTGCGTGGAATTGCGGCCAGTGCGGAAGATGTAGCGGTTCCACTTCGAGCCGGTGATCGAGTCGGCGACCGCCGGTTCGACGATGAAGATCTTTTTGTTGTCCGCCGCAACCGGCAGCATGGCGAGCGCCACCGCGGAACTGGTGCCGCCGACCGCAATATCGGCGCCGTCGTCGTTATAGGCTTCGTTGAGCAGCGTGCGGCCGACGTCGGGTTTGGTCTGGCTGTCCTTCTCGATGACGATCAGCTTGTGGCCGGCGACCATCATGGTGCCGCCGGTGGCGTAATCGAGCCCCATGGCGAAGCCGGCCGAGGTTTGCTTGGCGTATACTTCAAGCGGTCCAGTCTTATCGGCAATCAGCGCGATCTTGATCGGCGCCTCGTCGGCGCGCCCCGGCGCGCCGCAAACCGCCATCAATGCAGCACCGACAACGACGGCGGCGACGTTGGATTGCCAAAATACGTTACGCATCATTCAGTCCCTCCGGCCGGCACGCGATTTCAATAGTCTCGGCTAGCTTGCCTCCAGCAAGTGCGGCGCAAGCTTTTTAAGACCATCCCCAAGCCGCAAGCTTGGTCTGAATCAGGCCGGCACACAAGTGCGTAAGCGGCTGAAAATTCGCGGTGTTGTCGCGGTTGCGTGGCGACGCGATCCGCCGATCAGGGATCGAGTTCGGTGTCCCAGTAGAGGTAATCGAGCCAGCTATCGTGCAGGTAGTTCGGCGGGAACAGCCGGCCGTTGCGGTGCAGATGCTGCACCGTGGGCTGGAACGGCCTTTGCGCCGGCCACATCTTCGATTCGTCGGGCGTCAGACTGCCCTTGCGCAGATTGCACGGCGAGCAGGCGGCAACGACGTTGCCCCAGGTGGTGTGGCCGCCGCGCGAACGCGGCAACAGGTGATCGAAAGTCAGATCGTCGCGAGCGCCGCAATACTGGCAGCTGAAACGGTCGCGCAGGAAGACATTGAAGCGGGTGAAGGCCGGGTGGGTCGAAGGCTTCACGAAGGTCTTGAGCGAGACCACGCTCGGCAGCTTCATTTCCAGGCTGGGGCTGTGAACGGCGCGATCGTAATTGGCGACGATGTTCACGCGCTCGAGAAACACCGCCTTGATCGCGTCCTGCCATGACCACAGCGACAGAGGGTAATAGCTGAGCGGACGAAAATCCGCGTTGAGCACCAGTGCCGGAAATCCAGAAGGCGATACGTGCGCGTTCAAGATCGATCCTACCCGACTCACATGCCGCAGTGCGGCGTTGGGTGCTAGTTTATATTAAGCCGTGACAGGATTGTGAAGCCCTTCCCGGGGGTTAGACAAATCAGGGCTAATCAGCGCCGCGCCCCGAAGGCCCGGGCCAGAAATTCGCCGCCGTGACGCAGTCCCTCCGGATCGATGCCGTGGCCGAGGCCGGCGGATATATGCCACTCGACCGGCACGCCGAGTGCCGCCAGGCCTTGTGCCGCCGCAAACAGCGCCTGCACCGGAATGAGGTCGTCGCTGTCGCCATGCACCAGAAGCACCGGCGGGCGCGCCGTGATCTTTACTGCTACGGCCTCCAAATTCCCGTCCGGCGGCAGCACCAGCAGACCCGAATAGCCGACGATCGCCGCCGGCGCGACCGGCCGGCGCAAGCCGACATGCAGCGCCATCATCGTGCCTTGGCTGAAGCCGACCAGCGCCAGCGCCGATGGCGGCAAACCGTGCTTGCCAAGTTCGGCGTCGAGAAAGCGCTCCAGCATCGGCGCCGCGTTGTTGACGCCGACCCACCGTTCGTTCGGATCGCGAAAGGTGAGCGGAAACCATTGCCTCCCGATCGGCGCCTGTCCGCATGGCTCGGGCGCATGCGGTGCAACGAATGCCGCCTGCGGCAACAACTGCTGCCAGACTTGGCCGAGTTCGATGAGATCGTTGCCGTCGGCGCCATAGCCGTGCAGCAAGACCACAAGCTGTCGCGCGGTCCCCGAACGCGGCGGCAGCCGTGGACCGTCAAGCTCAGCCGCCATAAATTTAACCTCTATCGTGCTGCGGACTGCAAAAATCGCGGCTCAGGTTCTTCCCTTAGCCGTGCGTGTTGCGGCGGTCCATGTTGGCATTGACGTTTAGAAGGCGGCGTGAAAGCGCCCGGCGAACACATTCACCGGCCCGCGATCGGTGTTGTAGCCCGGATTGAGAATGAACTGATAGTCGACCGACACGCGCGACCAGGACGTGAGCGCGTAGCTGTAATAGGTCTCGATGACTTGCTCGAGCCCGGGATTCGGCAATTGTCCGTCGCCGATCAGAATACCCAGGCCGCCGGCATTGAGATAGGCCTGATGGATGCCGGTGATACCGTTGACGACGCCGGCGAGCCCGACCGTGTCGTCGGGGCGGCCCCATTGTTTGCCGGCGAGCGAAAGGCCGGCGGCGATGGTGCGGTCGATGTCGGTGAATTCGAACGACTCTTTGGTGCCGTCGGCCCAGCCGGCGCGCAGAAAGGCGCCGAGCTCGGCGGTGATTTCTTGCTCGATATTGAAGCTTACGCCGCCGCGGCTTTGATATTGGCGCACGGGGGGCAGAAGCGGCGGGCCGCCGACCACCGCGGCGAGCGCGATGGCATCGGCAAAGCTCGCCATGCGGCCGCGGGGCAGGAAGCCGGTGACCTCAATCTTTCCGGCGTGCCCCCACAATTGGTAGCGGCGCTCGATTTCGCCGACCGATTGGAATTGTGAAAAATTCGGATCGAGCTCGGTGCTGTTGGGCACGATCGAGAGATCGAACCAACCGGCGCGTACCGTCCAATCTCCCCGATACCATTCGACTGCAGCACCAAAGGTGTAGGACCAAGCGTCGGCAGCATAGTCGAAGGTACCGGTATCGACGATCGCCCAGTTCAAGAAATCGTTGCGTGGGTCGTGGGCGTATTTGTTGAGGTCGAAGATATCGACGACACTGACTTTGCCGATGGTAATCACAAGCCGGTCGGCGGTCTGCAACTGCGCAAACTGATTGGCGGCGGCCTCGACCTTTTGCGCTTCGCCGCCGAGATCGATGGTCTGGCGAATAAAGGCGCGCGCTACGCGCGCGTAAGGGTAATCCTGCCCAACCTTGTAGGCCTCGGCGCTCGGAAACGCGGCGACGCCGAGCGTGTTCTGCAAGCCAAAGCCCTGGTCGATCTCCGGATTGATCCATAGCTCGGCGCCCTTCCAAAGGCGCACGCCGGCAAATAGCGTCGCGTCCCAGGTTTCGCGGCCCTGGCCGCCACCGGGCAGACTGTTGGCACCCTGATATGGTGAGCGGAACGCCGGATAGGCTTGCTCGACGAACGTGGTCTGGCCGTGGAAATTGACGATGTCGGGATCGAGCGCGCCCGGCGCCTTGGTCACTAACGGCAAGCTCGCCGTCGCCGCGCCGTCGCCAAACTGATAGTTCAGACCGGCGCGAAACTCCTGCAACGCGAAATTCGCAGCGATCGGTTGCGCGCCTGCGAAAAACGGCCAGCTCTTATTGCCGTAATCGGTGAACAAATACTCGAGCCGCGCGGTCCAATGCGGCGCGACGGGCGCCTCGATGCCGCCGCCGACGGCGAATCCCAGCCGCCACAGAAACGGCGTGTCAGCCGCTCCGGTTGAAAGCTGTGTCAGCGTTTGTTGATTGTAGGTCCAGGCCAAACCGCCGGTCGCGTAGAACAGCCAGTTGCCCGGCGCATAACCCACACGGCCGCGCGCCGCGCCGGAGGACCATACCGTCTCGCGGTAGTTGACCGTGCCGAGCGTCGGCGAGGCGAAGGTCGAGGTCCCGCCGATGGAAATTCCGGCGGAGTTTGGAAAGCTGGGGAACGAGACGTCCGCCTCGGCGCCAACCAAGACGCGGTTGGCAGCAGGTAATTATAGCCGGCCTGCACGCCCTCGAAGAAGCTTGCGGTGTCGTCGAAAACGTTCAGGGGTTGATAGAGGCTGAATGCTCCGGAGATGTCGGGACCGGCGGGCGCGCTCGCATTCCAGTTCGAATTGCCCCAGGCGTAGCCGAGATGGCCGCCGGCATAGAGGCCGGTCCAGTTGTAGGCGTACGAATTGCTGGAGGGAGGCTCGGGCGCCTTGGTGACAATGGCGTCGTCGGCCGTCGCCGGCTCGGCGGCCGCAAGCGCGAAGCCGACGATGCTCGCGACCACGAGTTTTCTCACCGGAGCCCCATTTCCGCGCGGCCGATCTTTGCGGGTCAATGTGACACTTAGATTTCTTGTAGCCGGATCATCGCTCAATAGCCGAACCTCAGGCGTGAGGCGAATGTCCTCAATCGCGTCGGGCCTGCGGAAATATCGTGAGTGTCCTGCGCGCAACACGCGGCAACGACCGATGGCCGCCAAAGTTGAGCTCAGGGGGCTTTTGAACGCTAGCCGACGATCGTTGATCTACGGTCGGCTCAGAATTGCGCGTGCATCCGCGCCGCGAACAGGCGCGGCGTCTATTCGGCGATGAGCCGGCCCTTGGCCGTATCCTCGTGATACTCGCCGATGAATTCGTAAATGCTTGGTTTGAGCGGACTGATGTGCACCACGCCTTGTGAGCTTCCGGCGATCACCTTTTCGACCTTCAGCGCCGACGAATTGAACTCCTCCGAGAGCGGATCGCTGTTGGTGATGGTCAGCAATATCCGCGTGCCTGCGGGCACGTGGAGTTCCGCCGGCTCAAAGTGGTGATCGCGAATCGTCATGGCGGCCGAATACGAGTCTTCTGCTCGCACGCCAGCACACGAGGCGGCCAAGGTCACCACGAGTAAGAAGCAGGTAGGGCGCACGGCGAGCTTACCAGCTCAGTCGGACGATGGTCTGCTCGGGAAACGAAAGGTCCAACTTTCGGAGAACGGCTGCCACCAATCGGGCACGCCGGTTTCCTTGTCGACGTGGCGCACGAAACCCGCTTGCGACGGCGGATCGAAGTGAAACGTCAACCGATAGTCGCCATCGCCCATCAGGCCGACGTTGTTCGCGTAATGCGGACCATCGCCCGCGGTCATCGCCAGAAGCTTGCCGGTTTTCTTTAGTTTCGTGCCCACTTTCTCAAGCGTGTACGAGATCGTCAGGTAGGGAACCCACTCGTCCTCCTTGAAGCCGTGCTTATCGTCCTTCGTCGCGTGAACGTCGATTTCAATGTGGACGGCGCCCGGGCTCATGTCCATTCCCTTGGTCATCGGCGCTATCTCGATGCCGAGCAGATAGTGCGGAACGAGTTGCATGTCGTTCTTTACGATCGGCTCGCCGACGTAGAATTCCTTGGCGGCGGCCGGCAGAGCCGCGGATACGACGGCGGTAAAGACTGCGAGCAGGGCTGCGTGAATGATGCGTCTCATGGGGGGTCCTTTTGGTGTTTCGCGGCGCCGGCATTGAACAATCAGGAAGCGCGCTTTTTCCCGATGGTCGTCAGAATGTGACATGGAGGCGTCCGGCGAACGCGTTTACCGGCCCGCGGATGGTGTTGTAGGCAGGATTGGCGATGAACTGATAGTCGAAGGTCGCCTTTAGTGACTGGGTAATCGTGTAGCTGTAGTAAGCTTCGATGATCTGTTCGAGGCCGTAACTTGGCAGCGAGCCGTCGCCGATCAGGATGCCCATGCCGCCGGCGGCGAAGTAGGCCGCGTGTACCGGGTCAAGGCCGTTGATGATGCCGGCGACGCCGACCGTGTCATCAGGCCGGCCCCATTGCTTGCCCGCGATCGAGACGCCGGCCTGGACGGTGCGATCGATGTCGGTGAAGTCCCACGGCTCGACGGCGCCGTCGGCCCAGCCGGCGCGGGCGAACACGCCGATCCAGTCGTTCACCTGTTGCTCCAGATTGAGGCTTACACCAGGCCGATTGCGATAGATGCGCACGGATGCCAGCGCGTTGCTGGGGTCGCCAAAGAACGCGTTACCCGGCGTCGTGGCCATGGCGATCGCATCCTGGAAATCACCCATTCGTCCATGAATCAGGAAGCCGGTGATCTTGAGCTTGCCCGGTTGCCCGAGGATCTCATGCCGCTCCTCGATCTCGGCGACATATTGCTGTTGGCTGAAGGTTGGATCGAGCCCGAAAGCCGCCGCGTTCATGCCGCCGCCCGCCGGGACCGCCGACATATCGAAAACGCCGGCCCGCAAGGCGAAGATGCCCTGATACCACTCAGCCGCCCCGCCATAGGTGTAGCCCCAGGCGTCGCCGGCATAGTCGAACGTGCCGGCATTGATCAGCGCCCAGTTCAGGAAATCGACTTTCGGATTATTGGCGTATTTGTTGGTGTCGAAGACGTCGACGACGCCGAACTTGCCGACCCAGATCACCAGACGGTTCTCGGTGTGCGAGCCGGCGAATTGATTGATATCCTCATCGACTTTCTGCGTCGCGCCGCCAAGATCGATGGTTTGCCGGAGGAAATAGCGCTGCACGCGCGCATAGGGATAACTGAAGCCGAGCTTATAAGATTCGCCGCTGGGAAATCCGGCGACGCCGTGGGTCTCGGCCAGGCCGTGACCTTGATCGATTTCAGGATTGAGCCAGATCTCCGCGCCCAGCCACGGCTTGATGCCGAGATACAGCGTGGCATCGGCCGTCTCGCGGGCGTTGGCGGCGGGCTGCAGACTGTTGGCGCCCAGCGACCCGGGTGGCGAGCGGAATGGCAGCGTGCCCTGGTAGACGAACGTGCTCTGGCCGTGGAGGCTGAGATTGTCCGCATTCAGCGCGTCCGCGGTCGGCGCCTTGGTCAGGATGGGGCTGGGCCGCGCCGGATCGCCGCCAAACTGATAGTTCAAACCAAATCGCACTTCTTGCAGGTTGAGATTGGAACTGACCGGCTGTGCGCCTGCGCTGTAGTTGTAGGTGAACTGGCCGTAGTTGAAATACAAATACTCGAGCCGTGCCGTCCAGTGCGGCGCGATCGGCACCTCGACGCCGGCGCCTGCGGTCCAACCCAGCCGCCATAAGAATGGCTGCTCGGTGTTGCCGGTCGCGACTTGCGTCAGCGATTGCTGGTTGTAGCTCCAGGCGAAGCCCCCGGTTCCGTAGAATAGCCAGTGTCCGGGGGCATACCCGACGCGCACTCGCGCGGTACCGGAGTCGAGCACCGTCTCGGTGAGACTGACAGCGCCGAGCGTGGGCGAGGTGAAGTTTGAGTTGCCGCCGATGGAGGCGCCGAAAGGATTTGCCCCGGCCGGCAGCGACTGCCAGGCGGGACCCTGAAAATCGGCCTCGGCGCCGATGAGAATGCGGTTCGGCAGCAGGTGATTGTAGCCGGCCTGCATGCCGGCAAAGAAACTTCCGGTTTCGCTGAAGCTGTTGATCCCTTGATAGAAGCTGGTCGAGCCGGAAATGCCCGGCCCGGCATTCCAGTTCGAGTTGCCCCAAGCCTGGCCGAAATTGCCGCCGACGTAGAAGCCATTCCAGTTGTATCCGCCGACGCTGCTCGTCGCGGCGATCGGCGGCGCCTTGGTCGCCATGATGTCGTCGGCGAAGGCGGCGCTCGCCGACATCACGGCGAACGCGGCGCACGTCGCGCCGATCGCCCGTTTGCGTGCCAATAAAAAATATCTCGGGGGATTTTCAAACATAACGTCGCCGCCGCATTGTCGCCTTGAAGCAAGAAACAACGCTCTAAGAACGCGTCAACGCATATGTTTTAGAATTAAAGCAGATCGAAAGCCGCGCAATGAAATTGCAGGAGAATCACGACGAACATTATAGCGATTGTATTTTAGAATTAGAGCAGATCAAAACTACGACAGCTTTGCCCGCGTCTTTCTACAACTCCTCGGCGGCAATGGATGATCCCAGCGATACGAGATTCCAGCGGCCGCCGGTGCTGCTCACTTGAGCGCACGATAGCGGCGCGACGTCAATTCGCCAGAACGATTGCGGCGTTGCCTCGATGGCATGAACGATCGCGGCGCGGATGACGGCGGCGTCGGTGACGACAATCGACTGCCGATGACGCGCTTGGTCTCGGCTTGGACGCCAGGCCGCAACCGCTGCTGCGCGATTGCGATTATGGCTCAAGGCGCGGGCGCCGTTTCAAGGAGCTCTGCGCGTGCCGACGGCGTCTCGTGCCTTTGGTCGCCGACGGCCGCTCGCCTTTGTTTTTGCAGCTTTTTGAGTAGCTCGTTTGGAAGGTTTTTTGGCAGCTTTCTTGCCGGGCCTTTTTTTCGTCTTTGCGCTCTTCGGCTTACTTATCCGCAGCTTACGGCCGAGCGCCTTCGCTTCCTCGGCAAGCGCACGGTAATAGCTCCAGAGAATGCGGGCGGCGACCGCGCGCCACGGCCGCCAGGATTCCGCGAGCGTGTGCATCTCCTTCGCGCTCGGCCGCGCCGGCAAGGCGAAGGCGACGCGGGCGGCTTCCTGCAGCGCCAGATCACCGGCCGGCCAGGCGTCGGCATGGCCGAGGCAAGACAGAAGATAAATATCGGCGCTCCATGGACCGATGCCGTGCACGGCGGTCAGCGCCGCATGCGCCTCCTCGGCGGCGAGTTCGCCAAGCGCCGCAAGCGCCAGCTCGCCGTCGAGGACGGCGCGGGCAATCGCTTTGAGCGCGCGGATTTTGGGCGCCGACAGGCCGATCTTCTTCAGCCGCGCCGTCCGCGCGCGCAGGATCGCCTGAGGATCGAGCGGATCGAAAGCGGCGGCGAGCCGGTTCCAGATTGCATTGGCGCTCGCGGTCGAGAGCTGCTGTGCCACAATGATGGCGGCAAGACCGGCGAAACCATCCGTACGCCGCCGCAGCGGCGGCCGTCCGGCCTTGGCAAGAAGGGCGGCAAAGCGCGGATCGGTCTCGCCAAGCGCGGTCAGCGCCGCATCGAGATCGTCTTCGGTATGAATATGAGAGTGCTGCATCGCTTCGGTCGGTCGGCGCGTGGCGGAGGCTGCGCCAAGCCTACCTGATCGAGCGCGTCGCTAAGAGAGCCAATTCGTCGATGTATACGCGGATCTTTCGTTTCGCACCCAGTCCGAACGGCTATCTGCATCTCGGCCACGCTTATTCGGCGCTGCTGAATTTCGACATGGCGCGCGAGATCGGCGGGCGGCTTTTGCTGCGCATCGAGGACATCGATGCCGCGCGCTGTCGGCCGGAATACGAAGCTGCAATCTATGAGGATCTCGCCTGGCTCGGCCTCTCCTGGCAGTCGCCGGCGCGCCGGCAGAGCGAACATTTCGACGATTACCGGGCGGCGGTGGCAAAGCTTGAGGCGGCCGGGCTCGTCTATCCGAGCTTTGAGAGCAGAAGCGAAATCGCGGCCCTGGTCGCCGAACGCGAGCGGGCCGGACGATGGCCGCGCGATCCCGACGGCGTGCCGCTCTATCCGGGCCGTGCCCGCAAAATGCCGGCCGCCGAGCGCGAGCGCCGGCTGCGCGACGGCGAGCCCTATGCCTTGCGGCTGGCGATGGACGCGGCGGTGGCGCGCGCCGGCGTCTTGACCTGGACGGAGACCGGCGCCGGTCCACAAACGCAATCCGGCCTGGTCGCCGCGGTGCCGCAGATGTGGGGCGACGTCATCATCGCCCGCAAGGAGGTGCCGACCAGCTATCATCTCGCGGTCGCGGTCGATGACGCGCTGCAAGGCGTGACCGAGGTAGTGCGCGGGCAGGACTTGTTCTTCTCGACCAGCATCCACCGGCTGTTGCAGGCAATGCTCGGCCTGCCGGAGCCGATCTACCATCACCATAAACTCATCGTTGATGCCGCCGGGCAGAAGCTTTCGAAGTCCAATGCGGCAACGAGTTTGCGCGAGTTGCGGGCCACAGGCGCGAGCCCGGCGGACGTCCGGCGCATGGTCGGGCTCGGGCGTTGACGGTTAAAGCGCCGGCCGAGCTGCCTTGGTCTGTGCAAACTTGGCCAGTGGAGCGGATTTGACATTCGCTATCCCCAAGGCGCGATCTCGTGAAGCGAATGTCACATCCAAAGCTCCACTAGAACTGATATTTGCTAGTGGTCCTTTGATTCTAACATTCGCATGATAGCCTACCGAACCGGGATGCAAATGTTAGAATCGGACCACTAGCAGCTTGTTTTGTTTGATTCGCCGCCATGGCATGCTGCCGTGGCGGGGACCTGAAAATGGCGCGGCGAACACCGTCAAACAAAAAGTCGAAAGCGAAAGTCGCTCGACCGCCGCGGCGACGGCGGGCGCCGGTTGCGCCGCCGGCCGACGCGGCCGAGGCGTCGCTCGTCGCCTACGCCCACGATATCCGCACCGCGCTTACCGGTATTTTGGCGCTCGGCGAACTTCTCGCGAGCTCCAATCTCGGCGAACGGGAGCGTCGCTGGGCTTCGAGCATCAAGGGCAGTGCCGAGCACCTGTCCGCGCTGACGACGTTGATGATCGACGCGGCGCGAGCCGAAGCCGGACGGCTGACGCTGAAGGAGGAGGCTTTTCGCCCGCGACGTCTTCTTGAGGCGCTTGCCGATTCACTCTCAGGCCGCGCGCAGGCCAAGGGGCTAACGGCGGCGATGACAATCGCCGACGGCTTGCCGGAGCTTTTGGTCGGCGATCCGGTGCGGTTGCGCGCGGCGCTGGAAAATCTCATCGACAATGCGGTGAAGTTCACCGCGCGCGGTGCCGTAACCGTCGATGTCCGCGCGGCGCCGGCGCCGCGCCGACGCGTCGAGCTCGTCTTCACCGTTACCGACAGCGGCATCGGACTCAAACCGGTGGAGCTCCGGCGGCTGTTCCGTCCGTTTGCGCAGGCCAATGCGGAGATCGCGCGCCGCTACGGCGGCGCCGGGCTCGGACTAGCCGTGGTCAAAGCCCTTGCGAGACTTATGGGCGGCGATCTCACCGTCACCAGTACGCCGGGGCGCGGTTCCTCGTTTCGCTTCGCGGCGGTGTTTTCGGCGGCACCCGCGGAGGCGACCGGCGACGCGCGGCCGGTGCCGGCCGCGGCGGCGGGACGATCGCTCGCGGTCCTGTGCGCTGAGGACAATCCCTACGGCCGGGTCATCCTCAACACCATCCTCGCCGAGCTCGGTCACCGCGCCGACTTTGTCTCAACCGGTGAGGAAGCGGTCGCCGCCGTGACGCGCGGCTACGACGCGGTGCTCATGGATGTGACGCTGCCGGGCATGGACGGTCTTGGCGCCACCCGTCGCATCCGCGCGCTCGCCGACAAGTTTGCGCAGACGCCGATCATCGGCATTTCCGGGCGCACCGAGGCGGGCGATCAGGAGTCGGCGCGCGCCGCCGGGATGGACTTTTATTTGCGTAAGCCGGTGAGCCCAAGCGCGCTTGCCGAAGCGCTAGCCGCGGTGGTGCGCAAGCCGGCGCTCAGCGCGCCCTAGCCGGCCCGCCAGGCGCGCTGTTTATTCCGCCGCGTCGGCCTTCTCCGCCGCCGTCGTTTCCACGATGCGCACGAGATCGCTCATGATGCGGTTCAACTCGAAATCCTTGGGCGTATAGACCGCGGCGACGCCGGCGCTTTTGAGAGCGTTCTCGTCCTCTTTGGGGATAATGCCGCCGACGACCACCGGCACGTCATCGATGCCGGCTTCTTTCATGCGCGCCATCACGTCGTGCACCAGCGGTAGATGCGAGCCGGAGAGGATCGACAGTCCGATGACATGGACATCCTTTTCCGCCGCCGAAGCGGCGATCGCTTCAGCGGTGAGGCGAATGCCGTCATAGACCACATCGATGCCGGCGTCGCGAGCGCGGGCGGCGATCTGCTCGGCGCCGTTGGAATGGCCGTCAAGGCCGGGCTTGCCGATCAAAAATTTCAGCCGCCGCCCGAGTTTCTTCGACACCCGGTCGACCTCGGCGCGGATGTCGTCGAGGCCTTCAGCGTCGTTACGCATGGCGGTCCCGACCCCGGTCGGCGCGCGGTATTCGCCGAAGGCCGCGCGCAACGCGAAGCCCCATTCGCCGGTGGTGACGCCGGCTTTGGCGCAGGCGATCGACGGCGGCATGATGTTGTCGCCGGAGCGCGCCGCCTGGCGCAACGATACGAGCGCCTTGGCGACCGCGTCGTTGTCGCGCGCCGCGCGCCAAACATTGAGCCGGGCGATCTGGCCGCCCTCGGCTTCCTCGGAGACGGTAAGCACCGCGTCGGCGGCGTCTGCCAGCGGCGATGGCTCGGTCTCGACAAAGCGGTTGACGCCGACCACGATTTGCTCGCCGCGCTCGATCGCTTCAACCCGCCGCGAATTCGACTCAACGAGCTGCCGCTTCAAATAGCCTGACTCGACGGCGGCCACGACGCCACCCATTTGTTCGATCTGCTTGAGCTCCTCCAGCGCCGCTTTCTTCAGCTCGGCGACCTTGGCGGCGATGACCGGCGACGAATCGAAGACGTCGCCGTATTCGAGAAGGTCGGTCTCGTAGGCAAGGATCTGCTGCATGCGCAGCGACCATTGCTGGTCCCAGGAACGCGGTAGCCCGAGCGCCTCGTTCCAGGCCGGCAACTGTACCGCGCGCGCCCGCGCTTTCTTCGACAACGTCACCGCGAGCATTTCCAAGAGGATGCGGGCGACGTTGTTTTCCGGCTGCTGCTCGGTCAGGCCAAGCGAGTTCACCTGCACGCCGTAACGGAAGCGCCGGTGCTTGGCATCAGCGACGCCGTAGCGCTCGCGCGTGATCTCGTCCCACAGCTCGGTGAAGGCGCGCAGCTTGCATATCTCGGTGACGAAGCGCAGTCCGGCGTTGACGAAGAAGGAAATACGCCCGACCACTTCACCGAATTCGTCCTCCGCGCACTGTCCCGACGCCTTGACTGCGTCGAGGATGCCGATGGCGGTGGCCAATGCAAAGGCCAGCTCCTGCACTGGCGTCGCGCCCGCTTCCTGGAGATGATAGGAGCAGACATTCATCGGATTCCACTTCGGCATTTCCTTGGTCGTGAACAAGATCACGTCCTTGGTCAGCCGCATCGACGGCGCCGGCGGAAACACATAAGTGCCGCGCGACAGATATTCCTTGATGATGTCGTTCTGCGTGGTGCCGGTGAGCTTCTCGCGCGGCACTTTTTGTTCGTCGGCGAGCGCGACATAGAGCGCCAGCAGCCAGGCGGCGGTGGCATTGATGGTCATCGACGTATTCATCTCGCCGAGCGGGATGCCGTCGAACAGCACGCGCATGTCGCCGAGATGCGAAATCGGCACGCCGACCTTGCCGACCTCGCCTTTGGCTTGCGGGTGATCGCAGTCGTAACCCGTCTGGGTCGGCAGATCGAAAGCGACGGAGAGGCCGGTCTGACCTTTGCTCAAATTCTTGCGGTAAAGCGCGTTCGACGCCTTCGCATCCGAGTGACCCGCATAGGTGCGGAACATCCAGGGCTTATCGTGCAACGGCTTATCGCGTAACGGTTTGTCGCGGCGCGGTTCTTCGCCCATCGGTTATCCACGCTTGGCAAGGCTTTCCGGCGCCGCCAATGTGACGTGAATTTTATTGCAACGCAACATTAAGGATGATGAAGCGCAGCGGCCGATTTCAGCCGTTCGCGTTCTTGAGGCCTTAACCAGTAGTGCGCCACGCTTCCGGCATGCGCGACGAAGCTATCAAGAGCTTGCCGGACGACGCCGAGACGGCGTGGCGGTTCTTTTTGCTCAACTGGATCGTGATCGGCACGATGAGCGCGACGTTGGCTCTCAGCCTCTTGGTCACCAATTTTTCCATCGGACCGGTCGGTCTGTTCATTGCCGTCGGCTATGTCGGCCTTTACGCGGGCTTCGCACACGCCAATGCCAATTCGCCGACGCGGCGCGATCCGCAGGTCATGTTCGTTCTCGGCGCCACCGCGCAGATCGCTCTCACCACCGCGGTGCTGGCGCCAATGACTTATGTCGCCGCGGCGATCGATCTGCCGATGCAGGACTCGACATTGCTCGCCATCGATCGGGCGATGGGCTTCGATTGGGCGGCTTATGTGCGTTTCGTCGACGATCGCCTGGCGCTGGCGAGCTGGCTCAATTGCGCTTACGCCATGATCGGCTGGCCGCTGTTCGCCATTCCGGTCGTGCTGGCGGCGACGCGGCGCTATCAGCGCATCGAAGAGTTCACCTTCGCCTTTATCGCTTCGCTGGTCGCGACCACGCTGATTTCGGCGCTGGTGCCGGCGATCGGCGTCTATCAGCAGATCGGCCTCGATCCGGCGGCGCTCAAGAACATCAATCCGGGCGCTTATCTCGATCAACTGCGCGATCTGCCGCCGACGCGTGAAGGCGTGCTGCGCCATCTCGAATTGCTCGGGCTCGGCGGCATCGTCACCTTTCCGAGCTTCCACGCGGCGTCGGCAGCGCTGTTTGCCTGGGCGTTCTGGGCGGTGAAATGGGTGCGGCCGCTGGCGCTCGTGATCAATGGCGCCATGCTGGCGGCGACACCGCTCAATGGCGGCCATTATTTCATCGACGTGGTCGCAGGCGTTGCGGTTGCCGCCGCTGCAATCGTCGCCGCACGACGGATCGGACACGTCATGGCGCGACAAGTTCTGGCGCGACAAGTTCTGGCGCGACAAGTCCAGGCGCAACAGCCGATGGCGCCGCTGCCGGCGCCGGTCATGGTGCCGGCGGAATAATCGGTTGGCTCGCCGGCGCGCGGAGCGCCCGCTGCCGCACGCTAGCCTGACCTTGCGCGCTCATTCCTGCGCCGCGTGGCGGCGGGTGTGGACGACCGCGGTCGCGTCGGCATAAACGCGCCGCCAATCGGGCAGCCGGTCAAGCAGCGCCACCGCCGGCGTCGCCGGTATCAATAGCGTGGTTTCGATGCGGTAGTCGTCAAGGAGCCGCAGGAAGTCCGGCAGGTTGGCAAGCGTGACCGCGCTCTGGTAGCGCAGCATGAAGTCTTTGCCATAGAGCTCGGTTCGCCCATCGAGGAACGGCGCTACGCCGACGAAATCGAGATAACCGCCGAACTCGTAGCTGTTGAAGATAGGACCGCGCTCGCTTCGAAGCGCGACGACCGCGCCGGCAGGGGTGATGTTCGTAGCCGGCGCGATGTTGCCGAGTGCGCCGATGGCGCCGCCGCAAAGCGCCGCCACAACGAGGCCGGCGGCGAGCGGCAACGTCGGCCACGCCGGCGGCGAAGCGCCGGGATCGGCCGCGAGCGCATGGAACTGTTCGGCCAGCGGGCCGGCGACAAACAGCGGCGCCAACAGGCCGAGAAGATCGGCATGCCGCGACTGCGCAAGACTCAAGTACAGAACGCCGAGCAGCATCACGATGCGAAACGGTGGCAGCCGCACGCCGCGCAACAACGCAAAGCCGAGTGCGGCGAGTACAATCAGCTCGTAGGCATCGAGATGGGAAAAATCCTGCGGTTGCCATTCGCCGATGATCGCGAGCGCGGGGCCGAGCGCGAGCGTGCGCAAGGCGGCGACGATCATCTGTGGGCCATAAGGATTGATGCAGGCGGCGGCGAGCGCCAGCACGCCGAACGCGATCCAGGCTTTGCCGGCGCGTCGGCGCTGCGCGGCCGGCGCGCGGAAGATTGCTTCGGCGCCGATCAAGCCGGTCATGGCGAGTCCGAAGATGAAGCTGCCGTGGAGGTTCGCCCATAGCGTCATCACGGGCAGCAGACGCCACGATGGCGGCCGGTCGTCATCAACCGCGCGAATGAGCTCGGCGATCCAGATGACAAGGAGCGGCAGCGCCAGCACATGCGGGCGCGCCACGATATGCGGCGCGGTCAAGGACAGTGCAGCCAGCACCGCGATGATCGTCGGCACCGGCTGCCAGCGCTGAAGGAGATAGCGGGTCAATTGCGCGAAGGCGGCGGCAGCGGCGCCGGCAGTGACGGCGGCGACTGCGGTCCAGCCGCCCAACCGGTAGGCGAGGGTGTAGACGACCTGCGACAGCCATTCATAGGCGACCCAGTGGGCACCGCGCATCGTTGTGGAAAACGGATCGCTGCTCGGCAACGTGTGCTGATCGAGGATCAAGCGGCCGAGCGCGATGTGCCAATAAGTGTCGGGGTCGGCGAGGAGCCGGGCGCCGAGCGCCATCAGCAGCACATAGACCGCGATCGCGACGAGCCAAGGCATGGCCGCCGGCAGGTCGAAGCCGCGGGTCGCGCCGATCGTTCGCTCGGACATGGCCAGCCTCGCTTTCGGCGAAGCTAGTCTTGGGCGCCTTGAGGAACCCTTAAAAGCGAGGGCCCGTGGGGAGGGCGGTTGCGCGTGCTACCGCCTGATCAGCCCCAAGAGAAGCAGAAGGATCACGGCACCGATAAAGGCGTTGATTACAGCCGCAATGAAGCCGCCGCCGATAAAGAGGCCAAGGCGCGGCAACAGCCATCCGGCAATGACACCGCCGATAATGCCGACAATGATATTGACGACGATGCCGAAACCACCGCCTTTGACCACCAGGCCGGCAAGCCAGCCGGCGATGCCGCCGACGACCAGCCAAATAACGATACTTACTGGGTCCATGGTCCCCCCGGTTTTCCCGCCCCCGTGCGGCCGATCCCGCGCCTGAAACTTATCGGTTTGGGCTCTGGCTGTCAGCGGCTGTCGGGCATGGACCTCGGCCAAGTATTTATTGCGCTGCAATATCAACTGCGGCACACTTGTGCTCGAAAATAGCCGGCCGAGTAACTCGGGAGCCCACGATATGGCCGTCGCGCAGAAAAAACCGTCAGCGGCGCCGCTGAAGGATCTCTATGACATCGGCGAAATTCCGCCGCTCGGTCACGTGCCGGCGAACATGCATGCTTGGGCGATCCGCAAAGAGCGTCACGGCCCGCCGGAAAAATCGATGCAGTTGGAGGTGGTGCCGACCTGGCCGATCGCCGAGGACGAGGTGCTGGTCTACGTCATGGCCGGCGGCGTCAACTACAACGGTGTGTGGGCCGGGCTTGGCATCCCGGTATCGCCGCTCGACGGTCATAAGCATCCCTTCCACATCGCCGGCTCCGACGCCTCGGGTATCGTCTGGGCGGTCGGTTCCAAGGTGAGGCGCTGGAAGGTTGGTGACGAGGTCATCGTTCACTGCAATCAGGACGACGGCGACGACGAAGAATGCAACGGCGGCGATCCGCTGTTATCTCCATCGCAGCGCATTTGGGGTTACGAGACGCCGGACGGCTCATTTGCGCAATTCTGCCGCGTGCAATCGCGCCAGCTGATGCGCAAACCGCCGCACCTCACCTGGGAAGAATCGGCCTGCTACACGCTCACCCTCGCCACCGCTTATCGCATGTTGTTTGGTCACCCGCCGCACCTTCTAAAACCCGGCGACAACGTGCTGGTGTGGGGCGCTTCAGGCGGTCTCGGCGTGTTCGGCGTGCAGCTCGTCGCCGCCTCCGGCGCCAATGCCATCGGGATCGTCTCGGACGACTCGAAATCGGAATATGTATTCAATCTCGGCGCCAAGGGCGTGATCAACCGCAGCGAGTTCAAATGCTGGGGCGCGATGCCCAAGGTCGGCACGCCCGAATACGACGTCTGGACCAAAGAAGCACGCCGCTTCGGCAAGGCGATCTGGGACATCACCGGCAAGCGCGACGTCGACATCGTGTTCGAGCATCCGGGCGAGGCGACCTTTCCGGTCTCCTGTCTGGTGGTCAAGCGCGGCGGCATGGTGGTGTTCTGCGCCGGCACCTCGGGCTACAACATCACCTTCGATGCGCGTTATGTCTGGATGCGGCAAAAGCGCGTGCAGGGTTCGCACTTCGCGCATCTCAAGCAAGCCAGCGCCGCCAATCAGTTCGTGATCGATCGCCGCATCGACCCGTGCATGAGCGACGTGTTTCCGTTCGCGAAGATTCCCTACGCGCACGAACTGATGCGCACCAACCGGCACAAGCCCGGCAACATGGCGGTATTGGTCAACGCGCCGCGGCCGGGCCTGCGCAATTTCGAGGATGCGCTGGAAGCCGCCTCGATGCCGGAGCTCAATCGCGAGTCGGGGCGCGCGTAGTAGCAAAGAGCTTTCGCGCTTCTCGATGCCGACGCTAAGCCTGGAGTCGACCCGCGCGGTCTGAGAGTTTGAGCGCTTTGGCTTCGCGCACGCGCCCGATGGCGGCGTTGAGTTCGCCGCCGTAAATGAAAATCCAGGCGCTGTAATAGAGAAACACCAGCGCGATCATCGCCGACGCCAAGCCGGCATAATAGCTGACATAGGTGTAAGAGAAGCTCGCGAGGTAGCGGCCGAAGAGAAAGCCGACTGCGAGCCACAAGATGAGCGTGGCCGCGATTCCCGGCCACACCGCGCGCGGCCTGCGGTAACCGGCCGGCAGCCATAGGTGCAGAATGAACAAGGACACCGCCAGCACGCCGCCGGCGACGACAAAGCGCGCAAAATTGAAATGGGATTCGAGCGGTTCGATCCACGGCGCGAATTTGACGGCGGCCTGAAAGATCAGCGGCCCGAGCACAACCATGAATGCCAGCATCAACAGCGCAATGGCGCTAATCAGCACGTAGCCGATCGATTCCAGCCGCAACAGCCAGAAGCTGCGCTGTTCCTGCAGGCCGTAGGCGCGATTAAGCCCGATGCGCAAGCTCTCGACGCCGCTCGAGGCAAAATAGACGGCAAACACCGCGCCAAGGGTGAGCACGCCGCTCCGCGGCGTGGTCAGCACGCTGTGGATTTGGGTTGCGATTCCACCCGCCACCTGCTTCGGCCAGGCGGCGAGGATGAGGCGGGCGACTTCATCGGCCAGGTCAGTCGAGCCGACGAAACCTGCGATCGCAGTGACCACGATCAGGAACGGGAACAGCGCCATCAGGATCGACAGCGCGATATGGCTGGCGATGGCCCAGCCGTCATCGCGGTTGAAGCGGTAAAAGGCTTCGACGATGACGCGCCAAGACAGGCGGATCGTGTCCAATGCAGTCTCCGCGGACGGCTTGAGCGCTATCAGATACGCGATTCCGCGCCGGCCGCGAAGCCCGCCTGCGGTCGGGCAGGCTTGGATACATAACCGTTATCGATGACGCATAGGCAACGCCGCGGCGTTGCGCGCGGAGGCCGGCGGCTATTTCGCCTTCTCGTAGGGGTAGATCGCGTCGCCGGTTTTCTGGTCCGGGGGATACACCACCGTCTGATAGCTCATGCCGCGCCAGGTTTCGAGGTTCGCGGCGTCAGTGATGTCGTGATATTGAACCTGAAAGAGTGCGGGCTTGGTCCACTCGCCTTCCGGACCGAAGCTGATGTCGGCGATGATGGTGTGGACCTCGTTGTGATGCAGCCAATCGGAGATCTTGGCGTCGTCCAGGCTCTTCGCGCCCTCGATGCCGGCCCCGAGCACCTGGAATACGGCGTAGCCCCAGCCGCCGAGATAATAGCCGAGCGGATCGACGCCTTCGGCCTTGGCGCGTTCCTGGTACTTGGTGAAGAACGCCTGCGCGCGCGGCAACAGCTTCGGCGACGGCACCCAGGTTTCGTAATTGATGAAGCCGTTGAGCTTCGATTTCAGCCGATCCTTGAACACGGTGGCCTGCAGGCCGACCATTCCGCCGCCGATCATCTTTGGTTTGAAGCCGAGCTCGTTGACCGATTGCACAATGCCGACCGAGCTGAGCGGACAGGAGGCGACGAACACGATGTCGGCATCGGCCGCGGCGACGGCGCGAACGATTGGCGAAAAATCCGTCGTGCCCGGCGGAAAGCTTTTGTTGTAGACGACCTTCATGCCGTATTTTTTGGCGTTGATTTCGGCGCTTTCGGCGCCGTTGTGCCCGAACTCGGAGTCTTCCGAAATGATCGCCACCGTCTGCGGCTTCGGGTTTTGCGCCGCCGCCACTGCGAAAAATCCTTCGCCGGAGGAGACCTTCGGATCTGGTCCGTACGGCACCATCGAGAAATAATTCGCGTAGTGAAAATGGCTGTTCACCTCGAGCCCGAACAGCCCAATCATCACCTTTCCCTTCTGCATGGCGATCGGAATTGCCGGCGCCACCAGGTTGGTGCCGTAGGGACCCATGACGAGATCGACTTTATCGACGTCGAGCAGCTTGGCGTAGATGCCCGGCACGTTCGACGGGTTCGACTGGTCGTCATAGCCGACCAACTCGACCTTGCGGCCAAGGAGACCGCCCTTGGCATTGATTTCCTCTTCCCAGATCCTGGCGCCGAGCAGCGCCTGTTTGCCGTTGGGCGCCAGCGGCCCGGTTTGCGAGAAGTCGAACCCGATGCGGATTGGGTCCTCTGCCGCAGCCGGCCCGGCGGCAACCATCGCGCCGAGCGCGAGTGCGCTCAGTCCGCCGAGGCCGTAGGCCGAAAATCTCCGCGCTCTCTCTGCCATCGTTTGCTCCCTAAAATTTGTCGGTGCGGCCTTCTCAAAGACGGCCGCGGCGGTCAGCCGTGCCGGTGCGCGTGGGTGTGGACGTGTGCGTGGCCGCGCTGCTGGTCGCGGTAGTCGGCCATCATCTCGAATAGCGCCAAGATATCCGGCTCGGTGTGCTTGCCGCTGAATTCCTGGAACAAATTCCACACCGTCACCACGATGCGCTCGGAGTCGCCCAAGCTGGCGTAGCGTCCGAGTGGAATATCGAAGGCGGAGTCGCGCGCGCTCATGCCCTTGTCGTAGCGCTTGCGCGCCTCGTCGATGACGAATTGCAAATAGTCGCGCATCTCGCGCACCGCTGCCTTGTCGGCGATCGGTCCGTGCCCGGATACCACAACGTCGACGTCCATCGCCAGGATGCGGTCGCAAGCGCGTACCCAGTTCGACACCGGGCCGGCCCAGGCGATCGGGGTTCCGCCGTTGAACAGAATGTCGCCGGTAAACACCGTGCGATCGCTGGGAACGTGCACCAGCGTATCGCCGCGGGTGTGCGCCGGCCCGACATGGATGAGGTTAACGGTCTTGTCACCGACCTTGAGGTTGAGTTCGCCGCTGAACGTCTGGTCCGGCATGCGCAAGTTGATGCCGGAAAAGTCGAACGGGCGGAACAGCTCGGAGATGAATTCAGAACCGCGATTGTGCGGATGCGTCTTGAGGTGCTGGTAGTGGGCCGGCTCTTCCGGCTTCATATCGAGCTTGGTCGCCTCCGAGGCGATAATGTGCGCGCCTTCGACCAATTGATTGCCGAAGGTGTGGTCGCCGTTGTGATGGGTGTTGACCAGCGTGCCGATATGGGCGGCGGCCGGTATCGAGCGCCGCATCGCGCTGAGCATTTCCGCGGTCAGTTTCAGATCGAAGAGCGTATCGACCAGCAGTGTTTGATCGCCGTCGACAATGAGGCCGGCATTGCTCCAGCCCCACGAGCCGTCGGGCAGCAAATAAGCCCACAGTCCATTGCCAAGATCGTGCAAGCCACGGGTGTATTGCCACTTCGGCACGGCTTCGCTCCCTCATTTGCTGGCGGCGTTCTTGCGACGGCAGGGCGTTGACCGCTCCGTCCGCACAGGCCGGATTGGGTCAACGCTAAGATATTTTGATCATAGTGACAAGTATCTTGAACGGTCGTTCAAACCGGCCTAAGTCTGGCGGCGGACCAGCCGCAAATTCCCGGCAGACGTAATGAATTTGAAGGAAGCGGAGCGCGTTAAGACCACAGCCGGCCCCGATGCCGATGTTGCCGGCTCGTCCGCGCGAGAACGAATCCTCGACGAGGCGCAGCGGGTTTTCGCGAGCTTCGGCTATGACGGCGCGTCGATGCGCCAGATTGCCGAAGCCGCCGGCGTTCCGGTCGCGCTCCTGAGCTATCACTTCGGCTCAAAGGACGGTCTCTATCGCGCGGTGTTCTATCGTCGCGTGCCGGCGATCGTCGAGCAGCGCCTCGCCGGATTGGCCATCGCCATGAGCGAGCCCGATCTTGATCGCCGGCTTGAGCTTGTCGTCAAGGCGCTGGTCATGCCGATGCTGCGGCTGCGCGCCCGCGACAAAGATCCGAGTCTGGGCCGGCTGCTCGCCCACGAGAGCATCGACCCCAATTCCGAGCTGCGCGGCATCATTCGCGATCTGGTCGATCCGGTCGCGCACAAATTATTGGCGGGGCTTTCGTCGGCACTTCCCGACCGTCCGGCGCAAGAGATCGACTGGGCTTATCAGTTCATGCTCGGCGCCATGATGTTCGTCATGTCCGACACCGGTCGGATCGCGCGTTTGAGCGAAGGCCGCTGCCACCCCGAGGACGAAGAGGCCGCCATCGCCCACATGGTGGCGTTTCTGACTGCCGGCATTCGCCACGGCACGCCGGCGCGTTCTTCAAAGTCAGCGAAGGGTGAGGGCGGCGCGCTGCTGCGGAAAAAAAACAGGTGTACAGGGAGGATATCCAATGCGATTGGTCACTTTTCAAAAGGACGGCGGGCCGCAAAAGGCCGGCGCGTTTCTCGATAACAACAGCCGCGTCGTCGATCTCGCCGCGGCGGGCCAAGCCGCTTTCGGAGGCGATCCAAGTCTGGCAAGCGTCCTGGCCGTCATCGAAGGCGGCGATGCCGCGCTGGACAAGGCCTATGAGGCGGTCAAAAAGGCTCCGGCTAACGCGATCTTCGATCGCCGCGACGTTCGCCTGCTTGCGCCGATCCAGCCGCCGCCGCAAATCCGCGATTGTCTGTGCTTCGAATTGCATCTGAAGCAGGCGTTTGCGGCGGGGCGCAAGCTGCAGGCGATGCAGAGCGCCGATCCGGCAAAAGCCTTGGCCGAGATCGAGAAGCTCCCGTCGCCGGCGCCTTCGATCTTTTATCAGCAGCCGCTCTACTACAAAGCCAATCGCTTTGCCGTCATCGGCACCGATGACGACGTGATTTGGCCGAGCTATTCGAAATTCCTCGATTTCGAACTGGAATTCGGCGTCTACATCAAGAAGAAAGCCAAGAACGTGCCGAAAGAAAAAGCGCGCGACTACATTTTCGGTTACTCGATCTTCAACGACATGTCGGCGCGCGATACGCAAATGGCGGAGATGGAAGGCCGGCTCGGCCCCTGCAAAGGCAAGGACTTCGATACCGGCAACCCGATGGGGCCGTGCCTGGTCACCGCCGATGAACTCACCGACCCCTATAAATTGACGATGATCGCGCGGGTCAACGGCGAGGAATGGGGACGCGGCTCAAGCAGCACGATGCATTGGAAGTTCGAGGATCTGATTGCGTATATCTCGCGGTCGGAAACGCTCTATCCCGGCGAATTTCTCGGCTCCGGCACCGTCGGTAATGGCTGCGGGCTCGAGCATTTGCGTTTCATCAAGCCTGGCGACGTGATCGAACTCGAAGTCGAGGGCATCGGCGTGTTGCGCAATCGCGTGGTCCAGAATTGACGCGGGGCTAGACGGCCCGTTCTGCGTCGCCGCCGCAGCGGACACCGCCGCCGCGGTAATTGGCTTTTGTGCAGTGCACGCGTAAGCTTGGCGGGCCGCTGGGAAGTTGAAACCGAGTTCATCGGAGCCCGCTCATGTCGCTTGCCGCCTCTAGCAGGTCCCCCGACGGCGAACTTGTCGGCGTCTTGAGCCAGGCGGTCGATGCAATCGAAGCTCTATTCGACGATGCGCGCCGGGCAGTCGCCGACCGGGTCGTGCGCGACGGCAAAACGGTGGCGCGCACGCTCGACCGGGAGCAGCGCGCGGCGCACGGCCTGGCCTGGCTTGGCACCTATGTCGAAGTACTACGCCAGCTCACCGCCTATGTGCAGCGACTTTCGGCTACCGACAGCTTCGGCGAAGTCGAGGAGCTCTTGGTGCGCATCGGCGCCGGCGAATATCTGGCGCAGATCCTCGGCGGCATTCCGATGAGCCAGGGCGAGATCGTGCGGCTTGCCGATCTCGGGCTCTCCCACGCTACGGTGGCGGCGCGCGTCACGCCGGCGGTCGAGCATCTCATCGCTTACGGCAATACCGCGGCGCATCGCGCGCGGCTGGTCGAATTGATGCGCGAAAGCGCCGACGCCACGGTCGGCGCCACCGGGCTCGAAGAGACGCTCGACGCCATCCGCGACGAGATGCGCAGATTCGCCGACGATCAAGTGGTGCCGCACGCGCAGGAATGGCATCTGCGCAACCAATACATCCCGATCGAGATCATCACGCAGATGTCCGAGCTCGGCGTGTTCTCGCTCACCATCCCCGAGGATTACGGCGGCATGGGGCTCGGCAAGGAGTCGATGTGCGTCGTGTCCGAGGAACTCTCGCGCGGCTATATCGGCGTCGGCAGCTTGGGCACCCGTTCCGAAATCGCCGCCGAACTGATTCTCGGCAGCGGCACCGAAGAGCAAAAGCGCCAATGGCTGCCGAAGATCGCGTCGGGCGAGGTATTGCCGACCGCGGTGTTCACCGAGCCGAACACCGGCTCCGACCTCGCTTCGCTGAAGACGCGCGCGGTAAAGGAGGGCGGTGAATACAAAGTGTTCGGCAACAAGACCTGGATCACGCACCCGGTGCGCGCCGACGTGATGACTCTTCTGGTGCGGACCAATCCCAACGAAAAAGGTTATCGCGGGCTGTCGATGCTGCTTGCGGAAAAGCCGCGCGGCAGCGATGCCGACCCGTTTCCGGCGGCCGGCATGTCGGGCACCGAGATCGAGGTGCTCGGCTATCGCGGCATGAAGGAATACGAGATCGCCTTCGACGGCTTCACGGTGAAGGCGGCCAATCTGCTCGGCGGCGTCGAGGGGCTCGGCTTCAAGCAGCTGATGGCGACCTTCGAGTCGGCGCGCATCCAGACCGCGGCGCGCGCCGTCGGCGTGGCGCAAGCCGCGCTGGAGCAGGCGCGCAACTACGCCACCGAGCGCCTCCAGTTCGGCGTGCCGATCGGCAATTTCCCGCGCGTCGCCGACAAGCTCGCGATGATGGCGGTCGAGATCATGATCGCCCGGCAGCTGACTTATTACGCGGCGCGACAGAAGGACTCCGGCCGCCGTTGCGACCTCGAAGCCGGCATGGCCAAGCTTCTGGCGGCGCGGGTCGCCTGGGCCGCCGCCGACAATGCCGTACAGATTCATGGCGGCAATGGCTTCGCGCTCGAATTCCCGGTGTCGCGTATCCTGTGCGACGCGCGCATCCTCAATATTTTCGAGGGCGCCGCCGAAATCCAGGCACATGTGATCGCGCGGCGCCTGCTCGACGGCTCGAACTGAAACCGGGATCGGTCGCGCAGCGGATCCTTCGGCCGGCTACTCCCGCTCTGAAATCGTACATGGTCGCGCCGCCTAATCCGGGCTACAATTTAGATCCATGGCCGGGTTTTTCTCTCATGGTGTTGTTCCGATAGCCATCGGCGCGGTCGCCGTAGTGCTGCTTCTTGGCCTGACCAACATGACGCGCGGGGGGTCGCCCAATACCTCGCAGAAGCTGATGCGACTGCGCGTCCTGCTGCAGTTCATCGCGATTGTCGTCATCATGTTAACCATTTGGATTACGGCGCGGTGAACCTCATTCCAGCCCGATTTATGATTGATTTAACCGGGCCGCGGTCGGTCCGCCGATGGTGACGTAGTATGGGGCGTGTGGGGGTCTTGGCGCCGGGATTGCGACGGATCGTGTGGCGCGTCGCCTTCGCGCTATCTCTCGTTTGTATTGGCGCAGTGGTGCCAGCGCTGGGCGCCGATTTTCCGCCGCCGGCGCCGGACACTCCCCCACCGGTGCCTCCAGTCGCCTATAACCCCGTTCCGCCATACGTCCCAGGCAATCAATTTGAGGCGCGGTTCGGGCCTTATCTCGCCGGCGTCGGTTCGGTGGAACAGGGCACCGTCGATCTGAATGGTTCGTTTCTGACGCCAAGGCTCAACGTCGGTCTGCCGGGATATTGGGCTTACGCGCTGCCGCGGCTGCGCGTCGGCGGCGCGGTCAATCTATCGGGCCGCACGAGTTTCGCTTATGCCGATCTGGCCTTCACCTTGCCGGTGACCAATTGGTTTTTCTTCGAGCCTTTTATCGGCGGCGCCATCCATAATGGCAGCCTGGCGCCAACCCCAACGCTCGCGGGCCTTGGCTGCCCATATCTGTTTCATGCTGGCTTTACCGGTGGTTTTCCCATCACCGATCATTGGAGCGTGCTGGCGACTTTCGAGCACCTGTCGAATGGCCGCGGCATTTTCGGTATCAACTGCGGCACCAACCAGGGCGCCGGTGGCAACCAGGGCCTGAACAATTATGGCATCAGCGTCGGCTATGCCTTTTGATCGCGCGCGAGGCCGAATATGGTCGTGTTAAACCGCATCTACACCCGCACCGGCGACGACGGGACCACCGCGCTCGGCACCGGCGAACGGCGTAAGAAATACGATCTGCGTATCGCAGCCTATGGCTCGCTTGACGAACTCAATGCGGCGATCGGGATCGTGCGGCTCTTTACCCACGGCGAGGCCGCACTTGATCCGGCGCTAGCGCGCATCCAGAACGACTTGTTCGACGCCGGCGCCGATCTGGCAACGCCCGGCAAGGGCAAGGGGCCTGGCGGCGAGCGGCTCACTGTCACCGCCGCCCAGGTGACCTGGGTCGAAGGTGAAATCGATCGGCTCAATGCCGAACTGGAACCGCTTCGCTCTTTCGTGCTGCCGGGCGGCTTCGAGGCGGCGGCTTATCTGCATCTGGCCCGCACGGTCTGCCGGCGCGCCGAACGGCTGATCGCCGAGCTTGCCGACAAGCCGGACGAACCGGTCACACCGGAGCTGCTCAAATACGTCAATCGGCTGTCGGATTTTCTGTTCGTCGCCGCGCGCTATGCCAACGACAAAGGGGCGCGCGACGTGCTTTGGCGGCCAGGCCAGAACCGCTAGGCTAAGAAAAAGCAGTCAAAGGGAGGAACCGATGGGCCGGCTCGACGGCAAGGTTGCGATCGTTACCGGCGCCGGCAGCGGCATCGGCCGCGCCAGCGCGATCCTGTTCGCGCGCGAAGGCGCCCGGGTTGCCATTGTCGATCGCGATTCCACGCATTTGCACGAAACCTTGCGCATCATCAAAGACAGCGGCGGCGACGCGCAGGGTTTTGGCGCCGATGTCGGCAACGAAGATCAGGTCAAGGCGTTTGTCGACGCGACGATCAGGTCCTTCGGCGCGCTTGACGTTTTCTATGCCAATGCCGGCATAAGCGGCGGTCTGGTGCCGATCTTCGAACAAACCGTAGATTATTGGCAGCAGGTCCTGCAGACCAATCTGATCGGACCGTTTCTCGCGATCAAACATGGCGGCATGCATATGGTCAAAAACGGGCGCGGTTCGATCATCCTCACCGCCTCGGTCGCCGGCCTGCGCGCCAATGCCGGCGGCGCGCCGTATAGCGCCAGCAAAGCTGGCGTCATCAGCCTGGCGCAGACCGGCGCCGTTTCGCTCCTCGGCACCGGCGTGCGCGTCAACGCCATCTGCCCGGGACTGATCGAAACCGGCATGACCCGGCCGATCTTCGAGGGCGCGCGCGAGCGCGGCACCGAGAGCAAGATCGGTCAGCTCAATCCGCTCCAGCGCGCCGGTCGACCGGAAGAGATCGCCGCCATGGCGCTGTTTCTGGCGAGCGATGAATCGTCTTACGTCAACGGCCAGGCCTTCCCGGTCGACGGCGGACTTTCCAGTTCGCTGCCCTTCACCCGCCCCATCCGTTGACCGGAAGGCTCCCCGCCGGTACGTTTCCGCATCGCAACATCACTGCCGTCGCGCCGGCCGAGCGCGGCCGAAAAAGCCAACCGGGACAGCCGACCTAAGCCATGAAGATTCTCGTGCCCGTCAAAAGGGCGGTCGACAAGGACGTGAAGATACGCGTCAAATCGGACGGCTCCGGCGTCGAGCTTTCCAACGTCAAAATGTCGATGAATCCGTTCGACGAAATCGCCGTCGAAGAGGCAATCCGGCTCAAAGAAGCGGGCAAAGCGACCGAGATCATCGCGGTCTCCATCGGTCCGGCCCAGGCCAGCGAGACCATCCGTACCGCGCTCGCGATGGGGGCCGACCGCGGCATCCTGGTCAAGACCGAAGGCAATACCGAACCGCTGGCGGTGGCCAAAATCCTAAAAAGCATCGCGAGTGCCGAGCAGCCCGGCCTGATCATCATGGGCAAACAGGCCATCGATGACGACTCCAATCAGACCGGACAAATGCTGGCGGCGCTGCTCGGCTGGCCGCAAGGCACTTTTGCCTCGAAGGTGACGATCGACAGCGACGCGCTGTTGGTAACGCGCGAGGTCGACGGCGGCCTGCAGACGGTCAAGCTCAAGCTGCCGGCGATTGTCACCACCGATCTGCGCCTGAACGAACCGCGCTACGCCTCGCTGCCGAACATCATGAAGGCGAAGAAGAAGCCGATCGACGAGAAGACCGCCGCCGACCTCGGCGTCGACATCAAGCCGCATCTTGAAGTCATCAAGACCGCCGAGCCGCCAGTGCGCAAAGCCGGCGTCAAGGTTAAGACGGTGGCCGAGCTGGTCGACAAGCTCAAGAACGACGTGGGGGTGATCTGATGCCCACGCTGCTTCTCGCCGAGCACGACAATAAGTCGCTCAAGGACGCGACCACCAAGGCATTGACCGCCGCGAACGCCATCGGCGCCGATGTGCACATCCTGGTTGCCGGGCACAATTGCAAGACGGTCGCCGAGGCGGCCGCCAAACTCGACGGCGTCAAGAAAGTGCTCTTGGCCGACGCGCCCGCCTACGAGCACATGCTCGCCGAGCCGACCGCGGCGCTCATTGTCTCTTTAGCCGGCCCCTATGAAACCATCATCGCCGCGGCAACGACCAACGGAAAGAACGTCATGCCGCGGGTCGCTGCGCTCCTCGACGTGATGCAGATTTCCGAAATCAGCAAGGTTGTAGCGCCGGACACTTTCGAGCGTCCGGTCTATGCCGGCAACGCAATCGCGACCGTGCGCTCGCTCGATGCCAAGAAAGTGATCACGGTGCGCACGGCAGCCTTCCAGGCGACCGGCGAAGGCGGCTCTGCGCCGATCGAGAATGTCACGGCGGCGCCTGATCCCGGCGTTTCCGGGTTTGTCGGCGAGGAACTCTCGAAGTCCGAGCGGCCGGAACTCACCTCGGCCAAGATCATCATTTCCGGCGGTCGGGCGATGCAAAGCCGCGATAACTTCACCAAATACATAGAGCCGGTAGCCGACAAGCTCGGCGCCGCGGTCGGCGCCTCGCGCGCCGCCGTCGATGCCGGCTATGCGCCAAACGACTGGCAGGTCGGGCAGACCGGCAAAGTCGTGGCGCCTGATCTCTATATCGCGGTCGGCATTTCAGGTGCTATTCAGCATCTTGCCGGTATGAAGGATTCGAAAGTCATCGTCGCCATCAACAAAGATGAAGAGGCGCCGATCTTTCAGGTCGCCGATTACGGCTTGGTGGCGGACCTCTATCAGGCGCTGCCGGAACTGGCCGACGAGCTCGCAAAGCGCGGACGTTGACCACGAAAGGCCGGCGCCGCAGACAAGGTAAGCGAAGATGGTCGAAGTCAAGGAACGGCCAAGGACGCGCGGCGGCGCGAGTGGTAGCGCCGGACATGCGATCCGCATCGTCGGCATCATCGGCGCCGGGCAAATGGGCAACGGCATCGCTCATGTGTGCGCGCTTTCCGGCCTCGACGTGCTGCTCAACGACATCGTCGCCGAGCGCATTGCCGAAGGCATTGCGGTCATCGGCGGCAATCTGGCGCGCCAGGTCAGCCGCCAGCGCATCACCGACGAGCAGCGCGAGGCCGCGCTCAAGCGCATCACACCGGCGAAGACGCTGGCCGATCTCGGCGCATGCGATCTGGTGATCGAAGCGGCGACCGAGAAGGAAGAGGTCAAGCGCAAGATCTTCGGCGCGCTCTGTCCCACGCTCAAGCCAGATGCCATCGTCGGCACCAACACCTCGTCGATCTCCATTACGCGGCTGGCCGCTGCCACCGATCGGCCTGAACGTTTCATCGGCATTCACTTTATGAATCCAGTGCCGCTGATGGAACTGGTCGAGATCATCCGCGGCATCGCCACCGACGATGAGACCTTCGAGACCACCAAGCAATTCATCAGCAATCTCGGCAAGCAGATCGCGGTCTCGGAAGATTTCCCGGCCTTTATCGTCAATCGCATTTTGCTGCCGATGATCAACGAGGCGATTTACACGCTCTATGAGGGCGTCGGCAACGTCGAGGCGATCGACACGGCGATGCGGCTCGGCGCGCATCATCCGATGGGTCCGCTCGAACTCGCCGATTTCATCGGGCTCGACACCTGCCTCTCGGTCATGCAGGTGCTCCACGAGGGCTTGGCGGACTCCAAATACCGGCCATGCCCGCTCTTGGTGAAATATGTCGAGGCCGGTTGGCTCGGCCGCAAAACCCAGCGCGGCTTCTACGACTATCGCGGCGAGAAGCCGGTGCCGACGCGCTAAGGGCAGCGCGGCCCCTCAGACCGCAGGCTCAGCCGAAAGATCGACCCGGGCGGCCGCGCGGGCGAAACTGAAAAGCTGGCCGCTATGCACAGCGTCAGGTGCGTTCAAAATGACACAATCGGTAGGGAATCGGAGCTTGGCGTTCACTTTACTGCCAATTCCGGGTCAAAGCGGCTTTGCATTCAAGGCAATCGATGGCAAGATTGACGATGTCGGCCGGGTGTCGTTGGCGTGTCGGCGGACAACGGGGGCGTTGTTGGTTCTCGTCAAATCGTTCGTGCAGGCTTGCGGCAGGGTATTCCGCCAGCATTGCGGTGCGCGTTGACCGACTGCAAAACCCCAGGGGCGCGGGCTCTAAATCCGCCGGGCGGCTGTAGGGGGCGTTGATGGCCAATAATATGGCCGCTTTGTTTGCAGAGCGCGAGCATGAGCGCTTCTCCATGCACACACGCTATCTCAACGCGCAGATGGTGCGGGTGCTCAAGACGATCGGCTACGACATCGGATTTTCCCGCGGCGAAGGTCAATACCTCTACGATCGGGAAGGCACGCGGTATCTTGATCTGTTGAGCGGTTTCGGTGTCTTCGCCATCGGGCGCAATCATCCGGCCCTGCGCGAGGCCTTGGTCAGCGTGCTTGATGGCGCGCTTCCAAATCTTGTGCAAATGGACGTGTCGACGCTGGCCGGCATTCTCGCCGAGCGGCTGCTGGCGCACGTGCCCTATCTCGAGAAGGTGTTTTTCCTCAATTCGGGTTCGGAGGCGGTCGAAGCGGCGATGAAATTTGCCCGCGTCGCCACCGGCCGCCCCGGGATCGTCTATTGCGATCACGCCTTCCACGGCCTGTCCTACGGCGCGCTGTCGCTCAACGGCAATGACATCTTCCGCGACCGCTTCGAGCCGTTGTTGCCCGACTGCGCCCGCGTGCCGTTCAACGATCTGGTCGGGCTCGAACGGGCGTTGCATTCACGCAACGTCGCCGCCTTCATCGTCGAGCCGATCCAGGGCAAGGCCGTAACCATGCCGGCCAACGACTATCTCAAAGCGGCCGCCGATCTGTGCCGCCGGCATGGCACCTTGTTCGTCGCCGACGAGGTGCAAACCGGACTGGGCCGCACCGGCCGATTCCTCGCCGTCGAGCACTGGAATGTCGAGCCCGACATGGTGATTCTGGCGAAGACGCTATCGGGTGGACACGTCCCGGTCGGGGCGGTGCTGGCGCGGAAAAAGATCTTCGACAAAGTCTTCGACAGCATGGAACGCGCGGTGGTGCATGGCTCGACCTTCGGCGGCAACGATCTCGCCATGGCCGCGGGGATAGCCACGCTCGACGTGATGGCGTCGGAGAAATTGGTCGACCGCGCGGCGCGGCTTGGCAACCGGCTGCTGGCGGACCTCTCCGCGATGGTCCCGCGTTACGAGTTCTTGAGCGATGTGCGCGGCAAGGGGCTGATGATCGGTCTCGAATTCGGTCCGCCGCGGTCGCTGAGACTCAAAGCGTCCTGGCACGCGCTCGAGGCCTCGCAGCAGGGCCTGTTCTCCCAGCTCATCACCATGCCGCTGTTCAAGGATCACAAGATCCTCAGTCAGGTTTCCGCTCACGCCAGCCATACAGTCAAGCTCTTGCCGCCGTTTGTGATGTCGGACGCGGATTGCGACCACATCGTGCAGGCGTTCGAAACCGTGATCGCCGACAGCGAGCGGGTACCCGGCGCGATCTGGTCGCTGGGGAAGGCGCTGGTCAGCAACGCCGCGCGCGTCAGCGCGTAATCGGCGCCAACGGTTCGGTTAGATAGAGGTGAAGAGAGTGTTCAGAGCGCTATTTGCCAGCATGCTGGTGATTTTGTTTATCGGCACGGCCGACGCAAGGGTTGCTGGCGCTGCTCACCCGCACAAATACTTGCATAATTGTGCAGACGGCATCGTGAAGGCGACTTGTGTGTGCCGCGCGACGGGCGGCTACCAAGTGTGCCAGCCCGGACAATGGTGCCATACCCTCTTGGGCGCTTGCTGGAAATAAGTCGAGCCGGCGCCAGTTAAGGCCATTTCGCCAACAATCTTCCACGCAGCGTCTTCGTGCTGGTAGGCAACGCCGCCGGCGTCAGCGCCCAATCGGCGCTTGGCGACTTAGCCGACAAGCGGACGCCCGGTCGGCGCCGGGCATCCGCGGTTCTCGCTACTTCACCAGTTCGTAAAACAGCCCGACCACGCACCCATAGCCGAGCACGAAGAGTACCGTGCGCACGAATGGCACTGCGGCGAGGAAGATAACGGCGTGTGCCAAGCGCACCCAAAAAAAGCTCGTCGCCCAGAACGCCGTCATCCAGTCGTTCTTGCCGGTGATCTGGATCAGCACCACCAAAGCGGCGAAGGGTGCGAAGGTCTCGACCGCATTGAGATACGTGCGGTGGGCGCGCAGGCCCCACGGTGGCACCGGGCGCGGTGTCGGATCGACGTAATTCTGCGCCTGGAGCGTGCCGTTGGTGACGATTTGCGCGACGATATAGGGAATCCACAGCGATGCGGTGAGCAACGCGGTGAGAGCCAGGTATTTGACTTCAGGCGACATGAACATTCCTCCCCTGGAAAGTAGTTTCAATCAACGCAGGCCAAACATAGCCCCGACCCAGCGGCGCCGGGCATCACCTCTTCGGCATAGCGCCGCCGCCGTGCGCCGGCGGTTTAGTCGCAGCACGAGTCGGAAGTCTTCGGTTGCTCGTATTTTTCTCGCGGCTTGACGTCGCCGGCGTATTTGTCGTGGTGGCGGACCCAGGCCATGCCGTAGGACAGACTCGCCTCGTCACGGCCCTTGGGCGAGAGATCGAGAAAGTTGTAGGCGCCGATCAACAGGTCGAGGCCGCGCCCGTAGCTCGAATAGGTGTGGAACACCTCGCCGGCCGGGTCTTTGTAAAACGCGCTGACGCCGGGGCGTTCGTCGCTCGGGAACGTGGTTTCCTGATAGTTATAGACCGTCTTGCCGCCGGCTTTTTCCGCCGGCGTTGCCGACACCTGGTAATCGAAATTGAAATCGCCGCCGTAGGACGACACCCATTCGAATTGCCAGCCCATGCGCCGCTTGAACTTCTCGATCTGCGGGTAGGGCGCGCGCGAGACGACGACGAAAGCCACGTCGCGCTGAGCGAGATGGATGACCGAACCGTCGAAATGATCGGCCAGGAACGAGCAACTCGGGCAGCCTTCGGCCCAATCGGGGCCGAGCATGAAGTGATAGACGATCAACTGGCTCTTGCCGCCGAACAGATCGGCAAGCGTTTCCTTGCCGTTCGGTCCTTCGAAGACATAATTGCTGTCGACTTTTTCCCACGGCAATTCGCGCCGTTTCTTGGCTAATGCGTCGCGCGCTTTGCTGAAGGCCTTCTCTTCGGCGAGATGCGCCTTGCGAGCGGCGATCCATTGATCGTGAGAGACGATCTTGTGCGGTTCCATGATCTTTCTCCGGCTTGCGCGGGTTAGTTCAGTTCGCCGGCGTCATCCAGCCGATGCCGGCGCCGCCCGGCTCGAGCAGGATGACGATGCGGCCGACATTGGGAATGTCGAAAGCGGGCTTCATCACCTTGGCGCCAGCGGCGGTGGCCTTCTTCACGCGCGCATCGACATCGTCGACGGCGATGTAGGGCATCCAGCTTTCCGGCACGCCCTTATAGTCAGCGCCGCTGATGTCGAAGATGCCGGCGGCCGGCTTGCCTCCCGCCATGGCTAGCGTGTAGGTGCCGCCGCCCGGCATCGGCATGGCGTCATAGGTCCAGCCCATCGTTTCGGCGTAGAATTTTTTGGCGCGCGCGACGTCGCGCGTCATCAGTTCGTTCCAGTGAAATTGGCCGTGCGTCCAGGTCATGACAACTCCTCCAGCAACCGAAGTTCAGGTGAAAAGCTTTTCCAGCTTGTCGAGCGCGCCAATCCAGCCATGTTGGTGGCCATCGCGCGATTGTTCGTCGAACAGTTTTTCATGGGTGAGCGTGAGCAACGTTCCGTCGCCGTCCGGCTTGAAGGTGACAGTGACCAGCGACTCATAGGGCTGGTCCGGCGGCACCGCGTCCCACGACCACGTGAACACCAGCTTCTCGTCGGCGATGACCTCGCTATAGACGCCGCCGACGTTATGACCTTCGCCGTTCGGCGAACGCATCTCGACGCGGTAGTGGCCGCCGACGCGCGGGTCAGCGTCGGCCCGCTGGGTCACGATCTCGCCTGGCCCCATCCAGCGCTTTATTTTTTCCGGGTCGGTGAAGGCGGCGAAGACTTTGGCCGGCGGCGCTTTGAAGCGCCGCTTGAGGGTGAGACTGGGTTTGACGGCTGTTTGGACGTCCATGACTCTTCCTCCTCCAGGAACACTGCAAGACGGTGCAGCGCTTCGGACCAAAAGCGTTCGTAGCGTTCGAGCCACTCCCGGGCGCTTTGCATGGGAGTGGCATTGAGACGACAGGTGACGGTGCGCCCGGTCTTGGCGCGCGTCACCAGGCCGGCGTCCGATAGAACATCGAGATGTTTCATGATGGCCGGCAACGAGACCGCAAACGGTTCAGCCAAAGCGCTGACCGAAAGTCCGGGTTGTTCGGCGAGCCGCGCCAACAGCGCGCGGCGGGTCGGATCGGCCAGCGCGGCAAAGGTGCGATCGAGCGGCGCGTCGTTAAGCTTAACCATATGGTTAAGTATAGAACCGGCGCGGCTGCTGTCAAGCCGCCGGACTTGGATTTTGTCAGAGCGCGCAAGCCGGAGCACCGCTGCGGACCACGGCGCCTGATATGTTATTTAAGGAAAGGGACCGGGAGCCAACGTGTGATGATCGGCAGAACAATGAGCCGGCGCAGGCGCGCAATCTCGGCCCTGGCGACGCTGGGGCTTGCGGTGGCGACGTCTTCGCCTCTCGCCTACGGTCAGGGCATCGAAGAGAAGGCGCAGATCTGCGCCGCCTGTCACGGCGAAAACGGCGTCCCCCCAGAACAGTCGGCGGCGCCGGTAAATCTGGGGGCAGAATTTCGGCTATCTGTTTTTCCAATTGCGCGATTTCAAATCCGGCGCGCGCAAGAGCGTTCAGATGACGCCGATCGTGGAGAGCTTGGAGGCCGGCGAACTGATGCAGCTGGCCCAGTTTTTCTCAAGAAAAAAGTGGCCCGATCTGCGGCAGCTGGATCCGGCCCAGGAAATCGTGGCGGCGCAACGGGCCAATGCCGTCATTGTCTGCGCCGCCTGTCATCAGCGCGACTTCACCGGCGACAACAACCAGCCACGCCTAGCCGGCCAGACCCGCACTTATTTAGAGAAGACGATGATCGATTTTCGCACCAGCGAGCGCGCCAACAATCCGGGCATGCACGATCTTATGCTGGGCATTACCGAACAAGAGATCGCGGCGCTCGCCGCGTATCTCGCCGGGTTCTGAAATCGCCTGGGCGCTGCGATTAACGCGCCGTCAACTACGACTTCCCGCATCCGCCGCGCGGCTCGGAACGCATGTTAGAGTTCGGCCGTTCCGTCGGTAGCGCACTGTCAGAGCTGCGATATGGACAAGAGCCTCATCTCTGCGATGTTCGCCGCCAAGATCGGCCAGTTGCAGCTTGTCGTCGCGGCGCGGCTTGCGAAAACCGATCCGCAGAGCGGCGCGTCGGTCAGCCAATTGATCGACGCCGCGCAGCAGAATTTCGAGCCGCTTCAGAGCGTTTCTACGGCGCCGGGAGCGAACGTCGATATCAGTTGCTGACGCCGTTTTCGCCGCCGCTGATCGCCGCGCCGACAAACTTCACCCCGTCGGCGCTTGCCCATTCGGCGGGTCCGGCCATTTCGCCAATCTCGCAGCCTGACCGGTCGACTATCAGCGTCGTCGGCATGCCGAATGCTTTGCCGGCGGCTTTGAGGTCCTGAAAGACCTTGGCGCTCGCATCGGCGTAATAGGCGAGATGCGTGACGCCGGTTTGCTTGAGGAAGGCCAGCGGCTTTTCCGGATCGCGGGTGTCGATATCGACCGCGATGACCTCGAAATTCGTCCCGCCGAGGTCGGCCTGCAACGCGTCCAGCGCCGGCATTTCTTTGCGGCAAGGGAGGCACCAGGTGGCCCAGAGGTTCAACAGCACGGTGCGGCCGCGCCACTCAGACAGCTTGCGTTCGCGGCCCGCGGCGTCCTTGAACGCCACATCCGGGACCAGGAAAGGGGTGTGCGCGACGGCGAGCGCCGCGACTTCGCCGCGCGCCAGGGGTGCAATCCGGCCGGCAAGGGCAACCGCCGGCGCGCAGGCGGCCGACGCCGGATTGCTTCTCAGCCGTCCCATCCCGTATACCCCCGCCAGCACCGCCCCGGCGGCCAATGCGCACAAGACCGCGACGGCGATGAAGCGGCGGCGGCGCACTTTATAGTACGGCTCGGCGGGCGATTCGGTCATTGACGGCATTTGAGCGGTGGCGGACGCATCATGAGCAACAAAATGTGGGGCGGACGCTTCCGATCGGGACCGGACCCGATCATGGAGGAGATCAACGCCTCGATTGATTTCGACCAAAAGCTTTACCGGCAAGACATTGCCGCCAGCAAGGCGCATGCGGCCATGCTCGCCAAAACCGGCATCATTACGGCGCAGGATGCAAAGCGCATCGGTCACGGTCTAGACACGATCCTGTCAGAGATCGGAGCCGGTAAATTCAAGTTTAAACGGGCACTGGAAGACATCCACATGAATGTCGAGAGCCGGCTCGGCGAACTGGTCGGACCGGCGGCCGGACGATTGCACACGGCGCGTTCGCGCAACGATCAGGTGGCGACCGACTTTCGGCTGTGGGTGCGCGACGCGGTCGACGGCATCGACGTGGCGCTTGCCGCCTATCAGCGCGCGCTCGCCGAGAAGGCGGAAGTGCATGCGGCGACCGTGATGCCCGGCTTCACGCATCTGCAAACGGCGCAGCCGGTGACCTTCGGCCATCATCTGCTCGCTTACGTCGAAATGGCGGCGCGCGACCGGGGCCGCTTCGCCGACGCGCGCGCGCGGCTTAACGAAAGCCCGCTCGGCTCCGGCGCGCTCGCCGGCACGTCGTTCCCGATCGACCGCGCCTTAACCGCGCATGCGCTCGGCTTCGCGCGCCCGACGGCGAATTCGCTCGACGCGGTCGCCGACCGCGATTTCGTACTTGAGACGCTGTCGGCCTGCGCCATCGCCGCCGTGCATCTGTCGCGGTTCGCGGAAGAGATTGTGATGTGGTCGTCGCCGCTCGTCGGGCTCATCACGCTCACCGACGCCTTTACCACCGGCTCGTCGATGATGCCGCAAAAGCGCAATCCCGATGCCGCGGAGCTGGTGCGCGCGCGCACCGGCCGCATCGTCGGGGCGCTCACCGCGCTGTTGGTAGTGATGAAAGGCCTGCCGCTCGCCTACCAGAAGGACATGCAGGAGGACAAGGAAGGCGCGCTCGATGCCTTCGCGGCGCTTGAGCTGTCGATCAGGGCGATGACCGGCATGTTGCGCGATATGGCGCCCGACGTCGAACGCATGCGGGTGGCCGCGGGCGACGGCTACGCCACCGCGACCGATCTCGCCGACTGGCTCACGCGCTCGCTCGGCCTGCCATTCCGCGAAGCCCATCACATCACCGGCCGCATTGTCGCCAAAGCGGCGGACGCCGGCGTGCCGTTGGAAAAACTCCCACTCGTCGTCATGCAGGCGATCGAGCCACGCATCACCAAAGCGGTATACGGCGTGCTCACTGTGGACGCTTCGGTCAAAAGCCGCGGCATTTATGGCGGCACGGCGCCGAAAAACGTGCGCGCTCAGGCCAAGCGCTGGCTCAAGCGGCTCAAGGCCGAATAGCCGGCCTGCGGCACATAAACACCATGGCAAGGTATTGCCGTCAAAATCTCGCCCCGTCGGTGCGTTCTGCTATGCTGCATGCCGCTAGTTGGGGAACATTCGTTTTGGTCCGAAACCGCGTGCGTCGCGCTTTAAGCTTGGGATGCGCCGTGGCGCTCCTGAGCACGGTGGGCTTTGCGCTCGCCGCCTGTGGGAGGGTCGGACCGCTCGAGACGCCGCCCGGTCCGGCGGTGTCGCCGACCGCCTCGGCCCTGCCGTCGTCCGATCCGACTGCGTCGGCCCTGCCGCCGCCCGCGGCGCCCGGCGTCGTGCCGACCGATTCCTATTCAGCCAATACGCCGGCGGCGCAGGAGAAAGCGCAGAAGACCGGCTTCGATATCTACGGCAATCCGGTTGCGCCGGCGGGCCAGCAGAAATCCTTCATCCTCGATCCGATCCTGCGCTAGTCGCCCGCTCCGGAACTGCTCTCGCAAATCCGCCGAGGGTGGCATTTTCCGGATCATGCTTTAAACACTCCCCATGCATCATTTTGCCTATCGCGGCGGCGTGTTGCACGCCGAGGACGTCGATCTGACCGCGCTTGCGGACGCGGTCGGCACGCCGTTTTACTGCTACGCCAGCGCGACTTTGGAGCGGCATTATCGGGTCTTCGCGCAAGCCTTCGCCGACGTCGATGCGCTCATCTGCTACGCCATGAAGGCCAACTCCAACCAGGCGGTCATCGCCACGCTGGCGCGGCTCGGCGCCGGCGCCGACGTCGTGTCCGAAGGCGAGTTGCTGCGGGCGCGCGCGGCCGGCGTGCCGCCGCAAAAGATCATGTTCTCCGGCGTCGGCAAGACAGCGCGCGAACTCGCGCTCGCCGTCGATCAGGGCATTCTCTGCGTCAACGTTGAGTCGGAAGCGGAGCTTGAACTTCTCGCCGCGATTGCCGCCGGCAAAGGCCGCACCGCCGACATTTCCATCCGCGTCAATCCCGACGTCGATCCGAAAACCCATGCCAAGATCGCGACCGGCAAGGCCGAGAACAAATTCGGCATTCCGATCAGTCGCGCACGCGAGGTTTACGCACGCGCGGCGAAGCTTAAAGGCGTCCGCGTCGCCGGCGTCGATATGCATATCGGCAGCCAGATCACCGAACTCGATCCGTTCGGCGATGCGTTCGCGCTCTTGGCGGACTTCGTGCGCACCTTGCGCGCCGGTGGCCACGTCATCCGCCACGTCGATCTCGGCGGTGGGCTCGGCATTCCCTACCGCGAGGACAACGAGCCGCCGCCCGATCCGCAAGCCTATGCGGCCGTGGTGAAGCGCGCGACGCGCGATCTCGATTGTCAGCTGATCTTCGAGCCGGGTCGGCTCATCGTCGGCAACGCCGGCATTCTGGTCACCCGCGTCCTGTACGTGAAGCGCGGCGAGGCCAAGACATTTGTCATCGTCGATGCCGGCATGAACGATCTGGTTCGTCCGACGCTCTACGACGCGCATCACGACATCCGTCCGGTGCGGGAGACAGCGGTGGGCGCGCCGCGGATCACCGCCGATGTGGTCGGGCCGGTCTGCGAATCAGGCGATTTCATCGCGCTCGACCGCTCCATCGTTGCCCCGCAGCCGGGCGACCTCCTCGCCATCATGACCGCCGGCGCCTATGGCGCGGTCGAAGCCGGCACCTACAATACCCGCCCGCTGGTGCCGGAAATCCTTGTACGGAAAAGCGAATGGGCGCTGGTGCGGCCGCGGGTCAGCGCCGAAGAACTGATCGCGCTCGATCGCCTGCCGGGGTGGCTTTAGACCCTGGCTCCGATTTTGCTTGTGCTATTTGCATGGCACGGCTTCCCTTGTGCAGGCGCCTTGAACTCGCCCCGTTGTTACCGCCTTGTCAGGCGGTGATGCCTCCGCGGAGAGCTTGGTGACGGAAACCGCTTCCAGCCAAAATATGCCCGCGCAGCTGCCCGCTGCGGCGACCGCACGCGCGCAACTTCTGTCCGCCGTGCGCCGCGCTCGCTGGACGATGGCCTGGGAAAAGCTATGGCCGCTGTTGGCGAGAGTTGCCGCGGTCGCCGGTCTGTTTCTCGCAGTCTCCTGGCTCGGCGTTTGGCTCGTCCTGCCGCCGCTCGCGCGCGCCGTCGGTGTCGGCGCTTTTGCGATCCTGGCGCTGGTTGCGATCGCGCCGCTCCTTTCGCTGCGGATGCCGGCGGCCGCCGAAATTCTGCGTCGCATCGACAAACGAAGCGGCGCACGCCATCGCCCGGCAACGACGATCATCGACGAACTCGCGGTCGCGCCGCAGGATCCGCATTCGGCGGCGTTGTGGCGGGCGCATGTCGAGCGCACGCTAGCCGCAGCGCGCGCCTTCACCGCCGGCTGGCCGTCGCCGCGGCTTGCGATGCGCGATCCTTATGCGCTGCGCGGCCTTGTTCTCATCGCCGTCATTGCCACGTTCGTCGCCGCCGGCGGCGAACGCTGGAAACGCGTCGCGACCGCGTTCGACTGGCAGGGCGTCGTCATCCCGGCGAATTTCCGGGTCGACGCCTGGGTTACCCCGCCCACGTATACTGGGCGGCCGCCGGTCATCCTTCCCGGCATTCATCCCGGCGACGTCGCGCGCAATGATGGCGATGCGAACGAGCCGGTTTCGGTTCCGGCGGGCTCGATGCTTGTCGTGCGCGCGACCGGCAAACTCAATCTCGAAATCGCCGGCCGCGGCGGTGTCGCGCCCGCCGAAGACAAGGCGCAGGTGCCGGCCGGCGCGCAGGAATATCGCTTCAAGATCGCCGGCACCGGCGCCGCGACTTTGCGCGGTGCCGGCGACGATCTGACCTGGGCCTTCAACGTCATTCCCGACCGGCCGCCGACCATCGCGCTCACCAAGGATCCTGAGCAGCAGGCGCGCGGCTCGCTGCTCTTGTCCTATCGCCTGGAAGACGATTACGGGGTGAGCGACGCGCGGGCGACGTTCGCGCGCAAGGACGACGCGGCCGCGCAAACCGAGGCTACGCGTCCGCTGTTCGGTCCGCCCGATTTCCCGCTGGTGCTGCCGCAAGCGCGCACCAAAAGCGGCGTGGGTCAAACGATCAAGGATCTGACCGATCACCCCTGGGCCGGCGCCGAAGTGGCGATGACGCTCGTCGCCCACGACGAGGCGGGCAACGAAGGCAAAAGCGAGCCGTTCACCTTGCGGCTGCCCGAGCGCGTCTTCACCAAGCCGCTGGCGCGTGCGCTGATCGAGCAGCGGCGCAATCTCGCCCTCGATGCCGGCGCGCGGCCGCTCGTCACCACCGCGCTCGACGCGCTCGCGGTGGCGCCGGAGAAATTCACGCCGGACCTCGGCGTCTATCTCGGGCTGCGGTCGATTTTCTGGTCGCTCATTCGCGCCAAGACCGACGACGATCTGCGCGACGTGACGGCGCGGCTTTGGCAGATGGCGCTCGCCATCGAGGACGGCGGCATTTCGGACGCGCAAGCCAATCTGCGCAGCGCCGAGGAGGCGCTGCGCCAGGCGCTCGAGCGCGGCGCCAGCGATGAGGAAATCAAGAAGCTGATGGACCAGTTGCGCGCGGCTATGGACCGCTTCGTGCAATCGATGCAGGAACAGCTCAAAAACAGCCAGCAACTCTCCCGTCCGCTCGACCGCAATGCGCGCACGCTGAGCCAGCGCGATCTTAAAAGCATGCTCGACCGGCTGGAAAACCTGGCGCGCAACGGCTCCAAGGACGCGGCGCGGCAGCTGTTGCAGCAGCTCGAGCAGATGATGGAGAATTTGCAGATGGCGTCGCCGGATCAGAACGGCGACGACATCGACGACATGATGTCGCAGCTCGACGAGCTCGGCGACATGATCTCAAAGCAGCAGGAGCTTCGCGACCGCACGTTCCGGCAGGGCCAGGATCAGCGCCGGCAAGGCGGCCAGCGCGGCCAGCAGGGACGACAGCGGCAGCAAGGCAAGCAGCAGGAGGGGCAGCAGCAGGACGACGGGCAGCAGTCGCTGGGCGATCTGCAGCAAAGCCAGCAAACGCTGCGCGACCGGCTGAAAAAGCTTCTCGAAGACTTGAAGAACCGCGGCTTCGGCCAGAACGGTCAGGGCGAAAAAGGCGGCCAGCAGGGTCAAGGCCAGAGCGGCATGGATCAGCTCGGCGACGCCGAAGGAGCCATGGGCGAAGCCGAAGGCCAACTCGGCGAAGGCAACAGCGATAGCGCCGTCGATGCCCAGGGCCGCGCGCTCGATTCGATGCGCAAGGGCGCCCAGGGGATGGCGCAGTCGATGCAGCAGCAATTGGGGCAGGGCCCGGGTCCCGGCGCGAACGGCCGCAACGGTATGCCGCGCGCGCAGCGCGACACCGATCCGCTCGGCCGGCCGTTGCGCGGGCGCGATTACGGCGACGACGCCACCGTCAAAGTGCCGGGCGAGATCGACGTGCAGCGCGCCCGCCGCATCATCGAGGAACTGCGCCGCCGCTATGGCGACACCCGCCGCGCGCAGGAAGAGCTCGATTATATCGAGCGGCTGCTCAAGGATTATTGAGCGGCAAATAGCGAATTGAAAATAGCGAGTAGGGCCAGCGCCTATTCGCTCTCTCCTTAACATCCCGAAGCAATTGTTAACGTCTTCGAACCGAATGTTAACGCTTCCTTGCTAGCAAATCGGCGTCGCTCATTCGTACGTTTCGCGGCGGCGCAGAGGTATTGGTGGCATCAATCGGTTCCGAGCAGGCGCCGCGTCCGTTTTGGCATGCGTCGTTGCGCGCCACCTCGCGCGCCGCGCGGCGGTTGCCTTTCGGCATAGCCGTCGACCGTGCCGTCGCTCGTGCGCTGGCCCTGTTCATCGACGGCAGCGACTCCTCGCTGGTCCGACGCCTCGCCGGCGCCGCCTTCCTCATCCGCGTGATCAGCGCCGCGCTGGCCTTTGTCTCGCAAATCCTGCTGGCACGCTGGATGGGCGGCTTCGAGTTCGGCATTTACATTTACGCCTGGACCTGGGTGTTGTTGATCGGCGGCATGGTCGATCTCGGTCTCGGTTCGGCGGCGCAGCGTTTCATTCCCGAATACGTCGAGCGCAAGCAATTCAACTTGCTGCGCGGCTTTCTCTCCGGCGGCCGCTGGCTCGCGTTGGCGAGCGCGACCACCGCCGCGCTCATCGGCGCCGCCGCCGTGACGATCGCCGCGCCATACATCGATCCGGAGACCGTGCTCCCGCTCTATATCTCCTGCGCGGCGCTGCCGATGTTCGGGTTGTGGTCGGTGCAAAGCGGTGTGGCGCGGTCCTACAACTGGGTCAATCTCGGGCTGGCGCCGAATTACATTCAACGCCAGCTGGTGCTGCTGGCTCTCATGGGATTTGCCTACGCGCTCGGTTTGCGCACCGATGCCGTGGTCGCCACCGTCATCGGTGTCATCGCTCTGGTCACGGTCATCTTCGGTCAGATGTTTGTTCTTAATCGCCGGCTCGCCGGCACGGTCGAGCGCGGGTCGACAGCGTACGCGCCGCGCGCCTGGTTCGCGACTGCGCTGCCGATCGCTACGGTCGAAGCCTTTTATCTGTTGCTGACTTATTCCGACATCATCGTGCTCAAGCAGTTCCGGCCGCCGGATGAAGTCGCGATCTACTACGCCGCCGCCAAGACCTTGGCCATGGTCGCCTTCGTCTATTATTCGGTGGCGCAGACCATCGCCCACAAATTCGCCGAACATCATGTCTCTGGCGACCGCAAGCGGCTCGCCGCGTTCCTCAAACAGTCGGTCCGGCTGACCTTTTGGCCGTCGCTCGGCGTGATTGTGCTTCTGCTCCTGATCGGCCGGCCGCTGTTGCAGCTGTTCGGCCGCGATTTCGTCTCCGGCTATTATCTGATGTTCATCATCGCCGTCGGGCTTTTGGCGCGCGCTTCGGTCGGCCCGGCCGAGCGGCTTTTGAACATGCTCGGCGAGCGGCGCTCGGCGGCGCTGGTCTACGGCCTGTCGTTTGCGCTCAACGTTTTGCTGTGCGTGCTGCTCATCCCGCGGTTCGGGGTCGCCGGCGCCGCCATCGCGAGCTCGGTGGCGCTGGTGTTCGAATCGGCGAGCTTGTTCCTGATCGCCAAACGCCGTCTCGGGCTGCATTGTTTCATTTTCGGTGGCTCTGACCTTTGAGGCGCGCATGTCGGTCAGAGTCTCGGCCTCTAAGGCTCCGGTCATCGCCCCCGACGGCCCCGCGTCGGCCATCGGGCGCGCGCGCCGCGCGGTGCTGGCGGATCGCTACCAGGCCAATTCGCTCGCGGTCGAATGGCGCGAGCTGAGCGAGCTGCAGCCGATTGCCGGCGAATGGGGTGAGCTTGCCGCCCGCGCGCTCGAGCCCAACGTGTTCTACGAGCCGGCCTTTCTGTTGGCGGCGGCGCCGGTCTTTGCGCGCGACGCCGGCGCCATGCTGGTGTGGTCGGGAAGCGTACCGCGCCGGCTGCTCGGCTTTTTTCCGGCGCGCAGACAACGGCGGCGCTACGGCGTCGATCTGCCGATCCTGCTCGGCCTGACCCACCCTTACGGTCCGCTCGGCGTGCCGCTCGTCGAACGCGAAGCG
>Ga0181531_10000037_pt1 | contig 116523 bp, 95 predicted proteins | sample PEATcosm2014_Bin_38_FD_119743 | JGI IMG/M metagenome (GOLD analysis project Ga0181531, IMG submission 119743) | Peatland microbial communities from MTU Mesocosm Facility, Houghton, MI, USA - PEATcosm2014_Bin11_10_metaG | ecosystem: Environmental > Terrestrial > Soil > Wetlands > Peat | place... | reverse complement strand
CTATCCAACCCGGTCCTCCCTTGGGGCGGTTCGGCCCGAAGCAGAGTCCACGGTATATGGTTTTCAGTAAGGTGGGGCCAAATCAAAGTATCGAATGGGGCCAATTCAGAGTATCGAAATCAGTTCCGCGTCGGTCTTGAAAAACGCGTCGTGCACAGCCTTCCATTGCGCCTGGCGCGCGGCTTCCGCCTGTGTATTGCGTTCCTCACGTTCTTGCTGCAACTGCTCGTGTATCTTTACCTGTTCTTGGACTAGGGTTTCCATTACTGTCTCCTTTTGGTTTTGGCGAGGCACAGGAGTTGTTGTTCCGTTAAGACGGAGGGAACGACCACTGAACAGGAATTGTTTGCCCCACCATAACGCCCGTCAAAGCCGAGGGAATGATCTCGGTTGAGAGAGGCAAACTTCAAATTCCTCCGTTCTTGGACATCTATTTTTTTCGGAAGATATGAAGCCGCCGACTTACAACGGGGCGAACAAAATCGCTTACTCCGTCTGGCGGACGTAAATGGCTTTTGGCAACCCAAAAACGTACAGAAATTCATGTTCGGGCACACCTGTACCTTCGTTAGATTTGGTTGGGGTTACGTCCGAAGAAGACTGCGAGTGCAGCCTGTGACCGAAGAACCAACTTGATAAACGTATTTTATCAAATCGCAAATTCGCAGAGCAAGATTTTTCGGGTGTATATGGAGATGGGTTTTGGTGGTTTCGCAGTACTTTCGCTTTTTGCTGCATCACTGACTCACGAAAACAGCATCGAGCCCCAAATTTCAGTTTGCATCCCAATAAGTTAATTGAAAATGGGTATGGCGTCGTAGTATACTTTGATCACTGGAAGGATAGAGCGGTCCACCCGGCTGGCGACCGCAGATCAGTATCCAGCCTTTTCCAGCAGTCGGAATCCCCTACGGTAAACACCCACCTGACCAACGTCGGGAGGTGCCCGAATCCACCTAGGATTCGTGTGCCCCGATGTCAGTTCTTGAACGCTTGATTTCGACGTCTGCCCCGGTAGAAGCTAAACCTGCGGCACCTGTAAGGCGGAGAGGCCCATCATTGAGCCGCCGCACAGGACAAGCAGGGACAGTGGTTCAACACTCAAAAACATGGAACGCAACGGCACCCGCCTACGGAAAGTACTGGCAGGATTTGCCGGGTGGTTCCGAGAGAAAACGGCGCACCATTCCGCTTGGCGTTTGTCGGACTAAATCCGTCGCCCGCCAACGGCTTCGAGAGTTCCTCGAACGGGAGGGCGTCAACTCCAAGGAGTCGTTTCACGAAAACACCGCTCCCGGAGTTACGTTCCGTCAGCAAGCCGATTGGTGGCTTGTCTCCGTCAAGTCGAGAAAGCGTCGTCCAGTAAAGCCAGCCACGATTTCCGGCTGGCGAGACGCGCTGAACGCTTGGCTTCTGCCGAACCTGGGCGACAAGTTACTGGCGGACGTTTCTAACAAAGCGGTGCGGGAACTGGTTGAGAAAATGTCGGTGGGTGGACTAGCAGCAAAAACTATCGTGAATTATGTCCAGGTGGCGAAGCTCGTCGTCGCGTCAGCAGTCAACGACGAGGGCGAGCAAGTTTACCCGCGTACATGGAATCACGACTTTGTTCAGCTGCCCGTCGTCATCAAGGACAAGCAACACAGGCCAACCGTGACCGATGCCGATTTGAAGGAAATCTTGTCGAACACCAAGAAGCAAAAGCACGTGATGCTTTTCTCCCTCTTGGCGGCGACGGGATTAAGGATCGGCGAAGCCCTCGCATTACGTGCGACGGACTTCGGCCCGGATTGCCGCGTCCTCCACGTTCGCCGTAGCGTTTGGCGCGGTCAGGAGCAGGAACCTAAAACGTCAAACGCCGTGCGTGTCGTGGATATTCCCGAGGTGTTTGCAATCAAACTCCGGGAATACCTCGCCTCGACGAACGGGTATCTTTTCGCTACAGCGAAGGGACACCCGCCACAGCAGCGAAATGTCTTGCGGGTTCTCCACCGTATAAGGCCCGTAGGGTTCCACGCGTTTCGACGCTTCCGTTTAACGTGGCTCAGAAAGAACAGCGTGCCAAAGGATTTGGAACGCTACTGGATGGGGCACGCGCCGGAAGAGGTCGGCGACCTGTATTCAAAACTCAAAGACGACGTGGCATTCCGCCAAGAGTGGGCGGAGCGCGCCGGACTTGGCTTTGAGTTGGTACACGATGGTCTACAAACCGCGGGCAAAAGTAAAATAGTAAAAGTCGCGTAACGCCTTGTAAGGCAGGGTTTTGGAAGTGGTCGGGGCGAAAGGATTTGAACCTTCGACCTCCTGGTCCCGAACCAGGCGCGCTAGCCAGGCTGCGCTACGCCCCGAATCTACGTCACACTTTCACCTAGTTTACGCGGGATTGCTGACCTCCGCAACCGCCGCCTCGCAATCCATTCACTAACTGGCCCTACTAACTCCCGCGGGCACCTGCCGCGGCCTCCAGTAAGAGATAAAGCCGCCGAAGAGGCGTCTCTCTCCGGCGGCCAATAATCATGTGAGGACTTCGTGAAAAGCTCCCCTAGAAAGTGATCCGCAACGAGATTTCGATGCGGCGAGATCCTGTGAGCACACTTTCGAAGTTGCCGAACGCGGAGCCACTGTCTATGGCAGCATTCCCGTTGAACGTGACCGAGCCCGGATCGAACCGCACGGAGTTCGTCAGGTTGAAGACGTCAAAGCCGAAAGCCAGCTTTGTGCCCTCCGTAAGGCTCCAAGTCTTACGGACTGCGGCGTCGATGTCGAAGTAGCCCGGGCCCCTGAAGTTGTTGCGGGCGCCGGACTCTCCTGGAAACGGATAGTCGAAGGAATTTACCGCGCTTCCCGTTCCTCCGGTCGCCCCAACGAAGATGTTGGGGTTGCAGGTTCCGCTCGAGCAGTTCGTCCCCACTCCCGTTGCTGGCCTCGGGCCCACCAAAACGGCCTGACCGGTCAAATCCCAGTTAGTGGGAAATTGGAATCCATTCGAGACGGAAAATGGCAGTCCACTACTCCAGCGATAGAGCCCGGAGATCGTCCATCCGCCAAACACAGCATTGGTAAAGCGATTCGATGAGCTGCCCCATTTTTGACCGCGCCCAAAAGGCAGTTCATACACCCAATTGGAATTGATCTGGTGAGTCATGTCCCAGTCCGAAACGGCGCGGTTCTGGCCTGGGTCGAAGGCGTTAATGAGCTGGCTCGCATAGCCAAATCCCTCTGGCAAGCTGATGCGCTCCGCGTTGGAACCTTCGTCAATCGACTTGGAATAGGTGTAGTTGAAATCCCAAGTCAAGCCGTGAGTCATGCGATGGCGGATCATGAATTGCAAAGCGTTGTAATTGCTCCGCCCGATCGAACTCTCCGCGTAGAGCGAAGCAAATTGATTCTGAAAGAAACTATTTGGGCCGTTTACGGGGAAGTAAAATCCAGCACACGCCGGATTCCCGGCGGTGCCGCAATTTGGCACGTTCCTCGCGTCGGGAATGCCTCCGAGGTCCCAGGAAGACAGCGGCGTCGTCTCATTATAAATTCCGCTGCAAAACAAGGCATAGGCGGCAACCAGAGGGCTTGTGGTGCTGCTAGGTGTACCGTTGTCGACGCAAGAGCTCGGTCCGATGCTATAAGCTCCGCCAGCCTGTAGGGGCTGCATGGCCCATTGCCAATACTGAACGATATTGGCAGGAAGGTTTGGATTCGCGGCGAAGTTCTCCACCGATTCCCCTGTCCGGTCGATTTTTGCAAGGGCCGTTACGGCCTGGAAATAGCTGACTTTGTTATTGGGATCGATGAGATTTAGCGGCTGTGCGAGGTCTCTTTCTTGCAGTAGCCTGCGACCAAGGCGGTTCACATACGCCGCTTCGATCGTGAAACCACCCTTCAGTTCGCGCGTAAAAGAAACATCGAATCCGTAGGAATACGGCGTCTTAAGCTTGTTGTCGAGGCCGTAGTAGATCAGGAAGTTGCCGCCTGGCGTCACGGGGAATCCCGCCGACGGCGGAGGATATGCTAGAGAGGGTGGCAGATCGTTGATTCCCGTGTAACGGGGTGCCGTGTCCAGGTCGACGGTTCCAGGCGGTAAAGCACCCGTGGTCACGAACCCAAAGGATCCATTGCGATCGAAGGTGTTTACGATCCCTTCACCGAAGTGATCATAATAGGTGCCAGCTCCTAGCCGGATAGAGCTTTTTCCCGCGCCTCCAAAAAGGCTCCCGAGCAATCCCGTGCTGTAGCTGGGGGAATACGCCAAAGACCACCGTGGCGCAAAGTCCTTGCGGTCCCAGCTCCAGTACCCGGGCTTGCCATTGGCCGGACCGCAGAGATCGAAACTGAAATTGGGAGAATATGAAATCCCTTGCACCATGTCGGTCATGCGGGTCTGGAAGAACTGGTCCAGGCTTATGCTGGGACAGACTTGGTTGCCGTTCGTTTCATAAGGGGGCTGCAGAAGCGAATAGCGCAAGCCATAGGTCATCGTAATGTTGGGCTTTATGCGCCAAGCATCCATACCGTAAAATTCTACTTCGTTGTCGCGGAAGTGCCGCGGAACAAATGAGCCCTGCGGCAGAAATTGCCCGCTCTTGTTTTGGACGTAGGTGTTGTCTTCCTCTGTGAGAATCCCCGCCAATGCGATCATCGGATAGTCATAGGCGTTTTGAGCGTTTACGTCGACGGCCGGAAATCCAAACGCGGCCGGGTCGAAACTACCACCCTGGTTTGAGATTCCCGTGGGTTCCAGAAAACCCGTATTGGTCAGAGCATCGCTGAAGGAATCCGCGTCGGAATTCCGAAGGTCGTTTATGATACGGTAGTTTCCACCGAACGTAACGGCGTGCTTGCCCATGGTCCAGGTGAAGTCATCGGTAATATTGTGTACCGGCACGATGACGCTGGTTGTTCGCGTATACGCCGTCGGAGTATCCAGTCCCCGCAGAGTTACCACCGGTTGCTCGGAGATTCCGTTTTCGCCGATCCCTTGGCGGATAAACCCGTAATGCAGATTGTTGATTTTCGTCGAGCTGATGGTCCACAGATAGCCGGCGACGATCCCCTTCGTGTTGTTTGTATCCACCGTCGAGGCTGGCTGCCCGGGAAACTGCTCGACCCCGTCGGCGTGATCATTTTGCAGGCCAAGTCTCGCGAACAAGCGCTGCGTGCCGCTGGAGTTTAGGTTGTAATCAAACCTCGCAATATAGGTATCCTCCTTCTGAGGCGCCGGCGAGGAGAAAGTGAAAGCCTGAAAATTGTATCCATAGCCCTGCTGATTGCTGTTCGGCAGCGGATATTCGTTCAACGTCTTGATCACGCTCGGGTCGACTCCTGCGCCCTGCGGACATGTGCCCAACCCGGTGCAGTTCGGATCCATGCTGGCAATTTGCGTAGGCGAAAGAACATTAAATCCCGCCGGAGCCGAATAAGATGCTCCGCTCAAGCCCTGAACCGTTGCGCCAGGGCAGACCTGTTGGGCTGTTTGCGTCGCAGTCGCAGCGCAAGCGTATTGAATAACTCCATCGCGCAAAGCCGCGCTGGGAACGGTCCGAGTAACTTGACTATTTTCTCGTAACCGCTGTCCTTCATAGGCCACGAAAAAAAACAACCGGTCCTTGATAATCGGTCCCCCAAACGTGGCTCCGAATGTGTTTCGCAGCAGGAAGGGCGGTTTGTTCGGTTCATCATTCTGCAATTCCGCCAGTTTGTTGAAGTACTGGTTGGCGACCAGATCTGTCGGCCGGTTGTATTCGTAGGCCGTGCCGTGAAACTGGTTAGAACCGCTCTTGGTCTGCAAGGAAACCTGCCCGCCTGACGATCTCCCCTGATCGGCGCCAGAGTTGGAAGTCGTCACGCGAAATTCCTCGATGGAGTCCAGCGTGGCCCGCAACGCTCCTTGGAAGGCGTACCCAAATAGTTGGTCGTTGTCGTCTACACCGTCCAATGTGATGTTGGTCTGGTCGCTGCGCGCACCGTTCACAGAACCGCTGCGGCTGTCAAAACTCTGGTTGTCTCTCTGAATCTGGGGGTCCGCTACGCTGACCACACCGGGCTGGAGACTGAGCATGCCGGCTGGGTCGCGTCCCTCAAACGGTAGCGATCCGATTTGGGCCGATCCAAATGCGTTGCCCAGCGTCGCGTCCGTAGTGTTGATGGTCTGGGCAGTCCCGGTAACCTCGATGGTGGTCGCCACGCTGGCGACTTCCAACTTGAAATCCTCCGTTCGCGGAGTCGCAACCAGTAATTGCAATCCATTCTGGCGGATGGTGGCGAAACCAGACAATGTCACCGTCACCGTGTAAGTGGTTGGTCTCAGTTCGAGGAATTGGAATGCACCGTCTTTGTCGGTTTTCATGCTCAGGGAAATACCCAGGCTGGAATTCTCCAGTGTGACCAACGCACCTGGCACCGAAGATCCCTTCTGATCGGTGACCGTGCCTCGCAGGGATGTTGTGCCGTTCTGCGCCCGTGCACACGTAAAACCAAAAATCAATGCTAACCAAAAAACTACAATCACTCGCTTAGTAGAGAACCACTTCATGGACTGCTCCTTTCGCGCACCCCAACAACTTAAAATTGATTTGCACGCAGGTGGGCACCTAGCCAACACAAAAACGATGCGGCGCATTGCCGGGTCTTAACCTTGAGGAAAAACTTGACCTTTGGCAACCTTCCCCACCACTGAACCTCTAAATGTTGCCCTAGCTTTTAGGCCACATTACCGGTCCCTGTCAAGGAAAGTTCCTAGTAAAAATCTTTCGACTCTGACGTATTCAAGTTTTAGATTGGCGGATGACAAAGCAGTCGAATCAAATACCTAGGCATTGGGATGAGCGGGTCCTCGTCCCGCCCACAAAATCATTAGTTTCATCCCAGCTGCAAAAGTCGAGCCACCGTGATGGCCGGGATGCCGCGGATGGCGTTGAGGATGGAGTCGGAAACTTCACCATCGAGGCGCACCAGAGAGACGGCTTCGGCGCCGGCTGAATTGTCGCGTCGGCCGAGCGCGAATGTCGCGATGTTGACGCCGAGATTTCCGAGCGTTGAGCCGACCTCGCCGATCACCCCGGGCTCATCGCGATTGCGGAGATACAACATGGTCCCCGCGAGCTCAGCCTCCAGCGGTATTTCGTCGATCTGAAGCACGCGCGGGGAGCCGTCATAGAGAACGGTACCCTCGGCGGAGAAACCGCGAACCGCGCCGGACTTTTCGGGTAAGGCGGCCACCTCCAATGTGTTGGGGAAACCGCGTTCGCGGCGGCGTGTTTCTTCTTCCACCGAAAGACCGCGGGCTGCGGCAACGGCTGGGGCGTTTACGACATTCACCTTTTCGTCGAGGACCGCGTTGAGCATGCCGGCGAGAACCGCGCTGCGGAGCAGGTGAGTGCCGACTTCTGCAACCTCGCCGGCGTAGCGGATGCGAATGCGTGCGGGGCGGGCCGAAACGGCCTGCGAAACGAGTGAGCCAAGTCGTTCTGCGAGCGCGAGATACGGGCGGACGCGGCGATACTGGTCGGCGGAGAGAGCGGGCAAGTTCACGGCATTGCGGATCAGCCCGTCGGCAAGGTAGTCCTTAATCTGGACGGCAACCTGCGTGCCCACCTCTTCCTGTGCTTCCACGGTCGAGCCAGCGACGTGCGGGGTAGCGATAACGCTGGGAATGGCCATCAGGGGAGATTCCTTGGGGGGCGGCTCCTGAACGAAAACGTCCAGAGCGGCGCCAGCCAGATGCCCGCTCTTTAGGGCTTCGGCCAGGGCGGCTTCATCAATCAATTCGCCGCGAGCTGTGTTGATGATCCGCGCCCCTTTTCTCATCTGGGCCAAGGTGGCCGCGTTGATGAGGTTTTGCGTTGCGGGGCTGAGTGCGGTGTGCAGCGAGATGAAATCGCTTTCGGCGAACAGTCTTTCGAGCGGGACCAGTTCCACTTGTGCTTCACGAGCGGCGGCTTCACTGATGTAGGGGTCGAAGCCGAGCACGCGCATGTCGAATGCGTCGGCGCGAATGGCAACTTCGCTTCCGATGCGGCCGAGGCCAATCAAACCCAGGGTTTTGCCGCGGACTTCGGTTCCGGCCGCGGAGGATTTCTCCCAGCGGCCCTCGTGCATGGCCTTATCGAGGCGGGGAACCTGGCGCGCCAGTGCCAAAAGAAGCGCGAATGCATGCTCGGCAACGCTGATGGCGTTTCCGCCGGGCGTGCTCATCACGAGAACGCCGCGAGCTGTGGCGGCATCGAGGTCAATGTTGTCCACGCCGACGCCTGCGCGTCCGACGGCGCGGAGGCGCGGAGCTTTGTCCAGCAGATCGGCCGTGACTTTGGTGGCGCTGCGGACGATCAGCGCGTCGGCGTCAGCTATCTCCGCGTTCAGAGTGTCTTTAGTGGTCAGGACGATGTTCCATCCGGCCTGGCTGCGAAGCAGTTCAATACCACGTTCGCTGATTTTATCGGCAACAATGACTTTCATCGGCCCTCATTCGATTTGGTTTGCGTTGCTGTGCTTACACGGCGGGTAAAACCAGCCAAATGTAAGAGAACAACGGTAGCGAGTGAGGTGCGGGCTGTCAAATTAAGTGTTGGCAGCTGGAAAGGAATGGAGGAGCGGAACAGCGGGAGCGCGAATGAGACGGTGCAAAGAGCAAGAGACAGAAATGTCCGGTGTACTTTTGGAATGGACGGGAGTCGGGTGAATCTACGGAAGTCGGGGCCCCTTACCGCTACTTTTTTCATAAGTGTTGATTCTAAAGGAATTTAAAGTCCCTTGTTTTGATACAGATTCACAAGTGTTCATTCTAAAGATACTTAGCGTATGCCGAGAAGAAGTGGGGGGGGGTGAAAAGAAAAGTGCGTCAAATTGCCCGCCACCGTATGGCATCGGAATTTACGCAAAGATAGCTATAAAACATTTAGCAAATAAGTTAAGCAAAATTTGCGTAAATGTGACTCGAACCGGCTGTGGCTAACTTTTGTGACTGATGGAGCGGCGGATGGAAGCGGGTGACGGGTAGAATTCGCGAGAGACAACGTGCATTCGGTGGGGCAGAACCGAGAGCTGGGCCATACGTCACCGGTAGCCCGAGCAGGTATTGACAGGGATAGCGCAGGCCTGTATTGTCGGCGGCAGCAAGTGACGTGGACGGTTAATACAAGTTAACAAAGGCGAGTTTCAACAACACCGTACAGGGCGGTACGAATTATGCGCGTTTCCCCTCTCAGCGCGTTTGTGCGTTGCCCCATTTTTTCCTCTGGGGCGAGATTCATGCAGGTTCGTGAAAATTCATTGCGGAGGTGGGGTGTGTCCGTGCGCCGGTTATTTCTGATCATTGGGGTGATTTTGGCGGGAGCGGCGGTGTACCGCGTCAGCTCGATCCGGGCGGCCGAGGAGTGGCTTCCGATTTCACCGGAAGAGCTAAAGATGACGAGCGTGCCGGAAGCGCCGGGGGCGCCGGCGATTAACCTATACCGGGAAGTTGACCGGGACGACAGCAACTTTCACACACCGCACGAGTACAACTACGTGCGGATCAAAGTTTTGACGGAAGAAGGCCGGAGCTACGGAGACGCGGAGATTCCGTTCTCGAAGGATCAGTCCGACGTCATCAACATCCGGGCACGGACGATCCACCCCGATGGGTCCGTGGTGAACTTCGATGGGAAGGTCTATGAGAAAGAGATCGTAAAGGGGCGGAATTTCCGTTATCTAGCGAAGACCTTTACGTTTTCAGACGTGCAGCCGGGTAGCATTCTCGAGTACCACTACATGATCGATTTCAAGGAGGGCTATGTCTACGACTCGAACTGGGTCCTCAGCACCGAGCTATTTACCAAGACGGGGAAGTTCACGTTAAAGCCGTCGGCCGACTTCCGATTGAGCTGGAGCTGGCCAAACGGGCTTCCAACCGGTTCGACGCAACCTGCGGAGAGCAAGGGGGTGAACCCCATCGTGTCCATGGAGACACACAACGTCCCGGCGTTTCTGACGGAAGAGGACATGCCCCCGGAAGAAGCGATGAAATTCCGGGTGGACTTCGAGTACAAGTACTTTGGCGAAGGAATAGTCGATTCGGACCCTGAAAAGTTCTGGAAAAGAGAGGGAAAGAAGCACAACGACTACACGGAAGGGTTTGTGGGGAAGCGGAAAGCGATGGAGGATGCAGTTGGAACCATCGTGGCCGCAAGCGATTCACCGGAAATGAAATTACAGAAGATCTACGCACGAATGGAAAAGATACGAAACACGACATACGAGATTGCAAAGACGGAACAAGAGCAGAAGAGGGCGAAAGAGAAGGGCTCGGGTAGCGCGGAGGAAATTTGGAAGCGCGGCTACGGAGACAGGGACCAAATTGCGCTGCTGTTTATGGGTTTGGCGCGCGCGGCAGGGTTGGAAGCCTCGGCGGCGTGGATCTCGACGCGGGATAACCGCTTTTTCTCGAAGAACGTAATGAAAGAGGCGGATCTACACAGATATGTAGTGATTGTGAAGTTGAATGGGAAAGACGTGTATTTTGATCCCGGGTCCATGTTTACGCCTTATGGGATGCTGCCCTGGTGGGAAACGAATTGCCCGGGAATAAAGCTAGATAAAGATGGAGGCACGTGGGTGATGACGAGCCTGCCGGATAGCGGGGATTCGCAGATTGAGCGCAAGGCAGACTTGAAGTTGACCGAAGAAGGGACTTTAGAGGGGAAACTCACGGTGACGTACACAGGGCTGGAGGCGTCAACGCTGCGAGTGGAGCAGCGCAACCAGGATGACACGACGCGGAAGAAATTGCTGGAAGATCTGGTGCGCCACTCGGTGCCGGCGACGATCGAGGTGGACCTGACGAATAAGCCGGATTGGACGAGCGCGGACCCGAAGCTGGTGGCGGAGTTTAATTTGAAGGTGCCGGGGTGGGTGTCCGGAGCGGGGAGCCATGCGTTGATGCCAGTGGGACTCTTTGGCGGGCCAGAGAAGCATATATACGAGCACACGACGCGAACACACCCGCTCTACTACCACTATTTGTCGCAAAAAGCGGATGACGTGACGATTGAATTGCCATTGGGATGGAAGGTCAGCAGTCTGCCGAAGCCTGGGGGGCGCGATGCAAAACTGCTGGTCTATACGCTGAAAGTGGATGAGAACAACGGGACTTTGCACATCGGGCGGGCCTTGAAGAACGACGCGGTCATGCTTGATCCGAAATACTATCCGGCGGTGCGAAGTTTTTATGAATCGGTGCGGACGGGCGATGAAGAGCAGATTGTTTTGCAGCCTGCGCGCGGGAGCGGGAATTAAGGCCATGAAAAAAATCGGATGGATTGCGGCGGCAATACTGGCGTGCTGTTTGTGGACACCAGCAGGGATGCGTGCGGCGGATGCGCCGCAATGGTTGCATGCGCTGGTGAACGCGCCGCTGCCTCCCCATGACGAAAAGACGAATGCGATTCTGCTTTATTCGGAAGAGATTTTGAATGTGCAGAGCAACGGGAAAATCAAGACGATTGAGCGGCAAGCCTACAAGATCCTGAGGCCCGAAGGACGCGAGCGGGGAACAATCTATGAGTCATACGACGCAGAGACACGTATAACCGCAATGCGCGGCTGGTGCATACCAGCGCAAGGGAAAGATTATGAAGTGAAGGACAAGGATGTGCTGGAGACAGCGTACGCTGTATCGAATGGAGAGCTGGCATCGGATCTGCGGACCAAAATTCTGAAGATTCCGGCGGCCGAACCGGGAAACATCATCGGCTATGAAATAGAGCACGAGGATCGGCCTTATATTTTGCAAGATGAATGGGGCTTCCAAGAAGAAGATCCGGTGCGAGAAGCACGTTATACGTTGCAATTGCCGGCTGGCTGGGAATATAAGGCGGCCTTCTTGAACTATCCAGAAATGCAAGCAACTTCTATTGGAGGGAACCAGTGGCAGTGGGTGGTGAACAACGTGGAGGCAATCCGTCCAGAACACGATATGCCGCCCTGGAGGGCGGTGGCGGGACAAATGATTGTGTCGTTTTTCCCGCCCGGAGGAGGACAGAGCAAGGGATTCGCGAATTGGAACGACATGGGACTTTGGGAGGCCGGTCTGGTGCGAGGCAGGCGAGAGAGCTCGCCGGAAGTAAGACAGAAAGTGGCCGCGCTGACGTCTCTAGAGACAAGCATGCTGGGGAAGATGGCGGCGCTGGCGAAATTTGTACAGGAGGACATTCGCTACGTGGCCATCGAGCTGGGAATTGGCGGATGGCAGCCACATGCAGCAACCGATACTTTTTCGCACCACTTTGGCGATTGCAAAGACAAGGCCACGCTTCTGAGCACCATGTTAAAGGAGATTGGAGTCGATTCGTACTACGTGGTCGTTAATACCCGACGCGGGGCAGTGAACGCGGGAACGCCCGCGGTGAACTGGTTCAATCATGTGATCCTGGCGATCAAGGTTCCGGAAGGGATTAGCGAAGACGATTTGCAAGCTACGCTGCAGCACAAGACTCTCGGGCGACTGTTGATTTTCGATCCGACGGACGATTTGACCCCGTTCGGGTACTTACGCGGCCCGCTGCAGTCCAATTTCGGGTTGCTGGTGACGGATGGGGGAGGCGAGCTGACGAAGCTACCAAGGCTGTCGCCGGCCACAAATGGGACAAGGAGAACGGCGACGTTGACACTGAGCACGACCGGTGTGCTGACGGGAGACGTCAGGGAGACTCGGCTCGGGGATCGCGCGTCTTACCAGAGGTATGCGCTGCGTTCGGCGGCGACGGACTTGGACAGAATCAAGCCGATTGAGAGCATGCTGGCGGAGTCTCTGCCCAACTACAAGATCACGCACGCTACCGTCACGAATTTTCAGAAGAAGGACCAGCCGTTTGGATATGACTACTCGCTCGTCGTGGAGCACTACGCGAAGACGGCGGGGAACATGCTGCTGGTAAGGCCGCGCGTTCTGGGAACCCGTTCGAGCGGACTGCTGGAGACGAAGGAGCCGAGGAAGTTTCCGGTAGAGTTCGAGGGGCCCTCACTGGATTCGGATGTGTTCGAGATTACTTTGCCGGCGGGATATGAAGTGAGCGATCTGCCGCCGCCGGTGGACGTGGATTATGAATTTGCGAGCTATCACAGCAAGACGGAAGCGACCGGGAATACTTTGAAATATACGCGGAGGGTTGAGGTAAAGGAGTTGACGGTGCCGATGGAGCAGATGGAGACCCTGAGGAAATTCTACCGGATTATTGCCAACGATGAACGGAGTGCGGCGGTTTTGCAGCCTGCGGCGCATTAATTTGGAGCTGATGAGATAGAGGGCTGGCGAACCTAAAGGTTCGCCACTACGCCAGGCGAGAACGGACACGGTCGCTCAGGGCTTTGCCGTCGACAACTTTTCCTTCGAGGGCGGATTTGGCGGCTTTGACCACGGCGCCCATTTGCTTGATAGTTGTGGCGCTGGTTTCCGCGATGGCTTTATTAATGGCGGCGTCCATTTCGGCTTCGCTGGCGCTTGCGGGAAGATAGGCCTCTATGATGGCCAGTTCTTTGGTTTCCTTATCCACCAGATCCTGGCGGCCTCCTTTTGCGAATTGATCGATCGATTCTTTGCGTTGCTTGACGAGAGTTTGCAGGATTTGGATGCACTCGGTTTCGTCGAGCGGGCGGACCTTTTCGGTTTCCTTATATTTGATGGCGGACTTGATGCCGCGGATGACGCTGAGGCGAAGCTCGTCTTTGGAGCGCATGGCATCGGTCAGGTCTTTTTGGATTTTTTCGGAGAGACTCATCGGTTTCCTCGTAAATTGAATATAGCAGAAGAAGAAAAGATTTTACGCGAGGGACTCAGAAACACGGAGGACGCAAAGAAGAGCTTTTTTGAAGTCCGGCAGCCGGCAATCTTTTTCGAACCTCTAACCACCAGACCCGAGTTTGCGGCATAATCTGGCCGCACAGGGGCAGGTTCGCGTTCACGTACGTTTCCGCAAATGGGAGGATTCAGTGAGCGATCGTCCATGGAGTTCCACGGCGCCTCCGGGAGAATTCCGGACTTATGTTTCCGCGGAGGAGAGTCCCAAGGAATTTACGATTCGTGCGGTGATCCTTGGAGCTTTGTTTGGGCTGCTTTTTGGAGCTGTGACCGTTTACGTGGGGTTGCGGGCGGGGCTCACGGTTTCCGCATCGATTCCTATCTCCGTGCTATCAATCAGTATTCTGCGGGCGTTTGGGCGATCGACGATTCTCGAGAACAACATCGTGCAGACGACCGGGTCCGCGGGGGAATCGCTGGCGGCGGGAGTGATGTTCACGATTCCGGCGCTCATTTTTCTTGGATTCGGCAAGGAATTTACGTTCTGGAGAATTTTTCCGCTGGCGTTGCTTGGCGGATGGCTGGGCGTGCTGTTCATGGTGCCGCTGCGGCGGCAGCTTATCGTAAAGGAACATGGGAATCTTTCTTTTCCGGAGGGCACGGCTTGTGCGGATGTGCTTGTAGCTGGAGAGCGTGGCGGGTCGTTCGCCGGACGAGTGTTTTGGGGCCTGGGGATTGGGGGCGTTTACACGTTTTTGATGAACACCGTGCAGGCGTGGACTTCGCAGCCTGAAGCACGGCCTTCGTGGTTTCCGGGGGCTTCGTTTCGCGCGGCGATTACTTCGGAATATCTGGGAGTTGGATACATCATCGGGTCGCGCGTGTCGGGTATTTTATTTGCCGGCGGAATTGTTTCGTGGCTGGTGATCATGCCGGCGATTAAGTTTTATGGGCAATTGGGGGGGAATACGCCGATTTATCCGTCGACGATTCCAATTTCGTTGATGGGGCCGGACGACATTTGGAAAAGCTACATTCGGCCGATGGGGGCGGGTGCGGTTGCGGCGGCCGGGTTGATTACACTGCTGCGGACCCTGCCAACCATTATTGCCGCGCTGCGAGCCGGGTTGAAGGATGTGCGCGCGGAGGGAGCAGGCGGAATCGCACCCGCTAGCCGCATTGAACGCGAAGTTCCGATGCGCGCAGTAGTGATCGGGTCATTTGTGATTGTGGCGATGATCTGGGTCTTGCTGACGTTTCGGCCGATTCCGGGCGCGGAGACGCACTGGTATCAGAATTTGTTTGCGGGCGTGTTCGTGACGGTGTTTGGATTTTTGTTTGTAACGGTTGCGGGGCGCATCAGCGGATTGCTGGGCAACTCTTCGAATCCCATCAGCGGTATGAGCATTGCGACCTTGATGGCTACCTGCGCGATTTTCTTTGTGGCTGGGTGGACTGCGCCGAATTACCAGGTTCTGGCATTGATGATTGGAGGGATCGTTTGCATCGCGGCGGCGATTGCGGGAGCGACTTCGCAGGACTTGAAGACTGGTTACCTTGTGGGAGCGACTCCCTATTGGCAGCAGATGGGGCTGCTGATCGGCGTCACGGTCTCGACGCTGGCTATCGGCACGACTTTGAATCTGATGAATCAGGGGTTGCAGAAATACGTTCCTACGCAAATTGCGGTGAACATTCAGTCGTTGCCGGCCGGGGTGAAGGTCGAGCAGGACAGGTTCGTTTACAAGGGGAAAGAGTATGTTCTGCTGAATTCGCTCGGATCGCATGAAGTGCCGGACGGCGAATATTTGTACGACAACGGATCACAGCAGGTCGAGTATCAATGGACGCAAGGAATTGGGAGTGACAAAGCGCCCGCGCCTCAGGCGAAGCTGATGGCCACCGTGATCAGCGGAATCCTGAATCAACGTTTACCCTGGCGGCTCGTGCTGATGGGAGTGGCGCTGGTGGTTGCCGTGGAGATTCTGGGAGTACGCTCGCTTGCGTTTGCGACGGGGTCGTATCTTCCGCTTGGCACCACGGCGGCGATGTTCATAGGGGGACTTATCCGGTCGCTTGTGGAAGCTACCACGAAGAAAAAAGATGAGAGCGAAGCAAGTCCCGGCGCGCTGTTCTCTTCCGGCTTGATCGCGGCGGGAGGTGTGTTCGGTTTACTGGGGATTGTGATTGCGCTTTTGCAGGATCCTGAAATATCGGACCGCGTTCCGCATTGGTTGACCGCGGTGCTGCATCTTCCATGGCCGGCGGATCTTTTTTCATTTGGTCCCAAAATCATGGGGCCGCTGGCGACAAGCAATCTTTTCGGTATTTTCATGTTCGCGCTTCTGGGGGCGTCGCTCTTCTATTTCGCGCGAAAGAAGCTAAATTAGGCCGCTGCATTGCCGAATGGGGCAACTCTTGCGGAAGCAACCAGAGCAGGGGATGCCCCTAAAAACCTTCAGCAATTCTAAGAAAACACGGAAAAACGCCGCTTTGACGGGCAGACTGAGAGGCCGTAAACTGAGAGAATTATGGCTTCCCGATCGGGCGTCAAAAGCTATCGAGTCAGTTTCGACTTTTACATCACGCCCGGCGTGAAGATACTGCTGATCGCGAATTTCGGAATTTTCATTCTCGAAGCGTTCGTCTACCATTTCTCCGGGCCAGCCGAGTACGGGTTGCTTCTGACGAGATTCGGTCTTGTCCCCGCGGGCGTGGTGCCTGGCCTGCGGATTTGGCAGCCGTTCACGTACCTCTTCCTTCATGACGTAAACAATTTTTTCCACATCCTGATGAACATGTTGATGCTGTGGATGTTCGGCCGCGAATTGGAAATGGTGTGGGGAAGGAATCGGTTCCTGCGCTACTACTTTCTTACGGGCGTCGGGGCAGGGCTTCTGAATGTGGTGGTAAAAACCGTGCCTGCCCTTTTGGGTCACGGTTTCTCCTATGTGCCTACGATTGGAGCTTCTGGCGCGATTTTTGGGATATTGATTGCGTGCGCGATTCTGTTTCCCGACCGGCGCGTCTATCTGTTTCCGATTCCGGTGGCGATGAGCATGCGCATGGTTGTGGCGATTATGGCTGCGTTTACGTTTCTCGGCACGTTCGGACTTGGCGACGACAAGGTCAGCCATATCTGCCATCTCGGGGGAATGCTTGTCGGGTATCTTTACTTAAGGCGTGGGTCGTTTCTTTACAGCGTGCGAAACAGTGTTTCAGACTGGCAGTACAAACGAAACCGGAAACGATTCGACGTTTACATCAATAAGCATAAGAACGAGCCGCCTTCGCGTCCGGATCGCTGGATCAATTAGCTTGGCAATAGTTTTCGTTCGAATCGTTCCCTTCCGCTGGCGCACGCCTTCTTGGATTCGCAACCCTCACAGTTCTTCCTCCACCCGGGTGTTTTGAGATAGGGCCGGAACCATGAACTTCCGCCGGCAACATGGCGGAGGACCGCTACAATTAGTTACAGGACAAATTTATTCAGAGCGGCCATTCGCGATTTCATTTCGCCGCGGCGAGAGCGAAAAGAGGATTCTCTTGCGGAAGTGGCTCGAAACGATCTTGAAGTTGTTTTGGGGCGCGTATCTGGCGCTCACGTCCCTCTACTGCCTGCTGGCTTTCCTGCCGTACACCTACTACGCGTTGATCAAATCGCCCGCGTATGCATGGATGCCATGGTTTGCGCGGCATCACTCGCTGCTGTTCTGGCTGGCGTGGGCCGCGGCGGCGGCGGTTTACCGGCATCGCAAAAGCGGAGTGGCGTATTTTGCATGCTTCGGGATACTTGCGGGCGCCGGTTTATATCTTTCGATGCGTCCGTTTCTTCAAGACATCGCACCCGATCGGAGCGCGTATTGGGGCAGCGTGATTGCATTGTGGATCATCATTTTCGTTGTTTTGGCCTGCGGCTCGAAGAACTCGGCGGCTGCAGAGCACGCAGCAACGGCCGATGCTCATCTTTCCTACAGCACCGGGATAGTTCTGGCAGCGGGCGTCGCGCTGGTCGGCCTCGCAGGTGCGCAAATCCGGAACTATGCCGACACGCGGGCATTGCCTTTGCACGCGCGAGACATTTATCTGGTTGTCTGGAGTGCGATTTCGCATGTTCTCGTGGCCATTGTTCTGATTTCGATTTTGAATTTGATTTTCATCGCGGCTTCGAGAACGTCGCGCCCGCGGGCGATGCGAACGAGATTAGCAGGGTTGCTCATTTTCGGCTTTCTTTGGGCACTATCGCAGCATTTCCTGGAGAACGCGCTTAGTTTTGAAGGCTGGCCTGCCTCTTTGTATGCCGTCTCGCTCGCGGCGGCGCTCACGCTGTTGGGATTTTCGGTTGCGCAGCCTTTCCTTGCAACCGAAGGTGCTGGGTCCAGCGCAAATTCCGCGCGCCGATCAACCCTTCTCGTTGTTGTTTGCTTAGTGCTCTCGCTGCTTGCGCTGGCGCTACCGACTTTGGTGGGCGGCGGAGACTGGAACGGACTGTATCAGGGGACGTTTACGGTGCTTTTCTGGATCATCGCGGGCTACTGCGCGTTCCGTTTTCTGCCCGTGGCGCGAAACTATTCGCTGAAAACAATTCTTGCGACACTCGTGCTGAGTCTGATTGCCTTCAAGGGCTTGCAGGCCACGGACATTTTCTGGGCCCGGCCACTGGGCGCGACCGACGACGACGTTCAGCGTTTTTTCGAAAATTATGCGGCACGGGATGTTTCGTTCAACATGGCTTCGCGCCTGCTCGGAAATGGGCCCCGCAGCGAGGCTTGTGGCGATCTTTGCAGGATTATGCGGGAGTACACAGAAATCCGGGGAGCGCAGGCGCGAATTGACCTGAAACTGGTTGATCCGCTCGTTCCGACTCGAGGCGAGCGTCCGAATATTTTCTTTATCGTGATCGACTCCATGCGACCGGATTATTTGGGGGCTTACAATCCCAAGGCGGCATTCACGCCGAATCTGGATGCTCTCGCGCGCGATAGCATCGTGGTGCGCAATGTTTTCACGCCTTATGCGGGCACGTCGCTTTCTGAGCCGGCGATCTGGGCTGGTGCGCTGCAATTACACGCGCATTTCATGCAGCCGTTTGGAAGGGTGAATAGCCTGGAAAAACTGGTCAAGACCGACGGATACCAGATGATGGTGAGCAACGACGAAATTCTGAGCGAGATACTTTCGCCCTCGGACGACTTGATCAAGCTGGACGCCGACAAAAAGCTGTGGAACCAGCTTGAGTTTTGCTCGACCGTGCAGCAGGCCGAGAATGCGCTCGAACATCGTGGCGACGTAAGGCGGCCGGTTTTCCTGTACACGCAGCCCAAGAACGTCCACCAGTTTGCGCGAAATGATTTGCCGCTGCCGAAAAGTGTCAATTGGCCAGCGCAACAGGGGTTCAATTACCGCATTTCGTTCGAGATGCATCAGGTAGACGAATGCATGGGTGGTTTTATCGGATGGCTGAAAGGCCGCGGGCTCTACGACAACAGCATTATTATCGTGACGTCCGATCACGGCGATGCTACGGGAGAATTCGGGCGCAACAGCCATTCGCTGATCATTTATCCGGAAGTTATGCGGGTGCCGCTCATTGTTCATTTGCCGAAAGCGATGCAGAACCGGTTTGTGCATGATGACGACCGCGTTTCCGCGCTGATAGACATAACGCCTTCGCTGTACTATTTGCTCGGGCACCGGCCCGTCGTTGCCAACCCGCTTTTCGGCCATCCCTTGTTCATGGAAACGACAGAGGAGCTGCACCAGTATCATCGGGATGACCTTTTTATGGCCTCCGATGTGCGAGCCGCGTACGGCATCCTTGCGGACAACGGACGATATTTCTATGCGACCTACGATTCACCGGCGCAGAGTTACCTTTACGATCTGCTTCAAGATCCGAACGGCGAGCACAATATCCTTACGGGCTCGCTGAAGAAACATTACGACGAACAAGTGATTGAACATCTGCACGAGATTGCCGATTTTTACGAATACAAGCCGGGGATCGGTTCGCTGTTGGCGTCTTCGCGTTGAAGTTTAGAAGTCCCATTCCCGTCAGATGTAAAACCAACGACGTTGAGGTTGCACCAGGCATGGAAGATCTAATTGAGTTTCAGCCGGGGGAAGTGCTAAGTCTTAGGCAGGCCCGCCGATGATATGGAACTTCATGAAGTTGGTTGTGCCGCGAATGCCCATGGGAGTGCCCGCGACAATTCCGATGACGTCGCCCTTGCGCACGAGACGTTCTTCGAGAAGACGTTTTTCCGCAATACCGGTGAGGCCGTCAATTTTACGGACGTCGGGAATATGTCGCGGCATTACCCCCCAGATCAGCGCCATGCGGCGGCGTGTTTCCGCTTCCGGAGAGAACGCGATAATCGGAACAGTCGGACGGTAGCAGGAAACAAGCCGAGCGGTGAAACCGCTGTGCGTGAATACGGCGATGAGTTTCATGTGCAATTCGCGCGAGGCGTGGCAGACCAATTCCGCGACCGTTTCCGCCACCTTCAATTTTTCTTCCGGTATGCGCCGGGGAGAAATCCAATCGCTGGCTTCGGCTACTTCAATGATCCGCGCCATCATGCTGACGGCTTCGATGGGGTATTTTCCGGAGGCGGTTTCCGCGGAGAGCATGACGGCATCGGATCCGTCAAAGATGGCGTTGGCCACGTCCGAAGCTTCTGCACGCGTAGGACGTGGGTTTTCCGTCATGGATTCCAGCATCTGTGTTGCGGTGATGACCGGCCGGCGGAAGTGACGGGCGCGAGCGATGATTTTCTTTTGCACCACGGGGACGCGCTCCGGGTTCATTTCGACGCCCAAATCTCCGCGGGCGACCATCACCCCGTCGGAAGCGCGGAGTATGGCATCCAGATTTTCGATGGCTTCCGGCTTTTCCAGTTTGGCAATCACCGGGGTGTTTTTTCCAGCGCGGCGGATCAGCGATTTCGCCAGAAGGACATCTTCAGGACGGCGGACGAAGCTTACGGCGATGTAATTCGCTTCATGCTTTAAGGCGAAGGCAAGGTCCGCGCGGTCCTTTGAGGTGAGAGCCGGCACGCGCAATTTGATTCCGGGTAGATTAATTCCTTTATGCTCGCCGAGGGCTCCCCCGTTCACGACTTCACAAATGACTTCAAAGCCGCGGACCTGCTCGACGTTTAATTCGATAAGACCGTCCGACAGCAGAATGCGGTCTCCGCGGTGAACTTCGCGCGGCAACGGGCGGAACGTTGTACTCACACGCGTGGTGTCGCCAAGGACCTTCGCTGTAGTGATGACAAAGCGCTGCCCAGCGCGTAGCTGGACGGGCCGGCTTCCCGCAAGCGGGCCCGTGCGAATTTTTGGGCCCTGAAGATCGGCAAGAATGGCGATGGGCTTTTGGTGCTCAACGGCAGCGGCACGCAAAACGGCGATACTCTGCGCATGCTCCGCGTGAGTGCCGTGAGAAAAGTTGAGGCGCGCCACGTCCATCCCTACTTGCAGCAGGCGGTCTATCATTCGCGCCGAGCGGCTGGCCGGCCCAATGGTGCAGACAATTTTTGAATGGCGAAATGCCATGTTCTCTCGTGAAGGGAACCGGCGGCTGCTTGCCGATTTACAGCGTCCCTACTTTGCAGCAGCGAAATCAGAGACAAGGTGCGTCAGAAATTGGACGCCTTTGTCAAACGACGCGAGCGGAATGCGCTCGTCGTCGGCGTGCATGCGCCGGGAATCCTCGTCCGCCAGCGGAAACGGCGAGACGCCATAAGATTGCACGTTGTGCAGCCGCAACTGCGCCGAATCTGTCGCACCCGCCGACAGGAACGGCAGGACCGGGGCGCCGGAAAATTCCTGCGCGGCGGTCTTTGTGATTGTGGCATAGAAATCGGATTCGAGCGAAGAGGGCGGAGCGGCGAGACCAGCGTCAGGCTGCACTTCAAAGCGGATTTGCGGATCGTTGACGAGTTTGGTCAGATCCGTGAGCAAAACGTCGATGGTGTTTCCGGGCAAAAGCCTGATATTCAGCATGGCGCGGGCTTCCGAAGGAATCACATTGGCGCGCACGCCCGCTGTGAGCATGGTCGGGGCAATGGTGTCCCGCATCATGGAGTTCCAGAGCGGGTTCGCGTCCGAAATAAAGCGCTGGGCGTGTTCGCCGCGGTCCGGAGTGTCGAGCGAACGAATCCATTTGGCGAGTTCGTCGTCTTCGATAGCGGCCAACTGCTCAAAGTATCGGCGCACAATGGTCGTGAAATGAACAGGAGCAGTGTAACCGCCGATCTTGGCGACGGCGGCCGCAAGGTGAACAATGGCGTTATCTTTGGTGGGCACGGAGGCATGGCCCGATGGACCGCTGGCAATGACCGCAACATTGACGGGAACTTTTTCGCTGGCTTGCACGGCGACGTATTGCACTTTGCCATTCTTCAGAATCACTCGTCCGCCTTCGTTGATGGCGTAACCAGCTGCAAATTTGTCCCAGTTTTTCGAGATCAGCATGCGGATGCTAGCATCGCCACCCTGCTCTTCATCAGCAGTGGCGAGAAAGATGACGTCGCGATTGAGCCTGGCGTTGGAACGCTTCAAGGCAATGAAGGCCGCAAGGTTGGCCGCAAGCATCCCTTTATCGTCGATGGAACCACGGCCGTAGAGATAGCCATCCTTGATTACCGCGGCAAACGGATCCACCGTCCACTTGGACTTGTCCACGCCAACCACATCCATATGCGCGACGAGCAGGAGCGCATGAGCCGGATCCGGCATGGCTGCGCTGCGCAAACGCGCTACCAGGGCGCTACGGCCGGGAGCGAGTTCCAATAATTCCGGCGTGACTCCTTCTTTGGTCAAAATTTCCGCGATGTATTTTGCGGCGGCTTGCTCGTTGCCGGGTGGATTCGTCGTGTCAATCTTGACGAGATCGGCAAGCCATCCTTCCGCTTCCTTTGCCATTGCGTTTTCCGCTGGCGGTGGCGCTTGCGGAGCGGAAACTATAGGCATGGACTTGTTCGGCACCTGGGCTGCGAGAGGCAAGGTTGCCGCAAGAGCCATAAGGGGCAGGGACGATAATAATGCTCCAGGAACCGATATCCCGACCACGGACACAAGTGTATTTATTCTACGGAACCAATTCACGAAACAGCCTCCGTCTCAGATGCAGCCAGGCCTAAGTTGACCGGCTCAGCTAACGTTTTGCAGTTAACGTGCTTCATACTAACATGCACATATGGGGGCTCGGCTGCAGCGGTAGCTTCGCGTTGCCTAATTCCAAACGGCGCGCGGCGATTTCCGATGCGAAACCAAGCACGCGTTGCGCCGGCAGCGATGATTTCCAAGAGAATCGAGGGATAAAGTCATGAAAATTATCGTTTCCCTGGTGTTAGTGACATTTCTGGCGGGCGTATTCCTTCTGCCTCTGCCAGGGCGGCCCGCGCGAGCACAGGCGCCAGCCGGGCAACAGGGCGGAGCGCCACCGCAGCCGGCCGCTCCGAAAACTCCGGCCACGCCCCAGCAGCAGGCTCCGCAAGCCGGCGTCAGCATTGCGGTGGAAGTTCCGGTCGTTACGCTGGACGTGATCGCCGCTACGCAGAGTGGGGATCTGCTGACCGGACTGAAGAAAGAAAATTTCAAGATCACCGATGATGGCGTGGCGCAAACCATTACAAACTTCGGGCCAACGGAAGCCCCGATAACGATGGTGATGCTCCTGGAGTTCAGCAATGACAGATGGGGAGGCTTCTTTGCCCACTATGCAAAATACTGGTCTGCTTATCTTTTTCCGCAACTCAAACAACAGGATTGGGTGGCGCTGGAAACATTTGACCTGAAAACTCATCTCGAGGTGGACTTCACCCAAAACAAAGATGAGGTGTTGCAGGGGCTCAGCCGCCTGCATTTTCCAGGTTTTAGCGAATCGGCCGTTTTTGATGCGATTTTGGAAACCAACGATTCTTTGAAGGACGTAAAAGGCAAAAAATCTATCGTGCTGCTGGCCAGCGGAGTCGACACCTTCTCGAAGCATAACCTTGATCAGACCATGAAATTGTTGCGCCAGAGCGACGTGACGATCTTTTGCGTGGGATTGGGACAGCTTTATCAAAATTTCATGGACGTCAATCGGGTTGGCGGGATGGGCAGTCTCCAGCGCATGAATTACCTGCAAGCCGAGAATCAGCTGAAGACCTTTTCACACGAGACCGGTGGCGAGGCCTGGTTTCCTCAATTCGAGGGCGAAATGCCTGGAATCTTTCAAACGGTGACCTCGTTCTTGCGGCACCAGTACAGCCTTTCCTACACGCCTACGAGCGGGGGAAAAGACAACAAGTTCCACAAAGTGAAAATTGAATTGGTGAAGCCAGACGGCAGTCCCTTGGAAGTGCTCAATCAAAAAGGCAAGAAGCAAAAGTGGGTGGTTTATGCGCGGGAAGGATACGAGGCGCAGAAAGCAGTCGGTTCGGGAGGGGATTGATTTCCTACCTGAGAGCGGGCGGACGCGAGCTTCGCGCGCTTAATAGCCACGGGCTAAATCGACCTGATTGAACATTTCGCGGCCATCAAACCATCGTTCCAGCAGATCCATCAAGAGGGCGGTTTCGCGATCCCAGAGCCGGTCGCTGATGGCGCTGGTGTGCGGCGTGATGAAGAGATTCGGCGCTTTCCAGAGTGGGCTTTCCGCGGGTAGAGGTTCGACGGAGGTCACGTCCAATGCTGCGCCGCCGAGGGCCCGGCTTTCCAGCGCGCGAATCAGGGCGGTTTCGTCAAGTAGAGAGCCGCGGCCCACGTTGATGAGCCGGGAGCCTGGCTTCATAAGGGCGAATTGCGCAGCGCCTATTAGATGCCGCGTTTCCGTGGTTTCCGGCGCGGCAATGACGATATAGTCGGCCAGCGGGAGAACTTCTTCAAGCTGCGATGCAGGAACGATTCTTTCCGCTTGTGTGCTGTCGCTCTTGCCGGACCGTGTGACGCCCCAAACCCGCATGTCAAAGGCGCGCGCGCGCTTGGCGAGTTCGCGGCCGATCGAGCCGAACCCGACAATTAACAATACTTTGCCGCTCAGCTCAGTGAGGTGCTGAGGCAGGTCCCAAATGTCCTGCTGTCCCCAGCGCGCGCGGTCTTGATGGCGGACCGAGTCTGGGAAATTACGTGCCAAAGCGATCAGGAGCCCGATGGTGTGCTCGGCCATCGGCGAAGAGAAAATTCCACTGGGGTTTGTCACGACGATTCCGGAATCGCGGAGCTCGGGATACATCAGCTGTGCTACGCCCGCCGCCGTCGAGTGAATCCACTTTAGCTTTTTGGCGTACGTGAGCTGTTCAGCACGCAGGGAGTATCCGACGAAAATATCCGTGTCCGGCAATTCCGCGGGAAGGCAGTCGTAGTCGGGAAGGTGAAGAACGCGCATCTCCGGCCAGCGCGCGCGAATCGTGTTGGGCATGACCGGTTGCGGTCGCCAGTACGTGAACGGGTGCCAGACACAGATAACCAGCTTTGTTTGTTCTGCTTTGGCGCGATTCATTCGCCTGTGCCGCGATGCTTCCAATAAAGGAGCAAGCCTACGATAAGACCGAGACCGCCGGTGCCGAGGATAAACGGACGGGAGAGCGGAAGCGCAAACCAGCAAATTACGACCAAGCCTACGGACACGATTGCGCCCACTGGCGTGCCGGGAATCGTGATCGTCCCGAAAGATGACCGTGAGCGAGTTTGACCCCGTTCCGGCGGTTTTTGGTTAGCGGGATTGTAGGTCAGGCTCATATTACCGCCTTGTGTTGACGCGCAAATCCTGTCCTGACATGTCCGCAGGCTCAGGCTGGCCAAGGGCGGCAAGCATCGTGGGAGCGAGGTCGCGCAAGGAGCCGCCGGCTTTAAGTTGGAGCGAATTGTCTTCGCTTACGAGAATCAGCGGCACCGGATTGGTCGTGTGATAGGTGTGCGGGCCGCCGGTGACGGGATCGATCATTGTCTCGGCGTTGCCGTGATCGGCAGTGATGAGCCAGACGCCGCCGCGCGGCTTGAGCGTTTGATAGATTTTCCCGAGTCCCGCGTCAACCGCTTCCACGGCTTTGATCGTCGCTTCGAGATTACCGGAATGGCCGACCATGTCGGCGTTCGCATAGTTCATGATAATGGCGTCGAACTCGCCCTTCTCGATTGCCTTTACTACCGTCTCGGTGATTCCCTCTGCTGACATTTCCGGCTTCAAGTCGTACGTGGCAACTTTTGGCGATGGAACGAGAATGCGCTCTTCGCCACCGAAGGGCTTTTCCACGCCTCCGTTGAAGAAATAGGTTACGTGGGCGTATTTTTCGGTTTCGGCGCAGCGCAAGTTTTTGTACTGAAGCTCCTCGAAAACCTGCGCGAGGATGTGCTCGAGTTTTTCTGGGGCGATCACGTATCTTAGCCACGGCCACTTTTTGTCGTATTGCGTCATCGCCACGTAGAAAAGATTCCTGGGGCGCTTTGCATCCGTAATTTCGCCGAACCCGGGCTCGACGAGGGCGCGCGTCATTTGCCGCGCTCGATCGGCGCGGAAGTTGAAGAAGATGACCGCGTCGTCATCGTGAATCGTTCCCACAGGGAGGGCGGTTGCTCCGCTTCCCTTTGTGACAACTACCGGCTTGACGAACTCGTCAGTGACGCACTGCTCGTAGCTCTCTTGAAGAGCGGCGAGGGGGTCCTCTGAATAGGTTTCTGCGTGGCCGTGAATAACCGCGCGATACGCTAGATCGATGCGCTCCCATCGGTTGTCGCGGTCCATCGCGTAGTAGCGGCCCACGAGCGTAGCGATTTCTCCAACACCTAGTTCGCACATTTTTTGTTGCAACTGGCGGACGTAATCGCGGCCGCTATTCGGCGAGGTATCGCGGCCGTCCATGAAGCAATGGACAAAAACACGCTCCACCTTCTGCTGCTTTGCCATTTCCAGCAATGCAAAGAGATGTTGAATGTGGGAGTGCACGCCGCCATCGCTTAATAACCCGAGCAGGTGCAGCTGCTTCCGGCGGCCACGTTCCATGGCTTGCTGAAAAAGCGGCACATCCTGCAATTGCTTGCTCGCGATTAGAAGATCGATGCGCGTGATGTCCATGTGAACAATTCGGCCGGCGCCGATATTCATGTGGCCCACTTCGCTGTTACCCATCTGCCCTTCGGGCAGGCCGACGTATGGACCCGAAGTTTGAATGAGCGTGTTTGGAAACTTTTTCATTAGCTCGTCGTACGCGGGTTTGCGCGCGAGCGCGATGGCGTTACCCTTCGTTTCCGCGCGATAACCCCATCCATCCAGCACAGTCAGAACAATTGGTTTCGGTCGTTTACTCATTGCCCCTCGAAAACATCAGTGTGCGAAATCATGCCGATGAACTCCCGGAATCTTTGTTGCCACGTGCATTAGCCTCTTGCAAATTCCTGCAACGCAGCGAGCAAGCGGTCGACTTCTTCCGTTGTGTTGTAGTGGACCAGGCCGATGCGAAGCAGGCCGCCGCTGGCTTCGACGCCGAGGCGTTGCGTCAAGTTCAACGCATAATAGTTGCCGTCCCAGGTGAAGATGCCGCGTTCGCCGAGAAACTTTGCAGCGTCCGTGGGCGTATGATTGGCCAAACGCAACGAAACCGTCGAGCAGCGCTCGTCGAACCGTTTTGCGTCGCTGATGCCGAAGAACCGCAGGCCGGGAATGGCGAGTACACCTTCGACCAATCGGGCGAGGAGCGCCATTTCGTGTTGCCGAGTTGCGCGGTATGCCGATAGCAGCGCGCTGCGCCGATCCTTCGCCGCGGGATCGTGACGCCGCCCCAACTCCGCTAGATAGTCCACCGCCGCGCCAATGCCCGCGATCAACTCATGCAACTGCGTTCCGGTTTCCCATCGATCCGGCAGCGAATCCGAAGCAGGGCGTACCTTATATGGGCGAAAACGCAACAAGTGCTCGCGTTTGCCGTAAAGAGTTCCCATATGCGGTCCAAAAAACTTGTAAGGCGAGCACGCAAGAAAATCGCAATCGAGCGCGCGAACGTCGATCGGCCCGTGCGGTGCGTAATGCACCGCGTCAATAAACATTAGCGCGCCCGCCGCATGCGCCAGTTTCGTGATTTCGCCGACCGGATTGATCGTGCCGACAGCATTGGAAGCGTAGCCGACGGCAACGAGCTTTGTCTTCGCGTTAATCTTTCGCTTCAAATCCTCGAGGTCCAGCGTGCAATCCGATTCGTGAATATCCACCTGACGAATCACTACGCCTTTTTCCTCGAGAGCGCGCCACGGCGCGACATTCGCGTCGTGGTCCAAAGTGGTCACGACAATCTCATCACCGGGATTCAGTTGTCGTCCAATCGCTCGCGCCAAAGCAAACGTAATGGTCGTCATATTCTGCCCAAAGACGACCTCGTCCTTATCGCAATGGAAAAAATCCGCCATCGCCTCGCGCGCAGAGGCAATGATGGCGTCGGAGCTCCGGCTCGTGGCAAACGCCCCACAGGTATTTGCATTCGACTCTAAAAAATAATTCTGTACGGCGTCCATCACTTGCTTAGGCACCTGCGTGCCCGCAGGTCCATCGAGAAACGCCGCCGGATAGCCGTTAACCTTTCGTTGTAGCGACGGGAATTGCGCCCTAACCCACTCGACATCCAACCGCTTGCGTTCGGTTCCTTGCATCACAGGCGTGCTCATCGTTATCTCCGCACGATAGTTTCTCACAGGGCGGGCCCGAGGATGAAGCCGCAGTCGTGTTAGCATTTATTGGGTTGTTCCTCACTCATGCCGCTTTGGCGCCGGCTATAAATCAAATGAGCGGCCACGCTTAGGCCGTCTTCGCGCCACGTTTCTCCATGAGGTGCATCGTGTCCGAATCTTTCACGCCAACGGAGCGCACGCGTGTCGTGCGCGAGCCGCAGCGCGGCGCATACGATCGCGAAACGGTTTACAGGATTCTTGATGAAGGGCTTGTGTGTCACGTAGGATTTTCTGCAGATGGCCAGCCGTTCGTCATTCCCACGCTTTACGCGCGCATCGGCGACGCAATCTATTTTCATGGCTCCGCCGCAAGCCGGATGTTGCGCAGCCTCGGCGTGGGAGCAAATGTCTGCCTGACGGTCACCCACACCGACGGTATCGTGCTCGCTCGGTCCGTCTTCAATCACTCGATGAACTATCGCTCGGTTGTGGCTCTTGGCCAGGCCACAATCGTGGAGGCACCGGCGGAAAAACTTGAAGCTCTTCGTGCTTTTACGGAAAAGATTTTGCCTCACCGCTGGAGCGACGCGCGCCAGCCCAACGAAAAAGAACTGAAAGCCACCAGCATCCTGCGCTTGCCGCTGACGGAAGTCTCTGCCAAAGTGCGCGTCGGCCCTCCGGAAGACGACACACCGGATTATGCCCTTCCCATCTGGGCGGGCGTCATCCCTTTGCGAATCGTGGCCGACGCACCGATTCGCGATGAGCGGTGTGATCCGGGAATTCCCCTTCCGGAATACGTGGCGTGTTACAGGGCCTGAATTGCGAGCAAATGCTAAGCCTACAAGGGCTACTGTCGCACCGCTCGCAGAAAATCCGCAAGCAGCCCGTAACCCGTAGCCTCGACTCCGGGATTGTGCTCGACGAACGATAGCCCAAACACATCAAGGTCGAACCGAATTGCCGAACTGCTGGCCTCCAGGCTGGCGAGCGGGTCCGAAGCCAGCAAAATTTCAGGCTGCACGCTGCAATCTACGCCATCGCCGCGCCTTTCCGCGCGGCATACCAGCTTGTAGCGCATCCCCGCGGCCCGTACGGAACGAATTTTTTCTTCGCTCAACTCGCGAATGCCGGTGCGCTGCACTTGCTCGAGCCGCACATTCACTCCCATTAAAACAATTGCCAGCGCTACGATTTTTACAGCCGAATCCCACCCATCCAGATCCGCTGTCGGATCCGTTTCCGCGATGCCCATTGCTTGGGCGCGTTTCACCGCTTCTTCCATCGAACGGCCCTTTTCGATTTCCGTGAGCACAACATTCGTAGTGGAATTCAAAACTCCCGTGAAGCCTCGAATGTCCGTCGCCGGCAATCCGAAAGGGAACATCGAAAATACCGGCACACCGTCCATGACTGTGGACTCGAAAAGAAATTGCCGGTTCTTCTCTTTGGCAAGAGCGGTAAGTTCGTGATACGCATGAACGATCGGCCCTTTGTTGGCGGTAATGGCGTGCGCACCCAACTCGAGCGCCGTTCGTAAATGCTCGGTGGCGGGCTGGCCCGTTTTGACGTTGAGCGAAGTGGCTTCAAAGAGGACATCCGCGCGCGTTTTTTCCAGCCACTCGCGAAGATTGCGCGGCTGCGTCGTGTTTCCGTGCTGAATCAGAGAGTGGCCGTGCAATGCGGCAAGAGGATTGAGACCGTCGGGATCGGCAATCCAGCCGGTGCGGCGCGTAGCCACGCCCGTCAGTCGCCAGCGAATGTCATAACGCCGTCGCAAATCGGTTTCTTTCGAGATGAGCAACCGCAAAAGAGAACGGCCAACGTTGCCCATGCCGACGATCGCAAGATTATAGGACGGCATGAGAGAAACCTCCACGAAGGTACGACAGGCATTCCAGCCTGTATGCGGGGACATGCAACCGATGAAAATTCAGCAAAACCGCAAGACCAGGAGGCAAACGAGTAGGGCAGACAGGAGAATCTGCCCTACTTGACTTCAGTGCGCCGCGTTCAGTTTGGCAGCCGCGTCGGAGATCAGCGCAGCTTCATCCTGCAAGCAATGCGCGACAACGACCACGCCTTCGTCGGCTTGTTTCCATTCCTTCTGTTCGATCGATTCGCGGATGTAAGGCATGGTCTTCGCCGCATAACCGGTGTAGAAGCCCGGGGCATAGAGTTGATGGCGATACCATTTTCGGTTCGGCAAGCCTTCCTGTGTAATGAATTTGCGTTCGCTCTCGATGAGCAAACGGTTCACGTCGGCGAGGGAGCTGGAAGCCAGCGACGTTCCTCCATTGGCATTGGCGTGTTCGAGCGCCTTGCGATATTCCGCCGCAGCACGACTGACCGCGTCGGCGGCATTTTCAAGAGGAGCAAAGTTCTGGTAGGGCGGAATTTCCTGTTTCTTGGGCGGAACATACGTTTTCTTCGGATCCGCGGTCGCAGTAAATACGCCTTCGTCAATCTCGCGATTCTGTTCGCGGATATCGTCCTGCATTTTCTTTGACAAGTCTTTCAACTCCTTGACATAGGTCTGCATTGTTTCCGCGAAATCGCCGAAATCGAAGGGTAACAAGTCCGCGTCGGCCATACGCATCATGGCTGTGCCGCCCGCCTGCGAGAGAGCGCGGCCATACACGAAGGTCGTATCGCTAAAGTGCGTGTACCAGTAGAAGTCGTCGTAAATCGAGTGATAGATTCCGCCGCCATCTTCGCCGCCAAAGCCGATGTTGAGCGAAGCGACGCCAAGATGCTGAAGGAACGGCGTGAAATCGGAACCGGAGCCAAGCGCTCCGGCGTGCATATCAGCGCGCTGACGCACTTCTTGCTTCTTATCGCCGGGCGCCTCTTCAATGGCACGCAACTGTTCGCGCTTCCAGGCCGAAAGCTTCGTTTCGGGGTCTTGAACGTCGCGCGCAACATCGTTGATGAATTTTTCGAGTGTGTGCGATCCGCCGAGGCCAAAGTAGCCTCGGCCGTTGCCGTCAGAATTGATGTAAATGACGGCGTGTTTGTCGAGCTCCCCAGCATGCGTCTCGACCCACTCCGTCGACCCGAGCAATCCTTCCTCTTCACCGTCCCATGCGCAATAGATGAGCGTACGCTTTGGCTTCCATCCCTGCTTCAACAACTCACCCATTGCGCGAGCTTCTTCGAGCATCGCCGACTGGCCTGACAGCGGATCCTCCGCGCCATTCACCCAACCGTCGTGATGATTCCCGCGAATCACCCACTCGTCCGGGTACACCGACCCGGGAATTTTCGCGATTACGTCATAAACAGGCTTCAGATCCCAATTCGATTTCACTTTAAGGTGCACTTTGCCCGGACCGGGACCAATGTGATACCCGATGCCGAGCCCGCCGCGCCACGCCAGCGGAGCGATAGGACCTTTCAGCGAAGCAAGCAATGGTTCCGCATCGCCGTACGAAATCGGCAGCACGGGAATCTTGGTGATGGTCTGAGCATCTTTTAGATCCAACCGCTTCGCGTCTTTCGTCGCGCCCACGCCAGGAGTCAAGGGATCACCTGCATACAGGGGCATATCTGCAACGCTGCCCCGCTGCACGCCGTCTCTTGGGCGATACGGGCCCGCCGGGTAGACATCTCCCTGCGTGTATCCGTCTTCGTGTGGATCGGAGAAAATCAGGCAGCCAATAGCGCCATGCTCCGCGGCGACCTTTGGCTTGATACCGCGCCAGGAGCCATAGTAGCGCGCAATCACGATGGCCCCTTTTACGGACACGCCCATGCGCTCAAGCTTTTCGTAATCATCCGGAACGCCAAAATTAACGTAGACAAGCGGGGCGGTCACGTCACCATCAATCGAATAGGAGTTGTACGTCGGAAGCTGCTCGGACGTCTGGCCCGAGGTGGGGTCTTCTTTTACCACCGGCTCTTGCAGCTTGGCGACGAACTTCGGTCCGCCATCCACCAGCTCGACAGCGCGTTCCTTCGGAGTCGGCATTAATACGTCGAACGATTCGATGTGCGCATCCAGCCCAAACTCTTTAAATCGCGCAAGCAGCCACTCGGCATTGTCTTTGTCATAGGGCGAGCCAACGTGATGCGGCCTTGCGGCGAGCCGTTCCATATATCCGCGAATTTTGTCCGGCTCGGGAATGGCGCGAAACTTGTCTTCCCACTGCCGTTCCGCACGAGAAGATTCCGCGGAATACCCGGCAAGCGGCTGCTCGTCGGCGACCACATGCGCTCCGATCGGTGCCAGAGAAATTCCTGCGAAGACAATGAATGCAACTAGACCACGGCGATTCATAAGACCCCCTCGTTTAGAGCAGGTATTTTGCCTGAACTGCGTGGCGATTGGAAACGTTTGTTGCGAGATTATCCGCGGCTGCCAGTTCTCAGCAGGATGTCCAGGTCATCGGGATGGATGGCGCAGAGCAGCGCGTCTTCGCGGTCAATGCGGCCTTTGCTGATCAGCTGTACAAGCGACTCCTCCAGCGCGAAGGAGCCTTTTTTCTTGGTCATGGTGATTTCCTGGTGGAGGTGTTGCAACGCGTTGCGCCGGATGTGCTGCCGCGCACCATAGCCGATCATCAGCAGTTCGGCGGCGGGAAAGCGTTCGCCGCTTTTGCTGGGCAGCAGGATTTGTGTCAAAACGGCGGAAAGAGCCATCGCCAGTTCCTGCCGTATGGTGTTTTGGCGCTCGTCGGAAAAAGAATCCGATATACGCGAGATCGTCGTGGCCACATCGATCGTGTGCAGCGTAGAAAGCACAAGATGCCCGGTCTCCGCAGCCGCAACAGCGATGCGCATCGTTTCCGGATCGCGCATCTCGCCTACGACGAGCACATCGGGCGCCTGACGCAACGCCGCACGGAGGGCCGTCGGAAAATCCGGCGCATCGGTTCCAATCTCCACTTGCTCGATCACGCTGCGAATGTGCGTGTGCTCGTACTCGATGGGATCTTCGATCGTGACGATATGCCGCGCTTCGCGCCGATTGATGTCGTCAATCAAAGCCGCCAACGTCGTTGATTTTCCCGAACCCGCCGGCCCGCCAATCAAAACGAGCCCGCGTGGCAGGTGCGCGAGGCCTTCCACGGAAGGAGGAAGATTGAGTTCGCGAAGCGTCGGCACTCTCTGCGGCAAAGCGCGAATTGCGGCGGCTGCACGCCCACGTTCGCGATGCAAATTAATGCGGAAGCGGCCGAGTCCCGCGACACGATAAGAAGAATCCGCAATCTGAACCTGCCGGTAGCGGCCCAGCGCATGCGACGTAAGCGCAGGAAGCACCGCCGACTCGATTTCCGATCCCTCCAGCGGAGCCTCTTCAATCTTCTGGACTACGCCTTTCGCGCGGATACAGGCCGGCGCACCCGCCACCAGCAGCAAGTCGCTCCCGCCGCGCGCAATAAGCGTCTTCAACCATCCATCCAGTTGGTCCGCGTTTGCAGGTTCCAGCTCGTCTTTATCTCGAAGCTCCTTCAATTCGTTAGCGATGCGGTCGATTTCCGGCTCTTCATCCATACGAATCACCAAGCCAGCCAAGACAGTTCCACGACAAAATTCTGACTCAGGCAAGCGCTTTCGTCCAGCGGCAAACGCGAGTTGGCCGTAGGCCAAAGATAAAAGAGAATCCTGCGAAGCAGAAAAAATCCTGCCTTCTGAATACCGTAGATAATGGCTATTTTGAATACTGAAGATGGAAGGTATTTATTCCAGATAGATTTTACTGATTGAAATTGTGGCAGGCAAAACCCGCAAACACCGTTAGGCCCTGCGCAGCGTCAGCAGTGTGATTTCAGGCGGCACACCGAGACGCACTGGCGCGCCTACCGTGCCAAGCCCGCGATTCACATAAACCGACGCCATGGCCGTCAGGCGATTTGGGAACAGCGAGCCGCGGTTCTTATCAAATGCAGAGCTTGCCGAAGACGCCCTTTCATTCGGTGCTGGCGCGAACATGGGCCGCTGATACAGCCCGGCTACGTAGTCCGTAATAAACTTCGCCGGGCTGAGGCTGTGATCCAGGATTTCCACCTGTATTTGTCCGCCATGCGTGTGTCCGGCGAGCGACAACTCGATTCCAAGCTCGGCGGCGCGGTTAAACGAGTTTGGATTGTGCGATAGCAGAATATTCGGCACGTCCCGGCGTATCAAAGTCTCGACATTCTGCAATACCTGCACACGGCGGCCGCCAGGAGTGCGCTCACGCTGATAATCCACGCCGATCAGATTGAACGGTGTGCCACGAAATTCAACTTGCACATTCTCGTGCCGAAGCAGTTTCATCCCCGCCTGCGCGAAGAGATATTGCGCCGTATCTTCTGCACGGGCATAAATCTCATGGTTCCCGTTGCAACCCCAAACGCCAAGAGGCGCGCGTAACTGAGACACTTCCTCGATGCAGTCGGCAATCGGGTCGCTGGCTCCGGTAATGAAGTCCCCCGTCACCATCGCAATGTCCGCGCCCAGGTCATTCGCCATTTCCACCGCTCGTCGCACCTGCATGCGAGGCATGTAGCTGCTCAAATGAATGTCGCTGAGCTGCACTATGGTCATGCCTTCGAGCCCGGCCGCCAGATTGGGTATCGGCACTTCTACGCGGTGCACCTGGTAATGCAGGCGCTCCTCCGCAAATCCATAAACTGCGGTTAGAAACGGCCCAGCTCCTGCGAGGGCGGTAGCGGTCTTAAAGAAGTAGCGCCGCGATGGGTTGGAGAGCAGCTCGGTGGAAGCCTCTGGTCCGGCAGTGGCCACGGCAGCCGGAGCATTTGCACCCGCACCTGGCGCCTGGACCTGCCCTGTTTTGCGCTTCAATTGATATGCGGCACGCAGCCAAGCCCAGATTCTGTCAATTCCATGTACTGCTTTAACGGCCAGGTAAGCAAACAACGCGCTGAAAAACCATAGTCCTGCAAAAACTATGATCAAATTAACTGACTGAATAAGATGACCTCGCCCGGTTAGGAATCCATACACGGTTGCGGCAATAACAACCACAAGCAAAGTGACGTAAATCAAGCGTATGGCCACACGCCATAGCTGACTGCCCCAATTCGACGTCATGCGCCAAATCGCTCGATACCAGAACCGCTGGGACAAAAAGAGCAGTCCCAGCACTCCAATCATGATTGCAATGCGAGCGATCAGCCAGGCCCAGTTCAAGTAGAGAGTCCCCCAGAAGCGAGCTACTAGCTTACCACGCCGCGTCCCGTGGATTTCCCATGACGCCACAAAGGGACCTGCGTAAGATAAACCCGGCCATAAGGTCAGGTCTTCGTCCGTCCCCTCGCAGGGGGAAACGCTTCGCTACCAGGCCCGTCTGAGAGCGTATGCCTGCCAAACTTGGCCTGTAGCAAACCCGAGGCACGTCTATAGCAAAGGAAACTGAGGAGAGAGCCGATGAGAAATCTGAATGGGTGGGGTACCGTGCTGGTTGCGTTGGTGTTCGCGGCAAGTCCCGCCCTGGCCCAGGACACCCCGAAAGCACCGCCGAAACCTTCGCCGAGCCCGTCCCAGGTCGTTCTGGAAACGTGGAACGATGTCGGAAGAAAGTTGATCGCCATTGCCGAGGATTTGCCCGAAGACAAGTATGACTACAAGCCGAACCCGGATTCTCGGACGTTCCTGGCTCAGTTGATTCATGCTTCAGCCTCCATGTACTACTTCACGGATCCCGCTCAGGGGAAAAAGCCTCGTTTCTCCGATGATCCGAAACGCGAAGACTTGCACTTGCAGACCAAAGCTGACGTCGTGGCTTTTGTGAAAAAGTGCGTTCAAGACGGCGCGGACGTCATCAAAGCCAAAGGCGACAAAGGCATGAATGAGAGCGTTGCCGCTGGCGGGCCAACTCTGACTCGCATCGGTGACCTCGCCTTCGAACTGGCCGAGCATTCTGGCGAACACTATGGCCAGCTCGTGGTCTATTACCGCATCAACGGCATGGTGCCGCCGGAATCGCGCCCCAAGAAGTAGGAATCAAAAACGCAAAGAGGTACGAGAGCGGGCAGGATCCTATCGGATCGTGCCTGTTTTTCTTAAAGATAGTTCACACAGATTCGTGCTGAATTGGGCGGCGATTGTTGTAGGAGCGCGGTATTGCTGCGCCTCTACCGCCAAGATGCTGCGAACGAACTAAGAGCCGGCTGCGCCTACGGCTCCATTTTGGAGCATGGCGGCGAGCTGTGCCGGATCGCTAGTCGGGGGCAAGCAGGTTTGTCCCCAACAAACAACAGCCATCGCTTTCTCTGCGGGAAGATGTGGCAAGGTTTCTTTTAGCGCGCCCGCAAAATTGGTAGGCAAAGTGCCGGGCCTGAGCCGCAAGACCGACTTTCCAAAACGATAGACGCCATGCGCCGCATCCTCGAGCGCCTTCGCGACAGGATCATCGGCGTGGCCCGTAATCACAACCTGCATGGGGTGATTCGCAAATAGGATAGCCGCAAGCCCATAAGTAGCGGCAAACATTCCATACTGTGGCGCGATCCCCGCAAAGGCTTCCAGAGTTTTCTGCGCAAAGTCGTGGTAGCGCGCATCGCCGGTGAACGCATGCATGCGAATCAATGCAATGGCCGCAACCGAATTGGCTCCGGGCGTCGGTGAATCCTGAAATGGCTTGCGACGCACGTCTAGACCGCCCATCGGCGCGGCGTCCGATGGGCGGTCAAAAAACCCGCCGCCTTCCGCATCGGCGTAGCGCGCAATAGCCAAATCCATCGTTTTTTGCGCCGCAGCAAAATAGCGCGGCTCCAGCGTCGCTTCATAAGCATCGAGCAACGCAAGCACACCGAAGACCTGGTCGTCGATTGAACCGTCTAGCGCAGGCCCTCCAATGCGATGTCCAAACCCGCGACTCTCACTCCAGACCTCTTTCAGCATTCGCTCAAGAGTTTTGAGTCCAAATGCGCGGCAGTTCTCACTCATCGAGCCTTCAAGGACTCTTGCCGCCTCCAGATACGCGGAGACAAACATCGCGTTCCACGAAACATACATCGTCTTATCGACGAACGGCGTCGGTCGCGGCAGCCGCGCTGCCAACATCTTGCCTTTACATTTCGCAACCATCAGTCGCACAGAGGTTTCGTTCACGCCAAGCAGCTTGGCAATGTCCTCGGGATTACGGGCAATCCACAACACGTTTTTCGCCGGATTATGATGCATTTCGCCGTGCGCCTCGACGTCATAGTACAACTCCATGACTCGCGCTTCGTCTGGTGACAGCGAGGATCGCAGTTCGCCAAGTGTCCAGGTGAAGTAGTCCCCGTCATCATCGAGCGAGTAATCGGCGTCCTGGCTGGCGTAAAAGCCGCCCTTCTGCTGGTCGGATAGAACTTCGTTCACCCAGCCGATGATGCTTTCCGCCGTCTCACGCAGAAAGGGGTTCTGCGTTACCCGCCAACCGTGTACATAATTCCGTAGCAATTCCGAATTGTCATACGACATTTTTTCGAAGTGCGGCACAAGCCAGCGTTCATCCACCGAATATCGGTGAAAACCACCAGCAAGTTGGTCATACACTCCGCCACGCGCCATTTTTTCCAGCGTCGTCTCGACCATCGCCAACAGATGCTTTTCTTTTGTCTGCTGATACCGTTCCAGCACCAGATCCATTGCGGACGAATGCGGAAACTTCGGCGCCCGCCCAAAACCGCCATTTTTTATATCGAATTGCTGGGTTACCGAGGCGATCTGCGCATTTACAACACCGCGATCAAACTCTCCTCGTGCCCCGGTAAACACTTCCGCTTGCGCAACGACATCGGCCAAATGATCCGCCGCCCGGACAAGCTCGGACCGTTTATTTTTGTAAGAATCCGCGACTGCCAGCAGTACTCGCCGGAATCCGGGCCGCCCCATCTGATCTTCCGGCGGAAAATAAGTCCCTCCGAAAAACGGCTTCCCGTCGGGCAAGAGAAATCCAGTCAGTGGCCAACCTCCCTGCCCAGAAATCGCACTCACCGCTGATTGATAGCGCGCATCCACATCGGGCCGTTCGTCGCGATCTACTTTCACAGCCACAAAATGTTCATTAATGATTTTGGCGATCTCCGAATTCTCGTAACTCTCGCGATCTATGACATGGCACCAATGGCACCACACCGCTCCAATATCCAGAAGTATCGGCTTGTCTTCCGAAGCCGCGCGCGCGAACGCAGAATCTCCCCACTCATGCCAATCGATAGGCTGATGCGCGGCCGAACGCAAATAAGGGCTGGCGGAATCTTTCAACCGGTTCTCAGGATGAGACGACACGAAAATTCCTCTAGTTCCTAAAGACGCCTCGAACAAGCGCCATCCCTATAAAAAGCTACGATCGCGAAAAGGGAATGCAATCGGATCCGGCCTACTGCACGATGTCGCCGGGGCCGAGGTCCCGCGGGTCAAGCGGCTTACGCCCGGCAAATCCTTCGTTCTGCCGATGGTAAAAGCGAATTCGATCCTCGCCCAGCTTCCAGCAGAGGTAGACGTCTTCGTTGTCAATCACCGCTGGAAAATCAAGCAACCCCACGTCGAGGTCCTTGATGACGCAGCCCGTCTCAAGAATGCGGTTCAGCGCCGATTTCAGCGACTCCGCCAGCTGCTGATGTTCCACCCGCAGCGCCGCCAGCCTTTCGTAAGGAACAATCACGCCACCCATCATCATGATGCGAGCGGAAACCGCGCTCAGATCCGTCTCCAGCCCGGACAATTTCTTTCGGCAGTCCATGGCCTCTACCAGAAAAGGCTCCAGTTCCCGCCGCGCTCGCTCGGCTTCGGTGAGCGTAAAAAGTCTGGGCTCCGGCTCGGGGGAGTCGCCTTGTTCCTCTTCGTCGTCTTCGTCTGCCATCGTCCGTCCGTGCTTTCTGTCTCGCGTTTCAGCTGTGTTCGATTTGATGCTAACGCAAACTCTTTGGGTGGTCGAGAAATATGAATATTCGCGCGCGCCGGAGCTCAGTCTGTAGTGTTTGTTCCGGAGACCATTTCCCGGATTTCCATGCTCTGAATCAGATTATTTTTGATCGAATACACATGCTCCACGAGCCTGTCGAAGAGCATGTTGCCACTCAGATCGCGCACCACTTGGTGCACGGTCACTACTGTTCTTCCGGACTGATCCTCTGCAATACGCGCGGGCTCGACATGAGGATCAACCATCTTCCACTGACGCTCCCAATACTCGCGGACGGCACTGTGTCCGTGCACACGCCCGCCTTCCATCCCGTTCGGCCAGTCCACTTCCGGATGCATCCAGGTCAGAACTCCAGGGATGTCGCGGGCGTTAAACGACTTATAGACCGTCACGACTAGTTCATGGGACGAATTCACGTGCGCTTCCTCATGCATTTCCTATCCGCCGATAAAAACCATGGTGCGCGTGGGCGGCAGGAAGTCTGGAGCGTTGATGCGGTGTCCTTCTTCTTTCTCATTTACGATGGACTGAATGTAGCTCACGATTTCATCGTCCGTCGCGCCCTCGCGGAGCAGTCCGCGCAAGTCGTGGTCATCCTTGCTGAAGAGGCAGGTTCGCAGCTTTCCATCCGCGGTCAGGCGTATGCGCGAACAGTGGCCGCAGAAAGGCTGCGTCACCGGCGCGATCAAACCTATCTCTCCCGGAGCGCCATCGGCAAAGCGATACTTGCGCGCCGTCTCGCTCCGCTCGTGCTGGATTTGCACCAGCGGCCACCGTGCATGGATCCGCTTATAAACTTCCATTGCTGGGACTACCTGCCTGCGCGTCCAGGTCCGGTCCGCATCCAGCGGCATGAACTCGATAAAACGCATAATCACGCCGCGCTGCCGCGCAAATTCAGCAAAGGCCTCCACCTCGTCCTCGTTCAACCCGCGAACGAGCACCGCATTAATTTTCGCAGGCCCCAGCTTCGATTTTTGCGCCGCATCAATGCCCTGCATCACCGTGTCAAACGACTTTGTGCGCGTAATGCGCTCGAATTTATGGGAATCGAGCGAATCAAGACTGATATTGATTCGCCGCAAACCGGCCTCAACCAATCGTTCGCAACGCTCCGCCAGTAGATGCCCGTTGGTCGTCATCGAAAGGTCCTCAACGCCCAACTCATGCACCCGCGCAATGTAGTCTTCCACACCCGCCCGCACCAGCGGCTCACCACCCGTAATTCGTATTTTCCGAATTCCAAGACTCAGAAAAATCTTCGCCAGGCGATCCAGTTCCGGCCACGAAAGAATCTCGTCGTGCTCGCGATAATTCTCGGGATCAGCCGACCGGCAATATACGCACCGGAAGTTACACCGGTCCGTGATCGAAATCCGCAGGTCGGTAATCTCCCGCCCGAATTTATCGAAAAGAGTCATGGCAAGCATGTCCGGCTAAATGCAATTGCACTACAAATTTCTTCGCGCCCTCTCGACAAAAAGAGCGCCCGATCCGAAACGTTGGATGCGGGCGCACAACGGAAATATACTCATTTCCGTCGAATCGCTCCTTTCCAAGCACGGGAGGCCCGGGCGTTTCCACCCGAACCCTCAGCCTCGCGGGCGCAAAAACACCCCAGCCGGGCATCGCCCCTGCGCCATAGACTGTCTCTCCCGTAGGCCACAGGGATCGGAGTTGTAATAAGTAGTGTAGGCCTATGCGGCGCGCACCGCAATTCGGTAGCATCAACCAAGACAAAATTGACCCACTCCTCGTAACCACACCAAGCCCTAATCCTCCCCAGTTCCTCCTCGTCGTCTGTGATAGAGTTTTTCCCACGCCATGCGGATCTTCGTGCTCGGAGCCGGCGCTACTGGCTCACTTCTGGCTGAACTGCTGCAACGTCAAGGACATACGGTCTGGTGCGGCGACCGTGACCCCGCCCGGGCCCGCCGTTTCTTGGGCGAGAAAAGCCCTATCGCGATTGCCGAAGTTAATGCCAGAAACCTCCGCGGCATTGTCCGTGCCGCCCAGGACTGCCAGCTCATCGTCAACGCCTCCGCCTCCGTCTTCAATCAAATCGTGATGCGCGCCGCCCTCCGCCTCCGCGCCCATTACGTCGACCTAAGCTCCCATCTAACCCGCAACCCCTTCAAAGCCGAACAATTTACCTACACAAAGCGCTTCGAAGAAAAAAAACGCGCCGCCCTTATCAACACGGGAGCGGCCCCCGGTCTCACCAACCTGCTCGTCAAGCGCGCCGCCGAAATGCTCGATGAAGTCCACTCGGTGCATATTCGCCTTTACGAAAGCACCGAAAGCGACGACCCCATCTCACAATGGTCGCCCGAAGTCTCGTTCGACGAAGCCATCTCCAACCCGCGCATCTATCGCGGCGGAAAATTCCTCATGGCCAAGCGCTTCGCCGAACTGGAAAAGTTTCGCTTCCCCGACCCCATCGGCAACGCCAACGTCGTCCTCGCCGCCCAGGACGAAGTCGCAACGCTCCCCTACAATATTCCGATGAAAGACATGGATGTGAAAATCGGCGGCAACGAATTTGACCGCCTGCGCCGCTGGTACAAGCAGGGGAAATTAACGAAGTCCCGCGGCATCGTCCGCAATCGTTTCCCGGCCACATCGTCCCCGCGCGTGATTGCCAACTTGATCCGCAAAGGCGTCCTGCAAAATGCGCGGTTCTCAGCCGCGGCACTGGTGTACGGCGCGAAGCGCGGCATTAAAGAAGACGAGCATCTGCTCATCCGCACCGACGCTATTTTCCCCACTCTTTACCAAATCCGCCGTCAGGGCCTTTTTACCACGCCGGTCGCTTACGCCACTGCCCACGTCGCCGCTCTCTTCATTAAATATTTTCCGCGCCATTTAGCAGGCGTCTTCTCTCCAGAGATGCTCCCGGTCGAAATGCGCCGCGACATCATTGCAGGCATCCGTGCCCACAGCGTGAAAATCACGCACAAAAAAGGGCCTATCAAGCACGAGGACGAGGACGAGGCCCAGGAAGAACTTTAGTGGGCCGCTTCGCATGCCGGCGCTTACGGCCGCGCCTCAAAGACCAGATTAAACGGTGTCTGCGTGGCTCGCCGGAAATGCTTAAATCCTCCGCTCGTCACGACTTCCCGCAGTCTCTTCTCCCCCGCCTGCGCGCCAAGCGCGAGCCCCACTTCCTGCGAAAGCGAAGCGGGCGTGCACAAAAGCGTCGAGGCTCCATAAAACGCGCGTCCAATCGGATTGAGATTGTCCTCCAGCTTGTCGCCCGCAAACGGCTCGACGATCATCCACGTTCCGTCCTTCTTGAGCCGGCTGTGAACGTGCGCGGAGGCTCCTGCCGGATCGCCCATGTCGTGCAGACAATCGAAAAACGTCACGAAGTCATAGTCTTTTCCGGGAAACGATTTCGCGCTGGCTACTTCAAATTTTATTCGTTCGCCCACCCCCGCTTCGTGTGCTCGCTGCTTCGCCGTCTCAATCGATTTTTCGTGGTAATCGAATCCCGCGAACTCCGATTTCGGATAAGACTTGGCCATCAAAATCGTGGAGGCGCCCAGACCGCAGCCCACATCAGCCACGCGCGCGCCGCTCTTCAGCTTCGCATCCACCCCTTCCAACGCTGGAATCCAGGCCGCGATCAAATTTGAAGCGTATCCAGGGCGAAAAAATCTCTCTGTGCCCACAAAGAGTTCCGCGTGGTGTTCATGCCATCCCAGCCCCTCGCCGGTTTTGAATCGCTCCGTGAGCAACTCCTCTGCCTTGACGGCCGCAAGTGCCACTTGAAACGCTCCAGGCATGAACGCGGGACTATTGTCATCTGCCATGGCGAACGCCTGCTCTTCGCTAAGATGAAATCGCGCAGTGGCCGGATCGTATGTCACGTAGCCGCCCGCCGCTTGCGCGCTCAACCATTCGCGAACGTAACGCTCGGCAGTCCCGGTGCGCTTCGCAAGCTCCGCAGCCGTTTGCGGGCCTCCTGCCGCCAGTCCTTTGTACAAACCCAGCTTATCCCCAATGCGAATCAGCGCCGCGTTGAACGTCGCGCCAAAATCCACGACCGCCCTTCCAAGAAATTCGTGCAGCTTATCCATGTCGATTGCCATATTTTCCTCCAAAGCGAAAGGTGGGCTGAGAATTGGACGAATTTTAGGCTTTCCGCGCGCCGAAACGCAAGGACCGTCAGCAGCAGCGATTGGGACGGGAAAAACGGCGATTCACTTGTTCGACATAAAATTCTTCCGCGGTCAGTGTTTGTTCCGAACTATCCAATCTGGCTTTTGACCGCAAATACCGCTCGTACGCAGCATCGCCGCACCACTCGCGCACGCCGCGCCAGAACTGGCGCACCCATCGCCTCACCAATTTCGCGGCTTGCCCCGTCTGCATCAATCGTCTCCGTGCGCCGTGCCCGTAAATCCTTCTCCCCACTGCGTCGCGACATAAGGCGACTCATGCAACACCACTTCCCGTCGCCCGCTCAAAATGGAATACCACTGTCCAAGCGCCTCAACAATGAGCACAAGAATCATAAGCGCCAGAACCCCGGTCACCACAGCGTCCAGGCGCTGGTTAAAGATCAAGCGTTGTGTCTCGCCCATTTTGGCCGCCGCTATTTGTCCCCCCGCAACTTGAGTGGCTAGCACTTTCGCCTTCGCAAGAAATCCAAGATTGGGATTCGCGTCGAAAATCTTCTGATAACTCGCCGTCATGGTCACTGCCACCAACCAGGCCATTGGCAACATCGTGATCCAGACCCAACGCGTCTCTTTCATCTTCAGCAAAATCGTTGTCGCCACAACGAGGGCTACCGCGGCCAGCAACTGATTCGCGATCCCGAACAGCGGCCACAGTGAATTGATACCTCCCAGCGGATCAACCACCCCTTGATACAAGAAATATCCCCAGGCCCCGACAATCACGGCACTCGAAAGCAGGTTCCCCGGCATCCACGACCTGCGCGCCAGCGGTTTCCACACCCGTCCGCCAAGCTCCTGCACCATGAAGCGCCCCACGCGCGTCCCGGCGTCCAGCACCGTCAGTATAAACAGCGCCTCAAACATGATGGCGAAGTGATACCAGATGCTCATCAAGCGCTCGCCGCCGATGGTATTCGAAAAAATCTGCGCCATTCCCACGGCTAGCGATGGCGCGCCACCCGCTCGATTCAGCAAACTCTGTTCTCCGACGGCATGCGCCAGATTCGTCATCGTCTGTGCGTCCAGATGGTATCCCCACGTACTGATTGTGGCCGCGGCAGCAGCGGGGGTGCTTCCGACGACCCCCGCCGGACTATTCATCGCAAAATAGACTCCCGGCGGCATCGCGCAAGCCGCCACCATTGCCATCACGCCGACAAAAGATTCCAGCAACATCGCGCCATACCCTATCAACCGCGATTGCCCTTCGCGCAAAATCATTTTCGGCGTAGTTCCCGAAGAAATCAGCGAATGAAATCCGCTGACGGCTCCGCACGCAATCGTTATGAAGCAAAACGGAAAAATTTTCCCCGCGAAAACAGGCCCGCTTCCGTCAATAAAGCGCGTGAGCGGCGGCATCAGGATATGCGGCCGCACCAGAAGAATTCCGCCCGCCAAACACAAAATCGCCCCCGTCTTGATAAACGCGCTCAGATAGTCGCGCGGCGCCAACAGCAGCCACACGGGAAGCACCGCGGCCGCAAAACCATACGCGATAATCACAACCGCCAGCGATAGCCCGCTCAGAGTGAAAGCCCGCGCCCAGGACGGCGACGCCGCCACCCACTGCCCCGCCACCACCGCAAACATCACCAGCGCCACGCCAAACAGGGACGCTTCGAGCACCCGCCCCGGCCGCACAAATCTCAGATACAAACCGAGCAGCAGCGCGATAGGAATCGTCATCGCAAGCGTAAAAGTGCCCCATGGCGAGGACTTCAGCGCATTCACAATGACAAGGGCCACGACCGCCAGCAAAATCACCATGATCGCCAGCACTGCGATTTGCGCAATCACCCCGCCCCGCGCACTCACTTCTTCGCGCGCCATCTCGCCGAGCGATTTCCCATCGCGCCGGATCGAGCAGAACAAAATCACAAAATCTTGCACGCATCCCGCCAGTGCTGCGCCCGCAATCAACCACAGCGTTCCCGGCAAGTAGCCAAACTGCGCCGCAAGCGTAGGCCCGACAAGTGGGCCAGGTCCGGCAATTGCTGCGAAATGATGTCCGAAGAGAACCCACTTGTTGGTCGGCACGTAGTCGCGCCCGTCGTCATGCCGCTCCGCAGGAGTGGCGCGCTTGTCATCCAGCGCCAAAACGCGCGCCGCGATAAACGCTGAATAAAAACGATACGCGACGAGGTAACAGCAAACCGAAGCCACCACAAACCACGTCGCATTCAACTGCTCGCCGCGCGTAAACGCTATCGCCGCAAGCGCCCCGGCCCCCAGCAGCGCGATCCCCACCCAAACAAAGATTTGTAGGATCCGTTTCATTTCCCCGAGCTTGCCCGAATAAACTGCGCTGTGTCTTGCTTTAACTTCGCGAGTGATGGCATGTGCGCATACACCATGTGTCCCGACTCATAGAACGATTGAGTCAGGTGATTCCGCAGAGAAGGATCGAGTCCAAGATGATCGAAAGTGTATTCCGCGGCAAAAAACGGCGTCGCCAGATCGTAATAGCCTTTCGCGACGAACACGTGCAGAAACGGATTCTGCGTCATTGCGCTACGCAGCGTCTCCCCTACGTCAACGTACCGGTTTTCAAATTTCCTGTAACTCCACGGATACACCCGCCCGGTCAGAACTTCGTACGGCAAATCGCTGTCGAATTTCAAATCGCCGCGCACATAATCGTTCAAAGTCGCCGTGTACGGCCCGGTAATCGCAGCAATGCTGGGGTCGTACTCCGGCGCCTCTCCCGCGGCGTCCTTGTCAATCCCTGTGAATCGCCCATCAATGCGTCCGACCGTGCGCCGTTCGTTGCGCAGGAGTTCCTTCGTAAAGCGCTCGATCTCCACGCGCATGTTGGTGCGCTCAATGTAGTCCGTCGAAAGACCCGTCAGTCGCGCAAGATGCTGCACAATTCCGTCGTGCTTCGCGTTCGATAATCCATCCCCGGCCATCAACGCGGTGGTGTATTCGCCCTTCGCAAAATTCACCGACTCGTCCACCGCTTTATGCAAATCGCCTTGCAGATCCCCGGGCAGCTTTTTGTGATACCACGCAATGGCCGTGTAGGTCGGCAGAATCAGTATGTACGGCAAGTCGTTGCCGCTATCAAACTCCGTGGTCTCGAAATTCAAAATCGTGGAAACCAAAATGATTCCGTTCAAATACATCCCATACCGCCGCTGCAAATACCCGGAAAGCCCGGCCGCCCGCGTGGTCCCGTAACTCTCTCCCGCAAGAAATTTCGGCGAAGACCACCGCTTGTTGCGCGTCGCATAAAGCCTTATAAAATCGCCGACCGACTCCACGTCTTCCTCAAGGCCGTGAAACTGGTTCGGAGATTCACCTGGAGCTGGCCGGCTAAAGCCCGTCGAAACCGGATCAATGAACACCATATCCGTCACATCCAACAGCGAAGACTCGTTGTCCACAAGTTTGTAAGGCGGCGGCAGCAGCGCTCCCGCATCGCCCATATCCACACGCCGCGGCCCGAACGCACCGAGATGCAGCCAAATCGAAGCCGATCCAGGCCCGCCATTGAACGTAAACATCACCGGCCGCTGCGTAACGTCGCTCACATCATCCTTCGTGTAAGCGACGTAGAACACGCTCGCTTTCGGATCGCCCTCTTCTGTTTTCATCACCAGCGTTCCGGTCGTCGCCGTATATTTGATCTCCTGCCCGCCAATCCGTACGGTGTGCTTCGTCTGCACGACCTTATCTTCCGGCGGAGCTTTCTTGTCCTCTTTCGGTTTCTCCGCGGCTTTATCGCCTGGTTTTTCTGCAGGCTTTGCCGTCGCCGCAGGCGGGGTCTGCTGTGCCCACCCAAACGAAGCGCCAGACAGAATCAGCACAACAAGTCCCAAATCTCGAAGTTTCATCAGCAAGAGTCTCCTCCAACCAAGCGAGGGCAAGTCACAAGCAGCCGAAGCACCTCAGCCCGCGGCATCGTATGCGACTGCACTAGCTTCGTCAATCCGCCCGCACCTCGCACTCCATGAGCCAGCCCTGCATTTTCCCTTGTGCTGCGCTCGCTTCCTTATAGAATGCTCCCACGTTCGAGAAACATATGTTTCAAGGAGCATCCATGCGCCTCTCCCAACCAGGGCGGATCGTGTCTCTCGGCTTGGCCGCTCTCTTACTTTTGCCGTCCTTCGCCGTCGCCCAGAAAAAAGATGATCTTGCGCACCCGAAAACTCTTCCCGATCTGCAAAAAGCCATGAAAGACGTTCTCGACAAAACCCACATCCCCGGCGCGGGAGTCGCGCTCGTGCAAAACGGCGAACTTCTCTGGTGCGGCGGATTCGGCAAAGCCGACGTCGCCTCCGGCCGCGAAATCACCTGCGACACCGAATTCCGCGTGGGCTCCATCAGCAAGTCCTTCGTCTCCGTCGCTCTCCTCAAGCTCCAGGAAGAAGGAAAAATCAATCTCGAAGCGCGCCTCCAGGATGTTGCTCCCGAGATCCCCGTCAAAAATAAGTGGGAGTATACTAACCCGGTCCGCATCGTCAATTTACTCGAACACACCGCCGGCTTTGACGACATGCTGCCTTCCGAGGTCTATAACTACTCTGATCCCTACGATTTCCCCCTCCTGAATGTCTTCCAGCGTTACACAGAGCCAGAGGACGTACGCTGGCCCCCAAGCACGCGCATGTCCTACTCCAATCCAGGTTTCGGCATTGCCGGCTACCTCATCGAAAAGGCCGCCGGCAAACCTTACGATCTCTACATCCGCGAGACAGTCTTGCGCCCGCTCGGCATGAACGTCGCTGACTTTCCCTTCACCGACGCGAACAAAGCGCAACTCGCCACCGCCTACGATGGCGATCCGCCGCGCTCCGTCGGCTTTCCCTACATTTACCTGCGCCCCGCCGGTGACCTGAAATCCTCTCCCGGCGAACTCGCCAAATTTGTGCAATTTTTCCTGCGCCGCGGAAAAGCAGGCGATACGCAAATCCTCAAGCCGGAATCCATCGTGCGCATGGAAACGGTCGAATCCACTCTGGCCGCAAAAAGCGGCCTTCGCCTCGGTTACGGCCTCGCGAATTACACCGAAGTTGTCGGTAACGTAGTCACTCACGGCCATGATGGCGGCATTGATGGCTTCCTCTCCACCTACCGCTACATGCCCGAGCAAAACTGGGGCTACGTCGTCCTGTTGAACAGCACGCATTCCTATCAGGCCATCCTCGATCTCAATCGCCTCGCCATTGACTTCCTCTCTAAAGATTTTCCAAAGCCGCAGCAGCCCGCAATCTCCATATCGCCTGCCGAACTCGAAAAATTCGCCGGGTACTATGCACCCCGCTCTCCACGCTCCCAATGGGTCGCCTTTCTCAGCGACTTGACCGGCGGCCTTCGCATCCGCGTAATCAACGGCCAGCTCACACGCTCTTCCCTCTTCGGAAGCCCCGAAGTTATGCTGCCCGTCGGCAAAAATTTCTTCCGCGCCGAGAATGAGCCGGAAGCCACCTCGATTTTCCTCACCGATAGCGAAGGGAACATGGTGTTCTCTTGCGATGGGCTGGAAGGTTTCGGCTACGGTGAGCGCACCAGCATGGCGTGGCCGTACGCGCGCCTCGTGTTACTCGTTCTCTGCATCCTCTTTATGGCCAGTTCGCTGCTCTTCGCACTCGTTTGGATTCTACGAAAGCTTTTCGGAGCAATGAAAGACGTTCAGCACCTGGCGGTGCGCGCCGTTCCGCTTCTTGCCGTTCTCTGCTTGCTGGCGATGGTTTTCTGTTTTACGAAATTGGATTGGGAAACCGGAAAGTTGACTCTCTGGACGGGTGGTTTGTTTCTGTTGTCTTTGCTATTCCCGCTGCTCTCGCTGATCGGACTGGTTCTCGCCGTGCGCGTGCCTAAGAACGAGATCAACGGAGGCGTGCGCATTCATTCGCTGCTGGTTGCCCTAGCCTGCTGTGTTGTCACTCTATTTATCGGCTCATGGCATCTCATCGGCCTGCGCCTCTGGCTACCGTGATCAACTGAACCAAAATTGCAATTACTCTGAACACCCAAAAAATCGATTCGCCGTCCCAAGCGTGCGATCAAGCCAATCATGCTGCTTTTCCTCTTTCGACGGCAAAATATCCCATCCCGTGAACACCGCCACCAGGTCGTACTCCGGCACCACGAACAATATTTGCCCGCCGAATCCGCGCCCCGCCCACGCCACGTCTCCCGGCTCGCTTCCAAACGATGGCAGCCACCAGAAGTACCCGTATTGCGTGCCGTTCTTCCCCGTTGCCACATGCGCCGATACCGAATCCTTGATCCACGAACTCGACAAAATCGCCTTCCCTTCCCACATCCCGCTTTTCAAAAACAACTGTCCCAGCTTCGCCAGATCGTGCGCCGATAAATACAGTCCGCCTTCCGTGTCCGGCAGACCCGTCGGCGTATGTTTCCAGAAGTACTTCATCCCCAGCGGCTTGAAGAGATATTCCGCCGCATAGTCGTCCACGTTCTTTCCGGTCACCTTCTTGAAAATATGGGCCAGCAGTTCCGTCGCGCCGCTATTGTAAACGAACGTTTTCCCGGGATCTGTCGCCATCGGCTGGTCAATCACGTACTGCACCCAGTCGTGGCTCGCTTCCATAATGTCCGCTGAATTTTTCGGATCGTCGTACGCGACGTCCTCGTGCCACTCAAGTCCCGCGGTCATCGTCAGCAGGTCGCGCAGCGTCATGCGCTTCTTGCGCTCGTCCAGATTGGCGATTTTGTGTGCGTCGAAATACTTCACGACCGGCGTGTCCAGGCTCACCGAAAAATCATTCCGCGTTTTTGCGATCCCGATCGTGATGGACGTTACCGTTTTTGAAATCGACTGCATCGTATGCAAATCGCTTCCCTTGTAAAACGGGTGGTACCCCGTGCTGAAATAATTGTATGGACCGTGCAGGTCGTGGTTCAGCGGCCCTTCTTTTGTCGCGCGCTCACCGTAAATCTGCCCGTAATCGTGCTGGTACGTCTTGTCATAAACGGAAGTCCCGCAGCGCAGCACCAGCATGCTGTCCACAAGCCCGTATTTTCCGGCGGCAATATCCGCGTCGAATGCAGCCAGCTTTTCCGCGCGGAATCCAAAATCGCCCGGAGCCCCTTTCGGCCAGTCTTTTCCTGCGGCCGGTTGTTGGGCGATTCCGGGCGCCGGCGCCAGCGGAAGTAGCAGCGCCGCCAGCGCCACCGCCGCCATCTTTCGCGCAGTATTCCCGTTCAAAAAATGCAGGGCTCGTTTTTTCATCGCCGCTCCAGACGCATCTCGAATCTCAGTCCGCGAGGGAAGTAAATCTCGCCAGGGGATAAAGGTCGCGAAATATTTTCAAAACTTCCTTGCTGAAGTTCGCGCTCGTCGCATCCGTCTTCTTCAGCTTCTTCCGCACAATCCATGCTTGCAGCTTTTCCCAATCTTCGGACGCCGTCGGCCACCCGTCATGTTGTTTCCACTCTTTCTTTTCCGTCGCATACCAGTAACTTTCGTATCGCCGGCCGAGCCTCTTCCTCTGCTGCGCGGGCCATTTCGGTTCAGCGAGAATGCGCGCATCGGTGATTTGCCCCAGCGCCGAATCCTTGCGCTTCGATCCCGAATAAATGCGGAAGCCGGCGGTCACGGAATCCGCTGAAATTCCCACATACAGTTCTCCGGTTTCTCCTTCGCCTGAAAACGGTGCCGGCACTTTCAAGTACATGTGCGCGCGATACGGCGTTTTGTCCTTCGCGAAACGAATGTCGCGATTGATTCGCGAGAAATTCCCACGCCCGCCGGTATCAAAACGCGAATCAATTTCCAGAATGTCCGGGCTCAGTTCTTCAAGCAACCGCCGAAAGGGCTTTACGACAAACTCCTGATACCGTTCCCGGTTCGCATCCATCCATGCTTTGCGGTTGTTCCGCGCAAGGTCGCGAAAGAAAACAAATGTTTCACGCGTAAAAATCGCTTCTGGCTTTCCCATGGATGACCCTCAGTGCGTTTCGGTGCGCACAAGAGTACACGATTCCCTGCCTTGTAGCACAGGTTCGCACTAAGCCTCGAAGGCACTCCTGCCTTTGCAATCCGTAATCTCCTGCTTCGCATTCCGACCAGATTGGCCCTTGCGACTCGGGGCCTGCCGCGCTAGCCTGCAAACATGACCCAATTCACTCCCACCGATAGAACCAAAGTCCGCCGCAAACCAGACCGCGGCAAATACGACTGGGACACCATCTATGCCATCCTGGACCAGGCCTTTGTCTGCCACGTCGGCTTCATCGCCGATGGCATGCCCATCGTGGTCCCAACAAATTACGTCCGCGTGGGCGACAAACTTTTCCTGCACGGCTCAACGGCCAGCCGCTTGATGAAAACGCTGGGTAGCGGTGCCCCCTTTTGCCTCAGTGTAACTTTGCTCGACGGCATCGTTTTCTCGCCCACCGCGACCGGACACTCCGTGAATTACCGCTCGGTAGTCGTCATGGGCAAAGCCGAGCCCATCGAAGATCCTGCCGCGAAGCTTGCAGCCATGCGCGACTTCGTCGAATACGTCCTCCGCGGCCGCTGGGCCACCGTTCGCCCGCCAACCGACCAGGAGCTGAAGGGCACAATGGTCCTGGCGGTCCCTCTAGTCGAAGCCTCTGCAAAAGTACGTGTAGGGTTTGCCGTAGACAGCGACGAAGAGTACGCCTCCGGCGCCTGGACTGGCGTTCTCCCATTCAAGTGGACCCCAGGAGAACCGTTGCGCGATCCCCGCGGCAACCAGTCAGTCCCCGTGCCCGAAAATATCCAGCGCTACACCCGCCCTCAGTAAAATGGAGTAGACTCCCACTCCAAGACGCAAGCAAAGGCGGAGAAAGACCCGCGGCTTTGCTGATACACGCTCTGAGGGAAGAACCATGCCAACCGCTAGATCCATCCTGGCCGAACTCAAGAAAAAGGGCAGCGAAAAAACCCGCGCCACGTACGCCCGTCACGGCATGCCCGCCGACCGTGTGTTTGGAGTCAGCGTTGCCGACCTCAAAATAATCGCCAAAACAATCAAGAACCAGCAGGCGTTAGCCTGCGAGCTCTACGACTCCGGTTTCATGGACGCAATGTACCTCGCAGGGATGGTCGCCGACGGCCGCGCGATGACGCCGAAGCAACTCGGTGCCTGGGCCGAAGGCGCCGCGGGCATGAGCATGATTGCGGAACATACCGTCCCGTGGGTCACGGTGGAAAATTCCGAAGGCCGCGAGCTGGCATTAACGTGGATCAAGTCAAAAAAAGAACACGTCGCCGCCGCGGGCTGGTGCACGCTCTCCGGCCTTATGGCCACCAAAGCAGATGAAGAGTTGGACCTCGCCGAAATCGAAGGATTGTTGAAAACGATTGTGAAAGAGATTGGCGCGGCACAAGGCCGCGCGCGATATACCATGAACGGATTCGTGATTGCAGCGGGAACCTATGTGAAGCCGCTGCTGAAGCAAGCGAAAGCCGCCGCACAGCAGATTGGCAAAGTTTCCGTGGATATGGGCGACACAGCGTGCGAAGTGCCGCTGGCCACCGCATACATCGCAAAGAACGAAGCCGCCGGACGAATTGGCAAGAAGCGGAAAACGATACGGTGTTAATCAGCAGGATTTTTGGAGGAATCTCGGTGAGAAAAGTACTGGCGGTCGGAGCCTTTGTAATTTGCTGCTTGGCGGTCTTCTTGGCAGCCAACGCTGCGACGCTAACCCCGGAGGACACGCAAGTGGACGCTCAAGTCGACGCGCTGGTCCGAGGCGAAATGAAAAAGCAGCACATTCCGGGACTCGCTTTGGGCGTCTATCGAGACGGTAAGATTGTGCGCGCGCAGGGCTACGGCTTCGCAAACCTCGAGTGGGACGTACCGGTAAAGCCAGATACGCTCTTCCAATCCGGTTCGGTCGGCAAGCAATTTGTTGCAACGGCCATCCTGATGCTCGTGGAAGAGGGAAAAATCGGCTTGGATGATCCAGTCCTGAAATATTTTTCGGACGGCCCCGACATCTGGAAGAACATCAAAATTCGCAATCTCCTGACACATACATCAGGCCTCAGCGAATATGAATCCGAAGAACGCAGCAAGCCAGGTGGACCCTTTGATCTCCGTCTGGATTTCACGGAAGACGAGCTCTACGCGAAAATCAAGGCCATGCCCCTGGATTTCCAGCCAGGCGAAAAATGGGATTACCGCAATACGAACTATGTGCTGCTCGGATTCCTGCTCCACAAATTAACCGGCAAATTTTATGCGGATTATCTCCAGGAGCGCATCTTCAAGCCGCTGGGGATGACGAGCACGCGTCTGATCAGCGAAGAAGACATTATTCCGCATCGTGCGGCAGGCTATCGGCTGGTGAAAGGTGAGCTGAAAAATCAGGAATGGGTTTCCCCAACATTTAATTCCACGGCCGATGGAGCTTTGTATTTCACGGTGTTGGACCTCGAAAAATGGGACGCAGCCCTCTACACCGAAAAACTGCTGAAGAAATCCAGCCTGGAGCAGATGTGGACACCGGTGACGCTCAACAACGGCAAGCATTATCCCTACGGCTTCGGCTGGGGCGTGGAAGAGATAAATGGTCACCGGCTTATCCAGCACGGCGGTGCCTGGCAGGGTTTTACCACGGACATCTCGCGCTACGTGGATGACCGGCTCACGGTAGTTGTGCTCACCAATCTCGATGCCGGCCATTCCGATCCCGAGAAAATTGCTCATGGGGTCGCTGGAATTTATCTACTCGCGGTGAAACCCGTGGAACTAAAACCAATCCCCGATAATGAACCGCAGGTAACGGCCCTTTTCCGAGCCACTCTGGCGGATATGGTCGCCGGCCATCCGAACCTGGATTCCTTCACGGCCACAGAGAGAAATGACTGGCCTGCCGAAAAAATCAAGAATGTCAGCGATTTCCTGAAAGCTCTCGGCGATCTGAAATCAGTTGAGCTGGTCGAGCGCACGGAAGACAACGGCGCGCGCGTCTACAAGTACCGCGTCGCATTCGCGGAGCGAACCTTGTTGCTGGCTTTCCGCCTCGACAAGGACAGCAAATTTTTCGATTGGCACATAAGTCCCGACTGAATCGGAGAGACCTGCCTCCAGGGTGGCTCGATGTAGTGCCGCAGCCCGCTACTTCCTGGTGCCGGAACCGGCCAAAGCCGTGGCTACGCCCAGTGAGATCAAGATGCCACCGCTTACGTAGCGCTCCGTGCGCATCCAGCGCGCATTGCGGCGAAATACTTGCGCCACTGTACCCGCTGAAAGCGACCACACTGTGTCGCTGGCCAAGCCGATGGTAATCATCACCATGCCGAGAAGGAAAATCTGGACGGGGACATGGCCCCGCGCGGGGTTAACGAATTGGGGCAGAAAGGCGAAGAAGAAAAGGGCCGTCTTGGGATTGAGTACGTTAACGATTATGCCGTCTGCAAAGACGCGGCGAAGTCGTGTTTGAGGTTCCGCTGGGGAAATTTCGAAGGATTCGCGGCGCCGAAGTTTCTGGACACCCAGATAGACGAGATAGGCCGCGCCTGAATATTTCACGGCGCTGAACGCAAACGCCGAAGACATAAGGAGTGCGGACAATCCGATAGCGGCCGCGGCAACATGAATCAGCGTGCCAACGTGAATCCCGAGCACGGAAACCAAACCCGCCGCCCGCCCCTGCCCGATGCTGCGTCCAACGATGTAAAAAACCGCTGGCCCGGGGATGACAATAAGCAGTGCTGCGGCGCTGAGGAAGAAAAGAAGTTGCGAGTGGCTGGGGAGCATGGTGTTTGGCCTCGGCGTTTTGTCTCAAGAGCTTGGCTTCTGGCGTGCTCAGCCTCAGGCCGCCGTCAGCAGAATCGGCTCGCCTTTCGTTATGACGATCGTGTGCTCGTAATGCGCGGATAGGCTGCCATCGGCCGTGCGAACGGTCCAGCCGTCGCGGTCAAGCGAGACGCGGCCCGTGGTGGCGGCGATGATGGGCTCGATCGTAATGACGAGTCCATCGGTCAAAGTATGTATGGCCATTGGGTCGGCAAAATTGGGCACGCTGGGCTGTTCGTGAATGGTGCGGCCAACGCCATGTCCGCCAAGTTCGCGTATGACGTAAAAGCCGCGTCGCCGCACTTCGCGCTCAACGGCACGCCCTATCTCGCGAGTGCGGTTCCCGATGCGCGCGGCGGTAAGCGCCTGACGAAACGCTCGTTCGGCACAATGAGCCAGCTCGCGGGATTTTTCCTGAGCGGGCGGGACCTGAATGCTGACGGCCGAGTCCGTGTGATAGCCATCTTTCACGGCAGTCAGATCGAGCTTGACGAGATCGCCAGCCTGAACTAACCGGTCGCCAGGAATGCCATGCACGACTTCATCGTTTACGCTGATACACACGTCGCCCGGAAAATTGTAGACAAGCGGCGGAGAAGATTGCGCACCATTGTCGCCCAAAATCTTGCTGCCGATAGCACTCAGCTCAGCAGTGGTCACGCCGGGACGAACAGCATCAGCCATCGCACGCAGCGCTTTGGCGACAATTCTCCCGCACGCGCGGAGTTTTTCAAGCTGTTCAGGCGAATTGATGGACATAAAAGACCTCAAGTGCGAGGAGGTGAAACAAAACAGGCCGAATCAACGATGCGGTTGAACAGCTCAACATTCTCTTGCACGGATTCGTATTGCGTGCCATCCGCTCCGCCGACGAGGAAAAATGTATGACGCCAGATCTTTCCAGTTTTTGTTTTCCCCGAGCTGTCCTGGCCAATCTCTTCGCCGGTTACGTTTACGACTTTCCGTTTTTGTACTCGGACGGAATTGAGCAGCAACTCTTTGTCGGGTTCGGAACTGAACGCCATAGGTCCGAACCACAGTTCCAGGTAGCCGTCTCCGTTCAGAGGCTTGATCACATAACGTACATAGTCCACATCCGGTTTTCCCCCGGAGATCCGCGCCTCATTTACCGGGACGTCAAACTGAAGGCCGTACTTTCCCCAGCCAACCCGCCTCAAGTGGGAACCTTGCTTCCCACAGGCCGACAGAACCATGGGCCGTGCTTTGCCAGCCTCGGCTTGCCCCTCCGCGGTTGCGGGAGCCCGCAACAAACCAAGGCTGCCTATGAGAATCGTCAGTAGTAAGAAAGCGGCCACGACGGTCTAGTGGCAGCCGCAGCCACCGCCGCAGCAGCCACCGCCGCCGGAAGAAGAGCTGGACGGCCCTCCGCTCGCGGCGCCGTTGGCCGTGGCGAAGACAGAAAGCTGGATCGTAGCTTTCTTGCTGGCACATTTGGGGCAAGCAATTTCCTGCTGCTTGTTGATCACAATCTTTTCAAACTGCGTTTTGCACTCATCGCAAACGTATTCGTAAATTGGCATGGTCGCGTCCTATCAAAAGCATTATAGCAATTATACCGCACCGATTCTTTGTGAGACTGCTACGGCCGCCAAGGGAACCGCTTTGAAGATCATCCCACTATCTCCTGGCTCAAGTTGGGTACATGCCGCCATTGGGGTTAAGGGTTTGGCCGGTGATGAAGTCGCTTTGGGCGAGCAAAACGGCGAGGCGGCCGACTTCCTCCGGCGCACCGGAGTGGCCGACAGGAATGCGGGACATGTAGTCCTTCGGAATGGCCGCGGTCATATCGGTTTCCACCAGTGCGGGGGCGATGGCGTTCGAGGTGATTCCCTCTTTGGCATATTGCGAGGCGTAGGAACGCATCAGGCCCAGGATGCCGGCCTTGCTCGCCGAGTAGTGGGGGCCGACGATGCCGCCGTATTGCGCGGCGATAGACGAGAGATGGATGAGGCGGCCCCAGCGCGCGGCGCGCATGGCGGGCAGGACGCGCTGAGTAACCAGAAAAACGGAGGTCAGATTCACCCGGAGAAATTCGTTCCAGATTTCCTCGGTGACCTGGTCAGCGGGAAGGATTTTTGCGATGCCGGCGTTGTTGACGAGAATGCCCACGGGGCCAAGTTCCTGTTCCGTGCTGGAGACCAAGTGGTCGACGTCGGCGCTGCGGGATACGTCGGCGTGAATCACAACGGCGCGCCGGCCCATTGCGCGAATGGCGTGCGCCACGGAATGGGCCGCCTCCGCCTGTGTGTGATAGTTGACGACAACATCGGCGCCGGCTTCCGCCAACGCCAGGGCGATAGCTTTGCCAAGCCCGCGGCTCGCGCCGGTGACGAGGGCGATGCGGTTTGCCAGGGGCGGGTCCAATTGAGCCATCGCGTCTGTCCTTAGAGGATGGGAGTTTAAATGAGGAGGCGAATGAAAAACAGGCCCCCCTATGTTTTTTGTAAGTGTTGTCGATAAACGATTTGGATACTCCGTAAGCTATTTAGAATCAGCACTTACAGACTTTGCCGCAAGTGTTGCTTCTAGAAGACTTAGGCTCACTGTGGGCGGCACTCTATGCCGTGGGTTCCGGGCGACGGGAACATCAAGAGTAGGAACCGAACCGTCCGATGGAGCTCAACGACCTTGTGAAGGAAACTCATGTCGCGAAGTCCAGCCCAAAACCAACGGCCCCTCCGTGTGGAGGGGCCGTATGAATCGGAATAGGTTGCGCCGATAGCTGGCTAAGAACTAGTCGCCGGCTACGGCTTCGGTGGCTTGCTCGGCGGACTTGGGAGCTGTCGCGCCGTTGGAGTGGCCGTTGCCATTTCCATTGGAGTGACCGTTGCCCGTTGGAGCTATGTTGCCATTGCCGACGGCAGGCGCGATGGTTACGGGCTTGCCCGCATTGGCGAAATTGGCTGGTGTGGCCTTGGCGATATCAGAGATGGAGCCGATCTGAACTACCGCCGGCTGGGGCTTCTTTAGAACGAGCTCTTCGTAGATGGCGCGAACTTTGGCTTGTTCCTCGAACGCCTTCTTGCGGCGGGCGCGATCTTCTTCGGCGGCCGTCAGAGGAATGTCGTGTTCGAGGTGGCGGACACGAGCGGCGTCTTCGGCGTCGATCTTCAGCGAGTGTTCGAAGCTCTGGAGATTGACGGACTTGCCCTTGGCGTAGATTTCGTGTTTGCCGTGGTTCTTGTACCACTCGGCAACCGTCGCGTTCTTGTGCATGTTCTCGATGATCTGGCGCCAGCCTACGCCGGTGTTGTAGGCGCAGAAGGAAATTTCGCCTTGCTGCGTGGCGTAGGGAATGATGCACATTTCGGTGCGGCGGAAATCGTAGTTGAAAAGATCCTGGAACCACATGCCGGCGATGAAGAGGAAGTTCCAAGGATCCTGGCGGCGCTTCATGGCGTCGTCAATCTTGCGGTCCGGGGAGGTGCGGCCGTACTTCACGGTCGAGCGCTTGGTGAGCGCCCAGGTCTTGTCAAACTTCTTGAAGAGCGCGCTGAGCGTCAAGCCCTTGGGCCCGCGGAACGGGTGATAGTTCTTCAGGAGGGCCATGGCCATCATGAAGTTGGAGAAATTCTTGCCGCGAGCCGCGTCCGTGATGGCAGTAACGTCCTTCGTTAACTGAACGGCATCGAGGAAGCGCGGAACGGGCGCCCATTCCTTGGTGTCCTTGTTGATCATCATGGCGGTGCCGACCCCGCAGTTCGGGTGGCAGCCGCAGGAGAGCGAACCCCACTGGGATTCGTTGCCCTTAACCATGTCCGCGAAACCCGCGAACGTGCTGATGAACGAAATGGGGAACCAGTCGCGGGTCGGTTCGACCTTGCCAACCTGCTTGCTGACGTCCTTGGCGAGGTGAGAAAGAGTGTAGCGCTGGCGGAGGCGGCGTTCCGGAGTGATGTCTTCGTCGCGGCCGGTGAAAGAAACCGGCTGGAAGCTGACGAAGGCGATTTTCTTGGGATTTTCCATCGCGAACTTCACGACGGAGCCGACCTGGTCGTTGTTCACGTTGTTGACGATGGTCACGACAAGGACAATTTCGATGCCCGCTTCGTGCATGTTCTCGATGGCGCGGAGCTTCACGTCAAAGAGGTTGCCGATCTGGCGATGGCTGTTGGCGTCGTTGCCGATGCCGTCGAATTGCAGGTAGGCGTAGCGCATACCGGCGTCAAAGGCTTTCTTGCAGAATTCCTTGCTCTTGGCGAATTCGATACCGTTGGTGGCGGCCTGCACGCTGTTGTAGCCGATTTTGCGGGCATAGGCGACGGCGTCGAGGAAAAGCGGGCTCATGGTCGGTTCGCCGCCGGAGAACTGCACGGACATCTGGCGGCGGGGCTTGATCTTGAGGGCATTGTCCAGAATCTCTTTGACTTCATCCCAGCCGAGTTCGTGAACGTAGCCAACCTGGTTTGCGTCCATGAAACAGGGATCGCACATCATGTTGCAGCGATTGGTGAGGTCCACGGTCAGAACGGAGCCGCGGCCGTAACGAACGGTCGAAGAACCGTGCTTGTGAAGATCTTCGTCGTTGTGCGCCGGAATATCGCGGCCAGGGAACTGCTTTTCGATCCAGTCGAGGAACTTGGCGTCAATGGCCATCATGTCTTCATAGTGGCCGTGGATGGGACAATCCTTAATCATCCAGATCTGGTTATCGCGCTCGATGATCTGGGCTTTGATTTCGCCGACTTTCTCGTGCATCAGATCGCGCCAGTCTTTTTTGCCGGCGATGATCGCTTCACGCGCTTCCTTCACGCATGCAGGGCACAAGGAATCGGTTTGCCGAGGGAAGCCGAGCGTAGGCTTGGTCTTTTCCCAGGACTTGAGCAGCGGCTTATCGGACCACTGCGGAGTAACGGAGGGATTGGGATTGCGCTTGTTGAAATACTGAATGCTGTTGAACGTGACAGCCGCCGTTTTGCACAGCGCCCAATCGAACGTCCTCTTAATCTGCGTCCCAAAATTGCTCGGCATAAAACTGTAGCCTCCAGTTCCAAATAGATGCAGCCCAACTGCTAACCGTTGAGATGAAAGCGGGCCCTTAACTGCCCCCCGGGCCCTGAAGCACGTATGACGTACCGTACCATGCACAGCGGGTACGTCCAACTAAGTCTTTGTACACCTATAGTTTGAAGGTAAAGGGGAGGGTATACCAGCAGGAAACGTCGAATGGTTCAAAATAGGGGTTGAACGGTTTCTGGGAGCATTAAACGGTCGCTTTGGAGGATTGGGGAGGGGGTTACTTCCAGGACGAAGGGGCTATCAGTTTACACGTTTTGGGAAGCGTCGTGTTCCAAGTGGGAAGCGCCGTGGGAGAAATTGTGGCAGACGCTTTCGCTATTCGTTCAACGTGGGACGGATTACGGCGGTGACGAAGTGAGCGAAGTGCGAGGCGCCTTCGTCGAGCTGGAGCCAGCGAACAACGCAATGATCGGCGAGATATTTTGTGACGCGCGTTTCCGGAATGCCGAGATGCTCCGCGAGTTGCGGTTTCAACGAGTCGGCACCGCGACGGCTTGCACCTCCGCGCAAGAGATTCCCTATGGCGATGCGCAGAGTCTGGCAGGATTCGACGTAGTAATAGCTGGTGAGATCGGAATCGGTAAGAACGAAAACGCCAGGACCCACGGGAGCGTGATCGGCGTCATTGAGCTTTACAGGCGTACAGGTTAGCAACCGGCGGAGTTGCATTTCGAGTAGAGACAATCTCGAGGAAAGACCGGGATCGCCGGAACGACCGCGGACGCTGGGGCCGAGATCGCCAATGGGTTCAACAGGGAGCGCCGGGATGGCGCGGCTCTCTGAAGAGCGATGGGGTTTGGGTTCGGCGGGCTCGTCGAAAACTCTGGATGGCAAACCCTTGGCTGGGACCGCGGGCTCCGTGTCGCGAGTTGCGGAAGAGGCCGCTGCCGGGGATTTGGCTGGCTCGGCCTTTCTGCGGTTGCGCCCACCTCGACGGCCACGGCGGCGGCGCTTTTTTTCTGGAGAATCGGCAGAGCCTGATTTTGCAGAGGCGTCTTCCGTTTCCGGCTGGACTGCAGTTTCCGAAGATCCGGCTGGCGGCGAAGTTTCCTCAAATGGGAGCGCCGGCTCAGCAGCTTCAACCGGCGGCGGTGTCAGTTGAAAATCACCGGCTGCTGCTGCGGGCTCAACGACGGGTGGTTCTGCGCCAAGCCGGATGGCGGCTTCCTGCGCCTTGGTTTTCCAATCGGCTCTGCGAAAACGTTCGGCGGCGGCCAGATACCATTTGGCGGATTCCGCATTCTGTCCCGCGGTTTCGAAATAGCGGGCCAACTCGAATGCCACCATGGCGTCGCGCGTTTTTTCGTACAAATTGGAAAGTTGCCCGACAGGGTCTTTGCCGGTGCGAGCCCGGCGAATGCGGGCGGTAATCTGCTTCCAGTCAGCCATGTGTTGGCAGGCATTGTAGCAGCGGAAGCGCGCAACAGCCAGAGGATGTAGGGAACGGTAACTCTTCGATTGGGAGTTCATCCCGACTTAGCTTCTGGATGGAAGCAAGTCGCGACGGCCTCCGAATGCAACAGATCAGAGCCCGCTCCGAGCATTCCGGCTGCCGCCGCTCGCGACGGCAGCCTGCAACGTAAGCAAGGACTTAAGTCCAAATATTAGTCATTGAGTTTCACCGGCACGCCGGCGGCGTCTAGCACTTTGACCCACCCCGGGTCGGGCGCGGCGGCAGGGGCATATTGGTCGTGCCAGTTCCACCACTTGTACGGCTCACTCTGCGGGTAACCCTCTGGTGAGTCTTCCCACTTCTCCTGACGCCCGAGCGGAGTCATGTCCAGATAGTTCCAGGTGCTGCCCATAGCTTCGTCGCCGCGGTTGTTAATGAAGTAGGTGCGGAATATTTTGTCGCCGTCATGGATGAACACGTTGTGGCCGTGCCACTCGTTCACTCCGAAGTCGGTGTCGAAATTATCCGTGATGGTGTACCACGGCATCGTCCAGCCCATCCGCGCCTTTAGGCGCTCGATGTCCTTCTGCGACCCGCGGGAGGCAAACGCCAGCGTAGTATCGCGGGCGTTTAGATGGGAGAGGTGGGCAACTTGATCGGCGCCGAAGGAGCAGCCGCGGCAGGCATGATCGGGCCAGCCGAAGACGCCGGGCTCGAAGAAAGCGCGGTAGAGGATCAGTTGGAGGCGGCCCTCGAACAAATCAAGCAGGCTCACCTTGCCCTTGGGCCCGTCAAACTCGTACTGCTTCTCCACGGCCTGCCAGGGCATGCGACGGCGTTCGGCGGCCAGCGCATCACGGGAACGGGTGAAGGCTTTCTCCTTAACGAGGAGCTGCTGGCGAGCAGCCTCCCACTCCTGCGCCGACACGATGGGTGGTTTGTTTATTACGAGTTGCGCTTTCTCGTTATCCATCTTTGCCTCCTTGCTGGTTGCCATTTTATTTCTCCTTAATTTTCTGAAACAGACCGAGACCACTCGGCTTGAAAAATTTTCTAAACTTGCCGATGCACACCGCCAGTATTCCCCCAGTTGACCCCGTTCCAGCGGCCACGGCTACTGCGCTTGCGATGCATACTGGGCACATATTTCCCTCTCTGAACTTCTTATTCGCCCGCAACTCAATGCGGCTTCGGGGCTTCGGCGCGTTGTTTTACCATCTCGTGGATATGATCCCAGCCTTCTTTGGACTTTCGATATTCTTCCAGAATCAAGCCAAACGCCTGATGGCGGAACGTGATTAGCGTGACGCCGCCCGATTCCTTCAGCCGATATTGAATATTGTTCGTTACCGGATTGGACATGAAGAGCGGTCCCCAGATTTCCAGCAGCGTGGGCTTCTTGATCGCTTGGACAGTCCCCCAGTAATGGCCGTTGTTGTTTCCCAGGTCGCGATACCATCTGCCGCCCGGCCACGCTTCCAGCTTCATGGGCATGGGCTTGTCGACTTCGGTCTCGTTGAACGGCCCAAGCTGATCGAGCAGCGCGGCGAACGCGACGCTGATGGATGCGCGCACTTCAATTTCCTGCGCGATGTGGATCGTTGTCTCTTCCAGCGATAGCGTGTGTGAACTCAAGGTTTCCTCCTGGTTGTGTTTCGGGCGTAACTATTTTTTCTCGTCATTCCTGGCCTCGGCACGTTCCTTGATGCGCAGCAACTGGTGTTGCCACAATCGTTCGAATCTGCTCGTCCATTCGTGCAATGGCCGGATGGCCGTAGCGTTCACTCTATAAAGCATCTGACGACCCTCCCTGCGGGCCTCGACGAGGCCTACATCCTTTAGGACTTTGAGGTGCTTGGAAACAGACGGTTGCTCCATCCCGATGGAGTCGACAATTTCGTTGACGGACCTTTCCTGCATGGCCAGGTAGTTCAAAATGTCGCGCCGGCGGGGCTCCGCCACGGCATTGAAGGCATCCGAAGTTGTCGCCGCCCTGGCCACGCGTCTAATATATTCCCATATAGGAATATATGTCAAGTTCTTTTTTCCCATTTTTTCCGCCTTCCTTTTTCTTCTGCTTGCGATAACGTTGAAAATGGGTTTGTCCCTCGCGACGGGCAACTCGGACGCAATTCCACCTGCGTGCTAATCCGAATGAATGAAAGCCGTGCATCTCCTAAAAATGCGGTAAGGAAGAGTTTTCTGGGCATCAGGTCTATTCTTTATTGACGCAGGGAAAAGGTGTGAGTATCCTTTCGGTGGCCCTCTTGGAGGCTTCAATGGCGCGGTTCCGCGAAATTGTTGCTGCATGCGCAGTATCCTGTCTATTGATGAGCCCGGTATGGGGCGCTACGGAAAGCCCCTTGGGAACGGTTGTCTCCGCAGACAAAGCGAGCGTCAGCGGCGCGGGCGCTGCCGTCGGTACAACGGTGTTCGCCGGCGATAACTTGAGCACTGCGGATGCGGGGAGCGTACAGTTGCGCGCCGGCGGCGCGCGGTTTCTGCTTGGTCAATCTTCGATGGCCACCATCAACGATGATGGCGGCGCGCCGGGAGCAACCCTGCTAAGGGGCTCAGGAACATTTTCCACTGGAATTGCGAAGGCCTTCACGCTGAATGCTGCAACGGCAGTGATACGGCCGAAATCGGATGGTCCGACGATCGGCCAAGTGACCATCCTGAGCGCGAAGCAGTTGCTGGTGAAGTCCATCCGCGGGTCGCTGACGATCACAGTAGGCGATGACTCGCGGACGATTGCGGAGGGCGAATCCTATCGCGTCGTTCTGGGTCCGAGTGAGGACCCGCAGGACCAGCCTCCGCCACAAGGCGCAGGCGCGAAAGGCGGGAAGCCGCCCATCAGCGCTGGTACGAGCAAGTTTGTTTGGTATGCGACGGCAGCGGTGGCTGCTGCGACGATCATCGCGATTCACAAGGCTCTGGAAAGCCCCGATCGACCGTAATTTTTTCTTACGCGTTTTAAACCGTAGCAATCACTTCCATTTCAACGAGGGCATCTTTTGGCAGACGCGCAACTTCCACGGTTGAACGCGCAGGCGGAGCTGCGGAAAAATAGCGAGCGTAGACTTCGTTCATCGCGGCGAAATCGCTCATGTTCTTCAGGAAGACGGTGGTCTTGATGACGTGGCTCAGCTTGCTGCCAGCCACTTCAACGATTCCCTTTATGTTTTCGAGCGTGCGCTCCGTCTGCTGGGCGATGTCTCCGCCAAGAAACTCGTTCGTCTTGGGATCAATCGCGACCTGGCCGGAAACGAACAGAAGTCCGTTGACCTTGATGGCCTGGGAATAAGGTCCGATGGGTTTGGGGCCGCGATCGGTCAGAACGATTTCTCTCATGGCGTATTCTCCCTAGAATGGAATAGGACGCCTGCGGAAGCGTCCTGGTAACGGGAGCGAAAATCCTCCGGCACACCGGGGTGCTTCATCCACAGACGAACAAACTCGGCGACATTCTGGTGCGTTTCCTCTTCGAACGCGGCAATCAGATCGTCGAGGTCGAAGCCATGGCCGCGGCGAGCGGAAAGCATGTGGCGAAAGGCGCGGCTGGAAGCGTCGCGGCCGAAACGCTCCTCAAGGGCATAAAAGAAGAGGAAACTCTTTGCGCGCAGAACCGTTTCGTCTTCCGGTTTGCGAGCACGCGAAGTGTCCGCGGCCTTCGCCGTCTGAGGAATCATACGCAAGGCACGAAGGATTGTCTCGGTACGGAAGGACGGACCCTCGATGGCTTCTTCGCCAAGGGCGGCGGCGAATGCGGGAAAGGCCGAGAGCGGTGGAAGCTGCTCGTAGAGGCCGGGATTTTCGCCGTAGCCGAGCCAACTGGATGCTAGCGAAGGAGCGGAAGCGGACAGTTTGGGTGCGCCGCCGTGAAAATCCATCATCAGCGTGTCAAGCGATGCCAGTTCGGATGAGGCCGCGCCCGGATCGGCGCTCAGAAGATTGGCGTAGGAAGATTCCTGCGCACTGAAGCAGCCTTCTGCCACGGGACACTGCACAAACCAGAACGGCTGACCATTTTTGGGGCGCGTGCCGAACACAGCGTCATACGTCTCAATGGCGCGAACGAGCGCGTCGGTGGACTTGCGAAGCGAAGATGCGTCTTCCTGTGCTTGCGTCCACAGAAAAGCCTTTTGCTTGCCGGCATCCAGAGTCGTTTCTTTGTAGACTCCTGCCACGACGAAAGGATAGCTGTCTTCGGGACGCTGGGTCGACACGACGTTGATTTCGCTACCAGAACGCGAAATCTTTGGTGAGCGTCCGCTGAGGTGGACCAGAAAACCGGCGGGTACGCGCACCTGCAAGCGCCACTGCTTGGGTGGGATGCCGCCGGTGCCAAACAGAGCTTGGGAGGGGAGCAACTCAGGCGCCCAGCCTTCCGACGGCAGAAAAAACGCGGTGGAAGAAAACGTGAATCTAGTTTCGCCCGGAGCGGGATTCTGAAATTCAGCGGTGAGATGCAACTCGTGTTCCTCGGAGACCCGCCAAGGTTGCGGAAAGACAAGAAGCGAGTCGCGAGGATTCTGGGGCGAGGTTTGTTCTCTGAGCGAAACGCCGTCCCAGGTTGCTTGCGCCTGAGCCAGGCGGAAGCGGCGGCGACCCGGCAAGCGCAATTGCATGTCCGGCACGGAACGCGTCCCTGTGTTGCGCAGCTGGTAGGTAGCATCGACACGAATTTTAGGAACGGGAGCAGGATCAAATTGAACTTGGATTTCCTGATTTTCGATCTTGTAGCCCGGGCCCAGAGGCGCGACACAGGAAGAAACCCAAATACCTGCGGCGATAAGAGGCAGAAAAAAGAATCGGCGGGGATGCGGCGGTAGAAACAAAGCGATTCGATTGTAGCGAGGGAAATCGCAAGAAGCAAAAGAGGGAGCGGCCGCTTATACGGTTTAAGATGGGAGTGACTTAGTTTGCTCTGCGGCCGCGAACGCGGACAAAATCGGTGTTCTTGTGATTGCGGATAGCCTCGCGGGACTTGATTTCTTTTTCGGCTGCCTCGTCGGTCATTCCCGCGTTGATGCGATCCAGGATCTGGCGTTCGGTCAAACCCGTGTTTTTGAGGCGCGATATTTCGGCGCTTGCCATGACCGGCTTGCCATCCAAATGCATCTGCAGGACGAGCTGCACGGTGGAATCCGAGAGGCCGATGAGTTTGAGAGTCACCGCATCGATACTGATGGCATCGAGCTGATCGGCCCGCGCAATGTCTAGAATTTGCTGCTCGGAGAAACGGGCTCCCGCCAGATCGGAAGCCGCTTCGGCGCTGGTGAAGAGATGCTTGCGAACGTGCGCGGCACTGACAAGCTCGACGCACGTGTCATCGCTGATGCCGGCGTGCTTCAGCTTGACGACTTGAGCGATCTCCGCGTCGGAAACGTTCAGACCTTTCAGCTGCTCGATGTCACTCGAGAACATGCCGGCGGCGTCAAGCGGACGGTAATCCGTAAGCGGGTGCTGGTGGCAGCCCGCGATCACGGCGGAGAGTATACACACACCGAGGAGCAATCGCTGATACCGCATATCTTCAATTGTAGGGCGCGCAGAGAAAGACGTGCGCAAGTGTGCCGGGGTGATACCCGGCTATAAGGACAGGTGGGGCCGGACGCGGATTCGGCCGCTAAAGCTGATAGACACGGTCCACGCCGAAAACCCCGGAAATCTTGCGAATGTTGGAGAGAATATTTTCCAGCTGGCGGCGGTCCACGATTTCGAGGCTGGCTTCGATGCGGGCATTCTGCTTGTCGGGACGGCTCTCGAGATTGCGAATGTTGGAGCCGGCTCCGCTGATCACGGCGGTAATTTCGGCGAGGAGTCCGGCGCGGTCCTTGGCACGAATGGCGAGCTGCACGGGGAATGTAGCCGAAGTTTCGCCGCCCCAGTCGACGGCGATGCGGCGTTCGGTCTGGTACATAAGGTTCTGAACATTCGGACAAGCGCGGGTGTGTACGGCAACACCGCGTCCGCGCGTGATGTAGCCGACGATGTCGTCGCCGGGAATTGGATTGCAACACTTGGCGCGGTAGACGAGCAAATCGTCGTGGCCTTTGACGATGAGCGGGGCTTCGCCGAAGCCCAGCATGCGCTTGACGGTTTTGACGATGGTGGGCTTGGAGTCTTCCTGTTCCGTTTCCGCGGGCTTGTTTGGCTCGCCGAGCAGCCGCACGAGAACCTGACGGGCGGAGTATTTGCCGAAACCCACAGCCGCGTACAAGTCCTCTTGTTTCGAGAGTCCATAATCTTCGAGAACCTTTTTCCAATCGGCTTCGGGAATTTTCTTCAAGCCCCGATCGAAATTCTTCGATTCCTTCTCGAGCAGCTTCTTGCCCATGTCCGTGGCTTCTTCGCGTTCGTGCAGGTTGATCCACTGGCGGATTTTGCTGCGGGCGTGCGACGACTTGACGAAGCTGAGCCAGTCCCGGCTGGGCGTATGACTTTTGTTGGTGAGAATTTCGACCACGTCGCCGCTGACGATTTCATGACGCAGCGCCACCATCTGGCCGTTCACTTTTGCGCCGACTGCCTGGTGGCCAACTTCCGTGTGCACCGAATACGCAAAGTCAACGGGAGTCGCTCCCCTCGGCAACTCCAGAACACGCCCTTTCGGCGTAAACGCATAAACCTCAACCGGAGCCAAATCCACTTTGAGTGTGGACAGAAATTCACTCGGTTCTTGAAGCTCTTGCGACCACTCGATGAGCTGGCGCATCCACGCGATGCGCTGGTCGTCTTCGCCGGAGGCAGGTTTGCCATCCTTATATTTCCAGTGCGCAGCGACGCCTTCTTCCGCGATGCGGTGCATTTCCTGGGTCCGAATCTGGACCTCGAAAGGCTGTCCACCGCTCAGCACCGTCGTATGCAGCGATTGATAGAGATTCGGCCGCGGCATGGCAATGTAGTCTTTGAAGCGGCCCGGAACCGGCCGCCAGATGTGGTGCACCACGCCTAGCGCGGCGTAGCAACTGCGCTCCGTGTCCGTGATGACGCGGATCGCCAGCAAGTCGTAGACCTGTTCGAGGCTGCTCTCCTGCCGCAGGATTTTGCGGTGCAGCGAGTAGAGGCTCTTGACGCGCGCTGCCAGCTCCGCAGGAATGCTGTTCTCGACCAGCTTGGTGCGAATGCTGTTCTGCACTTCTTCGAGAAAGCGCTGGTGCACCGGACTTTTTTCCGTGACTTCTTTTTGCAGCGCGAGAAAAGCTTCCGGTTCGAGAAAGCGGAAAGACAAATCCTCCAATTCCCCGCGGATCATGCCCATTCCCAGGCGGTGCGCGATCGGCGCGTAGATGTCCAGCGTTTCCCGCGAAATGCGCTGCTGCTTTTTCCCCTCGAGAAATTCGAGCGTGCGCATGTTGTGGAGGCGGTCGGCGAGCTTGACGAGAACAACGCGGACGTCATTGACCATCGCCAGCAGCATCTTGCGGACATTTTCTGCCTGGCGCGCTTCCGGCGCCGTCATATTCAAGCGGCCGATTTTGGTGACGCCTTCGACGAGATGAGCCACGTCGGCCCCAAAGCGTTCTTCAATGCGGGCGACGGGATACTCGGTATCTTCGATGGCGTCGTGCAAGAGGGCTGCCGTAAGCGTGGTGGCATCCATACGCATATCGGCGAGGATATGGGCCACTTCGAGCAGGTGGGAGATATAGGGATCGCCCGAGCTGCGAAATTGGTCGCGGTGGCGTTCGGTGGCTATCTCATAAGCGCGGCGAACCATCCATGGGTCTTCCAAAGGGCGGTTCTTACGGAGTTTTTCGAGGAGTTCTTCGAAGCGAGCCTCAAGCTGGCGGATGGCGCGGTCCCGCTGAAAGCTTAAGGGTACGTTACTGGGCGACGGCATATCCTAGTATACGCCTGAAGGAGACGCGGCGCGACCCGCCCAGTCTGGCGCGAGTGTTGCGGGCAGCTCGCTTCGGTCAATGAGTGTAATGGGGATTTATCGCCAGCCATCGAGAGTCGCATGGTCAGGTGCGCTTGACGGCGGCGGGTCCGCGTGGGACCTTACGCGTATGAAATCGCAACTCTTTGCCCGCATTCTGCTCGCCTGTTTGTACAGCGCTTCCGTCGCCGCTCATCAATCGCCGAGCTCATCGAGCAGCGCGCCGACGTCCGTGGCGCTGCCGCAGATCCAGTCGCCAACCGGTCCTTACGGCATCGGCAGGATTGGCTATCACTGGACGGACGCATCGCGTCCGGACGACTACGATCCCAACCTCCGTCGCGAGTTGATGGTCTACTTTTGGTACCCGACGGCGAAGTCCGCCGGTACAAAAGGACAGTACCTCCCGGGCGCGGCTCAGATGGACGCTCTTCCCGAGATCCATAAGATCATGAGGGGCGAGTTCGGCAACGCCTGGGAACAGATTGTTTCGGGAGAGATTTCCTCGCATGCGATTGACCATGCGCCGATCGCCAAAACCGGCGTGCCATTCCCGGTTATCACCTTCTCTCACGGCCTCGGCGGCACCGGGTTTCAATACACAATGCTAATCGAACATCTGGTGAGTTATGGATACGTCGTCGCCAATATTGAGCACACGTACACGGCTAAGGCGATCTGGTTCCCGGACGGCAGAGTTGTCACGCAACACAACGATTCGCCTCCTGCCGGACTCTCCCAATCCGAGCGCGAAAAGTGGATGATCAAACAAGTTTCGATCGGTATCAGCGAAGGGGCCGCCGACGTTCGGTTCGTGATCGATCGCATCGAGGAGCTCAAACGCGACAACCCGCACTCCGCGCTGGCGGGCGCAATCGACCCGAAGCGGCTCGCGGCCATGGGACACTCGGCAGGAGCGGAATTCGCCGCGCGCGCCTGCCAGCAGGACTCGCGCATCCACGCTTGCGTTGACCTCGACGGCGGCATGGTGCCTGTCGCCGCCCTCCCGCTCTATGAGGACGATCGAATGATGCGCCAGCCGCTCCTGTTTCTCGAGGCCTACCACCCCGACGATAGGATGGGTGGCATGCCCGACGAAATCGCGAAATACAAAAGAGTCAGGGAACAGCAGCTTCAGGAATTACCCCCGGGCTCCTACGCCGTGGTGCTGCACTCTCCCGAGATCGCCCATCCGAGCTTCAGCGATGTGCCGCTTCTCTTCCACGGTCACGACGGGTTTCCCGAAACTCCTGTTGTGCTGCACAACCTGGACCTGATCACGCGATTCATTCGTGACTTTCTCAGCAAGACACTTCGCGGGGAAAAAGTTTCGCTCTTCGATGGGCGTACCTCTCCTCTTCCCGAAGCTATCGTCACGGCATATGGCCACTGATTCCGAAGGTGTGGCATCGACCCGTTGAGCTGGCACGGCTCATCGGAAACTGACACACCACCTGGCGCTGCGCCAGGCAGACTTGCCCGCCAGAAATGGAAAGGACGCCCTTGCAGGCGTCCCTGTCGTTAGAAAATCGATTTATTAAAGGTGATTCGTCAGCTCGCTCAGGAAGACTGCTGCGGCTGATCCAGGCGCTTCTGCTTGATCTCCTTGACCTTTTCTACCAAGTCGTCGGCTTGCTTTTCCAGTGTATCCCGCTCGGCGGCGCTTTCCGCCATATCCGCCTTGCGGCGCAGGAGAAGGTTTAGATAAGCCATGGCGTCGTCGTAATCAGGCCGAAGAGAGATGGCCTTTTGCAGATCGGCAACGCCCTCATCCACAAGCGGGCCGTACTTGGTCGTATAGTCGCCACGGATGGCAGCGGGCAGCGGCTCCGCGTCCTTGACCTGCTTCTTGATGTTGGCCTTGTTGTAATCCAGGCGCATTTCATTGTTCGCGCGCCAGGCCAGCGTCCAATCGATCACGCCCACCCAATAGTAGGGCTCCGGATCGTCCGGTTTGATCTGGATATGGCGCATGTGGTAGGTCTTCGATTCCTCGAACCCTTTCGTGTCTACTGGCGGTGTGCCCGCCATCTGGAATAGAAGAGAGCCGATGCCATCAATGGCGCTGAGATTGTTTGGATCGATTTCGAGAACTTCCTTAAATTCGGCAATGGCCTGTTCGCCGTGGGCCTTGTTTTCCGGCGAAGGCGCGCCGGGGATGTACACGCTGGCGTAGGCGGTGGCCAGGTAAAGGCGCGCCACCATCAACGTCGGATCAAGCTCCTTGGCGCGCTTGAAATCTTCAATGGCTTCGTCCGAGTGTCCGTTCTTGAAGGCGGCGACACCCTTGTTCAGCAAATCGCGGGACTTGAGCTTGTTGCAGCCCGAGATTCCGAACGTAAGGATTACCAGCGCTGCCAGTGAAGCCGTCCGGCGAGCCATACGACCTGATGCATAAGTCATCGAAGCATCCATCCCTGCTAGGATTCACGTCCGCCCTGCGAGGGGCCAATCTACACTATTTAACGCGCAATTTCGAGTTCCGTCGTCATGAGGCCCACAGAATTAATTCCCGAGGCGCGCATAACGTCGATGGCTCTGGCGATGTCCCCAAATTCAAGTGCGTTATCACCGCGAACAAAAGCCACTCGGCTGCCCCGCATCTTGAAAATCTCCTGGAGCCGGCCCTGGAGATCCTGCCACTGCACCGGATCCTGATTGATGCGCAGCGTCCCGTCCCCGAGCACTTGTACCACAATCAGGCCCGGCAAAGGCGCTGCTACTTCCTGCTGGGTCTGAGGCAAGTCCACCCCCAGCCCGAATGGCACTGGCGGACGAATCACCATGAATATGACTAAAAGCACCAGCAGAATATCAATCAACGGAACGACATTCACTTCCGCAATTGATCCAAGCCTTGCACTGCCGACCGTAATCGCCATAATCCACCTCGCACTAACACAATTGCCCCGCGAGGAGGACTCCCACACCCTGCGGCGGTCAGAAAGCGCCGCCAGTGAGAAAACCTTGCTTCTTACTGCCCGGCCTCGAGCTTGGCCGTGATCAAACCGACTCGGTCAATTCCCGCCCCGCGCATGATGTCAATCGCGCGAGCCACTTCCGCGAACAGTACATCGTTGTCGCCCTTAACAAAAGCGATTTTCTCGGCGCGCTCCTTAAAGATCGTTTCGAGACGCGGCCCCATGCCATCCCAGGTCGTGTCTTCGTTGTTGATCTTCAGTTTGTTGTTGGCGAGCACCTGAACAACGACGGTCTTGTTCTCCAACTCGACGTCCTGCTTCTGGTTCGGATTGGGCTGCGGCACAAGCGCATCCAGGCCGTGCGGGGTAAGCGGAGTGATGACCATGAAAATGATGAGCAGCACGAGCAAAATATCAATGAGCGGAACGACGTTCATTTCCGCCATCGAACCGCCCTTATTGTCTCCAACTGACATTCCCATTTGAGATCTCCTGTAAGCCTGCGCTGCTTCCGCCTTGCAGGCTATCAGCCCGCGCCGGGTGGGATCCGGCGCGGCCGTTTTGAGCTGGCAAACGAATGGTGCCACGCGACACGCACCCGCTTACGGCCTTCCTCGGCTTCAATCCGCCGATGGGGTGGCGCCGTTAGCCGGCGGTGTAGGTGTTGTCCTGCGTTCCTGATTCTGTTCCGTCAAAAGGCCGAGCTGATCGACGCCCGCGGAGCGGATCTCGTCCACCACCGCGACAACGTCTCCATACTTGGCTCTTGCGTCGCTCTTCACGTACACAGTCTTATCGAGACGGGCGGAAATCATATCCTTGATCTGCCCGGTGATATCGTCCTTGGAGATCTTCGTATTCTTAAGATAGATCGTCCCGTCTCGCGTGACCGCCACGATGATCGCGTCATCCTTGTCGGCATCCTGCATTTCGTGCGCGTTGTTCACCCTCGCCATATCCACGGGCAAGGATTTCTGCAACATCGGCGTGACCACCATGAAGATGATCAGCAGGACCAACATGATGTCGGCCATCGGAATGACGTTCGGCGCCGCCATTTGCGCTCCGACTTTTGGCTTGTAGCCCATGAGTGTTTACCTTACTTCTTCGCGCCGCGACGCAGGATGAAGTAGTTGATCAACTCCATCGAGGAGTTGTCCATCTCTACGTCAAACGCTTCAACCTTATTGGTGAAGTAGTTGTAAGCCCACACGGCGGGGACAGCCACGAGAAGACCGAGAGCTGTGGTGACGAGAGCTTCCGCGATACCGCCGGCAACCGCCGACAGGCCGGTCGCTTTGCTCGTCTCAATGCCCTTGAAGGCGTTCAAGATGCCGACGACCGTGCCGAACAGTCCGACGAACGGAGCCGTCGAGCCGATGGTGGCCAGCGCCGAAAGACCGCGCTTCATTTCCGCGTGAACGATGGCGACGGAGCGCTCGAGGCCGCGCTTGGCCGCTTCAATCACGTCGGCATCGGTAACTTGCTGCGATGCGGATTGGAATTCTGAAAGGCCCGTCGCCACGACTTTGGCGATGTGGCTCTTCTTGTTCCGCTCGGCGATGGCAATCGCTTCGTCCAGCTTGCCTTCCTTGAGTGCGCCGGCAACCTGCTGTACGAACACGCGCGACTGCTTGCGAGCGGCGCTGTACATCAGGGCGCGGTCAATCATCACGCCGAAGGAATAAATCGAAAGCACGAAAAGAATCAGAACAACGATTCTCGGAAGGGTACTCATGGAAGACCACATGCTCCGCAGATCCCAAGAAGTAGTCTGGGACTGGAAGAACAGGGCCGCGTTCACAAACAGGGTCGCTACCATTCGTTTTGCTCCTTAGTTCTGATGGCTCCGGGTTCCCGGAGCCATCGCGAGAGTTTGCCAAGCTTGCCGCCCGGACCAGCGCGCCTGTCCCACGACCGGCGCACCGGACCGCTTACTGGTTCAGAGAGAAAATCACGTCGATCGTGGTGTCCACTTCCACGGCTTCTCCGTTGAGAAGCGTCGGATGATACTTCCACTGACGCACCGCGTCGAGCGCGGCTTGCACCAGCAGTGGATGCCCGGACATCACTTCGAGTTGCTGCACCGAGCCATCCTTGCCGATAATGGCATGTAGACGCACGGTACCTGAAATACGCGTCTGTCTCGCCAGTGGCGGATAGGAAGGCTGCACACGGTTGACAAGCATGGCCGCGGTTACGTTCCCGCCCTGCTTGATGCGCGACTGCGTCGGCTTGGGCGGTGGCGGGGCAGTGCCCATACCACCGATGACGCCGCCAATCACGCCGCCCATTGAACCGCCGGGCACGCCGCCGGGCACGCCGCCCGATACGCCCGCATCCATGTCGGGCGCGTCTTCCTTAATAATCTTGACGTCTTTCGGAATAGCCTTTGGCTGCACAAGCTTGCCCGCATCCATCAAGTGCACCTGTGGCTTGATGTGAACAACCGCCGCGGGAGGAGGTGGCGGCGGAGGAGGGGGTGGAGGAGGAGGGGCGGTTAACATGGTCGCCGTAAAGCTCTTGGGAAGAGCTTCCGTGTAAATCAGCGGAATGAGGATCAACACCGTGAGGATCAGCGCTTGCACGACCATGGAGACTGCCACTGTCCACGGCTTGTTCGTCGCTTTCGTCTTACCGGAAAGCACCATATCTTCAAACATGCATCCTACCTCCTGCCCGAGGGCGCCAGGCGTCCGGGGACGCTTTCGCTACCACGAGTCTTGTTGCCGGCTGCGGGTCCGGTCCCAACTGCAACACCCTGTTGGCCGCGCCAGCGATTCCAGGCGACCACGAGCGGTGCAGCGATGCCAAAACTGGAGTACGTTCCTACCACAATCCCCACCACCAGAGCAAAGGAGAAAGCACGAAGCACCTGGCCACCCATCAGGAACAGGACGAGTACGGTGAGGAAAGTCAATCCACTGGTTAGTATCGTTCGCGAAAGCGTCTGGTTGATGGACTTGTTGACGACATCCGGGAAAGATTCTCGGCGCAGCAAACGGTTGTTCTCCCGGATGCGGTCAAAGATAACGATAGTGTCATTCATCGAATAGCCAACCAGAGTAAGCAGCGCCGCAATGACGGTGAGTGAGATCTCGAAATGCAGCAGCGAGAAGAATCCCAAGGTAATTAAAACGTCGTGAAACACCGCCAGGACCGCGGCTGCTCCGTAGACCCACTCGAATCGGAAGGCAATATATACCAGCATGCCTCCCAAAGCATAGAGGGTAACGAAGACGGCCTGGCGGCGAAGCTCGCCACCGACCTTGGGGCCGACAACCTCCGCGCCGCGAAAGGCAAACGAGCCGAGCGCAAAATTGTCTTTCACGGCGGAAAGGACGGCTGGAGTCACGCCACTGACATTCGAAAGAAGGTCGAGATTCGTGAGAACTCCATGGCCCTCATTATCGCGATAAGCGAGAATTTTTTTGGCCAGCTGTTGGTAGCGGTCTCCGGCATTTGTGGAAAGAAGCAGGGGATCTTTTTGGGTGAGGAAAGCGGTCAGCGTAGTGGGAGTGGCGGAGTTGAAGTCTGGTTTCGTTGAACCGCTGACCCCGTAAACCTTGTCGAGCGCGGCGAGCACTTGCGCCCTGCTGGCATCGCCAGCTTCGTCCCCCTGGCCCTTTTGCTCGACGAAGATAAGTACTTCATTGGAGCTGGGATCCGAAATGTCGTGAATCGGCTGGATTTCGCTGTTCCCAAGCCCTTGCGCGGTTAACCCGGCGCGAATCTGGTCAATGTTTGGGGGCTGGGCAAAGCGCACATCCACGTTGGTGCCACCCTTGAAATCAATGCTGTATTTGAGGCCACCCTGGAAGAATACAGAGGTCCAACCGGCAATCAGCAAAATGCCGCTAAGGGCATAGAAATACTTGGCTTTGCCCATCCAGTCGATGTTGGGCTCTTTGAATAACTCGATCATGCGGCTCTGACTTCCCTTCTTTAGACTCCAGCGCGAAGGGGAATGTTCCCACAGCCTCCTTGTTTAGATTGGAGGCTTACGCGCCGGAAACCTACTACTCCATGGTTCCCGTTTTTACCGACCATCAGCACTATAAGTCCTAGTACAGGTTAAATGCTTAGTTCCGCCTGACGGTCCATCTTGGCCAGGTGATACACGAAAATCGCCTTGGAAATGTAGATCGCTGTAAACACGTTGGCGATCAAACCGACCGTCAAGGTGATCGCAAAACCCTTGATCGGGCCACTTCCGAAAATGAACAGGAAAAAGGCGGAAACGACGGTCGTCACGTGGGTGTCGATAATGGTCAGGAAGGCCTTGTCAAACCCCGCTTCCACAGCCGAGGCGGCCGACTTGCCATTGCGCAGTTCTTCGCGGATACGCTCAAAAACCAGAACGTTCGAATCCACGCCCATACCAATGGTTAGGATGACCCCGGCTATGCCAGGCAACGTGAGCACGGCCCCAAAAAAGGCCAGCGCGGCCAACAGAATAACCAGGTTCAGGATCAAGGCGAGAACCGCATTCGCGCCTGAAAGCCGATAGTAAAACAGCATGAAAATCATGACCACAAGGAGACTCAGTACGGAAGCCTGAACGCCGTGGCGAATCGAGTCCGCACCGAGCGAAGGCCCCACGGTACGCTCTTCGAGGTACTTGATGGATGCGGGAAGGGCTCCAGCGCGCAGGATTAACGCCAGTTCGTGCGCAGATTCCTGACTGAAGTTGCCTTCGATCATGCCGGAATCTTCAATTTTACCGTTGATCACGGGAGCCGAATCGACGCGATGATCCAGCACAATGGCCATCTGCCGGTTAATATTTGCCTGTGTAAACGGACCGAAGCGGTGCGCCCCTTCGGACGACAGTGTAAAGTCCACGACCCATTGACCCGGGTTGTTTGCGTTGCGATTTTCCGTTGCGCTGCGGAGATCCCGGCCCGTTATCACGGCTGTACGGCTTAAGATGTACCAGCCTTCTCCAGTATCCACGGCACCCGACGCATTTCGCGTCGCGGACTTGCCGGGAACAAGCTCGGTGCCAGGCGGCAAAACGCCGCCATGCCGGCTCAGCGCCTCCGTCTCCGAGCTGTAAACGACGGGATCCTCAACGAGTCTCAGCTCTAACTGCCCGCCCGCCTGGATGACTCGCTTGGCCTCGGAGGGATCACCTTCGCCCGGAAGCTGAACGAGAATTTCGTTGTTATTTGCGCCACCCCGCAACTGGATGGTGGGCTCGGTCAATCCGAGGGCGTTGATGCGCCGGTCGATGGTCTCGACCGATTGATTCATGGTGGTTTCCTGAATCTGGGCAACGGCCCCGGGCCTCAGCGTCAGCGTGTAACCGGATGGATCGCCGGCAGCGGGCGACATATCCCAAACGTTGTTAAATTGCTGGTTGACGTAATCGCGAAATTCCGGGAGGCGGGCAGAGTCCACGTTGTGGACGAGAATGTGCGTGTCGTCCACGCGGTGCACTTCGTCATAAGAGATGTTCTTGCCGCGCAACCACGTGGTCACGCGCTCGACCATCTGGTCGGTCTCCTGGGCTACAGCTTCCTGGGTTTGCACTTGCAGGACGAGGTGCGTGCCGCCCTGGAGGTCCAGCCCGAGCTTGATCTGGTGACCGAAATTCTCTTTGAGCTGCGTCAGGGAAGTCGGAAACGTGGGCAGTCCCACGACGCCGTAGATGCAGCCGAGAATGACGAGAAGGATGAATATTGCTTTCCACTTCAGATTAGGGTTCATGGTCAGAAAGTTAGACGCGCGCTCCGGCCGCGGGTGGGTTTATTTCGCATCTTCCGATGCCTCCACCTGCGCAATCGCCGAACGCGCGATGCGGATTTTTACCTGGTCGGCGACCTTGAGGATGACCGTATCGCCGTCAATACCATTGATGGTGCCGTAGATGCCGCTGTTGGTGATGACTTTGTCGCCGGACTTGATCGCCGCGAGCATAGCCTGCAACTTTTTGCGCTGGCGTTGCTGCGGCAGAATGAGCATCACGTAGAAGATGCCCATCACAACGATCATCATTACCAGCGGGTTGGAGAGGAGACTCCCCGGGCCGGAAAGCTGAAAAACAATCGCCGCCATCATCGTCGAGAAATGCATGGTCAAGAGCTGCATCGTTCCTTTCCCTAATTCCAGGTCAACGAATTCGGGTCGACCGTTTCACGTCAACTCATGACAACCGGGCCGGCCTCATGGGAGATGGCACCAGCACGGCGGGCCAAATTCCCCGCTCTCACTGCCCGCCGGATTCTCTGCTCGTATTGCCGCGCAGGTCAGCCAGGGTAACGCCGGGCCATACTGGAAGAATCTCGGACGCTATTCCGGCCCCACGTTTCCGGCCGGGCCTACAGCATAGCGCGCATGCATCTCAGATGAGAAATTCGCTAGGTTCCCAAACTCGATAGCCTCGCGGATTTGCCTCATTAAGTCAAGGTAAAAGTGGACATTATGGTGGGTGGCCAGGATCGCCGCGGAGAGTTCTCCGGCGGCGAAAAGATGACGAAGATATGCGCGCGTGTAGCGGCGGCAAACGGAGCAAGCGCAGTTTGGATCGGGCGGCTTCTGGTCCTGTGCGTAGCGCGCGTTCTTAATGAGCACGCGGCCTTCGCTCGTGTAAAGGCAGGCATGGCGCGCCGCACGCGTTGGAAGCACGCAGTCCATCATGTCTATGCCGAGCGCAACGTAGTCGGCGATTTGTTCAGGCCGCCCGACGCCCATCAAGTAGCGCGGGCGACCGTGCGGCAGCAGCGCGGTGACTTCGCCGGTCATTTCACAAGTCACGGCGTGAGGTTCGCCAACGGCAAGACCGCCGACCGCGTAGCCGGGAAAATCAATCTCGAGTAGTTGGCGCGCGCTTTCGCGGCGGAGATCGCCAAACGTAGCTCCCTGCACAATGCCAAATTGCCATTGTCCAAGGCCACCGTTGCGGCTCGCTTGCTCCAGAAAATACCTTCGCGCGCGCCCGGCCCACTCCGTCGTGCGCTTCAGCGCTGCCTCCGCCTTGTCGCGCGGCGCGGGAGTCTCAATACACTCATCGAGCACCATCGCAATATCCGGCCCAAGAGCCAGTTGAATCTCGGCGGCTTTTTCGGGAGTGAGCAAATGCTCCGAGCCGTCCAGATGGGAGCGAAAGCGCACGCCTTCATCCGTAACTTTGCGCAGCTCAGAAAGGCTGAACACCTGGAAACCGCCTGAGTCGGTAAGAATCGCATGCGGCCAGGCCATGAATTGGTGCAGCCCGCCAAGCTTGCGAATCAGTTCGTGCCCAGGCCGAAGATACAGATGATAAGTATTTGCGAGAAGGATGCCGGCGCCAATTTCCTCAAGCGCTTCGTTGCGCAGGCCTTTAACAGTGGCCTGCGTCCCCACCGGCATAAAGAACGGTGTCTGCACCGCGCCATGCGGCGTATTCAAAACACCGCGCCGCGCGCCCGTGGGATCCGTCTTTGTTACTTCAAACGAAAAACTCACTAACTCAGTGTATCAGGAGGTGTATCAGGAGAAGATAAACGCCCATCCCACTCGGCAAACGACGAACGCCGCCCACAGACCGAAGACAATCATGTAAGGTTTGCTCCCCTTGAGCTTTTTGGGGCTTGTGGCAGCGAATCCGATGGCCAAAAGGATCATCGTCCAGATAGAAAAAACGTCGATCGACTTACAGAGCGCGACCAGCCACTTCGCCGATTCGTCCGGCAGAAATGCGGCAATGTTGGACGCCAGCGGGTTCTCTAAGTCAACCGTACCGGGGTCTTTCAGATAAAGAGTCAGTATTAAAAGTGGACTGCTGATAAGAGACGTCAGAAAAGCGTGAGCGGTGATGGCCATCGAGGTTGTGAAATTCGTGCTCGCTCCCCCAAGCAAAGAATACCCGCCCCACAAGACCAGGCTAATGATGAGCAGGCCCAGGATGGGCCCCAGGAATCCGACCGCGTAAGTAAAAGGCGGCGTAAATTTGGCGCCCGCTTCAATCTGCTGCTGTTTCTGTTCAGCGCTAAGGTTCGCAGCACGCGGACTCTTCTCGATCTGCTGGCTCATGAACTCCCGCCAGTTGATGCGCTGGTTGATGGCCACGCTGACGACCACGCTCAGGAGCGTGGTTAACACAATGGGCAGCAGCCAGCTGGGCTTACGTACGATGTCTTCAAAAGTCTTCCCGGGCGAGAAAAACACACCAATGATCCGGCCAAAGGCGCTTATGGATGGCTGCTCGTCGGGAGCAGCCGGTGCAACGGCAGACGTCGTTTCCATGTAAAAGCCTCCACCACGAGGTTGCGGAATACTTGCTGTAAACAATACGCAGGACCAATCCGAAAGATTTCAGAGGCAGAATTTTAGCCGAAATGGCCAACAATTGTATGGAAAATAGCGTAGGGCAGGCTTCAGCCCGTCCCCCCCCCGATAGAGGAGGGTTATTGCCGGCAGAGCCGGGACAAAGACAAAGCGGGTTTATCGTTTGTTGAGAGGAATAACAAATTTCAACGCCGTGAGCGTCGCGGAGAATCCAACAACCTTTACATCTTTAAGTCCTGCTTTTCGCCCGGAGGCAATTACATCGTTTTCCGTGATCATCTTCTGGCCTTTGGGATAAACAATCCATAGCGCCGCCCCGCCCTTTAGGGACTTCGCGATCTTCGCAACGGAAGAGAGCTCCTTTTGAGAGCCGGCGCTAAAGAAAACACAATCCGACCCCGCGCCAACCTTTCCGGCCGTGACCTCGCCGGCGATTTCCTTCAACTCTTGCGGAAAATCCGATTCGAGAGCACCGATCGTAGATACCTTCGAGCCAGACTCGATCCCCAGCTTTTCCATACGCGATTTCGGGTGCAGAATTTTATTGGCCCACTTTTCCGCCTGTGGGCCCAGTTCAAACGAAGCATGGCCTTCCGGAAAATCAATTCGCAGCTCCCCGTCCACCGCTTTCAGCGATTGGATCTGTGCAAACGGAATTTTCAGCCGGAACTCACCTCGAAAAATCAGCTCGCTGGTTTCCAGCAGCGCCTTTCCCGCAGAAACCTGCTTACCGAACCGGACCGTGCAATTCGCCTCATTTCCCATGCTTCATTCTCCGATCCGCGGCTCTTCGCCAAATTTCCTCGCCAACGACTTCAAGTAGCTTTCCATCGTGGCGGTCTGGCTGAAAATCGTTCGCGACATGAACCTGAAAAACGGATTCGTTACGTACCCGCGTTCGGTGATGCGCAAAGTCGCGCCGTCGGGCACCGGCACAAGCTCAAACGTCCACGTTCCGCCGAATGGCAGCTTCGGATCAGCAATGCGTGTCACCAATTTCTGTGGCGGCGTCATTTCCACGGTTTCGTAAGGAATCGTGCCGGAAGCCGCCACTTCGACATGCGCCGGCAAACCGTTCCGGTCAGGCAAATGTTTTACGCTCTTCAACCCTTCGCGCCAGGAGGGCATCGCATCCACATCGGTAATCGCGTTCCATATCGCTTCAGGCCGTTGACGGTAGCGCCCCATACGAGTCGCCACGTGATCCTTTGGCAGCAGCCAGCCGATCCCGGTGACAAGGATCAGCAGCCCGACAATTCCCAGGAAAACCCACACCACAATTTTCATCGCTCACATCACAACAAGAAATCGAACGCCCACTTCAACCCGGCAGTCGCCCGCGTCCGCGCTTTCTCCGTTTCTCCAAGTCGTCTGTCTGTTCCCGAGCCGCCTTCGCCAAAAGCGCAAGCCCAGCGAGCCCAGCGGCACGCTCCTCGTCAGAAAGCCGCGCAAGCATCTTCTTCACGCGGTCCGTATCCAGCACCGAATTTGCTTCCCTTACCCGCGCCCCGTCCACGGACAGCCTCAGCCTGAGCCGCCGCGCATCCTTCGCATCGCGTTCGCGAATCACGTACCGCTTCCTGACCAACTGTTCCACCTGGAGCGACATCGTCGAAGGCGTCACTCCCATGTGCCTCGCTAGTTCCAGCAACATCACCGGCTCGCGCCGGTCCAGGTGGTCGAGGATGCTTCCCTGGTGCGCGCTCAAGACCCGTCCCGACTTTGGATCCCGCACATGGCGCCTATGACAAGCAAAATAAATCCGCGGATAAAACTCCATCAATTGCCGCACGGCGTCGTTCTGCATGTCCGCTTATGATTAGGCATAATACTTTGATTTGTCAAATCAAAGTATCACGGCATTCACCGCATCTTGGAGCGGGCCTGTTTACGGCAAGCTTGGGAGGGCACCTTCGATCCGTCACGCAGGCACATCTTCTATTCGCATTCCTTGGTGATTCCCGCCAACCCGCTAAAATGGATGGCTCGCCCCATCATGGCCACCGCAACGACACAACGCGTCGACTGGAAGCTGATCTGGGCCCAGCGCGGCTTCCGCTTCTTTTTCGTCGCCATGTTCGTGTCGCTCTTCGGCAGCGGCATGAACTTCGTCGGCGTCAGCTGGTACATCATGGCCGCCACGCATTCGACGGTAAAAGTCAGCCTGCAAGTCATCGTCGTCACGCTGCCCGGCCTCCTCATCCCCTTCGTCGGGGGTGTGCTCATCGATCGCTTCGATCGACGCTATCTGGGCGTGGTCCTCGACCTGATCCGCGGCTGCTTCGTTCTCGCCACCGCCTACATCGCCTGGAGCGGCCACCTCCAGCTGTGGCATCTCTACGCAATGACGCTCATTACTGGCATGGGCTCAGCGATGTACTGGGCTACAGTCAATGCCCTCGTTCAGGAAGTCATTCCGCCGAGCCAGTTCACCGGGGCCAACGCCGCCGTGCTCGTCGGCGTGCAAAGCGGTATGTTAATTGCCGGCTCCGTGGTCGGTTTCCTCTACAAAGGAGCCGGCATTCACGGCATCCTCTTCATCGACGGGCTCACTTATTTTGCCTCCGCGTTCTGCCTTTATTGCGTGCGCAGCGGTTACGTCTCGCCCCGGGATCATTTGAAATATCCGCGCGAATATTCCGAAGCTACCGAAGCCACCGCGGAAGCGCTCGAAAGCGGAGGAAATCCGGAAGTCGCCGAAGCGGGACTCTCTCTCGCCGTCTACGCCGATCTCAAAGAAGGTTTTGCGTATTTAAAGCAGCAGCCGCTCGTGCTTGCTCTCGGCGTTACGCATTCCATCATGATGGCGGGAGTGGTCAGCGGAAACGTGGTCCTGGTAGCCCTCGTCAACGACATCCTTCACTCCGACGCGCAGGGCCTCGGTTTTCTCGAAGCGGGCTGGGCCGTCGGTGCCATCAGCGGCGGATTTATCATCGGGCAGCTTCGCGGCTCTGTGCGCATGCCGCTGTACGTAGCGGCTTGCGCCATTCTCGCCATCGGGCACATGGCCACTCCCTACGTTACATTTCTTGTTGGCGCGGTGATGATGCAAGCCATCTTCGGCCTCTGCCGCGCCGTCGGAGGAGTCACCGCGCAGTCCGGCCTCATGTCCATTGTCCCGCGCCACTTCATGGGCCGCACGCAATCCGCTATGGCTATTTTTACGACCTGCGTTCAGCTTGCGATGAGTCTTGGCCTCGGCGTCATCGCGCAGCGCGCCGGGCTGGTCGCAGGCTACGCTTTGCTCGCGCTGCTCTACGCAGGCGCCACGCTTTCCGCCTCCAAAGCGCGCCAGCTCATGGCGTAATCACACTCGAAATGCAATTTGTGCGCGGCACCCGGCCAGGTCTCGTCTTCCGAATTTTCTGCATCGCGCTACACTAAAATCGCTTGCTCTGCACGGAGGCAACATGGAAATCCGCACCATCCAGCCGTTCCTGCATTATTTTGAAAATGTTCGCGGGCGGACCATGCGCGTAGCGCGCTGTATCCCGCCCGACAAAATGGATTGGACCTACGCGGAAAGAAAATTCACGCTGGGTGATATTCTCCGGCATCTCGCCGTAGGCGAACGTTACCTGTGGGCGGAAAACGTTCAGAACAAACCTGCTCGTTATTCGACCCACGGTAAAGAACTCGCTGACGGCTACGAAAATGTGCTCGCCTTCGTGGAAAAGCTGCACGCGGAATCCATGGAAATTTTCGGCCGTCTCACCGACGAAGACCTTCAGCGCAAATGTAAGACTCCCGACAACGCCCCAATCACCACATGGAAATGGCTGCGGCTAATGCCCGAGCACGAAATCCACCACCGCGGGCAGATTTATTTGTACCTGGCGATGCTGGGCGTAAAAACGCCTCCACTCTATGGACTGACTTCCGAAGAAGTTCGCGCTCGCAGCATCACGGATTGAAAGGTGACAGAGGCTTCGCTTCCACCGAAGCGGGCTTGGGCGCTGCCCCCGCTTCGGAGCTTCCCGCCGAAACGAGATCCTGCCCCAGCAAATCCACTGCCGCCTGGTTCAACTTCGCGCGCAATACATAACGTTCATTGGCCCGTGTGATGTATCTCACGTCAATTTCCACACCGCCGGCTACCGGCTTCATGTTGATAGCGGGCCCCGCCGACATTTGCACGTTGGCATCGCGGCGCGCGATGCTTTGCCATTCTTTCTCCGCCAGTTTCGCCGTCTCCGCCGTCGCCTCCAGCACTTTTTTCTGTATGGCAGCTATCACCGGATAAGGATCGCGTCCCGGCGGCAGCACAATCTGCAACTCATCCCAAAGCCATTGCCCCGAAGTCGAAAAATTAAAGTAGTGTCCTTCAATCGCAAAACTATTCGTAAACGTCACGCGCCGCCCGGTAGGATGCCCCGAATCCGTCCAATTCCCTGTCTCGAGCAAGACGGTGTGGAACATTCCCAACTCCACAACCTCGCCGGTAACTCCGTTAATCTCCACCCAATCGCCCAATCGAATGCCATTCTTCCCCATCAGAACAAGCCATCCAATAAAGCCAACGATGAAATCCTTCAGCGCAACGGTAAGTCCCGCTCCGGCCAATCCCAGGAACGTCCCCAGCTGGCTCGGCAGTCCAAAAATCACTAGCAAAATCAATACGACGGCCAGCACCTGCAATGTCACGCGCGTCACCGTCCGCAGCGTTTCCACTTGTCTTCGGTCCAGCGCCGTTCTTCCCAGGAGCCCCTCGAACCATCCATCAAAGAAAAGCCCCACCAAAAAAACTCCGAGAATTATGGCCGCATTGATCAGCGCCTTGTGAATGACGTTGCGCTGTTTCGCACCCACCAGCACCCGCCAATCGTCATAAACCTTCGCCAACTGGTTTTCATCGTCGATCCGCTTCCCCAAAGCGCCGAGAGCTTTTCGGGCGCTGGAGCGGCGCTTTGTTATATCGAGGAGCGTCGAGGTGTCTTCTCCATTCGTCGAACTTGCAGCGCTCGCCGCCGGTTGCGCGGCGCCAGGCGTTCGCGCCGCATTCGGTTTTTCCGCAGCGATCTGCGCTTTCAAGGCTTCACGCTTGCCTGCCAAGGCAGTGGCTGCGGACTCCGCCGCGGTTTCGGCCGATTCCAATTGCACCTGCTTTTGACGCAGCTCCGACCATTGCTCGTAAAGGTTGATCAGTGCCCGGCTCTGCGAGGGCGCTGCGGCCGCAGCACCGGCAGCAGCGGCCGCAGCCGTTTCCGTTTTGTGCGACGCCGCATCGTGTTCCTGCACCATCTGTTGAATGACCGCCTGCGGGTCGCCTCCCGCACGGATCAATTCCTGCTTTGCATCGGTGACATCATCCTGATCCAACTCCAGCTGCGACCGAGCCAGGTTCAGCTCGTCATTCAATTTGTCTTTCTTGCTTCCGCTAGCCTTCGCCGCGTTATCCGTAAGCTCAACCACCTGCTCGGCGTCCGCATCCACCGCGGCCTGCGACCTCGTCAGCCGTTCCTGTATTTTTTTCGCTTCCGGACTTAGCACCGGCGGATTCTCCGCCGCGTCCCGGAGTGCTCCTGCAAACGCCTGGTCCACCTCGTGATCCGCGAGCCGCAACGCTTCCTGAGCAAACCGTTCTTCGGTCGGGCTGTTCGGAAGCTGCGCAAGGGTTTGCGCCGTCGTCAGCGGCGTCTGATCCACGAGCGTCTCCGGCCGGATCGCGCCCGGCACCTTCACCCTCGAATGGAACGAAGCAAAGGGTTGCGCGGTTCGATACAAACCAAATCCGGCAGCTGCTAAAAGAAGGATCAGCGCGACGGCAATAACTTTTTCACTGTTTTTCATGGATGAGTTTCCACTCGCCATTCTATTACGCGCCAAGGCCTCCGCGAAACGCAACTTGGCCCTAACTCATTCGAAATTCCGCCGGGATTCTTTCGCTGCGTCGAGGAGTACGCCACGCAAATCGCGCGCGATTGGAACGCCAAGAATGCTGCGTCCGCCGTTGGATATGTGACACGCTTCGCAGTGAAAACTAGCTACCTTTCGCAATTCAGCGTACAGAAAGTGGGCGGCGGGTTGCATCTTGAGTATTGGATTCCCGCGGAAGATCTTGGAGATTTCAATCAGAACATCGTAGGGAAAATAGAAGTCATCGCCGAATTCCACGGAAAATAAAAACGCCCCAATCTCTCGGGGCGTTTCTTTTTTCGAGCTTCGAGTTTCGATTCTTTCTACAAATAATCGCGCGACGGGCCTTCCAGGAAGGCGCGGAGTTTGCGCGAGCGCGACGGATGCCGCAGCTTTCGCAACGCTTTCGCTTCAATCTGCCGAATGCGTTCGCGCGTTACGGCGAACGACTGGCCGACTTCTTCGAGCGTGTGCTCGCTGCCGTCATCCAGACCAAACCGCATCTTGATGACTTTTTCCTCGCGCGGCGTCAGCGTCTTCAGAACAGACGAAGTCTGCTCTTTCAAATTCAAATTGATGACCGCGTCGGACGGCGAAACCACAGCCTTGTCCTCAATGAAATCCCCAAGATGCGAATCTTCCTCTTCGCCGATCGGCGTTTCCAGCGAAATCGGCTCCTGCGCAATCTTCAAAATCTTGCGGACCTTGGACACCGGAATGTCCATGCGCTTGGCGATTTCTTCCGAGGTAGGCTCGCGTCCCAATTCCTGAACCAGTTGCCGGCTCGTACGCACCAGCTTGTTGATCGTCTCGATCATGTGCACGGGAATACGAATCGTGCGTGCCTGATCGGCAATCGCGCGCGTAATCGCCTGCCGAATCCACCACGTCGCATACGTCGAAAACTTATACCCGCGCCGCCATTCAAACTTGTCCACGGCCTTCATCAAGCCGATGTTGCCTTCCTGAATCAAATCCAGGAACTGCAGCCCGCGGTTCGTATATTTCTTCGCAATGGAAACCACCAACCGAAGGTTGGCCTCAATCAATTCCTTCTTCGCCTGCTCGGCTTCTGCTTCGCCGCGGTGAATGAACGTCAGCGTGCGCTTCAGTTCGGTCAGCCCGACTTCGCTGGCCTCCTCGATATCTTTCAACTCCGTCCGCCGCGTGCGCAATTCCTTGCGCGCCTCGGCCGCAACGTCGCCCTTCGCGGCATCCACGCGCCGCTCCAGCCGCCCCGCTTCGCGCTCCAGAGACTGCAAACGCTCGACGGTTCCGCGCATCTTGTCAATCAGCCGCTTCTTCTCAAACGGGTTGAAATCAATCCCGCGAATTTCCACCGAAATCTCAACGCGCGTCCGCGATACCGCCCATTTGGCCTTGATGTACGGCTTCTTCTTCGCCTTCGGCGTCGCTTCGAGTTTCTCCGCCTGCTTCAGCGCCAGGTCGTACAGTTTCGCGATCTTGTCGATATACTTCAGCGTCTGCTTCGTCTTGTTGGCAATCTTCTCTTCGGTCAGCTCTTCGTCGTCAAACTGCACGATTTCCTTGATCGACCGCGCGCCCTTCCGCAAATCCTCGCCAACGGCAATCAATTCCTTAATCACAATCGGTGACCGCGTGATGGACTTCATCACCACCAGTTGCCCGCGCTCAATCCTCTTGGCGATCGTGACTTCGCCTTCGCGCGTAAGCAGCGGCACTGTTCCCATCTCGCGCAAGTACATGCGCACAGGGTCGTTCGTCTTTTCCAGCGAGCCCGGCGTCAGGTCAAGATCGCTCCCACCCTCATCCGAGTGCGCGTCGTCCTTGACCACCACATCGTGGTCGCCCGCCTCCGAAGACACCTCAACCGCTCGCGCGGCCTTCGCCGACGCCTGGTCCTCGTAAATCTCAATGCCGTTCCGTTCAAATGTTGTGAGAAGGTCGTCGATCTCTTCCGAGGAGTGCACCTCTGCCGGAAGCGAATCATTCACTTCATCGTAAAGCAGGTATCCGCGCTCTTTGCCCACGGCAATGAGCTGCTTTACCGCATCATATTTTTCTTCAAGACCCACTGCTGCTGCCACGAATTCCTCCAGACTCTAAGACCAAATCCCAGGAACAGCCGGTCCATTCCGGCGAAATCTGTTACGTGCCAAGCGGCGGACAGTATGCCACGCTTGCGCAGTCAACTCCGCTGCGTTCAACAATAAATAGCGTGGGGAAAATTCCCCACCCGTTCCTTCGTCTTTATTTTGAATTCCTCTGTACTGCGCCGCGCTGCCAGCCCGCCGTTCGCCCTGCACTGCAATCCCGTATTTCGCCCGTTCCCGCCCTAAGAGTACGGTTCTCGCTCCCTATGTACATCATATGAGATGCATTTAGGTGCGAATTCGTTACTCGCGAAACCCTATTACGCTACACGCTTAAGTCCTCTCCCGTCAACGTTTTAATGTGTGGAAATCTGTGCAAGACTCCTCGAGAACTTGCTTGCCCCCACGCCGAGTCAGCCGGGATCCTTTGCTTGCTCCTCCCGATTTGGACAGCTAACGATACCGAGCTACTCCCGGCTCCAAGAGACTAAGATGCTCGACGACATGCTCCAAAATTTCGTGAGCGTCAGGCTTTTGATGCTGGTGTTGCTCTATGGGCGCAAGATACCTGAAATCTTTCACGACCTCGGCAGTGGGCCCGGAGGCAGGCCGCCGACCCATCCCCTCCCCGTCACCAGCCCAGGGGAGACTTCTCGCCGTGCATCCAACCGTCCGCCTACAACGACCGCAAAAAATTAATCAAATCCTGCTGCTCCTCGGTACTCAGCCGATTAAAATGCTCAATCACCTTATTCGCCTCGCTCCCCGCACTCCGATGCGCTCGAATCGCCTCCACCAGGTTGCTGGTCCTCCCGTCATGCAAGAAAAATATCCGTTGCCCCACACCCCAAAGGGGTGCCGTCCGAAACTCATCCGGCCCGGCCGCGCCTTGCGTAATCCCGTCAGCCAACCCGGCACCCATGTGGTGCACCAGGATGTCCGAGAAAAGGTTCACCGGCTGGTTGGATAGCGCAACGCTCGGACTCGTGGACGACCCGCTCGCAATCAACTTCCCCGTCGTAAACGAAGACGTGTGACAGTGCGTGCACCCCACCTTATTGAAAACGCCGCGTCCCTTTACAGTCGACGGCGTATCCGGAGCCGGCGTCGGAGGCGCCAGCATCCTCATAAAATCGGCAAACGCCTCGATATCCGAAAGCACCGCCGTATTGGGATTGGTCCCTGGCGCCGGAGTCGTCGTGAAATTGTTCGTATCTTCCGGGGTAGCGTTGAAGAGACAACCCGGCGTCTCGTCACGCTCCTGCGGAAAAAGTTGATTCGTGATTCCCATCTCCACGTTGTAAGCCTCGCCAGCAAAAATCACCAGCGACTTGTTTTGTGCCTTCCAACCGAACCGCGTGATCGTACCGTCGTTTCCGCTGACGTTTACGTTTCCGCTCAGGTGCGCATTCACGCGGCCTCGAATACCCAGCGCCGCCTTCTCCGCGGCGTTCGCCTTACTGTTCGCCAGAATCGCCGAGTCGGGGATTGCCTCCATCAGCCCCGCGCCAAATAACGGCGTCGGAATCCGAAAAATAATGTTCCGGTTCCCGCCCTGGCCAGTCTGCGGGTTGCCCGCCGGCAAAAAGTTGAATTGCTTGATGTTGCAGCCTACCGCGTCCGCGCGTCCCGTAATGACAAACAGGTCGTGCACTTCGCCATCGTTCGATGCGTCTGGACTCTTCTTGAAGCGTGCTTCCCGTACGGGTCCATGGGGCGTGACAAACCATGGCACAACATTTTTCGCACCATTCAGCGTCGCGACCTTGACCTCCGGGTTCTGCGACGGGCTCGAGCCGCCGCTCGCCGGCTGCGCGTGGCAGGACAAGCACTGGTTCGAGTTGAAACGCGGCCCCAATCCGTTGTTCGCCCCGCCTGTCACGACTTCGACCTCCGCGAACCGCGCCAACCCGTCCTGAAAAAACGCGGCTTCGTCCGCCGTAAGTCCATTCAGCGGGCCGCCGGCACCCGCCGCGCCACCACGCACTCCCGGGTCTACCGGGCCTTTCCCCGTTTGCCCTAGCGCGCACACACACGCGGCGAAAACCAGGGTCACGGCCACACCAATCCGCTTCACTCGCAAGGCTCGTGACTTCATTTTCATGTTTGCACCTCCAGGCTTGCTGAGGCTGGGCGTTTCAGTGCCCTCACTTTATCAGTTCTATATAAGAATAGTGGGGAGAATTCTTTTTATGGCTATTCGACCCGCCCCTCTCTTTTTATGAAGCGCGGACGCCCTACATGTACTAATTTTCTAATTAACTTAATGTGTACATATGCTGTGATTGCAGTTGGGAAAACGCATGCCCGGTAAAGGCAGCAGCCCTTAAACCCAACAAAATCACACTTTTAGCAGACCCCCACCCTCTAAGTCTCTTAGTTTCACATCTTTGCAAAAAACAAGGCGGTAGGGTGGGGCAGCTTCGTGGCGAGCATTTGCCCCGAAATCTTACACGAACAACAAAATACACCACTGTATAAGCCCAAAGTAGAGGCGGTGAGTGTACTATCGCGCAGCCGCCAGCCGTCGCATCAAGTCCTGCTTCTTCTCTAGCAATCCACGCATCTCCGGCCCAGAGGGGTTCGCCTCTATGCTCCGCTGCACATCGGCGAGTTCTCGCTCCGCCTGCCGGTGCTGCAAGGCCTCGACGCAGCTAACCGCTTCTTCCCAGGTCGGCTCGCTGGCTTCTTCAAAAAGAATCTCAAAAAGCATCCGCCGGTCGCGCTCTTCCAGTTGCGCAGCCACCTCGGTTGTCGGGGGCGGCTCATCGCAAAGCGCCGCCGCAATTAGCCCAGCGAAAACTTTTTCGGTCTCCAGCCCGCGATGAAGCTGCGCAGTTTGAAGCTGCTGCGCCAGCTCGCGCCGAAATCCTTCGGCCTCCGCCAGCATCCGGATGAGCCGGCGTTCCACCGGTTTCGCCGAACGCCCTACGAGCTCCGGCTGAATCTTCAGCTCGCTGCGCCGTTCTTTCGCCGCTTTGCTCAAGGCCGCTCGGATGACCGGCTCGTCGAGCCGCAGCTGCTGCGCGATGCGCGTCGCCCATTCGGAGCGCAGAATCGCATTCGGAATTTTCTGCACATAGGGCAAAAGGAAATTCACGGCGCGCTTCTTCCCTTCGCCGGTCGTCAAGTCCATCTGTCGCGCGCGGGCAATCAAGTAGTCCACGTAAGGCGGCGATTCTTTGAGCAGCTTGCTGTACTCTTCGACGCCCTTTTCGCGGATGAACAAATCCGGATCGGCTTTCTTGTCCCCGACAGGAGGAAGCGCCAGCACGCGCACCTCGAAATCCTGCTCCAGCAGCAGCGAGACGGACCGTTCCGTGGCCATTTGTCCCGCGTTGTCGGGATCGTAGTTGACGATGACCCGCTTGGTGAAACGACTCAGGAGTTTGATCTGCGGTTCTGCAAGGCTGGTGCCGCAACTGGCCACGACGTTGCTGATGCCCGCCCGGGCCACGGCAATAGCATCCATATAGCCTTCGACGAGCACGGCGAAATCGGAGCGCCGCAGCGCCTCCTTGGCGCGGTCCAGGTGATAAAGCACATTGCTCTTCGAGTAGATGGGCGTCTCCGGCGAATTCAGATACTTCGGCATCTCATCGCCCAGCGCGCGCGCGCCAAACGCCACGATTTTTCCCGATTCGTTGGCAATCGGAAACGTGATGCGCCGGCGGAAACGATCAAACAATCGTCCGCCCTGTTCGCCTCGCGAGATCAGTCCGGATTCAACGAGCATCTTCTCCTGATATTTCTGTTTCAACACGCGAAGCAGCGCATCGCCGTCGCTAGGCGCATACCCAATTCCGAAACGGTCAATCGCTTTGGTATCAATGCCGCGGTCTTCGAGATAAGCTCGCGCTACTTTTCCTTCGAGCGTCCCCGAAATCTGCTTCGCGAAAAAAGCCTGCGCTTCGCGGTGCATCTCGACCAGCGCCGACCGCTGCTGATTCTCTTTCCGCTCTTCGGGCGACCGCTCTTTCGGCCGCGGAATGGCGATGCCGCATTTCTCCGCGACGATTCGGATGGCCTCCGGGAAGGGACACTTCTCCATCTCCATCACAAATTTAAAGACGTCGCCGCCAACCCCGCAGCCAAAGCAGTGATAGATCTGCTTGGTCGGATGCACGGCAAAGGAAGGCGACTTCTCCGCGTGAAACGGGCACAGCCCGGTGAAGTTCTGCCCGCTCTTTTTCAAGCGCACATATTCGCCCACCACGCGAACAATGTCCGCCTGCTGCTTCACCCGATCCGCAAATGATCCAGCTTCCGCCACGGCTTCATCGAGGATTGTAACCAAACTACAGGGAGGAATACATTCCGCCGCCAATCTGGCTCGCGCCTTCAAGCGGCTGCGCGTAGAAATAGACCCACGTCTTCACTTGGCCTTGCGCCGTCCAGGCGTCGACGAGTCTTCTCGCGAACTCGCCCTCATCCACGCCTTCAAACTCGTCAAGGCTGGCCAGCGTTTCCTCCGGGTCATACAGCGCGAAAAGCTCGCCGTGTACGAAGGAGTTCGCGGCATCTGACGGGACGGCGCCGGGAAACGTCTCGCCTGCGAGCTGGTAAAGCTCGCCGCGAATGCGCGCCGTGCCGGCAAACTCCACAGCGTGCTGCAGCAGCCGCGCGTGGTTTCTCTCGCCGCGCTTCAGCGTTCCGTAGACGAAGAGATGCTCGGGATTTCGTTCAGCTCGCATGGTTCGCGATGAAAACCTTTGTAGTCATGAGCCTTAACTCCGTAGGTCAACGACCGTTATCGCTTTGCCACCGCGTTCTTCGGTTTCGGTGGCAACGCCTTGCACCAGGGGGTGTGACTTGAGGAATTCGGCGAGACCTTTGCGAAGCGCGCCGGTGCCATGGCCGTGGATGATGCGCACGCGTGTTTGGTTCGCGAGCGCGGCTTCGTCGAGATATTTGTCGACGCGCTCCGTGGCTTCTTCTACGCGCATGCCGATCACGTTGATTTCGCCCGAAGCTGCGCCTTCGCCCGGCTGCGAGGTCACCGTAATGTTCCGGGAAGGTAGTGACGCTGGCTGTTGCGACAGACCACCTTCGACTCCTGTGATTTCGTCAACGGCCACCTTCATGCGGAGTGGGCCGGCTTCGACTTCGGCGGAGGAGCCATCGAGACGGCGGAAGATGACGGGTTTGCTGAAGCCGCGTACGCGGATGCGCATGCCGGACTGCAATCGATCGGCGCTGACCGCTTCGGTTGCCGTCGTGCTTGCGCCGAGATCGGCTTGCGAATCTGAAATCGTTTGCACCACCGCTCTGTTCAGCTCTTCGCGGGCTTCGCTGCGGATGTCCTGGCCTTTGCGCTTCGCGGTTTTTTCGAGCGACGCGCGCAGTTCGCGTTCCTTCACGGCTTCGATCACGCGCGCGACGTTTTCATCGAAGCGCTTTTGCATTTCTGCAAATTGCCCTTCGAGTTCCTTAATGCGTTTTTGCTGCCGTTCGACCCACTCGGTGCGCAGTTTCGCGCGTTCCTCTTCGAGCGCGCGGCGTTCGGAAGCCATCTGCTGCTGCATGCGGTCGAGTTCATCGCGGCTGCGGTGCAAGTACGCAATCAGGTCGGCTGCCTCGCGGGATTCCGGTGTCAGCAAGGACCGTGCCTTCTCAATGATGGAGCCGGCGAGTCCCAGCCGCTGGGCAATGGAAATGCCGCTCGATCCGCCCGGCACGCCGACCATCAGCCGGTAGGTCGGCCGCAGATTTACCTCGTCGAATTCCACTGCCGCGTTGACTACGCCGGGTGTCGTTGAAGCGTAAGTCTTCAGGCGGTCGTGATGCGTCGTTGCAAGCACGATGCAATTTTTGGCGCGAAATTCGTCCAGCAGAGCCACGGCGAGCGCCGCGCCTTCTTCCGGAGCCGTTCCCGTGCCCATTTCGTCGACGAGCGCCAAAGAATGTGCTGACGCCAGCTCGAGCATCGACTTCAAATTCAGCATGTGTGCGGAAAACGTCGATAAATCGGCGGCGATGGATTGCTCGTCGCCGATGTCGACCAGTATGCGGTCGAAAATCGGAAGCACCGCGCGCTGCGCGGCAACTGGAATGCCCGATTGTGCGGCAAGTGCCGCGAGGCCCGTGGTCTTCAGCGCCACCGTTTTGCCGCCGGTGTTCGGCCCACTGATGACCAGAACCTTTTCCGAGCCGCCGAGCGCCAGCGTCATGGGAACGATGGCCCGATTTTCGCGCCGCAGCTTGTCTTCAAGAACCGGGTGGCGAACCGAGACGATGCGCAAGTCACCTGCGTCGGAAAACTCAGGCATCGCGGCGTCAAAATCGCGCGCGAAACGGCCGCGTGCAAAGACGCTGTCCATTTCCGCGATGATCTCCGCAGCCGCGGCCAATGGTTCGCGCACAACGCGCAGACGTTCCGTCAAGTCCCAGAGAATTCTGGCAATTTCCGCGGCTTCGTCTTCGGCAAACTGCACGAGCTGGTTGTTGACTTCGACCGTCTCGAACGGCTCAAGGAAAACCGTCTGACCAGTTCCGCTCGCTCCGTGTACAACGCCCGGAACGCTGCGGCGGTTCTCTGCGCGCACCGGAATCACGAACCGGTCGTTGCGCAGCGTGACGTAATCTTCGCCGGCTTCCGCGTTACGCGAGCGCAGGATTTGCTTCAGCGTTTTCTGAATCGATTCGCGGGTCTGCGTGATGCTGACGCGAATCCGCCGCAGCGCCGGGGACGCGTCGTCGCTGATTTCGCCATTCGGCAGAATGCATCGCCGGATCGCTGTCAGCGCTTCGCGAAAATCCGCGAGCGAAGCTGTACGCGCGGCGAGCAAAGGAAATTTGGCTTCGTCCTCTTTGAATTGCTTGCGCAACCAGCCTGCGGTATCGAGCAACGATGCCGCGCCGAGGAGTTCTTGGGCTTCCAAAACCGCTCCAACGCCTTCGATTTTGGCAAGCCATTCTTCTGGGTCGGAAAGGCCGCCGAACCCCAGCTCACCGCCGGTGCGCAGCCATTCCCGCGCTTCGCGGATCAATGCAAAAGCCGCTTCCAGCGCCGCGCGGTCAGTGCCGAATTCCAAAGCGCCCACAGCGCGGCGCCCGGGTGCGCAGGTCGTCCTCAGCCGCAGCAGCTCCCGCAGCTTGTCAAATTCGAGTACGTCCTGTGCCGTTCGTGACATAAAGTTTCGTGGGCGGTTATCGCAAAGCTTCTCGCCTAGTTGATTTTTCCAGCGCGTTCATTGCTGTTTCGCGGGCTCGCGGACGCGACCGCTCGCAGTGGCCGGTTCGTCAAACTCCTCGATCATCGCCACGCAAAGCGCGTTCAGTGCGTCGGCTGCTTCGTGATTCTTCCCGCCCTGATTGTTACTCTGGAACGAAAAGATGAGGCGCTTTCCTCCCGGCATTTCCGCATAGCCGGAGAGCGCCCGCACGTGCTCTACCGATCCGGTCTTCGCATGAATCCTTCCGGCAGCCACCGTGCCCTTCATGCGGTCCTGCAGCGACCCATCCACGCCCGCGACCGGCAACGACGCGTAGTAAGGCGCAAACCACGGCTGCTGTTGCGCGTACTTGAGCAACGTTACCAGTGCGCGCGGTGTGACTAAGTCGTGGCGCGACAATCCCGACCCGTCAGTCTGAATTACATCGTCCGGCGCGATTCCCGCCGTCGCATAGAAGTCCTGCGGCACTTTCAGCATATCCTCCGGCGTGGCCCATGGGCCGTTCTGCCGTGCAGCGGTTCGCAACAGCATCTCGGCGTGGAGGTTCTGGCTGATTTTGTTGACGAGCTTTACGGAATCGCCGAGCGGCACCGAGATATGCTCGGCGAGCACAGTGCGGGGGGTCGGGTCTGTGTCGGGAACATGAACGGCTCGCGCTTTTCCGTCGATTCTTACCCCGCGTTCGGCCAACAGCGCCGCAAGCAGCGCGGCGGCGTGCTGCGCGGGCTCCTCGATGGCCAGCACGAGTTTTCGTGGCGAGCTTCTTGCCGGCATCGTGCCGCGGACTACCACGAGATTCGCGCCCGGCTCGCGCGTCAACGTCAAATCAGACTTCACATCCGCCGCTGACGTGCTCACGTCATTTTGCAAAACAAAATCCGGCGTAAGTGGAACTACGTTTGCCAGCACGGGATCGCCGGTTCTTTCGCCCGGCGTTAGCGTCACGGCTACAGTGTTGTCGTCCACGACGATCGCGGAAATCGCGGCGCCGTATTCCCACACCATGTCATTAATTTCCCAGCCACTTGGATAGCGTTCGCGCGGAAAGTAGCTGTCGTCGCCGACGATGTCGCCGGAAATCTCCTTCACGCCGCGCGCGACCAACGCGTCCGCGAGCTCCGCGAGCGCTTTTTCGGGCGGCCCGTCAAACTCTTCTTTCAAGTCAAAGGGAAATTTGCGATTCGAAAGATTCGGATCGCCCCGTCCCACCAACAGCACGTCGCCGGATAGCGTTCCCTCCGAAGATATCGTTCCGCGCGTTTCCAGCGTGGTGTGGAATTTATAGTCTGGACCGAGCTTTGCCAGCGCAAGCGCCGTACTGAAGAGCTTCATGTTCGAAGCCGGCACAAAATAGCTGTCCGCGTTTTTCTCGTAGAGAGTTTTGCCCGTTTGCGCGTCAACGATGAGCAGGCCCCAATCGCCTTTGCCCGCGGGCGCGGCGCCCAGCAATTCGTCGGCGCGTTCGGCAAAGCGCGCCGCGGCCGGTCGCGGACGTCCCCGCTCGACATGCTTCGCGTCCGACTTCGCCGCGCAACACGATGGGCGCACTGGATTGGACTGGGGAAGCGCATCTGGCGCGGCCAAGGCACAGCAGGCCGATGCCGCCGCGATCCATCTGCTAACCGCTATTCGTGAGCGCATGTTTCCTCTGCCCGTCTCTTTGCTGCTGCCCTAAAAGTATAGTCGAAAGCCTTGAGATACATTTCCTCAGGCATAGCAACGATTCAGCGAAGCGCCTGTTCATGCGTTTGGGTCAAAAAAAATGAAATGGCATTCACAAACTGAATGTTGCACGGGAAACCAAGGCAACCTATTATTGAAATGCCCAGAAAATTTGAGACGAGGTGAAATTTGATTAAGAGAATGGCTTCCTGTTTGATGGCGCTGGCGATCATCGCGCCGGCGACGTGGTCCCAGGATGACAAGAAAGAAGCCGAGCGGCTGGAAAATTGCGGCACGGTGATGAAGGAAGTGATGGATATTCCCGATGACATCCCGCAGGATCTCATCGACAAGGCCGAGTGCGTCATTATTTACCCATCGGTTCTGAAAGGCGCGTTCGTCGTGGGCGCCAGTTACGGCCGAGGAGCGATGACCTGCCGAACCGGCGAGCATTACACAGGTCCCTGGAGCGCGCCTTCGATGATGGCGCTTGAGGGCGGAAGCATTGGGTTTCAGATCGGCGGGCAAGCCACGGATTTTGTCCTGCTGGTGATGAATCCACGCGGAGCGCATTCCATTCTAAAGAACAAGGTGAAACTCGGAGCTGACGCTTCCGCGGCCGCAGGACCTAAAGGGCGCACAGCGGATGCTTCTACGGACGTATCGCTGCGGGCCGAGGTGCTCAGCTATTCGCGCAACCGCGGATTGTTTGCGGGGATCTCGCTCGAGGGATCAACGGTGCGGCCAGATGGGGATGCCAATGAACGCGTCTACGGAAAGAAGATCGACGCGGAGGAGATCATCTTCAGAGGGGCCGTCGCGGTGCCTCCGTCAGCGCAGAAGCTCATTGCATACCTCAACCGGAAGTCACCGCGGAATCTGTCCGATCCGAACTCCTTGAAGGAGTAGGTTGCAGAGAAACCAAAAAGTTAGATAAACAAGGCCCCGCCGAAATGGCGGGGCTTTTGTATTGGTAACGCAGATAATCAAAGAGCTTGACTTCTGCTCATTTATGACCTATGGTCATTTATGAGCAACAGTCATGCACTCTAACACTCGCAATTCCACATCCGATCGACCTGCCTGGCATGAGGCGAGAAGCCGCCGCGAGCGGCGCAGCGAAGAGACCCGCGAGCGGCTATTTCGCGCAGCGCTCGATCTCTTTGCGCGGAAAGGCTTCGCGGAAACGACCGTCGGAGACATTACGGAAGCCGCGGACGTGGGCAAGGGCACTTTTTTCAACTATTTTCCGAGCAAAGATCACATCCTGCTGGCCTTCGGGGAGATGCAGCTAGCGAAGCTGGAGACGGCAGTGGCGGAGGCGCGGCACAGCGGGCAGCCGATGCCTGAATTTCTGCGCTCTCTGGGCGTGCGGATGACGCAGGAGCCAATTCGCCACCCGGGGATTATCCGGACACTTTTGCAGGCTTATCTTTCGACAACACCTGTCCGAGAGTCGATGCTGGCCTTGCAGAAGCGTGTGCATGAGCTGCACACGGAGATCGTGCGAATCGGGCAAGAGCGCGGAGAAATCCGGACGGATTTGCCGGCGGCGGAAATCGCGCACGTGTTCCGGCAGACGGTGTTCGGGACTTTGTTGATGTGGTCGCTTCACGGGGATGCGACTTTGCATCCGCGGATGGAGTCCGCGTTCAACGTGCTTTGGTCGGGACTGACGCCGAGGGACTCGGGAGCGGCGCCGCGTGACTTCGAACATAACTTCGCACATAACCCCGAGCGTAACTCCGAGCGGGCGCCGGCCGTAAATTCATTAGCGGACATTCCGCTTTTTACTTGTGGAGATTGAGTCATGAAACGCAAACGCATCGTGATCATTGTTGTCGTCGTGCTGATCCTTGGAGGGACAGCGGTTTACGCCAATTGGTTTGGGCGGGACAAAGAGCTGCAGGGTTCGGGGACGGTAGAGGCGCGCGACATTCGCGTCGGGTCCAAAGTCGGAGGGCGCATCGATAAAATTTTCGTGCGCGAGGGCGACAAGGTGCAGCCGGGACAGGTGTTGATCACTTTTGACGATAAGGAACTGCTGGCTTCGCTCGATCAGTCGCGGGCAGCGGCGGAAAAAGCGCAGCGTGGTTTCCGGCCGGAAGAGATCGCGGAAGCGCGCGCGGCGGCAGCGCAGGCGAAGGCCGATTACGAGCTGAAAAGGAACGGGTATCGAAAGGAAGATATTGATGCCGCGCAGGCGGATGTAGACCGCGCGGCCGCCGACGAAGTGCGCGCGAAGCTCGACTATCAGCGTTATGAGGCGCTGGCGCAGAAGGATCTGGTTTCCAAACAGCAGCGCGACACGGCAGAGGCCAACTGGAAGATGGCCCTGGCGCAACAGCAGAATTACCAGCACAAGCTGGATGAGCTGAAGCGCGGATACCGCCCCGAAGAGATTGCTTCAGCCGAGGCGCATTACGTGGAAACGCAGGCCACGCTGGAAAAATATGAGCGAGGAAACCGGTACGAGGATGTGGACCTGGCGAAGGCCGCTTTTTCTTACGACGAAGCGCGATTTCGCGAGCGGCAAGTAGTTGCGCCGTCCGCGGCTACGGTGGAAGTGCTGGACGTGCGGCCTGGCGACATCATTGCGCCGAACACGCCCGTGGCGACGCTGCTGGAGGCAGATCAAATTTATGTGCGGATTTACATTCCGGAGACGGAACTAGGGCGCGTCCAGATTGGGCAGAAGGCGGAAGTACGCGTGGATTCTTTTCCGAAAACAGTGTTTGACGGGGTCGTGGAGCAGATCAACCAACAGGCAGAATTCCTGCCGCGCAACGTGCAGACGCGCGAGGAACGGGTCCATCAAGTATTTGGCGTGAAAATTCGCATCAATGATCCCGCGGGACGCGTGCTGGCGGGGATGGCGGCTGACGTAAAACTGAAAGCGGGAAATTAGCCGTGTCTACTGCGTCGCAAAATCCGCCGGAGGCTTCGATTTCCGCCGAGCATCTGGTGCGACGTTTTGGGCAATTCACGGCGGTGAACGACGTAAGCTTTCGGGTGGAGAAAGGCGAAATTTTCGGATTTCTGGGGCCGAATGGGAGTGGCAAAACGACCGTCATTAAGATGTTGACGGGCCTGTTGCCGTTGAGCGAAGGATCGGCATGGGTAGAAGGGCTGGACGTACGGACGAACTCGGAAGATGTGCGGCTGCGCATCGGGTACATGTCTCAGAATTTCAGCCTGTATCCGGATTTGACGGTGATGGAGAATTTGCAGTTTTACGGGCGAGTTTACGGGCTGGATCCTGCGCGATTGAAGCGGCGCATCGAAGAAACGATTCAACTCAACGGCCTGGGGCCCTACACAGACCGGCTGTCGGCGCGGCTTTCCGGAGGTTGGAAGCAGCGGCTGGCACTTGGTTGCGCGATGCTGCATGAGCCGAAGCTGCTTTTTCTGGATGAACCGACCGCGGGGATTGATCCGGTGGCGCGACGACAGCTTTGGGATTTGCTGTTTGAACTTTCCGCGCACGGCATCACGTTCTTTGTGACCACGCACTACATGGACGAGGCGGAACGCTGCAGCCACGTGGCTTACATTTATTACGGGAAGCTCATCGCGGATGGGACGCCAAATTCGCTGCGAGAACTGCCGGACGTACAGCCCGACGGGACTTACCGCGTGGAAATCACTACACCGGAAGTGACGCGCGCTTTGCGGTTCACGCGAACACTTCCAGGCATACGCAGCGCGACGATTTTTGGGCAATCCATACACGCCTTGATTGACCAGCATCTGGAACTCGACGATTTGCGCGCCCAGCTTTCGAAAAACGGAATTGCCGTTGCGGAGATTCGCCCCCTGGCGCCGAGCCTGGAAGATGTTTTCGTTGAGCTGACCTACAAGCATCAGGCGCTGCTGGAGGCCGCTCGTGTATAACGGGTTTCGCGGGTTTAGGGCGGTTTTTTACAAGGAGATTCTTCACGTCCGGCGAGACTTCGGGACACTCTTCTTTTCGCTGATTATTCCGCTACTGCAGATGGTGCTGCTCGGCTTTGGGATCGATACGAACGTACGGCAGGTCAATACGGTCGTATACAACGCGGATGGGCGGCGTGAGAGCCGCGAACTGCTGGACCGGCTGAAAAATTCGGATACGTTCCACATCATCCGGTACGTCGAGAGCGATCACGATATAAACGATGCCATTATCAGCGGCCATGCGCGCGTCGGAGTCAAAATTCCAGTCGATTATTCGGACAAGCTGCTGCACGGACAGAGCGCGCAGGTTCTGGTGCTGATTGACGGGTCGGATTCGACCGTGGCGGGAATCGCAATCAACGTGACGACATCGATTGGACTGGATGAATCGCTGCGGCGGGTTTTGCCCGATCGGGCGACATTTGCGGTGGATATGCGGCCGCAATTGCTATTCAACCCGGATTCGCGCTCGCCGAATTTTTTTCTACCTGGGTTGACTGCGATTTTGTTGCTGAACGTTACGACATTTTTGACGGCTTTTGCCATTGTGAGGGAAAAGGAACGCGGGACGCTCGAGCAGCTTTTTGTGACGCCGGTGCAGCCGTACGGGTTGCTGCTTGGCAAGCTGCTGCCGTATTTCGGGATTGGTTTTTTTGAGCTGTGCCTGATTTTAACGGCAATGCGGTTTGCTTTTCGCGTGCCCATCCACGGCAGCGTGATTCTGCTGGCTTTTCTTTCGTTGCCGTATATTTTCGTTTCGCTATCCCTGGGAATATTGATTTCGAGCAAGGCGAATTCCCAAGGCGAGGCAATGCAGCTAGCTTTTCTGACGATACTTCCGAGCATTTTCTTTTCGGGATACATTTTCCCGCGGGAGACGATGCCGCTTGTTTTTCGCATGCTGAGCTATCTCGTCCCGGCGAGTTATTTCATCAATATCACCCGGGGCGTGATCCTGCGCGGGGCCGGCGTGCAGCACCTTTGGATCGACGGGCTGGCGCTTTTTGCGATGGGGGCGTTTCTGCTGACCGTGGCGGCGCGGCGATTCCGCAATAAAGTCATCATGGCCTGAAATGGGGCTTGAAAGGGAGCCTGAAGCAGACCTGAGAGCGCAAATAGCCTGGAGCTTCTCCCAGTTTAGAGTTTTTGACGGATTAAATCCTCGACGTCGGCAATTTTATCGCTCAAGTGATTCAACTTGCCTGCCAAGCCTTGAATTTCAGACTCGGCACGGCGGTTGACATCGTAGTCCAGCTCGCCTCGCAAACGATCCTTCGTGTCCTGACGGTTCTGACTCATCATGATGACCGGCGCCTGAATCGCAGCCAACATAGACAGGAAAAGGTTGAGCAGGATGAACGGATAGGGATCCCACGCGCGATCACGCAGACCGATGTTAATGCCCGCGTAGATGACCAGGACCACGAGAAAGCTGATAATGAACATCCAGGAGCCGCCAAATTTGGCGACTTCATCGGCAATGCGCTCGCCAAATGTGGCTTGCGTCTCGATCATTTCGTTTGGGTTTCTGGCGGCGCGGAGGCGAACGAGTTGCTGCGAGGCGTGGAATTGCCTGCCGAGAACAGTAAGCATGTCCATGCCGGCGAGAGGTTTACGTTCGAGGAGGACAGCGATGTCGCGACGGTCCACTTCGACACAAAGGGACTCTTCGAGAGCGGTAGCGTTGGTTTCGTGGGGCGTTTGCTCGAGCATGGAAGCGAAGCCAAAAAATTCACCGTGAGCGGGTTGATCGACGATGACTTCCTGATGGTCTTCGTCAATGATAGTCACGCGGACCGCTCCAGACATCATGATGTAGGCCTGGCCACTTTCCTCGCCGATTTTGTAGATGCGCTGGCGGGGAGCGAACTTCTTGATTTCGACCTGCCCGGCCAGGACGGCTAGTTCGTCGTCATCCAACAGGCGGAAGAGCGGAACATGTTTCAACTCCTGGGGATCACATGGCATGGGTCACCTCGTGGGATAAGAGCACGGCGCTCTGAAAGTGGATTTGAGGATTCCATAATTCGCGGAAAGCGACAACCGGAAGGGAACGGCCACCCGCGTTTTGTGTTTTCGCGCGGCGCGCAGTATCCTGCTGGGTTGTCTGAGCGTTTCCGGAGCGGCTGTGACCTGTGCAATTTGCGAGAAGAGAAAAGCGGTTCGATTTTGTCCGGCGAAGGGCGAGAAAATCTGCGCCGTTTGCTGTGGCACGGAGCGTGAGGTTTCGATTGATTGTGCGGCGGACTGCACTTATTTGATTGCGGCGCACCGCTATGAGGACGAGCACAAGCGGGAGTTGCCTGCGGACACGCCGCTGCTGGATGTCAAAGTTTCACAGGATGTGATTTACGGGCGGCAGAATGAGCTTTCCGGTTTGGCGTTCGCAGCCGCGAAGTTTTCCGCCATACACCCGGCGACGACCGATGCCGATGTGTTGGCGGCGTTTCAGGCGCTTGCGGAAACCTATCGGACGCTTGGCTCCGGAATTATTTATGAAAAACCGCCGGATGCGCCGCTGCCTCGTGAACTGTATGGGGCGCTCGCCGCGTCCGTGGAAGAATCGAAGAAGGAATTGGCCGAGAGAGCGGGTTCCGCGCCTTACGCTGCCGGCGGGCCGATCAAGAACTCCGAAATTTTTTCTTTGCTGGTCTTTCTGTACCGCATGGGGGTTCTGCGAACGAACGGGCGTCCTCGCGCGCGGCGATATATCGGATTTCTGAGAGGGCAGTTTCCTGCCGCGCCTGAACTCAAGCGTGAGGAATCGCGCATTATCGTGCCCTGAATCTCGCCGCGCACCGAGGTGTCCTTTTCGCTTTTCAATTCTTTGGAACCCATACGAAATGCCGTGAATGGCTCTTGATTACCTCGCATTTGTCGATGTCGACATCCTCGTTAAGCCATACGTCGGTTGCTCCCTCGATGCGCGCTGCGGTGAACAAGGTAATTTTCGATTCGAACTTGAACTTGCACCATTTCGCGCGGTTGTCGGCGGTAAGGAAAGGCAAGCGCGACTCACATCTGCCCGCCCAAGCGTCGCCCTGTTGCGCGTAGTCGCAGCGCACAAATGCACCTTGATCGACCTGTGAGGCAAACTCGGGAGAAAAGATTTTCTCGGCTCTTAAATGCTGCCCGCGGCGCGTAACACGATAGAGGAGGGCGGACGTTTTGCTGGTCCAGAATTCGGGAATATCCGATTGCGCGAGCAGCGCCGACGCAGCGAGAAGCAGAAGCAAGGCTGGCAGATGGCGGGCCTTCACAAACTCTCCTGAAGAGAGCTTACAGCGGATGACGAACAGCCTGGCAAAATTCAAAAGATTTACACAGAGGGCATAGGGATTCGGAGAGCGCAGAGAAGAAAGGAGCGAAAACCTAAAAGAGATCCTTCGCTGCGCTCAGGATGACAGACTAAAGGGCGGCGGTGGCGCCCCAACCTAATTTCATTTGGGCGCAGGGGATGGTGTGGCGCTTCTCGTGTGGGCGACGGACATCGAAGCCATATTTTTGTTTTATTCGGGCTACGCGGTCAGCGATCATTTTTCTGTATTTTTCCGGGGCGTAAGCGTCCTTCGTGTACCACTCTTCGTATTGTTTCGTCAGGCGCGGGAATTTCTCGCGGATGAATGGCAGGAATTGCCTGGCTGACGACGGCATCAGGAACAGAACGCCGGACCAGAAACTCTGGGCGCCTGCGTTGTGGGCAGCTTCGGCTACGGCTTCGAGTTCGCCTTCGCGGTCGGTTATGCCAGGGATCAGCGGGGAAGCAGACACGCCCACGCGAAGGCCTGCATCACTGAGTTGACGGACCGCTGCGAGGCGCAGGTCCGGCCTCGGGGCGCGCGGCTCCAGCAGGCGGGCGAGCCTTGTGCGGAGCGTAGTGATCGTGATGTTCAGGGACAGGTCGGAGCGCTCGGCGATGCGCTTGAAGAGGTCGATGTCGCGGACGACTTGATTGGACTTGGTGATTACCGAGATACTCAGGCCCTCGCGTTTGACCAATTCTTCGAGGCAGGCGCGGGTCACCCCGTATTCGCGTTCGGCGGGCTGATAAGGATCCGTTGCCGTGCCGATAGCGATGTGGTCCGGCCTTTCGCCGCCGGAGCTTTCTGATTCATAGGAATATTTGTGCGAGACGTCATAGGCGAGAAGCGGGGCTGCGTCTTTCTTGACGAAAATCTTGCGCTCGAATTCTCCGCCATCGATTTCCATGTACTCGTGCGTGTAGCGCGCATAGCAGTACTGGCAGCCGAACTCGCAGCCGCGGTAGGGGTTGATGGTCCACTCGAAGGGGACGCGTTTGGAATCGCAGCGGTTGAGAATGGATTTAACGGGGAGCAGGAAATATTCGGGGCGCTCCTCGGATTTGCGGCGGCTGTCCGCCGCAGGAGAAGATGCTGCGAGGCGGGCAATGCCCACCAGCGGTACGGCTTCACTAAGGGTTTGGTCGCCCGCATGGCTTTCAGGGCCGTGCGGGACCGCCTCTTGCGAGGCCGGCGGGGGGCAATCCGCCGTAGGGCAACCCGAAGTGCTGCCGCCTAAGCCGGAGCTCGCTAGCGTATCTACATGAGTAATGTGGATAGCGCCCGACGAATCGCCGGCTCTTGGTTTTGGGCTTGTCGCATTGGGGCTGACAGGAAAGAGAGATGCCGTGGATTGTCGAACGTAGCGGCGTCGGAAACCAACGGTCCGAGCCGAAGCGGAAAGAACTGGAGGCATAGCCCACCTCGGAGCACGGTGGAAGTATTTCGCTTTTTGTTCGCCATGTCAAGAACTTTTCGCTTTTTGTTCGCAAAAAGACTGGCCTGTTGGACGCGTAACTCTCCGGCTTAGCCCTGCCCCACCTGTTCATTGTTTGGGTTCTACAGGCGGGGTATGCTGCTTGTTCGGGAGGAACGACGTGCCACAGTCCCCTCAAGCACGGTTGGTTCTTGGTGCATTGGCTGTCTTTTGGCTGGCCGGGGTGCGGCTTTGCTGCGGCCAGCAGCCGACGGCGTCGCAAAGCACCCCGCAACAGCCCGTTCAACGGTCAGCTTCCTCCAAAACGGCGAGTCCTCAGCAGACAGCCGGTAAGAAGCCGGCCGCTGGGCCTGCCGTACCCCAATCTACGCACTACCCCATATTGCTTTTGGTGCAGGGCTTGGCGACTGCACCCAATCAGGCAAAGTCAGCCGGGTCGGAAGTTCCAGACCCGGTTCCTGCCGACGAAAAGCCTGCTGGAAAGCCAACGGGACCTGTTTGGAGCGTTCGGATTGGGCTGAAGGGACCGGAAAGGCTGGACCGGGATGGCTATCCGCCCATCCCGTTGGAGCCGGCCGAGGTGGTGCGAGAAGGCACATCCGATGCGTGGACTTACCATGCGAAGGATACGCAAACGGGGGCGGCGGTTACTGTGCAGATTGCGAGGGGATCTTGCGATGACGCCGTGTCCGGGACGAAATTTGCGTTCGGCGCCTCGGTGGATCACGCCCAGATCGGGACGATGCAAGGTTGCGGCAGGGTGGCTACGGAACTATTTCCGAAGATCAACAATCAGCCGACCGACGAGGATGAGGATGCAAAGAACAAGCCGGCTCCTCCGACGATAACCAAGTTCAAGGCGCCTGTTGCGGTGGCCTACACGACGAACGTTGGAAAAATAATCTTCAAACGCGGCAGCGTCACGCGAACCCTGCCGCAGAAGGACGGATTTCAGCTTTCCCTCTCGCACGACGGAAAGAGGCTGCTCTACATTACAGAACAGGGGGCTTTCGAGAGTCCTATTTCGCTCTACGACTGGGCGACAGCCAAGACCTCGGAATTGCTGCGTGGCGGACTGCTGCAAGAGCCGTATTGGTCCGAGGACGACTTGCGGATAGTCTTCCTGAAATCCGACGGAGACAAATGGCATATATGGACCATGCCGGCGGATGCTCCAGAGAAGGCAGCCCTTCTCTACCCCAAAGAAGTGATTAGTTTGCAAGGCTGGGCGGATAATCACACGATACTTGCGGAGGATTCGCAGAACTTCTACTGGATCGGGGATGACGGTGCGGTGAAGCAGACGGTATCCAGCGCGGACTTGTATGGAAAAGGGCAATTCGGAGCTTCGACCGCGACCGAGGTTCGCATAAGTCCGATCAATCCCGACCTGCTGCTGGTGTCGGCGGAATGGGTGAAGCCACCGCAAGGTGTGCCCACACAGCAACCCTCGGGCCGGGGAATGGGTTTCTTTTTGTATGAGATACGATCAAAGCGGCGCGTGATTCTGTGCCCGCAAAACATGTTCACGGAAGACGCGGAATGGTCGCGGGACAGTCTGCAGATATTCTTCACGGGATTTCAAGTCCCCAGCGGCCCGTCCACGATTTACAAAATGTTCTGGGATGGAACCAGCCAGAGCAAGTATCAGGACGGGATGAGTCTTGTCATCGGCCAGTAAGCTGCTGCGCTAGGATATTGATATGAAAAGGCTGGAATCGGCGCGGATTCTCCTGGGAGCTACGGCGAGCCTGGCGCTGTCATTCGCTGGCGGCGGCCACGCACAGCAAAGCGAACAGGCCTCTCCGACAGCTTCACAACCGCACTATAGGATGGCTGTGGCGCGATGGGAATATCTCTGCGCTGGCGGCTTAAACGTTTTTGTGACTCATGAGCGTGGTGGAGTCCGGCTTACCTTCAACAGTCGAATCCGTACCCTAAAGCAAATCGAATCTGGCTCCGACTCAAAATACTCGGACGGTTTGTTGGTTTGGTCTGTCAGCGGGGACTTTGGCTCTCTGGAGGACATAAGCGTAAAGGACAAACCAAAAGACCTTGCGGAGGCATGCATACTGCAAAGTTCTTACCCTCCAGGCGGACGGGCAGCGGGTAGCGTAACAGGAACTATCACGTATCCGGCGGACATCGAGTTGACGCCGGAAGCTAATGTTATCGTCGAGCTAAAAGACTATACCGACAAGCCGCACCCGACGATTGGCACGTACAAGGCGCGAATAGGCCTTGCTGGGGGGCCTATTCCCTTCAAAATCAGCGCCGACCCGTCAAAGATCAACCCCGCCCATCAGTATGCTTTGGACGCCAGGATTGTGGTTGGAGACGAAGCGAAGGCGGTCAATCAGGTGACGTCGTTTGTCCTCACGCAGGGACAGCCCGCCAAACAGGATCTCATTTTGCGCGCGACGGGGTTGCCAAAGGTCTGGAAAAACTGATTTAGCAGGCCGCCAAGCAAGATAGAACGGCATTGGCCGATAGGTCGCAACTGTCCTTTTTTGTGCCCGGCTGGCCGTTTGGGCGCGGGTCTATACTTGCTAGATGGCGAGTCCTCCCCACGTGCAGCCGCGGCAAGTCGGCATTCTCATCCTGGATGAGGACGATCAGAACCAAGGAACCCTGCGGCAAATCCTGGATTCTGAAGGGTGGCGGGTTCGCCTGGTGCAGGATCCCAGGCTGCTGCTGACCGAACTCACATCCGGGGAGTGGTCGCTGGTCATCGCCAATGTCGCACTTTCCGGGATTGATACGCCCACCTTCATCACGCTGCGCGAACTGGCTGGGGTCTCTTATGAAGAAGGGGGCCGCATACGAACCCTGTACCTGGTGCCCGAGACGGCCGGCAGCCAGTTCGTAGGACGTTTGGAAATGGCGCGAGCGCCGTATGTCGTACGGCCCTTCCATTTGCACGATTTTCTCGAAAAAGTAAGCGATCTGCTGGTCGAGATTAAGGCTATTGAAGGACCGATCCGGCAGGTGAGGCACGAGTTTGGATCGATGCGCAAAAAGAAAAAGCAGAGTGGGCGGTCGACCTCGATGTTTGCCTCGCGGGACTCGTATTCTTACTCGGATGAGGAATTAGCGGAATACGAGAAGCAGGAAAGTGAAAGCGCCAAGACGCGACGGATTAAGCCTCGCGGCGATCTTGGCGGAGCCGACCGGTAGGGTCTGGGTTGCTGCCCAGAAAAACTTCCTAAATCTTCCTTTGGGCTGGCCAGTTTCCGTTGCGGCGGAGTTGCGCTCGTTTCATCTAGCTAGAACGAACGGGCTAGAGTGCCTGTTCTATCCTTGACTTCCTTACCTGCTGGTTGGATGCTACCGCGTCCTGGTTGCCGGCAACTGGCGACAATTGCCTGATGCCTATGGGGATACGAATGCGACTTTGCTCGAGTGTTTCCGGTTTGCCGATCCGGTTTGCTTTGCTAGCTGGCTTCGCCATTTGTGCGGGACTGCCTTCTGGGGCACAGCAATCGGAGTCCGCTGCTGCGCGCGTTTTCAGTAACGCTGATTACCAACATGCAGAAAAATTCATGGGCTACAACACGCGGCCGCTGGTGTTTCACGACGTACACGTGAAGTGGCTGCCGGGGGACCGCTTCTGGTACCGGAATGTAGGGCCGGACGGGAGCGAATTTGTGTTATTCGATGCGGCCCACGGCACGCGGCAGCCAGCTTTTGATCATGCGAAATTGGCGGCGGCGCTTTCGGCGGCGGCAGGTGCAACGTACAACGCTGGGCATCTTCCGTTTATGTCGTTCGACTTTTCTCCGGACGGGCGGGCGATTTCCTTCACCGCAAAGTCCAAGAAATGGATTTGCGATTTGCAGGCGTACCAATGTAACGCTGCGGCGGAGCTGGCCAAATCGGGAGCCGGCGCGCAGGAAGAGGAACTTTCGCCGGATGGCAAGCGCGCGGCTTTTATTCGGGATTACAACCTATGGGTGCGGGATGTCGCGACGGGGAAGGAAACACAACTTACAACGGACGGCGTGAAGGATTTCGGTTATGCCACGGACAATGCAGGCTGGATTCACAGCGACCGAGCCGTTTTGTTGTGGTCGCCGGATTCGCGAAAAATCGCGACGTTTCAGCAGGACCAGCGCGGGGTCGGCGAAATGTATCTGGTGGAAACCAAGGTCGGTCATCCCGTGCTTCAGGCGTGGAAATATCCGCTGCCGGGCGATGATGTGGTGACTACGATCCAACGGGTGGTCATCGAAGTGGACGGGCCGAAGGTGATACGGCTTCAGATTCCACCGGATCAACATCGCTCGACCCTTTGCGATGACGTGGAATGCCGCGGGAGCGACTGGGACGACGTGGAGTGGAGTGCGGATGGGGCGCATCTCGCGTTCGTTTCCACCTCGCGCGACCATAAACATGAGCAGTTGCGTGTGGCCGATACCGCAACTGGCGCGGTTCGTGACGTTTTTGACGAGACGGCGGCCACGCAATACGAATCCGGCTGGGGCCGGGTGAACTGGCGCTATCTGCCCGGTTCGAATGAGATTGTCTGGTTTTCCGAGCGCGACGGATGGGGACATCTTTATCTGTACGACCTTTCGAGCGGAAAGCTGAAGAACCAGATTACTTCGGGGAATTGGGTGGTCACCCAGTTGTTGCGGGTGGATGAAAAGAATCGTTTGCTCTACTTCCTGGCCGGAGGACGCGAGAAGGGGCAAAATCCTTACTTTGCGCATCTTTATCGAATTGGATTTGACGGCAAGAATCTCACATTGCTGACTCCCGAAGACGGCAATCATGATGTGAGTGTTTCTGATTCAGGCAAATACTTTTTCGACAGCTATTCGAAACCGGACGTGGCCGGCGTCAGCGTGCTTCGCGACGAAAATGGAAAGCTGATTTCTGCCGTCGAAAAGATGGACATCTCGAAGCTGGTAGCGAGCGGGTGGCAGCCACCGGTTCCGATCATCGTCAAAGCACGGGACGGCGTAACGGATTTGTATGGGTTGATGTTCAAGCCGACCACGCTCGATAGTTCCAAGAAATATCCCATCATCAATCAGATTTATCCCGGACCGCAAGGCGGAAGCGTGGGGAACTGGTCGTTTTCTCCGGCGAGGGGCGATGCCCAGTCTCTCGCAGAGCTGGGATTTGTGGTGGTGCAGATCGAGGGAATGGGAAATCCGTTGCGTTCGAAGAAATTCCACGACTTTTATTACGGAAACATGGGCGACAACACTTTGCCGGATCAGGTCGCCGGAATGAAGGAGTTGGCGCAGAAATATTCGTGGATTGACATTGAGCGCGTGGGCATCTGGGGACACTCCGGCGGAGGCTTCGCCACAGCAGACGCCATGTTCCGGTACCCAGACTTCTTCAAGGTGGGCATTTCCGAGTCGGGAAACCACGATAATCGCGAATATGAGGACGACTGGGGCGAGCGCTATCAAGGGCTGCTCGTGAAGAATTCAGATGGCACTTCCAACTACGACGATCAAGCCAATCAGAATCTGGCGAAAAACCTGAAGGGGCACCTTCTGCTGGCGCACGGGACGCTCGACGATAATGTTCCGCCCTACAATACGCTTCTGGTGGTGGATGCGCTGATCAAGGCAAACAAGGACTTCGATCTCCTGCTGATTCCGAACCAGCACCATGGGTATGGGAGCGCAACCCTTTATATGACGCGGCGCCGCTGGGACTACTTCGTGCGTTACTTGCTGGGGGCGGAGCCACCCCGCGAGTACGAATTGCGGCCGCCCGCGCCGGCAAATCGGTAGACTGCGCGCCTTCTCATCGGGACCCGGTCGTTCAAGGACTGCCTGGCCGATATCCTTTCATTCCTTTGCAAGAAAACCTAAATGCCTCGTTCTAAGCCTGAGCCGCGTGTTTGTTTGCGGATTCGGGTGAAGGAGGCGTTTATGGATCGGAAGGTACTGAGAGCTGTTTTAGGCGGTTTGTTTGGGTTTGGAGCATTGGGAGCGGTGGCACTGATTGGGGCTTCTCCTCATCCTGGGCCGGGGAACGCGGAGGGGAATTGGCGTCTGCTGGACCCTGTGACCTACGAGAACATCACAATTTTTCCGGTGGTTAGCTCAACGGGGCAGGATACTTCGGCGTTTCTAACTTTGGATGAAGGGCTCTCGAGCGGAGAGGTCATTGTCAGCGAGCAGGGGTCGGCGGGGCTGGCGAGGTCGCGGGATGGCCGGCCGATTCCATCGGCGCAGAGCAGTAGCGGTGCGAGCGTCAATCAGTTGGTCTTGATCAACCGGAGCAAGAGGCCGCTGCTGCTATTGGCCGGGGAGTTGGTCAGCGGAGGGAAGCAGGACCGGATTATCGGGAAGGACCGGATTGTACCAGCAGGGTCTGAACCGCTGCCTCTGGATGTGTTTTGCGTTGAGCACGGACGATGGACTGGGACCAGCGGGCAATTTACGAATTCCAAGACAATCGTGCATCCCAGCGTGCGCGAGCAGGCGGCCCTGGAGCAAAACCAGAGCCAGGTTTGGAACGCGGTTTCATCCGGGAGCACAGCCAGAGCGGGTGGTGCGAGAGGGAGCGGGTTTGGGAGCCCCGCGCCTGCAGCGCCTCCGGTGCTGAGCTCGGAGCGAATTCAATCTACGATTTCCAGTGCTGCACCAACGCAGTCGTATAACAAGATTTATAAGGAAAGTCGTGCGGGAGAATCCGTTGATGAGTTTGTCGAGGAGTTGCAGAAGCGCTTCAACCGGGCGACGTCTGGGTTGAAGGGAGAACGAGTGGTAGGAGTTGTCGTGGCGTATGGCGGGGACGTGGCCTGGAGCGACATTTTCGCCTCGAACGAGATGTTTGACCAGTATTGGGGAAAGCTGCTGCGCAGCTATGCCGTAGAGGCGCTGGCACGGCCAACGTATCGCGAGACGGCGGCCATTTCCGATGCGCGGGAGTTCTTGCGGAATCTGAATGGGCGGGAAGTTGTCGAGAGCGAGCCGGGCGTTTACCGGTGGCGGGAGATTACCGAGGGGCGGTTGTCGTTGATTGAGCTGGAATCTTTGCAGCCCAAGGCGATGACTTTGCACCGGTTGCTGTTGCATAGAACCAGCTAAAGAGACTCCAGACACGAAGCTGGCACCAATTGGGGCGCAGCCCTTCGAGGCTCAGGGTAAATACGGTGCGCCCCTACAACGGATTTTTTGCGCGACGGACTTGGCTCTTGTCTGGCACTTGGGCTAGCAGGTCCCGGACTTTGGCGCTCCAGGCCGGATGCTGGAGATTGGGAGCGATTTCGGCTAGCGGGACGAGGACGAAACGGCGTTGGAGCATGCGCGAGTGTGGGACGTGCAGATCGGGCGTGTCGACGGTCTCTTGACCGTAGAGAAGAATGTCGAGATCGATTTTTCTTGGGCCTTTGGCGAATTCCTTTTTGCTGCCCATTTGGGATTCGATGGATTGGAGGGCTCGCAGAAGTGCGGGCGGCTCCAGTTGTGTTTCTGCCTCCACCGCGCAGTTTAGAAACCACGCCTGATCGAGATAGTCCACCGGTTCGGTTTCATAAAACGACGAGACTCTTTGGATGCGCAGGCCTGCCTGCGGGAGGGCGGCCATTGCTGCGCGAAGATTGGCTTCGCGGTCACCTACGTTTGAGCCGAGAGAGAGATAGGTGGTGATCATTCGTGGAGTGTGGATGGCACGTTAGTGGCTTTGAATAGGAAGAACTCTAGATGGTCCTTTGTCGAGAAGCAACCGAGTGGGACTTCTCGGAACAAATACGCGAATGAGCGCGTACCTTAACCAAGACTAAGCGTGTCTCGGGGGGATGGGGATGACCAGCTTCTGGCAGGATGTGCGGTATGGGCTGCGGATGTTGCTGAAGAACCCTGGGTTTACCGCAATTGCGGTGCTGACGCTGGCGCTGGGCATTGGGGCGAACACGACCCTATTTTCGGTGGTCAACGGAGTCCTGCTGAATCCGTTGCCGTTTCCTGACCCGGATCATCTCGTTGAAGTCTATACGACGACGCCGACGTTTGCGGAGAGTTCGATTAGCTATCCGAATTTTCTCGACTGGCGGAAAGAGAATCACTCGTTTTCGGTACTGGGGGCCTTCCGGACCGATGATTACAACATGACCGGGGTGGGCGAGCCTGAGCGTTTGCATGGTCACATGATTTCGGCGGATTTTCTGACGGCGCTGGGAATCCAGCCGATGTTGGGCCGCAATATAGTGCCGGAGGAAGACCAGGCCGGCGGCGCGCCCGTCGTGATGCTGGGCGACGGACTGTGGAAACGCAAGTTTGGAAGATCACCAGAGGTTTTGGGGAAGAGCATCACCCTGAATGGAAAGGTGTATACGGTTGTTGGCGTAGCGCAGGGACACATAACGGGACTGAGCGCCTCGGATATTTATCTTCCGATCGGACAATGGACAGACCCGACGTTTCGAAATCGAGCGATCAGCATGGGAACCAACGCGGTTGGGCGGCTGAAGCCAGGGGTGACGATTGCGCAGGCCAAAGCGGACATGGATTCGATCGGGCGAAGTCTTGCAACGGACTATCCGGAGTCGAACAAGGGGACGGGCATTGGAATAACGCCTTTAGAAACGGAGATAGTTGGAAGCGTGAAGGGAATTTTGCTGGTGCTGCTGGGTGCGGTGAGTTTTGTGCTGCTGATCGCGTGCGCAAATGTGGCAAATCTCTTGCTAGCTCGGGCGACGGGGCGCGCGCGCGAGTTTGCGATACGGTCGGCGCTGGGAGCGAGCCCAATGCGCGTAATTCGGCAGCTTTTGACCGAGAGTGTGATGCTCGGGATTGCCGGCGGCGCCATTGGATTGCTACTGGCGAAATGGGGCACAAAAGGGTTTTTGGCGGCCCTGCCGGAAACGCTGCCACGAGCTGAAGAGATTGGATTGGATGGACACGTGCTGTTCTTCACACTGGGAATTTCTCTTCTGACGGGCATCGTTTTCGGATTGGTGCCGGCGCTGAAAGCGATGCGTCCGGACATGCACGAAACGTTGAAGGAAGGCGGGCGAGGGTCGAGCGGAGCGCGAAACAGAACGCAAAGCGTGTTTGTGGCAGTGGAAATGGCGATGGCTGTGGTGCTTTTGATTGGCGCAGGACTGATGATTCGGAGCCTGGCGGCGTTGTGGAGCATCAATCCGGGATTCGATGCGAAGAATGTGCTGACTTTCAGCATATCAACGACCTCCGATCCGAATGTGACGGCAGAGCAGTTGCGAGCCAAATACCGGCAGGGATTGAGCCAGATCGAAAAGGTACCGGGCATCGAAGCGGTTTCCGTGCTTGGCGGCTCGCTGCCGATGACCGGCGATTCGGAGTTGCCCTTCTGGGTCGAGGGTCACGCGAAGCCGGCGAGCGCGCAGGAAATGCCCTATGCGCTGATGTATCTTGTGACGCCGAGTTATCACAGAGCCATGGGTATACCCGTGGAGCGGGGTCGCAGCCTCGACGAGCGCGACAACGAGCACACACCGCTCGTGGCGTTGATTGATTCGAGCTTCGCGCACCAATATTTCGCGAACGAGGACCCGGTGGGGAAACGACTTAACCTGGCGTTTCTTGATGTGCAGGTGGAAATCGCGGGGGTCGTCGGGCACGTGGAGCATTGGGGGCTGGGCTCGAAGGGCCACGAAAGTGTGCAGGCGCAGATTTATCTTTCGGTTTGGCAGGTTCCCGACAGATTCTGGCCGCTTTTTGCGAACGGCGGCCAGTACGTGGCGCGAACCACGGGTTCCCCGCTCGGGATGGCGAGTGCCATTCGCGAAGCAGCGGGAAGCGTGGATAGCAGCGCGGTGGTGTACGAAGTGCGGCCGATGGAGGACATCGTGGCACGATCGGTGGCCACGCAGCGGCTGGCGATGATTCTTTTAAGTGTGTTTTCGGCACTCGCGCTGGTGCTCTCCGCGATTGGGATTTATGGCGTGATTTCGTACCTTACGGGACGACGCACGCATGAGATTGGCGTGCGCATGGCGCTCGGAGCGACGAGTGCGGACGTTTTGCGGCTGGTGCTGGGCGAAGGCTTGCGAATCACACTCGTGGGCGTAGGCATCGGGATTGTTGCCGCCTTGGGTTTGACGCGATTAATTACGAAAATCATTTATGGAGTGGGAGCTACGGATCCGATTACGTTCGGGGGCGTGGCGATTCTGCTGACGGGGGTCGCGCTCCTGGCGTGTTACATTCCGGCGCGGCGGGCAATGCGCGTGGACCCGATCATCGCCTTGCGGTACGAGTAAATCATGGCCCCCTCCGGGGGCCCACAACGAAGGATGAAAATGGGCTCGAGATGGCGTACGGTTTGTGCAGCCGCGTTGGCGACAGAGGCCGAGTTACTCTGGCGCTCACAGAGCCCGCTTACGAGTATGGCTGGGACGCTG
>Ga0181531_10000035_pt1 | contig 121589 bp, 115 predicted proteins | sample PEATcosm2014_Bin_38_FD_119743 | JGI IMG/M metagenome (GOLD analysis project Ga0181531, IMG submission 119743) | Peatland microbial communities from MTU Mesocosm Facility, Houghton, MI, USA - PEATcosm2014_Bin11_10_metaG | ecosystem: Environmental > Terrestrial > Soil > Wetlands > Peat | place... | reverse complement strand
CGTCAGCTTGTCGAGCTTTAGGATCATGCAACGCCTCCACCGTCCGTCGCGCGGTTGTCCACCCTTGCGAGCCGGAAAAACGCAGCCGACAAAACAATCCTCCCCCGCAACGCGGGGGAGGAGTACTGGCCCGGAGGGATGGACGGAGCGAAAGTGTCAATGGAACCCGACGCTTAGGCAATCGGCTCCATTTTGCCACCAGTCGGAATCGCCGGGAAGGTTTTGTTGTCGGTGATGACGATTTCGTACTTGTTGCCGTCTTTGAGCCGCCACTGACCGCCGACCAGCGGAGTCTTGGCGACGTTCTTCTGCGCGAAGGGCGGCAAATTCGCGCCGTTCCACTGCAAGTGGCCGACCACGGTGTCGAGGTTGGTTTCGGCGATCGCTTTGACCGTCGCCTTCGAGTCGCCGGCTTGCGGCGTCCGTTTGAACACGTCGACCGCGACTTCGAGCAGCGCATGAATGAAGCCGATCGGCTGCGTCCACTGCTTGCCCGAGGATTTCTCGTAAGCGTCGGCAAGCTGTTTGGCCGTCTGCCCGGTCAGCGACGACTTGAACGGATGGTTCGGCGACCACCACACTTCCGAGGACAGGTTGTTGCCGTTCTTGCCGAGCGCCTCGACCGCCACCGGGAACAACAGTGCCTTGCCGACCGAAGCGATCTTCGGCTTGAATCCCTGCTGCTGGGCCTGGTTCCAGAAGGTGGTAAAATCCGGCGGCAGCACCACCCCGGTCAGGATCTCGCAGTTTGCTTTCTTGAACGCCGCGATCTGGGCGGTGAAGTCGTCGGTGAGATTCTGATAGCGGCCCGGATCGGTGAGCTTGTAGCCGAGCTTATCGAGCACCGGCGGAAAACCGACTACCTTGTCGCCCCAGGCATTGCCGTCGCCGTCGTTGGGGAAGAGACCGCCGACCGATTTGTCGGTCGGCAATTGGCCCCACATGTTAGTGAAGACGGCGATGATATCCTCGAGGCCCCAGAAGAAATGGTAGGTGTAGGTGAACGGCTTCCATGCCGGCGGTCCGCCGGCCGGATTGGCTTGGCGGCCGATGAACCAAGGCTGCCACGGCGCCATGGTGGAGATGCAAGGGACCTCTTCGATTTCGCACTGGGTGGAAACCGGATTGGTGGTTTCCGGCGTTGACGCCACGAGCATCAGATCGACTTTGTTGGAGACGATCAGCTCTTTGGCGACTTCGGCGGCGCGGTTCGGATTGGACTGACTGTCCTTGACGATGACTTCGACCGGCAGCGTCGAACTGCCGACTTTGATGCCGCCTTTGGTCGCCTCTTTGAAACTGCCGATGATGAAGTTGTCGGCCTCGGAGAAGGCGGCAAGCGGTCCGGTTTGCGGACTGACGTAGCCGATCTTGACGGTCGCGGCGGCATGCACCGCCGGCGCAAAGACTGAACCGGTCGCCAGCGCCGCACCGGTGGCCGCCGACGCCTTCATGAAGCCGCGCCGGTTCAAGCGAATGATGTTTGATGCTTTCCCCATGTCGTCCTCCCTGTCCGATCGGCGCTGCCGCCCGGAATCGGGCCGCGCCATTGGCGTTTCATCCCGGCGCGAAATCCGCAACTTGTACTCGTCGGTGCGGTCGATTATTGTTCGATAGTCGAACGGTAGTTCGCGCCGTGGATATTGTTGCCGAGCGGCGAATTTCTGTCAATCGGCACGGCGCTGCCGGGAGATTCAAACGAAGGGCATGCACGCGCGATGGCGCAGGAAATGCTGGAAGAGAAATCGCAAGACAAGGAGTTCATGGCGACGCTTGCCAAAGGCCTTGCGGTTCTGAGTGCGTTCGACAAGCAGCGCCCGGTGATGACGCTCTCGCAGGCGGCGCAGGCAACCGGATTCTCCCGCGCGACCGCGCGGCGCATCTTGCGCACGCTGGCCGAGCTCGGTTACGTGGCGCAGAACGGCCGCGAATTTTCCTTGTCGTCGGGCATCCTCAAGCTCGGCTTCGCTTATCTGGCGACGCAGAACTGGATCGAACAGGCGACACCGCTGATGCGGCAGCTCAGCGAGCAATTTCACGAGTCGTGCTCGGCGGCGATCCTGGAAGGCACCGAAATCGTCTATGTGGCTCGCTTCCCGGCGCGCCGCATCATGTCGGTGACGCTGGCGGTGGGAACGCGGCTGCCGGCGTTTCACACTTCGCTCGGCAGAATTCAGCTCGGCTTTCTGGACGATGCGGAATTTTGGTGCCGATTAAAATCGCTGCGCGTCGAGGCCTATACCCCGTCGACGATCACCGACGTGCAAGCGCTGTATGAGCGGGTGCGCGAAGACCACGCGCAGGGATTCTCCATGGTCGATGAGGAACTCGAGCGCGGCCTGCGCTCGATTGCCGTTCCGGTCGTCGATCGCTCCGGCCAGGCTATTTCCGGACTCAATATCAGCACGCACTCGACGCGCACGACGCGCAACGAAATGCGCGAGCGCTTCCTGCCGCAGTTGCGCGTCGCGGCCGCGCAAATTTCGGCATCGGTGGCCTGAGCTCGCCACTCTCTTGCTCGGACGTCGACGGGCGGTTATCGTTCGCGAAATATCGAAATACCGCACGTCGGTTCGATAATCGAACATTCGCTATTCTTCGCAGTGAGTGGAAGGATAGGACGAGGGATCAAACGCAAGAGGGGTCAAGCGCTATGAGCGTGTCCGAAAAGCAAAACAAGGAAGCCGGCGGCGGTAAATCCGGCAAAGGATCGTCCGCGCCGATCACCCGGCCCCAGAACGGCAGCGAATACCTCGAATCTTTGCGCGATGATCGCACCGTCTATATTTACGGCGAGCGTGTGGAGGACGTGACGACGCACCCGGCGTTCCGCAACACCGCGCGCATGGTAGCGCGGCTGTTCGACGCGCTGCACGACAAAAAGCACGCCGACAAAATTATGGTGCCGACCGACACCGGCAACGGCGGCCAAACCCATGCCTACTTCAAGGCGCCGAAGTCGCTCGACGATTTGTTGATGGGCCGCAGCGCCATTGCCGAATGGGCGCGCATTACCTACGGTTGGCTCGGCCGTTCGCCCGATTACAAGGCCTCGTTCCTGGCGACGCTCGGCGCCAATGCGCAGTTCTACGAACCGTTTTCGGACAACGCCAAGCGCTGGTACAAATACAGTCAGGAACGCGTGCCGTTCGTCAATCACGCCATCATTCACCCGCCGGTCGACCGCGACCGCCCGCCGAGCGAGGTGGCCGACGTTTGCTGCCACGTCGAGAAGGAAACCGACGCCGGCATCGTGGTCTCGGGCGCGAAGGTGGTGGCCACCGGCTCGGTGCTGACCAACTACACTTTCGTTGGGCATCACGGCCTCATTCCGGTGCAGGACAAGAAGTTCGCCGTGGTGTTCATGGTGCCGACCAATCATCCGGGGGTGAAATTCATTTGCCGCACCTCCTACGAGATGACGTCGACGGCAATGGGCAGCCCGTTTGACTATCCGCTGTCGAGCCGCATCGATGAGAACGACGCCGTGTTCATCCTCGACAAGGTGCTGGTGCCCTGGGAGAACGTCTTCGTCTATGGCGACCTGGAGAAGGCGAACAACTTCTTCCCGCGCACCGGATTCTTGCCGCGCTTCGTCGTCCATGGCTGCACGCGGCTTGCGGTCAAACTCGATTTCATTGCCGGGCTCCTGCTCAAAGCGGTCGAAGCTTCCGGCACCAAGGATTACCGCGGCGTGCAGGCGAATGTCGGCGAAGTCATCGCCTGGCGCAATTTGTTCTGGGCGTTGTCGGACGCGATGGTGCGCGATCCAAAACCCTGGATCGACGACTACGTACTGCCGAACATGGATCCTGGCAACGCCTACCAGATCATCGCCACCATGGCCTACACCAAGGTCAAATACATCATCGAGCAGACCGTCGCCTCCGGCCTCATCTACCTCAACTCGCACGCCAACGACTTCAAGAACGCCGAAATTCGCCCCTACATCGACCGCTACATGCGCGGCTCGAACGGCTACAAGGCGGAAGAACGCGTCAAGCTGATGAAGCTGTTGTGGGACTGCATGGCGACGGAATTCGGCGGCCGCCACGAGCTCTACGAAATCAATTACGGCGGCTCGACCGAAGAGATCCGCCGCTATTGCCTGTTCGGTGCGCAAGCCTCCGGCAACGCCGAGAAGTTCAAGGGCTTTGCCGAGGACTGCATGGCCGAATACGATCTCGACGGCTGGCGGGTTCCGGACCTCACCGATCCCGGCGAACTCAGCTATCACGTGCTGCGCGGCGGGCGGACTTGAGCGGCGCGACGGTCGCTTAATTCGACGCGAGCGAACGCGTCGTGCTAGAGCATCGGCGACAGCCCAAGGCGGGCCATCAAGTCGCGGTCGCGGTCGCGTCCCGGATTTGCCGTGGTGAGAAGCTTTGGTCCATAAAACAGCGAATTGGCGCCGGCGAGGAAGCACAGCGCTTGCGTCTCTTCGTTCATCGTCTCGCGGCCGGCGGAGAGCCGCACGACCGATCGCGGCATGGCGATGCGGGCTACCGCGATAGTGCGGACGAATTCGATGGGGTCGAGGTCCGGCATATCCGCGAGCGGCGTGCCGGCAACCCGGACCAGCATATTGATCGGCACGGATTCAGGGTGCACCGGCATGTTCGCCAATGTCGCGATCATGCCGATACGGTCTTCGCGGCTCTCGCCCATGCCGACGATACCGCCGCAACAAACATTGATGCCCGCGGCGCGTACGTGTTCGAGCGTCTTCATGCGATCCTGATAAGTCCGCGTCGAAATGATCTCGCCGTAAAATTCGGGCGAGGTGTCAAGATTGTGGTTGTAATAATCGAGGCCCGCGGCCTTGATTTTGCGCGCTTGCGCGGCCGTCAACATGCCGAGCGTTGCGCAGGTCTCTAGTCCAAGCGCTTTGACGCCCGCGACCATGGTACAGACGCGATCAAGGTCATGATCCTTCGGCGCCCGCCAGGCCGCGCCCATGCAAAACCGGCTGGCGCCGGCGTCGCGCGCCGCCCGCGCCTCCGTTACCACCTGGTCGAGCGGCAATAGTTTCTCGGCGCCGACGCCGGTATCGTACCGTGCACTCTGCGGGCAATAGGCGCAGTCCTCGGGGCAGCCGCCGGTCTTGATCGACAGCAGCGTTGAAATCTGGACCGCTGCCGGATCGAAGTATTGGCGATGAATGCTTTGCGCCCGGAAAATCAGATCGGGAAACGGCAAGTCGAATAGCGCGCGCAATTGTGCGCGCGACCAATCGTGCCGGATCGGTGCTGCGGCAGGAGTATCTGATCGCGGTTGGACGGAATGCATCTTCCCGACCATAAAGCAAAGAATGCCGGGAACAAGATAGTGCTAGCGGGCGTTGGCACCCTTCGCTGCCATCGGGCGTGTGGCGGGATCGAGTTCAGCCCGGAAATCGCCGCGCAGGGGCTTCTAAAAAGCACTCCCCGAGCCCGAAACTGAATGGGCTTCGCCGGCGCGTCCAAACTGCCTCAAATATCCTCGATCTGATCTATAAGGGTGACGGCGATGAAATCGCCGTAAGGTCGGCTCTCGCCGAACGATCACCATATAATGAAAAAGGGACCGTCGTGGGGCTTTTTGCCGCCGCACGCCATGGGCCGTCGTGTACCGCCTCCAATGTATAGAGCCGAGAGGCCGCCAACTGACGCGGCTGATTCACGACCGGTTTGCCCAAAGGTACAGGACGAATAGCAGCACGATTGCTGACGATACGGGCATCCAATTTTGGAACTGGACACCGAGGAACGTGAAGTCCCTTACCAGCCACTCACCCACCGAGTTCATCCCAGTACATCGAAGCTATTTTAAAGCTATTCTACCGATAGGCTACTGGCAGAAGTCTCAGTCAAGTTCGGTCACTATGATTTTCAAATCCAGCCACTAGGCTCGGAACCGGTCGGTACCCCCGAAGCCGTACTGTCCCTAGGACAGCACCCCGAAGCGGTGCGGTCCTAACTCCGGCCACTTAGGACACTTGTGGGTATCACTTAGGACAATCAGCCTACGAGGCAGCTATGCTCAAAGGTTTTGCCAGAAGGTAAGATAAAGGTCCGGGATGCGGCTGAAACCGCTTCCAACCCATGGCCCCCGTCATGCTCAGACGCCTGCTGCAATCGTGGTCGTTGGGCCGCCCACAGATCAATGGAGCCGTTAAATGCCGTCTGTGATCTTCTTTATCGCCGGACTGATTGTCGGGGTCGTCAGCGTTGAAGCCAAGCATGCGTGGGTCACGGGTCCTGTGGCCTTTAACGATGTCGCGCGCTGCATCAGCATGGGGCCGTAAACGAGAATCCTGGTTTGCTTGCGTTGACGTTTTCTATCGCGATGCGGATCGCGGCGAGGTCGCAGCCTTGCACGGCGGCAAACGAAAAGGCCTCGCGAAACTTGCGAGGCCTCGGTCGTTGCATTGCTTGATGTCGTTGCGCTGTTTGACGCTGGTTTAGTACTTCGCCACCAGCGGTTTCGCCGCTTCCGGCGCCCAGATCCGGAAGGTCAGGCGGCCCCAGATGTCCCAGCCATAACCGATGCAGTCATGGCAGGCGACGGTATTGTCGGCCCAGACTTGAACCGCAGCCGGACCGAAATCGTATCCGACCAGGAAGCCCAGATCGGCCTGTTCCTGCCAGCCCCGCAATTGCCGCCGATACCCGTGGTGCACAGAGCGCCGCCGCCCGGTCGATCCTTGGTGGTCTAGTTGACGATGTGACGGACCGGGCCGAACGACCACTTGCCGATTTTGTAGAGCGCGGTGAAGTCGCCGAACAGCAGGTTGCCGTCGACGAAGCCGCTGCGGCCGGCGATGAAGAGCGACATCGTCACGCCTGCCGAGGCGGTGTTGATGTAATAGCGGAAGTTCGCCGAGAGCAACCAGTTGGCATCGAGGTAAGAGATCGCCCAACCCGGAGCAAACGTCCAATAATCCGGGTTGAGGTTTACGGCACCGAGGGCAGCAGAGCTTGGCCAGCGCGAGCCATCCGGCCCGACTACGGTGAAAGCCAGGTCGGTGAAGAAGCCTTTGCCGAGGCTCCACGACAAGCTGATCGGCGTGAAGGTGGTATTGGCGAACAGATTGGAGCCGACGACGACATCGAAGCGGTCCGGGCTGAGCGCAAACAGCGCGGTCAGAATGTCGGCGTGATACTTGTCCCAGCACACGGCGGGAAATTGCTCCCCAACGGCGATCGCCCGCCGGTCCCAATAGGGCATGGTGATGGAAATGCCGTGGATTTGGTGGCCGAAGTCAGACGCTTTTTGTCGCGTCTGCGCGCTAGCTCGAAGGCATAGCGCAGCACGCGATCGACGCCGATGCGCGTCATCACCGTTTCCTGGACCTCTGTTTCGCGCTCGGTGCCAGCGGAGATGCGCCCACCGATCGATGAATATTCGCCTTCGGTGTTTTCGCGCACGACGACGAAATCGATATCGCCAGGCTTGCGGGCGGCGAGCGCACGCCCGGCATCAGCCGCACCGGGCGCAGATTGACGTACTGATCGAACTCGCGCCGGAATTGCAGCAAACAGTCCCACAGCGAGACGTGTTCGGGAACGATCTGTGGCCATCCGGCGGCGCCGAGTCCTAGCTGTGCAGATCGCTCGTGCGGACCGTCTGCCGCATCGTTGGTTCGCAAACGCGAATGGCCTTCAGCGTTACCGAAGCGTCGGGACACAACCGACCATGTGCCAGTAGCGCCGCGGCAATTCGCCCATAGGCATGCCCGAGCCACTTTAGGGCGGCTTAAGCCTTCCCCGATGCCCAGCCCTTCGCGCGTCCCGAAGGGTTTTGTGCAGTCAAAGAAAAAGGCCCCGCGGTTTCCCGCGGGGCCTCGAAGATCCGCTGTATCAGCGTTAGTTCTTGGCAACGAGCGGCTTCGGAGCTTCCGGTCCCCAGAGCCTGAAGCCGAGGCGCGTATAAACTTCGATGTTACCGGCGCCGCCGGCAGCGTTTTGCGACCAGAACGAGTCCACGGCCCAAATCTGAAGATCGACCGGCCCGAAATCGTAGCCGACCAAGCCACCGGCCTGGGCGTACCCGAACCTGTTGCACACGCCGGCCGCGGCAGCGACAACACTGCAGCCGGTATCATTGGTCGTCTGGACTTCAAACGAGCCAACCGGCCCAAACGACCACTTGCCCATCTTATAGAGTGCGTGCAAGTCGCCATAGAACAGGTTGCCGCTGGTCACACCTGAACTGAGCGCCGCAGAGCAGCAGCTGCCCGTCGAACGTGTGTTGAAATCGTAAAAGAAGTTGCCCGTTACGTTCCAGTTGGCGCCCAGGTACGAAAGTGCGAACGGGAGCTCCAAGGTCCAGTAGTCGGGGTTCGGAGTGATCTGCCCGGACGGGAAGTTGCTCTTCGTGCCATCCGGCGCCATGAAGGTGAAGCCGGTAGACGCAAACAATCCGCCCCCCAGGTTCCACGACAGGATGATCGGGCTCCAGGTCGTATTGGCGGTCACAAAGCCGCCGCCGATAACCTGGTTTGCCCCGGCGGTGCCAAAGAAGCCGGCACCCGTACAACCCGAGAGAGCGCAGGTGGTGTTTTCATAGAAGGCTTGCACGACCGACAAGGCGTAAGTGGCGCCCAGGAAATTCCATCCCGGCACGTACAGCAACGGTATGGCGTTGGCGATAGCGGGTAGAGCAAAACGCACCGAGCCGGGCGGAGCGCCCGCAGCCGCGAGAAACGATCCCGTGGACCTCACCGACGAAGGCATACCGAGGTAAGCAGTTTCAAGACCGGTATACAAGCCGGCCGGTGGCAACGCGCCCAATGGCAGACCGATGGTCGCGCCGCTCAGGCGGTTTTGGAAGCTTCCGCTTTCTTCGGCGAGAGCCGAGCTCGCCGCGCCTGCTATGGCGAGCGCGGCCAGGCCAGCCGTCACTATCTTATTCAATCGGGTCATATGCCCCTCCACGTGTTTTGTCCCCAAAACCCCGCGCAATATTTCGCACGGCGCTTGTTCGTCAGCACAAACTGCCAACTGCGGTGGAGGGTCGTGCAATCGGTAGAAGAATGCAATGCTTTGTGGCGGTTAGTGCGGTGTGAAATGTCACTTATGCTGCGGTAGTTGCAAAAATATCACTCAGCGGCGGTCGGCTAAGTGCCAGGACGCGGCTTCCAAAAAAGCAGAAAAATACAATTAAAACAAAGTCTTGAAAGTTCAGCGCGGTAACGGCGCGAAACTCCTTTCCGCGACGGCGCAAGCGCTCATTGTTCTAACCACCAGGCCTCCGCTGCCGGCGCGGCGCGGCCGCCGTGTGCGACGATTCGAATGCCGATCGGCGGGCCGGGCTGTCAGGAAAAATCGAACAATCGTCGGCGAAAAAACGACGCCGCGAATCCACGCCAAACAAACGCGCCGTCGAACGCGACCGCGCACGCTCACCAAAAATCAAGCGTCGGCCAGATTGTTTGTTCGTGCGAATGCAGGAGCGAAGCCAGTCGACCGACATGCAGGACGATCGGGATGACACCGTCGGCATGGCGTAACGCGAAGATATGACCGATAAACAGCGAGTGATCGCCGCAGTCATGCCGCGCCGCCACCTTGGCGGCGATGGTGGCGTTAGCGTGCGCCAGGAGCGGCGTGTCGCCGGCATACCGGTATTGCGGATGGATATCTTCAACCGGCCGTCCGGCGAAGTGACCGATCAAAGATTCCTGCCCGCGCGCCAAAATATTCACGCCGAAATGGTCGGCCTCCACGAGAAATCCGTGCATGCGTGCTTTCTTGGCGACACAGATCACGCATAGCGGCGGTTCGAGCGAGCCCGACATGAAAGCGTTGGCCGTCATGCCGCGGACTTCGCCGCGCACTTGCGTCGTGATGACGGTCACGCCGGTGACGAAGGAAGCCATGACCTTGCGGAACAGGGCTTCGCTTACCCCATCGTCTGCTTCGGACCGAGATTCCAGAATGTTCATCGCCAAATGATACGGAGCACGCTGCAACGAAGCAAGAAACTGGGCGAGGTCAGTGCGCGGGTTGGGGCGGCGGCCGCTTGTCGAAGTCCTTAGCCAGCGCCGCCAGCGACTTCTTGTACTCGGCCTGGACTTGCGCGGAATTCACGTCCTTGGTTTGGGGAAAGTCATTGAGCCGAAGGGAAAGGGCGCCCGCCAATCTTAAATCCGGGGGGTGCGTCAGGAACATCATCGAGGTCTCGTCGGTGGCCCGCAACCAAACGATATAGTCGTCTGGATTAAGTTCGCTGCGGACGAAGTAGATTTTCACATCGGCTGTCGCGACCATCGTCACCGGAAGTGGTTTGGACCAGTCATCTGTCAGTCCGAGGTCGTGCGCTGTCGGCGGTGGAAATATCTGCTTGGCGCCGGTGGAATCGACGAATTTAAGTATCTTCTGCAGTTGAGCCGATGAAATGGGCGGCGACTCTTGCGCCACCGCCAATCGTCCGCCGCCGATCGCTACGACCAGCACGAAAAGCCAGGTGTTTAGCCACTTTTTCATCTTACCGCTCCTGAACTCATCGCCCCGGCCGCAGCTTTACGACTTCACCAATGTGCGGCCGGTGACCGCCTCGAGGTTCTTAAAATAAATCTTGTCGCGATCGACCTTGGATAAATCGAGGCTGTCGAGAATCCGCAACGTCTCGCGCGGATACATCGTCCCGCCCTCGGGATCATAGGGGCAATCGGAGGCGAACACGACCTTGTCGCGAGGGAAGAAGTCCAGGCCGGCCTTGGTGGCCGGTTCGGCGGTGAAGACCGCGGTATCGGCCCAAAAATCCTGTTTGAAGTAATCAAGCACGCGCTTCTTGAGACCCTTGCGCAAGGAAACGTAGTCGACGTCGGAGGTGCGCGAACCCATCACGTCGTTGCCGGGTCCGATGCGGCCTTCGAGCATCGGCACGATGCCGCCGAAATGGTGGGTGATGAGCTTCAGGTCGGGATGGTTGTCCATGATTTTCGAGTAGACGAGCCGCATCATTGCGGTTGCGGTTTCGTACGACCAGCCGAATGTCCACCAGATTTCGTAGAGCGATTTTTGCTCGGTGATGTAGTCCGGCACCTCGGCGCCGCGCGCCGGATGCATCCAGACCGGAATGCCAAGCGCAGCCATCTTATCCCAAAATGGCAGAAATTCCGGTCGATCGAGCGGCTTGCCATTGACGTTGGTGTAGATCTGAACGCCGAGCGCGCCGAGTTCCTTGACCGCACGCTGGGCTTCGGCGACCCCGGCGTCGGGCGCGGCCAGCGATACCTGCGCCACCCAGCCGGGAAAATGATCGTTTTCCTTGGCGATGAGTTCGGCGAAGCCGTCGTTGATAATGCGGCAGAACTCGTCGATTTGTGCCGGCGTTTTGGCGATCTGTTCGATCGGCGGCTGGCTGTAGCTCAGGATCTGCTGATAGTCCTTATGGTCGTCGACGATTCTCTTGCGCACGTCGAGGTCATAAAGCGCCGGCAACGACCGCAGGCGCTTGCCAATGTCTTTGTAGTCGGGCGCCACCTCGTTGAGCACGGCGAAGAACTTCTCAGGGAAAAAATGAGTGTACGCGTCGATGCGCATCTGCGCCTCTCCTTGGCTTTCGGGGTTGGTTATCTCCCAATGCGGCGGTCTTGCGGCCGCTGGTCTCCGCACTTTAGGCCGGTTCGCGCTGTAATCGCGCAACGACCTCGGCGGGAATTGCTTGCGACTTGATATGTTGCGGCTGATCGTCGTCGCGGACCACCCATACGCGTGTTTCCGAACCTTCGGCGGCGAGCACGCTGCCTTTGCTCAGACGGTGCTGGACTTTGAAACTTGAGCGACCGCAGGCGGCAAGCGCGCTCTCGATCACGACCTCGTCGCCGAAACGCGTCGGCGAACGAAAGCGCGCTCGCGTCTCGACCACCGGGTGGCCGGCGAACCGATAGGTCTTGAGATAATCGATCTTGTTCATGCCGAGTGCGCGTTCGAGCAGCATGGTGGTCGAGATGTCGAACATCTCGAAATAGCGCGGATAGAAGATGATCCCGGCCGGATCGCAATGGCACCACTCGATTCGCGTTTTGCGGATGTTGGTCAGCATGCAGTCGGATATCGGACGTCAGATGTCGCAGGTCTTAGGAGAGCACTCGGTCATCTGAACTCCTCCGTCAACGGGGAGCCATGCGCAACGCCGCGTCGAGACGAACGACCTCGCCGTTGAGATAGCGGTTTTGAATCATCTCGCGCACCAGCGAAGCGTATTGGGCCGGGTCGCCCAGCTTTTTCGGGAATGGCAACGAGGCTGCAAGACTTTCCTGCGCCTGCGGCGACAATCCCATCAGCATCGGTGTGAGGAAGATGCCCGGCGCAATGGCGTTCACGCGAATGCCGAATTGAGCGAATTCGCGCGCCGCCGGCAGGACGAGCGCAACGACGCCGCCCTTGGAGGACGAATACGCCGCCTGGCCGATTTGCCCGTCGTAGGCGGCGACCGAGGCGGTGCAGACAACCACGCCGCGCTCGCCGTCTTCGAGCGGCTCAAGCTTCGACATGGCGTCGGCGGCAAGGCGCATGGCGTTGAAGGTGCCGATAAGATTGATGCGAATGACACGCTCGTAGTTGGCGAGCGCTTGCGGGCCTTCCTTGCCGATGATGCGCTTGGCCACGCCGATCCCCGCGCAATTGACCAGGATACGGGCGGGGCCGTGATCGGCAGCGGCTTTGGCGATGGCAGCCTCGGTCGATGCGCTGTCGGCGACATCGCAGGCGATGGCGACGCCGTTGATATCGATCGCCACTTCGGCAGCCGCTTTGGTGTTGACGTCGAGAAGCGCGACCTTGGCGCCGGCCGCGGCCAGCATGCGCGCCGTGGCAGCGCCGAGGCCTGAGCCGCCGCCGGTGACGAGAGCGGCTTGTCCACGAATATCCATGATCAACTCGCTTGTCCTGTGGGAAGTATTGGGCGGTCGGGGGCGGTACCGAAGGCGCGGATCAACAAATACGCTACCAAACGCATCCTCCAGTCTGCTGTCTTCGTGGGTGCATGATCTTTTCGGAAAACCGGCCTCCACTTTTCCGGATCATGCATTAGCTGCGCACCACTTTAGGGCCGCGCTTTTCCAAAAAATCCTGGAGGCGCTGTTTGGCCTCCTTTTCGGCTTGCGCGATCCCGGCGGTCAGCGCTTCGGTGGCAAAGCCCATGGCCGGATCTGCATGGGCGATGCGCGGCAGCATGTGGGTCACCGCGAAATTCGTAAACGGCGCGTTGGCGGCCACGCGTTTTGCGAGCTCGATCCCTTTGCTCAGTCCAGCGCCATTATCGACCAGATATTGGGAAAGACCGATGGCATGGCCGTCTTCGGCGCTGAGCGTGCGGCCGGTGAGCATCATGTCCATCATGCGCGGAACGCCGATCAACGGCGGTAACCGCACCGAGCCGCCGCCGCCGACAAAAATGCCGCGGCTTCCTTCCGGCAGCGCATAAAAGGCGGAGCGCTCGGCGACGCGAATATGGACCGAGGCCGCAAGCTCAAGACCGGCGCCGACCACCGCACCGTGCAGGACCGCGATGACCGGTACCTTGCCGTATTGGATGCGGTCGAAGGCACGATGCCAGGAGCTTGAATGCGCGATGCCCTCCCGGACGTCGAGCTCTTTGAGCTCCGAGAGGTCCAGTCCGGCGCTGAAATGTTCGCCCTCTCCGGCGATGACCACGCAGCGGATGTCGTCCGGGAGCGACTCGAAGAACGCCACCATTCCCTGCACGGTCAGGTCGTTGAGCGCATTGCGCTTCTCTGCGCGATGCAATCGCAAAACGCCGACCGCGCCGTGGCGCTCGGCGCGAAGCGAAGACGGCAGGACGCAGAAATCGCCGGTGCGTTCGTCCACGGCAAGCTCTTTAAGGATCAGTGCTCTTTTTCGCGTGACATTTCTGCCGAACCGCGTCAAGGCGCGTGCGTTTTGCGCCGGCGGGGCCATTTGACCCGCTTAGGCGCGGCTCCTAAATAGCGGACTTAAGACGGCGCTGTTCCGGCATTTGCGAGCGACCGCCGGTCGAGGGAGCGAACCATGCGAGAGGTCTTCGTTTGCGATGCGGCGCGCACGGCGATCGGGCGCTATGGCGGCGCGCTGGCGAAGGTGCGCACCGACGATCTCGCGGCGGTCCCGATCCGCGCGCTGGTTGCCCGCAACCCGCAAGCTGATTGGTCGCGCCTCGACGAAGTGTTCTTCGGTTGCGCCAATCAGGCCGGCGAGGACAATCGCAATGTCGCGCGCATGGCGCTGTTGCTCGCCGGCGTGCCCGACACCGTGCCGGGATTGACCGTCAACCGGCTGTGCGCGTCGGGGCTCAACGCAGTCGGCGATGCGGCGCGCGCGATCCGCACCGGCGACATGGATTTTGCCATCGCCGGCGGCGTGGAATCGATGACACGGGCACCGTTCGTGATGGGCAAGGCCGCTGAGGCATTTTCGCGGAGCACGGAAGTTTACGACACGACCATCGGCTGGCGCTTCGTCAATCCGGTGCTGAAGGCGCAATACGGCATCGATTCCATGCCCGAGACCGCGGAAAACGTAGCGGAAGAATTTCAGGTGGCGCGCAAGGATCAGGACGCCTTTGCGCTACGCTCGCAGCAGCGTGCCGGCAAGGCCGCGGCCGCCGGCTATTTTGCCGCGGAGATCGTTCCGGTAGAGGCGCCGGGCGGCAAAGCGGGACCGATCGTCGTCGACAAGGATGAACATGTCCGCCCCGATACGACGCTCGACAATCTGACCAAGCTCAAGCCGATCGTACGCAACGGCGGCACCATCACCGCCGGCAACGCCTCGGGCGTCAACGACGGCGCGGCGGCGCTTATCCTCGCCAGCGAGGCGGCGGTGAAAGCACATGGGCTAAAGCCGCGCGCAAAAATTCTCGGCATGGCCTCGGCCGCCGTGCCGCCGCGCATCATGGGCATCGGCCCGGTGCCGTCGACGCGCAAATTGATGGAGCGGCTCGGCTTGAAGATCGGCGACTTCGACCTGATCGAACTCAACGAAGCTTTCGCGTCGCAGGGTTTGGCGTGTCTGCGCCAATTGGGCGTCGCCGACGATGCCGATTACGTCAATCCGCATGGCGGCGCGATTGCGCTCGGCCATCCGCTCGGCATGTCGGGGGCGCGGCTGGCGCTCACTGCCGTCCATTGTTTAGAGGAACGCGGCGGCAAACGCGCGCTCGCCACCATGTGCGTTGGCGTCGGCCAGGGCGTCTCGCTGGCGCTGGAACGAATCTGACAGGTCAGCCGGGGTAAGTTGAGGAGACCGACGCGTGCCGATGTCACCCGGCTACATTCCGTTTCATCCCAATCCATCGAAGCCGAAATTCAAGCCGCCGCCGGGCGCGGTCGATGCGCATTGTCACGTGTTCGGCCCGGAAAAGAAGTTTCCCTACGCAGCGGAACGCAAATACACGCCTTGCGATGCGCCGAAGGAAAGGCTGTTCGCGCTGCGCGATTTCCTGGGCTTCGACAAAAACGTCATTGTGCAGGCGTCGTGCCACTCCAAGGATAATCGGGCGATGGTTGACGCGCTAGAGGCATCCCGTGGCCGCGCCAAGGGCGTCGCCTTTGTCGGCGATGAGGTCACCGACCGCGAATTACAATCGATGAACAAGGCCGGGGTGCGCGGTGTGCGCTTTAATTTCGTCAAACGGCTGGTGGACTTCACGCCGCGCGACGTGCTCGAGCGTATCGCCAAACGCGTAGAGAAACTCGGCTGGCATGTTGTGGTCTATTTCGAGATGCAGGACCTGCCCGAGCTGGAGGATTTTTTCACGGCGCTCCCGACCGTTGTGGTGGTCGATCACATGGGCACGCCGAATGTGAAGAAGGGCGTCGACGATCCGGAGAATTTGCGCTTCCACCGGCTCATGGACCGGCACCGCAATTTTTGGGTCAAAGCAACTTGCCCGGAGCGGATGACGATTGCCGGGTCGCCCTATGACGACGTCGTGCCGTTCGGGCGCGCGCTGGTCGAGCGGTTTCCGGACCGGGTGATCTGGGGCACCGATTGGCCTCATCCCAACATGAAGAAGGAAGCGCCGGACGACGGCGTGCTCGTCGATTACGTCCCTAAAATCGCGCCGACGGCCGAGCTGCAGCGGCGGCTTCTGGTCGATAATCCCCTGCGACTTTATTGGAATTAGAACGTTTCCGGCTTGGCGGAACGACTTACGTTGCCAAGCCCGGTTGCGCTATATATGTCGGACAAAACGGAGACGCTTGGATGGCTCGCCCAGGGCAGGCTTACGACGACATTCCCGGAACATTCGTGTTCGATGCCGAGCGCTCGCGTGAAGGCTATGGCATCAACATGTTCTGCATGTCGTTGATGAAGGATGAGAACCGCAAGGCTTTTAAGGCCAACGAGGCGGAATATCTGAAGAAATTCCCGCTGACCCCGAAACAGACCGAAGCCATCCTCAAGCGCGACTACAACCGGCTGCTTGAACTTGGCGGCAACATCTACTTCACCGCCAAGCTTGGCGCGACCGACGGGCATTCGTTTCAGCATCTCGCCGCGGTGATGACCGGCAACACCCAGGAAGATTATGCCAAAATGATGCTCGGCGGCGGCCGTTCGGTCGAAGGCAATCGCTCGCGCTCGGGCAAAGGTGAGCCGTCGAAACTTCTGGCCGCGGCGGCACCGAAAAAAGTTTCGGTCGCCAAAGCCGGGGCGAAACTTAGGGCGAAACCGAAGGCGAAAGCCAAAGCAAAACCCAAATCCAAATCAGCAAGGCGGAAATAGCCGTGGCCAGAATCGTTGCAGGTATCGGTTCGTCGCATGTGCCCGCCATCGGCGCGGCCATCGACAACCACAAAACTGAAGAACCGTATTGGAAACGCGTCTTCTCGGGCTTCGAGAAGTCGCAGGCCTGGATACGCGAGCTCAAGCCCGACGTCGCCATCATCGTTTACAACGATCACGCGTCGGCGTTCTCGGTCGATTTGATCCCGACTTTTGCGCTTGGCTGCGCGGCCGAGTTTCCGCCCGCCGACGAGGGCTGGGGACCGCGCCCGGTGCCGGTGGTCAAGGGTTATCCGCCGCTCGCGTCGCACATCGCACAGTCGGTGATCCTCGACGAATTCGATTTGACCATCTGCAACAAGATGGAAGTCGACCACGGCATGACGGTGCCGATGAACCTCGTGTTCGGCGACGTGGGCAAGGACGGCCGCTGGCCGTGTCCGGTGATCCCGCTTGCAGTCAACGTGGTGATGTATCCGCCACCGACCGGTCACCGCTGCTTCATGCTGGGGCGCGCTATCCGCAAGGCGGTCGAGTCCTATCCGGAAGACTTGAAGGTCGTAATCTTCGGCACCGGCGGCTTGTCGCACCAGATTTCCGGCCCGCGCGCCGGCCTGATCAATTCGAAGTGGGACAAGGCCTTCCTCGACAACCTGTCGGTCAACCCGGAGAAGCTCGCCAAGATCCCGCACATCGACTACATGCGCGAAGCCGGCGCCGAAGGCATCGAAATGGTGATGTGGCTGATTATGCGCGGCGCGCTCGATGACAAGGTCGACGAAGTCTATCGTTTCTACACGGTGCCGGCGTCGAATACTGCCGTGGGACACATCATTCTCGCCAACCGCGAACGGGGTACCAGGGCGTCGGGCAAGCACAAACCGGCGGCAGCCAAGCACAAGCGCGCCGCGGCGCGCGTGAAAATCGAGCGGAAACGCGGCTAATTCGTCGCGTGATGGCCGCGCTTGTCCCGGTCATCGACGTTTCAAGGGCCGTCCCCTTTCTTCGGGCGGATCGATTGAACCGGCGGTTTGCGAGTAGAGGAAATCAATGAAGATCTGTGTTGCTGGACAGGGGGCCTTCGGTCAGAAGCACCTCGATGCGCTCAAGCGCATTCCAGACGTCGAGGTTACGTCGCTGGTCGGCGGCAATCAGGATGCGACCGCGCAAGTGGCCAAGAAATATGGCATTCCTCATTACACCGGCGATTTGTCGGAAGGCATCAAGCGGGCCGACGCGGTCATCCTGACCACGCCGACCAAGATGCATTTCCGCCAAGGCGAGCAGGTGATGCGCGCCGGCAAGCATGTGCTCATTGAAATCCCCGTCACCGACAGCGTCGGAGACGCCGAGGCGCTGGTGAAAATCGCCACAGAAACCGGCGTCGTCGCCATGGGCGGCCATGTGCGGCGCTTCAATCCCAGCCATCAATGGGTGCACAACCGCATCAAGCAAGGTGAACTGAAGATTCAGCAGATGGACGTGCAGACCTACTTCTTTCGCCGCAAGAACATGAATGCTGCCGGCCAACCGCGCAGCTGGACCGACCATCTGCTCTGGCACCACGCGGCGCACACCGTCGACCTGTTCCAATATCAGGCCAGCGAGACGATTTCCGATTGCTACGCCGTGCAGGGGCCGATCCATCCCGCGCTCGGCATCACCATGGACATGGGCATCGTCGCGAAGGTGCCGTCCGGATCGATCTTGACGCTGTCGCTGTCATTCAACAACGACGGCCCGATCGGTTCGTTTTTCCGCTACATCTGCGACTACGGCACCTACAAGGCTTATTACGACGATCTCGTTGACGGCAAGGACAACAAGATCGACTTGTCGAAGGTCGCGGTATCGATGGACGGCATCGAACTCGAGGACCGTGAATTCGTTGCCGCGATCAAGGAAAAACGCCAGCCGAATGGAAGCCTCGCGGAGCTCCTGCCCTGCATGCGCGTCCTCGGCAAGCTCGAAAGCATCGTCGACCCGCAGCGCAAGGCGCACGCCTAGACGGGCGGGGAGGTCCGCCTGAGAGGTCCTTCACCGCATGACCGACACCCCCGAAAATTCCGCTAACAACGCCGATCGAGCCGATCCAATTCCCACCGCGCGCGGCGGGCATAAAGTCATCAACCTGGCCTTGCAGGGCGGTGGCAGCCACGGCGCTTTTACCTGGGGTGTGCTCGACCGCCTGCTCGAGGATGAGCGGATCGACTTCGAAGGCATCAGCGGCACCAGCGCCGGCGCGGTCAATGCCGTGGTCTTGGTCGATGGTCTGGCCGCCGGCGGCCGCGTGCAGGCCAGAAAAGCCCTGCGGCATTACTGGGAAAAAGTTTCGGCCTTGGCGTCGCTTGGGGTGTTTCGACCGTCACCGTTCGACAAGGCCAATCCTAATTTCGGCCTCGAACATTCGCCGGGCTATCTGCTTATGGAGTCGATGACCTATTACGCGTCGCCGTATCAGTTGAATCCGTTCAACCTTAATCCGCTGAAGGATCTGCTGGTGGAGACGATCGACTTCGAGCGCCTTCGCCGCCAAACCGCGGTCAAGCTGTTTATCGATGCCACCGACGTGCAGACCGCCAAGGTGAAGGTGTTCGATGGACGCGAATTGCGTGCCGAGCACGTACTGGCATCGACCTGCCTGCCGCTGATGATGCAAGCCGTCGAGATCGACGGCGAGTATTACTGGGACGGCAGTTTCTCGGGCAATCCGGCGATCTTTCCGTTGCTGTTCAATTGTGACGCGCCCGACATCCTCATGGTTCATATCACCCCGGCCGCGCGGCCGGGCGTGCCGACCACCTCGCCGTCGATCATGAACCGCATGCAGGAAATCAGCTTTAACACCTCACTGATCAGGGAAATGCGCACACTCGCCTACCTCGGTGAACAGATCGCCGACGGCAAGATGACGGGTGTGACGCGGCGGCTGGTCCATTTGATCGAAGCCGAGGATTTGATCAGAAAGCTGTCTTGGTCGAGCCGGTTGAACGGCGACTTGAGCTTTCTGACTTACCTTTACGACTTAGGCTATCGCCGCGCCGATCAATGGCTCACGGAAAGCTTCGACTGCATCGGCGTGCGGTCGACCGTCAATCTGCGGGAAAAGTACTTTTAAGAGCACTTTTAATTGGCGCGGAGAGCGCCTAGGTAACGTCTTTGGCGGGCGTGATAGCGCCTAGCTAAACAGAAGTCAGGGCAGGAACTCGCTTAACCAGGGCATTACCCCCGGGCCTGGTGGCATCCGCATGCCGCCGCAGGGCCGAGTTTGGCGGATATACGGTTATGGGCATTGTCCGTTTTGCTCTGAGGCTGCCGCATACCTTCTACGTCCTCGCGGTGCTGGTCCTGTTCCTCGGCGTAACTGCCATCCTGTCGATGCCCACCGACATCTTTCCCGAGATCGACATTCCGGTCGTCACCATCATCTGGCAGTACACCGGACTAAGCACTCCGGAGATGGAACAACGGGTCACGACGTACAGCCAGTACGCGCTGTCATCGAGCGTCAACGGCATCCGGGACATCGAGGCGCAGACGCTCAACGGCATTTCGGTCCAGAAGATCTATTTTCAACCCGACGTGAACCTCGATCTGGCGATCGCCCAGATCGTGTCGGCAACCAACTTCATTCGCGTCTTGATGCCACCGGGGATCCAAGCGCCCGTGGTCGTTCAGTACAACGCGTCGAGCGTTCCGGTGCTGCAGATCGGGCTCGCGTCCGACACCCTCAACGAGCAGCAGCTTTATGACTACGGCATTTACCGTTTGCGCCAGCAACTCGCGCCCATTCATGGCGTCACGTTTCCTACGCCGGCCGGCGGCAAATACCGTCAGATCATGGTCGATATCGACCCGCTGAAGCTGCAAGCCAAAGGGCTGACGCCGAACGACGTCGTCAATGCCGTCAACGCCCAGAACCTGACGCTGCCGTCCGGCCAGGCGAAGATTGGCGACACGCAGTTCACTGTTCGCACCAACGCGGTCCCCACCACCATTGCCGATCTCAACAACATCCCGGTGAAATTCGTCAACGGCGCCACGGTGTTCCTGAAAGATGTCGGGCAAGTCCACGATGGCTACGCCGTGCAGCAGAACATCGTCCGCACCGACGGTCGTCGCTCCGTACTGTTGAGCGTCATCAAGAATGGCAACGCGTCGACGCTGTCCGTCGTCAATGCAGTGAAGGAAACACTCAAGGTGTCGCGTGCGTCGGCGCCTCCTGGCATGCAGATCACGGAGCTGTTCGATCAATCGGTGTTCGTCAAACAATCGATTATCGGGCTGCTGCGCGAAGGCGCCATTGCCGCGGGTCTGACGGCGCTGATGATCCTGCTGTTTCTCGGATCGTGGCGGTCGACGCTGGTCGTGATGATTTCGATCCCACTGTCGATCCTGTCCTCGCTGATCGTGCTTTACTTCCTCGGCGACACCATCAACACCATGACGCTCGGCGGGCTGGCGCTGGCGATCGGCATCCTGGTCGACGATTCGACGGTGACGATCGAGAACACGCACCGCTTGCTCACCGAGGAGCATATGCCGCTGCCGTCGGCGACATTGCACGGCGCCGCCGGCATCGCCGTGCCGACGCTGGTTTCGACATTGGCCATCAGCTGCGTGTTTATTTCCGTCGTGTTTCTTCATGGTCCGGCCAAATATTTGTTCACCCCGCTTGGGCTGGCCGTGGTGTTCGCCATGCTGGCGTCCTACACCTTTTCGCGCACGCTGACGCCGATCACTATCGGGGTATTGCTCAAGAACGAGCGTCATGGCGAGGAGGAGGGCAGCGGCTGGTTCGCGCGCCTGTTCGCGAAATTCGAGCGCGCGTTCGAAACCATGCGCAACGGCTATACCGACGTACTGCACACGCTGTTGACACGTCGCCTGATCGTACCGGCGGCCGCCGTCGTCGTGCTCGCGCTTGGCGGCATACTTTTCCTGCTCGTCGGCCGCGACTTCTTTCCGGTCATCGATGGCGGTCAGATTCAGCTACATGTGCGCGTCTCGGCCGGCACCCGCATCGAGAAGACCGAACAGATCTTCCAGGCGATCGAGGACAAGATCCGCGAGGTCATTCCGGAGGACGAACGCGACCTCATCGTCGACAACATCGGGTTGCCGGCGCGCTCCTACAACTACGCGTTCGGCGATGGCACCGCCACCGGTGTCAACGACGGCGTCATTCTGGTCGCCCTCAAGGAAGATCACGCTCCGACCGCCACTTACATCCGTAAACTGCGTCAGGAGCTGCCGGCCGCCTTCCCGGAGAGCATTTTCTACTTCCAACCCGCCGACATGGTGACGCAAATCCTCAACTTCGGCATCCCGACGCAGATCAACGTTCGCGCCGTTGGCTACGACCGGAACAAGAATCTGCGCATCGCCAAGGAACTGCGGACGCAGATGGCGGCGATCCCGGGAGTCACCGACGTGCATTTGCAGCAAGAAGTCGACGGCCCGGAATTTTTCGCGCAGATCGATCGCGCCCGCGCCGCTCAGTTCGGCCTGACGGTGAACGACATCGCGCTTAATCTAAATACGAGCCTGAGTTCTTCGGAACAGATCGCGCCCAACTTCTGGACCGATCCGTCTAACGGCACGCCGTACTATCTGGCGGTGCAGACGCCGGAGTGGCGCGTGAGTTCGCTCAACGAGCTGAAGAACACGCCGGTGACCAAGTTTACGACAGTGGGCCGAAATACCGTGCCGGGCCTCTTGAGCAATGTCGCGACGCTTAAGCGCGATGCAATTCCGACCAATACCAATCAAGCCAACATCCAGCCCGTCTACGAGATTTATGCCAATGCCGAGGGGCGGGATCTGGGCTCGATATCGAGCGACATCAATAAAATCGTGGCGGAGCTTCAGAAGCAGTTGTCGCCCGGCAACCGCATCGAAGTGATCGGCCAAATCGACAGCATGAACGGGGCATTTCGCGACCTCGCCATCGGCATCCTGTTCGCCGCAGTGTTCGTCTATCTGCTCATGGTGGTGAATTACCAAACTTGGGGCGACCCGTTGGTGGTCATTCTGGCCTTGCCGGCGACGTTCTGCGGCATTGTCACGATGCTCTATATTACCGACACCACGCTGAGCGTGCCCTCGCTGATGGGTGCGATCATGGCGATCGGCGTGGCTTCGGCGAATTCGATCCTGCTTGTCACGTTTGCCCGCGAGCAACAGCTTGCCGGCATGTCGGCGTTCGATGCGGCGATTTCCGCTGGCCGCACCCGTATCCGGCCGGTCCTGATGACCGCAGCCGCAATGATCGTCGGCATGATTCCGATGGCGATCGGCGGCGCCGGCGAAGAACAGAATGCATCGCTGGCGCGCGCGGTTATCGGTGGCCTGCTCTTTGCAACACCGACCACGTTGCTTGTGGTCCCGTATTTGTTTGCGCTGTTGCGCAAGGGTAACGACGGCAAAGCAGCGCATGGCGTGTTTGCGGAGGACCCTCAATGAACGACGTCCCGCGGCCCCCGGAGCCGGATACTTTCAAGAAGCTCGGCGACGCAACGGCCGACCGGATTGTAAATAGGGCCCGGCAATTGAGCGGCGGTCAGCGCCTGGCTATCGGCGTCGGGTTGCTTCTCTGCGTGGCACTGCTGTTCGGCTTCTGGCAGCACTACCGGGTGCACGCGCAGGTCATGTCGACGGCGGAGCAGCGCCGCGATTTCGTCCCGAGCGTGCGCACGGCGCCGGTGCGAGCGAGCGCCGCCACGATGGCGGTGAGCTGGCCCGGCACGACGGAAGCGTTCGAACAGGCCAATATTTTTGCCCGCGCCAGCGGTTACATTTCCAAGCGTAACGTCGACATCGGCAGCCGCGTGAAGGCCGGCGACCTTTTGGTCGAAATCACCGCGCCCGAACTCGATCATCAAATCGCGCAAGCGGAGGCGACGCTGGCGCAGATGCAGGCGACGCTCTTGCAGTCGCAAGCCAACCGCGATCTCGCCAAGGTCACTTGGGACCGCGATAATCCGCTCGTTCAAAAAGGGTGGGTGACCCCGCAACAAGGCGACACCGATCGGCTCGGTCTGGATGCCCGTAACGCGGGAGTCGCGGTCGCCCAAGCGAACATCGCCGCGCAGGAAGCGCAATTGCGCGTGCTCAGCCAGCAGAAAGCCTATCAAAGCGTGGTCGCGCCGTTCGACGGGGTGATTACGCAGCGCAACATCGATGTCGGCAGCTTGGTGCAGGCCGATACGACCACCGGCACTTTCCTGTTTACGCTGATGCATAGCGACGTTTTGCGCATTCAGCTCTATGTGCCGCAGGACGAAGCCTTTGGCGTCGCGCCGGGAACCGCTGCGGTGGTGCGCGTTCCCGAGATTCCAGGACGCGACTTCCCGGGCACTGTCACTCGCATTGCGGAGGCGCTGCAGCCGGGCACGCGCACGCTGTTGACCGAGATCGATGTGCCAAATCCCGATCACACGCTGACGCCTGGGGTTTATTGCACGGTTGAGCTCAAGATTCCGCGCAAGACGCCATCGCTGATCGTTCCGTCGGAGGCGGTCATCTTCAATCGCGAAGGCTTAAGCGTGGCGGTGGTGGAGGAAGGGGTAGCCCATATCCGTCCAGTCACCGTGGTGCGCGATTTAGGCACCACCGTCGAAGTGAGCGCCGGCGTCAAAAGTGGCGATCAGGTCATCCTCAATCCGCCGGTCGATTTGACCGAAGGCCGAAAAGTCAATGTGCGGCCGCCGCCGCCGGCGCAACTGTCTTAAGGCCCGAACGGCTCAGAACGGCGCCAGGCGGCAGATACTTGCCTCCGCCGGCCCGGCCGCCTGCTCGGCGGCGACGACCTCCCGCGCCGTGAATACGTCAAACGGATCGTTGCGTGCGGGGTGTGCCTCGCCAACGAGCACTGTGCTCATGAGCTGGTGATCGCGCTCGCGGAAAAACGGGCGGTGAGGTTCGAGCGCAACTTCGGCCGGCAACGTGTAGCCCTGCAGGGCGCGCGCTAGTACGACTGAATCCAAGGACTTCTCCTGATTGGCAACGCGTGCCAGCGTTTGGACGGCGACATAGCCGAACCAGCTGCGCGCGCTCGCGGCTTGACCGGTTCGTCGCCGGATCGCCGCGTCAAACGCTTTGACCTCCGGGAAGTCCGGCTGGTTCCACCACCACTCCATCGTCCACCACCCGATACGGGCCGAGTCGGGCACGGCAAGGATACTCTCAAGCTCGAACAGCGCGCCGCCGATCGCCATGTCCTGGTGCAGGCCATAACGAACGATTTGCGCCAAACTGCGCGATTGATCCTGGCCGCCCATGAGATCGATGAGGACGTCGGGCTGATAGGTTTCGGCGTTCAAGAGCGGCCGCGAATAGTCCTCGGTTCCCAGCGGAAGCACGTCACCTCGCCAGGCGCCACCTTGGTCGCGCAGCTTGCGCTCGAATGCCGCCTGGAGTGCCGCGCCGTAAACGTAATCCGGGGTCAAAAAATACCAGCGCTTGCCGAACTTCTTGATCAACGTATCGGCAATGGCGTTGGCTTCCATCTCCGCGGTCTTGCAGATACGGAACACATTCCAGCTGCACTCGCTGCCGGTAATCTCGTCGGTGTGGGCCCCGGTGACGATGTGCAATTTGCGCCTTTCCGCCGTCACCCTCATGATCGCGAGCGCGACCGCCGAGTTCAAATCACCGAGAATGAAATCGGCTTGATCGCGGTCGATCAGTTGCCGCGCCTTTCCCTCCCCGGTGCTGACGCTATTTGCCGAATCCTCGACGAGGAGCCGCGCTTCGCGACCGAGAATGCCGCCGGCGCGATTAATCTCGTCGAGTCCGAATTGCGCGCCGGCGACTTCAGCCTCGGCGAGTTTGGCGTAGACCCCGGTCAAGGGTTCGATCATTCCGAGCTTTACCGGTTGTTCGCCCAGCGCGCGCACCGGCAGCGGGGCGGCGATGTGCATGGCGCCAAAGGCGAAACCACCCCTGACCACTGTGCGGCGTGCGATCGGCCTTGAGCAGGAGTTTTTCATTCCTGGTGTGCCTCCCTGTCGCTGGCGGCATTTCGGCGTAACGGCCGTATGCGTGGCTGCCGGCGGCAAGCCTACTACAGATGGTTAATCGGGTCTTAACCTCGCCGCTTCTATGTTATGCCGTCCGATGCCGCGGTGCGCTCCCGCTGTTGCAAGATGTATAGGATGACCCGCCAGGCTTCCTCGTCGATTGTCCGCGTATCCGACACGCGCTCGCCGTTCGTGCGCCTGCGCGAGCTGCTTGGCGACATGGCGCCGGGCAAGCCCGCCATCAGCATGGCGGTCGGCGAACCGCAGCATCCGGTTCCGCCCTTCGTCGGGCCGATCATCGCCGCGCATATCGAAGAATTCGGCCGCTATCCTATGAACCGGGGGTTGGACGCTTTTGGCGAAGCGGTCGCCTCATGGCTCGATCGCCGCTATGCGCTTGAGCGCCGGGTCGATCCGGCGGCCGAAGTGCTCGTGCTCAATGGCACACGCGAGGGATTGTTCCTCGCCGCGATCGCGGCGAAGCGCTGGGTCAAGCCGCGTCCCGGCCGTCCGGCGATGCTCATTCCTAATCCGTTTTACGCGGCTTATGCCGCCGGCGCCGTCGCCGCCGACTGCGAGCCGGTGTATTTGCCGGCGACGGCGCGGACCGGTTTTTTGCCCGACCTCGATGCGCTCGGCGAAGAGCTTCTCGCGCGCACGGTTGCGGTATATCTGGCGACGCCATCCAATCCGCAGGGCGCGGTAGCCGATCGTGATTATCTGACCAGGCTCGCGACACTGGCGCGGCGTTTCGGTTTTTTGGTTTTCTGCGACGAGTGCTATTGCGAAATCTACAGCGACCTGCCGCCGCCCGGCATGCTCGCCGCTGGCGCGCCGGATTTCGCCAATGTCGTCGTGTTCCACTCGCTGTCCAAGCGCTCGAGCCTGCCGGGCCTGCGTGTCGGCTTCGCTGCCGGCGACCGGCGGTTCCTTGCGGCTTATCTCGAACTGCGCAACGTCGCCGCACCGCAAGTCGCGATGCCGGCGCAGCGCGTCGCCATCGCCGCGTATTCCGACGAAACCCACGTCGTGGAGAACCGCAGACTCTATCGCGAGAAATTCGACCTCGCCGATCAGATCGTCGGTGATCGCTACGGCTATCGCCGCCCGGCTGGCGGCTTTTTCTTGTGGCTCGATGTTTCCGCGCAAGGCGGCAGTGAGGCGGCGACGCAGGCGTTGTGGCGTGAGGCGGGCGTGCGCGTCGTGCCCGGCCGCTATCTGGCGCGCGAACAAGCCGACGGCTCTAATCCGGGCGCCGACTACATCCGCGTCGCCATAGTGCAGAACAAAGAGACCACCGCCGAAGGCCTGCATCGGCTGGTCGCGGTGTTGGGTTAGAGCATGGATCGGATCATGCTTGAGGCGAGAGCAGCACGATGTCGATGATCGAGCGAAGCCTCGATGGCATGGCTCTTATCTCCGGTCATCTCGGCGCCATGCTGCGGCGGCGCTTGCGCGAACTTGCCGGCATTGCGCTGTTGAGTCTGGCAATGGTCGCGGCGATTGCGCTCGCGACCTGGTCGGTGCGCGATCCTTCGTTGAGCCATGCGACCGACGCACCGATCCATAATCTCCTCGGCCGCCAGGGCGCGATCGCCGCCGACCTGATGATGCAACTACTCGGCTTGGGCTCGCTCGCTTTGTTGTTGCCGATCGGGGTCTGGGGCTATCGCCTGCTCGGACATCGGCCGCTCGGCCGGGAAAGATTGCGGGTGCTGCTGTGGCTGCTCGGCGCTGTGCTGGCGGCGGCTTTCGCGTCCTGCCTGCCGCGCGGAATTCACTGGCCGCTGCCGTGCGGACTGGGCGGCGTGGTCGGCGACGCCTTGCTGCGGCTGCCGGCGGTAGTGTTTGGCCTGCCGCTGACCGGGATCTACCAGCTTGGCGCGGCAATCGTGCTCGGCTTTGCGGCGGTTTTTGTTTTCGCCGGCGCCGCCGGCGTGCTCTGGCGTGGAGCGGCCGACGAGAACGAAGAAAAATATGAGCGCGATGAGGAGGATGAAGACGATCACGATGCGGAGAGCGAGCAGGATGAAACCGAAGACGTCGGCGGTTGGCTTTCGCTCGGCGGCTTGATGCACACGGTCTTAAGCTTCCGCACGCGGCTTTCGCTCATGTTCCGCCGCCGGTCGCCGGCGTTGGCGCCGGTGCGCGGCGAGGCGCTCGTGCCGCGCCGTCTGGAGCCGCGCTTTGACGGCCGGCCCGATCCGCGCAGCGCCGAGGAAGCCGCCGATGAACTGAGCGGCGTGCCGACGCCGCGCGCGACCAAAAAACCAAAGCCCGCACCCAGGCCGGCGCGCCGATCAAGCGGGGGCTATGCCTTGCCGCCGCTCGAACTTTTGACGCAGCCGAGCAAGGTTGGCCGCTCGACCGTCAGCACCGAAACCTTGCAGGAGAACGCCACTGCACTCGAGGGCGTGCTGGCGGATTTCGGCGTGCGCGGCGAAATCATCAATGCGCGGCCTGGGCCGGTAGTCACGCTTTACGAGCTCGAGCCGGCGCCGGGCATCAAATCGTCGCGCGTGATCAGTCTTGCCGACGACATCGCGCGCTCGATGAGCGCATTATCGGCGCGCGTCGCCGTGGTTTCCGGTCGCAACGCCATCGGCATCGAGTTGCCCAATCCGGTACGGGAAAAAGTCTACCTGCGCGAACTGTTGGCGTCGCGCGACTACGCCGAGACGGCGGCGAAGTTGCCGCTCTGCCTCGGCAAGGGCATCGGCGGCGAAGCGGTGCTGGTTGACCTGTCGCGCATGCCGCATCTGCTCATCGCCGGCACCACCGGCTCGGGAAAATCCGTCGCCATCAACACCATGATCCTGAGCCTGGTTTATCGGCTGCAGCCGGATCAATGCCGCTTGATCATGGTCGATCCGAAAATGCTCGAACTTTCGGTCTATGACGGCATCCCGCATCTGCTTACGCCCGTCGTCACCGATCCGAAGAAGGCGGTGGTCGCGCTCAAATGGGCCGTGCGCGAAATGGAAGAGCGCTACAAGAAGATGTCGAAGCTCGGCGTGCGCAATATCGACGGCTACAACGCGCGCGTCGCCGAAGCCAACGGCAAAGGCGAAAAGCTCACCCGCACGGTGCACACCGGCTACCACAAGGAGACCGGCGAAGCGATTTACGAGAAGGAGGAGCTCGAACTCGAGCCGTTGCCGTTTATCGTGGTCGTGGTCGACGAGATGGCCGATCTGATGATGGTCGCCGGCAAGGACATCGAAGGCGCGGTGCAGCGGCTGGCCCAGATGGCGCGCGCCGCCGGGCTGCACGTCATCCTGGCGACGCAGCGGCCTTCGGTCGACGTCATCACCGGCACCATTAAAGCGAATTTTCCGACCCGCATTTCCTTTCAAGTCACCTCGAAGATCGACAGCCGCACCATTTTGGGCGAGCAGGGCGCCGAACAGCTGCTCGGCCAGGGCGACATGCTCTACATGGCGGGCGGCGGCCGGATCAGCCGCGTGCACGGGCCCTTCGTCTCCGACGAAGAGGTGGAGAAGGTGGTGCGGCATCTCAAATCGCAAGGCGTGCCGCAATATCTCGAAGCTGTCACCGCCGAAGATCCGCAGGACGAAGACGGCAATCCGATCTTCGACGCGACCGCCATGGGCGGTTCGGAAGGCGGCGATCTCTATGCGCAGGCGGTGCAAGTGGTGACGCGCGATCGCAAAGCGTCCACCAGCTACATCCAGCGCCGCCTGCAAATCGGCTACAACCGCGCCGCTTCGCTGATGGAGCGCATGGAAAAGGAAGGAATCGTCGGCCAGCCCAATCATGCCGGTAAACGGGAAATTCTGGTCGAGGGCGCCGAGGACGATCGCTATTGAGGAAAGAAACGGCGGTGTTCGCTGCGGGACAACATACCAGCCGCGAATTCGCCATAACGTTTGGCTAGTTATCGACGCTGTGAAGCGCGGGAGAGGGTGTTGATGATCGGACCGGCGGCTCGGGCATTTGCTTTGGCGTTTGCATGCGTGATTGCGGCGGCGAGCGCCGCCGTCGCCGAAGATGTGCCGCTTCCGACGCCGGCGCCGAAGAACAAGGGGGTGATCGCGGCGCAACCGTCGCCGCCGCAGCCCGCGGCGGCGCCCGATACGGGTCCCGCGCCCAAGGGATTTTTCCCGTTCTCCCTCGGCAGCAAGAATGCCGCTCCCAGCCCAGTGGCGTCTTTTGATGCGCGGCAACGCGCGTTGCTCGACAAGATCAGCGCATATCTCTCAAGCGTGCAGACCGTGGTCGGAAGTTTCGTCCAGATCGGTCCTGACGGCCGGCGCGTCGACGGTTCCTTCTGGATACAGAAGCCGGGCAAGGTGCGCTTCCAATACAACCCGCCAAGCCCGATCGACATCATCGCCGACGGCTCGGCGGTCGTGGTGCGCGATCGCTCGTTGGAGACGACGGACTATTATCCACTGTCGCAGACGCCGCTGCGTTATCTGCTTGCCGACCATATCGATCTTTTGCGTGATACCGACGTGATCAGCGTATCGGCCGACGATACCTTCGCCACGGTTGTTATCGAGGAGACGCAGGTCATGATCGGCACCAACCGGCTGATGATCATGTTCGACGCCAAGAATTTGCAGCTCAAGCAATGGACGGTGACCGACCCGCAAGGACTCGATACCACCGTCGCCGTCTACAACCTCGATTCGACGAAGAAGCCGGACCCGAATCTCTTCGTCATCAATTATCAAAACGATTTGAAGTAACTGGTGGAGCGCGGCAGCGTCAGCGCGGCGCAATGCCGATCAGCCGGGCGCCGCGCTGGAACGTCATATAGCGCCAGAGCCAATTGAGCGCGACGATGAAGCGCCGGCGCATGCCGATCAGAAAATAAATGTGGATCACGCTCCAGAACAGCCAGCCGGTAAAGCCGGTGAGCTGAAGTCGGCCAAGCTTCACGACAGCGGATTTGCGGCCGATCGTGGCGAGGTCGCCCAGATGATGATAGACGAATGGCGGCGGCGCCGGCCGCCCCTCGACCCGTGCGGCAATCACGGCGCCGACATAACTCCCCATTTGTTTTGCCGCCGGCGCGATGCCGGGAACCGGCTGGCCGCCGTCGCCAAGGACGAGCGCGGTGTCGCCGACGGCGAAGATTTCCGGCCTGCCGGGAACGCTCAAGTCTGGATTCACCTTGATGCGTCCGGCGCGATCGGCTTCCGCGCCGATCCACCCTGCGGCGGGTGACGCGACAACGCCGGCCGCCCAGATCACCGTCGCCGCCTCGATGCGGCCGCCGTCGACGGAAACACCGTCCGCATCGCAGCCGGTGACCTTGCGATTAAGCTCGATCTTGACTCCCATATGTTGCAGCGAGGCTTGCGCATAGTCTGACAGTTTTTGCGGAAACGCCGGCAACAACCGCGGCCCGGCCTCGATCAAAATGATGCGCGATGTCCGCGGGTCGATGCGCCGGAAATCGTGCTGCAAAGTCTGCCGCGCTACTTCCGCAATCGCGCCGGCCATTTCGACGCCGGTGGCGCCGCCGCCGACAATGAGGAAGGTGAGAAGCCGCGCCCGTGCCGCGGCGTCCTCCATCACTTCGGCGCGCTCGAAGGCGAGCAGGAATCGCCGCCTGATCTCTGTGGCGTCGGCGATATGTTTCAAGCCCGGCGCGAACGGCGCCCAATCGTCATGGCCGAAGTACGAGTGGGTCGCGCCGGTAGCGAGGACCAGATAGTCGTAATCAAGGTCGATCTCGCTCGTGTGCACCCGCCGGGCTTCGGGATCAATCGCCGCGACCCCCGCCATGATCACGCGGACGTTCTTGTGGTTGCGCACGATGGCGCGGATTGGCCAGGCGATATCGGCGGGCGACAATGCGGCGGTGGCGACTTCGTAAAGCAACGGCTGAAAGCAATGATGATTGCGTGCATCGACGAGCGTCACGTCGACCGGCGCCTTGGCAAGCGCCCGCGATGCTTCCAGGCCGCCAAATCCGGCGCCTATGATCACGACTTGGGGCCGTTGCGGTTCGCTCGGCATGCCGGTCTCCTCGGGCGCTACACCCGATTTGGCTTGTGCCGTCTCGGATGACTTTGCATATAAATTGCCACCCACTGAAATATGCCCCGCATGCAAGTCACGGTCACCACCTGGAATATCAATTCGGTGCGCTATCGCATCGATCTTGTCGCCAAATTCGTCAAGGCAGTGCGGCCGGATATCCTGTGCCTGCAAGAGACGAAATGCCCGGACGACAGCTTTCCACGGAAACGCTTCCGGCGGCTGGGCTACGAGCATGTCGCGCTCAACGGCCAGAAAGGTTATCACGGCGTGGTCGTGCTCTCGCGGCTCCCGTTCGAGACAACTTCGACTCGCGACTTTTGCGACAAGAGCGATTGCCGGCATGTTTCGATCACGCTCGGCGATCGCGCCGGCCTAAAGGTCCCGATCACGCTGCATAATTTCTACGTCCCCGCCGGCGGCGACACTCCCGATCCCACGGTCAATGCGAAATTCGCCCATAAGCTTGCGTTCCTCGACGAGATGCACGGCTGCGCGGAGTTGCGTCCAGCCGCGCGCGACCGCGCCATTATCGTCGGCGATCTCAACATAGCGCCGCTTGAATGCGATGTCTGGAGCCACAAGCAGCTTCTCGACGTCGTGTCGCACACGCCGATCGAGTGCGAGAAACTCCTCGGCATCCAGAAGGCGGGGGGTTGGGTGGACGCAGTGCGCGCCTTTGTGCCGGAACCGACTAAGCTTTATACGTGGTGGAGTTACCGTTCGCCGGACTGGACCAAGTCCGATCGCGGCCGCCGGCTCGACCATATTTGGACATCGGCTATGCTGGCGGACAGGGTGGCCGGCGTCGCGGTGGCCAAAGACTATCGCAGCGCCGCCAGTCCGTCCGATCATGTGCCGGTGACGGCGACGCTGGACGTATAATTGGACGTATAACAATAAGACGAAACGACAAGGGGAGGGCCCATGTATCCGGGCAACGGCGCCGCCAAAAATCCAGGGCGGCCTGCTTTCATCATGGCCAAAACCGGCGAAACGGTGAGCTATGCCGAACTGGAGGCACGCTCCAATCGCCTGGCGCAGCTGTTTCGCGCGCGCGGCTTAAAGCGGCTCGATCACTACGCCATCTTCATGGAGAACAACGCCCGTTATCTCGAGGCCTGCAGCGCCGGCGCCCGCGCCGGCCTCTATTACACCTGCATCAATTCGTTTCTGACGCCGGAGGAACTGGCCTACATCATCAACAACAGCGAAGCCAAAATCCTCATCACCTCGGAGGCCAAACGCGACGTGGCGATGGCCGCGCTGCCGCATTGTCCGAAGGTCGAGCTGTGCCTGATCGTGGATGGACCGGGCGACGGCGAACGCGTGCAAAACCTCGACGCCGCGACCGCGCCTTTTCCGGCGACGCCAATCGCCGACGAAGCGCTCGGCACCGCCATGCTCTATTCATCCGGCACCACCGGGCGGCCGAAAGGAATTCTGCGGCCACTGCCCGACCAGCCGCCGTCACAGAAACTTCCGCTTTACGCCTTTCTCGACAAGCTGTGGCAGTACCGCGACGGTATGATCTATCTGTCGCCGGCGCCACTCTATCACTCGGCGCCGCAAGCCGCCGTCAGCCTGACCATCGACCGCGGCGGCACTGTTATCATCATGGAGACCTTCGACCCCGAGCGCTATTTGCAGCTGGTTGAGGCCTACAAAATAACGCACAGCCAGCTGGTGCCGACGATGTTCTCGCGCATGCTCAAATTGCCCGAAGACGTTCGGCGGCGATACGATTTGTCGTCACTGGAAATAGCCGTCCATGCCGCGGCGCCTTGTCCGGTGCAGGTCAAGGAACAGATGATCGCCTGGTGGGGGCCGATCATTTTTGAATATTACGGCATGACCGAAGGCCTGGGCTTTTCCGCCTGCAACAGCGTGGAATGGCTGGCGCACAAGGGCACGGTCGGCAAGGTGATGCTCGGCGAACTCCACGTCTTGGACGCCGACATGAAGCCGTGTCCGATCGGAAAGCCCGGTACCTTGTGGTTCAAGACCGCCACCCCATTCCTGTATTTCAACGATCCGGAGGCCACCGCCAAAGCCAGCTCGCGCGACGGCTCGATGGGCACCGTCGGCGACGTCGGCTATGTGGACGAAGACGGATTTCTTTATCTCACCGATCGCGCGACCTTCATGATCATCTCGGGCGGGGTCAACATCTACCCGCAGGAATGCGAGAATCTGCTGATCACCCATCCGAAGGTCGCCGATGCCGCCGTCTTCGGCGTGCCGAATCAGGACCTCGGCGAGGAAGTCAAGGCGGCGGTGCAGCTCATGCCCGGCACCGCGCCGGGGGAGGACATCGCCGAAGAGCTGATGGCATTCTGCGCGCAACACCTGGCGCGGCAGAAATGTCCGCGCTCGATCGATTTCGAGGCCGAACTGCCGCGCTTGCCGACCGGCAAGCTGTACAAACGTCTGCTGCGCGACCGCTATTGGCAGGGTCACAACACCCGCATCGTCTAGAGTTTTCGAAAACGCCGAGTCCCCGGTCTTAACCGCCCGTTTGCCAGTGTCGGGCAGATTGCCGGAGCTGCAATTTACGCAGTTTGCGCGACCAGCGGATACAACGGCCATGCTTGGCGTTTCGACCACGGGCAATGCAACGCTTATTGCCTATGAAGACGTACCGATCCTCGCAACGGACCCTTGGTTCGGCGACGACAATCCGGCCTATTTCGGCAGCTGGGGCTTGAGCCACCGCATTCCGCCGCAATGCAAGCGCGACATTCTCGCCGCCAAATATATCTGGTTCTCGCACGGCCATCCGGATCACCTCAACGGCGATAGCCTTGCGCAGCTGCACGGCCGGCACATTCTGATTGCCGACCATGTCGGCGGGCGGATCGCGCACGATCTGCGCGAACAGGGCTTCGACATCTCGGTGCTGCCGGATCGGCAATGGGTGGAGCTGTCGCCGCGCATCCGCGTTTATTGCATCACGACAATGATCCAGGACAGCGTCTTGCTGGTCGACGTCAACGGACGGTTATTCGTCAATCTCAACGACGCCGGCAGCCGCGATTGCACGCTGCTCATCCGCAAAATCGTCGCCCAATATGCGCACAGTTATCTGTTGTGCCTGTCGGGCTACGGCGACGCCGACATGATCAATTTCTACGACGAGGACGGCGTCTTCGTCGTGCCGCCGGCGGCGCAGAAGCCCCCGGTGGGTCGGCAAATGAGTCTGCGGGCATTGTCGCTCGGCATCGGCAACGTCATGCCTTTCAGCTCATTCCACGCCTACCAGCGCACCGATTCGATCTGGGCGCAGAATTACGCCACCCCGCTTGAGGCCTACGAGCGCGGCTTCGACCACGAGAATCACACTTTCATTCCCGCTTTCACCCATATCGATTGCGTGAGCGGGCAAGTCACCCCGCTCAATCCGCAAAGCATGGAGACCGCGGTGCGCCGCCCCGAAGAATTCGGCGACAATTGGAGCGACGTTCTGGAGCACGGCGATTTGGACAAGCTCGCGCATTATTTCCGCAGCAAGGAGCGCGTGCGCGATTATCTGTCGTTCATCAATTTTCGCGTTGGCGGCCGCGACAATTTTGTCTCGCTCGACGGCAACAAGGGCCGCGGCATTACCTTCGAGGCGCCGCGCCATAGTCTGATGACGGCGATCGATTATGAGATTTTCGATGATTTGCTCATTGGCAACTTCATGAAGACCACCTTGCACAAGATGGGCTCGCTCTATGACGGCGATTTCAACTTCGCCGTCACCAAATTCGGCGACAACGGCCGGGTCAAGACCCATCGCGAGGTCGATGCGTATTTGCGCGAGTATCGCGCCCGCGCCGGCGCGGACTGGTACTACAATCGCCTTTACGAGAGCCTGTTGGAGCGCATGCGATCGACCGCGATCGCCTATCTGCCCAAGGAATCGCCGGCCTGGCGCGCGGCCTACCAAGTTTACCGGATGTTGGTGGCGCACCAGCACTAGCCCGCTGCTCGACCTTAGGCGATTTTTCTGCGCTACGGTTGCAGCCCGCATTGCGTTCGGGGAGCGCATGATCCGGAAAAGTGGATACCGGTTTTCCGAAAAAAATCATGCGCCAACGAAAAATCTAGACCATGATTCGATTCAACCTGATCGGATCGTGGTCTAGGATCGCTGCTGGATCCGAATCCGGTCGGCGGCAATGGTAAACCTCAAAACAGCCCACAAACGCTTCCTGAAATTTCAGGCGACCGCACGCGAGCCCGGCCTCACCGCGGTCCTCATCGTCCAGGTCCTGATGATCTTTGTCGCCGTGCCGCTCGTCAGCATGGGAGTGCTGCCGGAAGTCGTCGTGGCGTTGCTGTTCTTCGTGTTGGTGATCGCCATCCTCGTGGTGTCATCGCGCAGCTATTATGTCTCGGCGCTGGTGATGATCGCCGTCGTGCTGACGCCGTTCGGCGCCTTCGTTCAGGCCGATCATCCGTCGTTTCTGACGGAATGCCTGAGCGCCGGCGGCCGGCTGCTCGGGATTTCGGCGCTGAGCTATGTGATCGTGCGCGCCGTGTTCGCCAACGGCCGTGTCACCCTGCACCGCGTGCAGGGCGCGGTCGTGCTTTATCTGAATTTCGCGTTGTTCTTTTCCATCCTGTTTCGTTTTTTGGAGACGGTGGCGCCGGGCGCTTTGCATGGGCTGACGCAGGCAGCGACGCAGTCGACGAGCGGAGAGTTTATTTATTTCAGTTTCACGACGCTCACGACCGCCGGTTACGGCGACATCATCCCGGTTCATCCGCTCGCCCGCGGCCTGTCCAACCTCGAGGCGATCATCGGCCAACTCTATCCGGCGACGCTGTTGGCGCGGCTGGTCAGCCTCGAACTCGAGCACCGGCGCGAAAGAGAACGCCGGCGCGAAAGAAATACGAGTCGCTCGGAAAAATAGCGCTGCTATTGCGGCCTTCGCGGCAAGCTGAGCACGGCGCGGACATTCTCCATCTCGCGCGCCCATTGATCGGCGCGCGCCGCGATCTCGTCACGCAGACGCCGCGCGGCGTCGGGATAGCCTTCCAGCATCTTTAGAAACATCGTGCGGGAAATACGCAGCACGGTCGAATCTTCGCGCGCGGTCGCCGTGGCCGGCCGGGTGGTTTCGGCAAGCAACGCCGATTCGCCGAGTAGCGTACCCGGACCGGCGACCACGTCGGCTTTGCCGGCGCGTGGCGGCTGCAGCGTGAACGAGCCTTGCTGGATCACATAAGCGCCGTCGGCGACGTCGCCGGCCCGGAACAGAACCTGGCCCGGCTCGACCCGGTAGCCCTCTGCACCGATCGCGAGGATACGCAGCGCCGGCGCGCCCAGCCGTTGAAGAATCGGAATCCGATCAAGAAACGCAATGTCGTCCTCGATGCTCATGGCGGCCGCGACTAGGGCACGAGCTTGTAGCCGCCGGCCTCGGTGACCAGGATGGCGGGCGCGGCGGCATCTCTCTCGATCTTCTGCCGCAGGCGATAGATGTGGGTTTCGAGCGTGTGCGTCGTCACGCCTGAATTATAGCCCCACACTTCCTGCAAAAGCGTCTCGCGCGAGACCGGGCGTTGGCCGGCGCGGTAGAGGTAACGCAGGATCGAAGTCTCTTTCTCGGTCAGGCGGACCTTGTTGCCTTTGGGATTCAAGAGAATCTTCGAGCTCGGCCGAAACGTATATGGCCCGATGGTGAAAATCGCGTCCTCGCTTGCTTCGTGCTGGCGGAGCTGGGCGCGGATGCGCGCCAGCAACACGGCAAAGCGAAACGGCTTGGTCACGTAATCGTTGGCGCCGGACTCCAGCCCGAGAATGGTGTCGGAGTCGGTGTCGTGGCCGGTGAGCATGATGATCGGCGCCTTGAAGCCGTTCTTGCGCAGGATGCGCACGGCTTCACGGCCATCGATATCGGGAAGACCAACGTCCATGATCACGAGGTCGATCTGGCCGGCTTTGGCGGCTTGCACGCCCTTGGAGCCGGTCTCGACCGCAACCGCTTCGAACTCCTCATGCAGCGACAATTGCTCGGTCAGCGCGTCGCGCAGCTCGGTGTCGTCGTCGACGATGAGAATCTTGCGCGTATTCGGCATCAATCCGGATCCCCAGTCTGGCTCCGCCGGTCAATGATGCGGGCCTCGCTATCGCGGTGGTTGCGATCTACTGTGTCGGCGCGAAATAGAGCATCCAAGGATACAAGAGCAAGTGGGGGTTGGGAAATCTCAGCCGCCGGGCGGAGGTCGGCGACGCATTTCCGTAGGCGCGATCCATGTCGCCGCGCGGCCGGGCCGGCGATCGCAGGGCTGGTTGCGCGTCGGTTCGCTCACCCTGCCGGTCGCGCTTGGCCGGGCCGGCATCAGAGCCAACAAGCGGGAAGGCGATGGCGGCACGCCGCGGGGGCAATTCCATCCGGTGCGATTATGGTGGCGCGCGGACCGCTCCTGGCGCCCGCAAACATTGCTGCCCACGAACCGCATCGGTCCGGCCGACGCCTGGTGCGAAGATCCCAAGGATCGGCACTACAACCGGCCGTTTCGGCGCTCTCCCGGCGAGGCCGGCGATCGTTTGTGGCGTAACGATCCCCTCTACGACGTTATTATTGAAATCGATCACAACACGCGGCCGCGCGTCGCCGGCCGCGGCAGCGCCGTGTTCATTCACATCGCGCGGCCGGGATTTAGCCCGACCGCAGGCTGCGTCGCTCTGACGCCGAGTGCCTTGCGGCTGGTGGTGAAACGGCTAAGCGTGAAGACGCGAATCATGATTCATAGCTAAGCCGCCTGAGGCCTGGCGCCGAAAATCGCGGTGCCGACTCGTATGTGGGTCGCCCCAAAAGCAATCGCGACCGGAAAATCCGCGCTCATGCCCATGGACAGCAAGGCGAGGCCGTTGCGGCCGGCAATCTGCGCCGTGAGTGCAAAGTGTGGCGCGGGAGCCTCGTGAAGCGGCGGGACGCACATCAGGCCCGAAATCCTCAGGCCATGGCGGTCGCGACAGGCGGCGAGAAAGGCATCCGCATCTTGCGGCTGCACTCCACCCTTTTGCGGTTCGGCGCCGGTGTTGATTTCGACGAAAAGCAGCGGATGCCGCGCCTGTTTGGCGATTTCCTTGGCCAGCGCTTCGGCAAGACTGGTGCGATCGACCGAATGAATGGCCTCGAACAGCGCCACCGCTTCGCGCGCCTTGTTGGATTGCAGTGTGCCGACCAGATGCAATTCGATGCCGCCGGTCGTGGGCATCAGCGCCGGCCATTTGCCTTTGGCTTCCTGCACCCGGTTTTCGCCGAATACGCGCTGCCCAGCGGCGATCACCGGTTCGATCGCCTCCGCGCCGAACGTCTTCGACACCGCAATCAGCGTCACGCTCAGCGGATCGCGTCCGGCGTCACGGCAGGCGCGCCCGATCTCCGCACGTACGTCCGCCAGTGCCCGTCCTGCGCTCATGATTTCCACTTCGTTAAAGCACTGCGAGCCGTTCAAATTTTAACGGAACCACAAAAGGCACTTTTACCTCCGGTCAATATGGTGCCGAACCTTGGGGCAGGGGGTTGCGCATGCCGGACGTTGAAGCAAAGTCATCGGCGACATTGCAACCGACGTCGCACGCTAAATCGCGGCGCGGCAAACCGCTGCTCAGCATCCGTGCCCGTTTGATCGTTGTCGCCCTTCTGGCCATTACGCCGCTGATGGTCGAGCGCGTGCGCGGTTTGGAGCGTGCCCGCGCCGAGCGCGCGGAACTTGCCAGTGCCCAAGTGGTCGATCTGGCGCGCGGCGGCGCCGCGGCGCAGCGCGAAATCATTTCGTCGATGCGCGCCATGCTCCAGGTCGTCGCGCGGGTTTTTGCAAAAATGCCGCCCGAAATGACGGATTGCAACAAAACGCTCGCCCATCTGACCGCCAACGTTCCCTGGATTCGCGCCGCCGCCGTGGCCGACACCGATGGCCGGGTCAAGTGTGCCACCGAGTCGGCCACGATAGGCTTGAACGTGGGGGACCGCTTGTATTTTCAAAAAGCCCTGCAATCGCGCGATTTCTCGCTGAGCGATTACCTGGTCAGCCGCGCCAATCAATTGCCCAGCCTGATGGCCAGTTATCCGGTGGTGCGTGACGACGGCTCGGTGAGCGGCGTCGTGATCGCGTCGATGAATCTGCGTTGGATCGGCAATCTCGCCGAATCGGCGGTCGAACGCGCCGGCACCTCGGTGGCCGTGGTCGACGGTCGCGGCACACTCGTCGCCGCTTCCGCGGATCAAAGGGAATTCATTGGCAAGAACTTCGCCGATCATGCGCTCACGCACGAGCTGCTCACGGGTGACGAGGGCACCATAACGACGGCCGGCTTCGACGGCGTCCGGCGCATTTTGGCCTATGTGCGGGTGCCCTGGACCGACTCGCGGCTCGCCATCGGCCTGGACGAATCCATGGTGCACAAAAGCATCGACCGCGAAATCGGCATTGCCTACGTGCAGCTCGCCCTGTTCGGCGCAATGGTTCTGCTGGCGGCATGGGTCGGCGGCGAGCGGCTGATTTTGCGGCCGATCCGCTCGCTCGCGCGTACCGCGAGCCGGTTCGGCCGCGGCGACCTTCAAGCGCGCGCCGCCGACGACCCTTGGCTCGCCGAGTTCGAACCGCTGGCGGCCGCCTTCGACGACATGGCGCATAAACTCGCCACGCGCGAGCAGGAACTGCAAATCGCCAACCAGCATCTCGACGAGCTCGCCAGCCTCGACGGTCTCACCGGACTAGCCAATCGGCGCGGCTTTGATCGCGAACTCGACCGCGCTTGGCGCCGCGCGGACGAGCGCGGCCGGCCGCTGGCGCTAATGATGATCGACATCGATCATTTCAAACTGTTCAACGACCGCTACGGGCATGTCAGGGGTGACGCTTGTCTGCGCGCCGTCGGCGAAACGCTGTCGCTAGTCGCGCTCGAAGAGGCGACTATCGTCGCGCGCTACGGCGGCGAAGAATTTGCGCTGTTGCTGCCCGGCCTCGATCTTGATCGGGTGATCGCGCTAGCCGACGAAGCGCGCGGAGCGGTGGAGAGAATGCTTATTGCCCACGCCGATGCTCCTTGCGGATTGGTTACCATCAGTATCGGCGTCGAAGCATTGGTGCCGGACAAGACCCTTTGCGCCGACAATCTTGTCGAGGCCGCGGACCGCGCGCTTTACACAGCCAAACGGCGCGGCCGCAACATGGTGGTGGCCCACGAAAGGTTGCTGCTGAGCGCCGCCAGCTGAAATGCGGCGCAATTCGGCAGCGGCGGGCGGCCGTCAGGACTGGCGCGGGCGGGTCTTTTTCGTCTTCTTCGCGGCCGGCGCGCGTTTACGCTCACGCGGCGCCCAGATCATGCCTTCGAGCTTCATGCCGTCCGGATCGGCGAAATAAACTGCGTAATAGTTCTCGCCGTAATATTCCCCCGGCGGATCGAGCACGGTCATTTTGTTCTGTTGCAAAAACGCGCCGAGCTTGTCGACGTCGCCGCGGCTCGCGAGCTCGAATGCGTAGTGATGAAATCCGATGTCGCCCTTGCGATATTTCCGTCTTTTGCCTTCGGCGTCCGCCGCCGCGATCCAGAACAGGGTCTTGCCGTTGCTCCAGCCGGCCATGTCTGCGTAGTCGTATTTGAGCTTGAAGCCGAGAAAGCGCAGCAGCTTGTCGTAGAACTCCCGCGAACGCGCGAAATTGCCGACGCTGAGCACGAGATGATCGATGCCGACGACGCGAGGCATGGACACCTCCTCGATTTCGCAGGGCACGGGGCCGCCGGTGCACCGTAAAACGTGCTGGGCGGCAGCGCGAGGCGGTTGGTGCAGCACCGCACGTCCCCCTAGTGTAGAAAAGCCACACGGCTGTGTGGATTAGACCGCTGCTCCCCGCGGCGGCCACAATCAGTGCAGCGATTGTGCAACACTCGGATAATGAGCCTACCCGGAAAGTTCACGACCGTTTCGCTTTATGGCAACTTCCGCGATCCGTTCAGAGGGACGTGGCAAATATGCCGCAGTCGGTTAAATCCCAAGGTCACGGCGCGAAAAACCAATTCCCGGTGCCAAATATTCGTAGCCATTTGCCGCCGACGGCGGCAAATGGCTGCCGAAAATCCGAATCATCCGACCGGTTTGCCGCGATTGTTCAACGCGTCCACTCCGGCGTATGATGGGAAAACCAAGTGGGGTAACGGGAATTGCTCGCCGTTTCGTCGGTCAGGCCCGGGTCGGGATTTCCCGCCGGGACGACTGGCCTTTGAGCGGACGGCAATCGTGCAGGCTGTATCGTCTATGAATATCACGCGTAATTATTCGCGGCTGCAACCGCGTTCGTTGCATAACGGGGCACCGGCCGTTCGCGGTGGCGCAAAATTCGGCGCGATGCTCGCGTTGGGCGCCGTGCTGGTGTTGTGCGGGTGCAGTTCGCCCGCCACGCCATCATACCCATCGGGGCATGCCACCGCACAAGATCTGCTGGCCTTGAACAATATTCAGGATGCCAGCGGCATTCACACCCGCGACCTGACGCCGGCCGAAAAAGAAGTCATCAGCCACGCCGTCAGCCTGTCGATCGTCAATTCGGCTTCGGCGCAATTTCGCTGGCCGCAAATCGCCAACACCGAAGATGGCTCGATCAACTATTGCGGCATGGTGAAAGCGCAGAGCGCGTTCCCGTCCTACAGCGGCTGGCAAGCCTACATCGTCGAAGGCACCATTTCCGGGGGCCAGATGACGTCCGCCGTGGTCGGTCTGATCGCTGGGGGCAAGGACGTCGATATCGTGCGCAAGATGTGCAAAAAGTACGGCCTCGACCCCGGTGCCGCCGGCTGAGTTAACGCGCGTCCCCTTTGAGCCGTCTTTGGCGCCATCCTCTGTGCAACGCCTCGGCAGGCGCCAAGGGGTATACTCTTCCCATCCGTCATATTCGCGCCCGATCCAAAATTCGAAAAATTCGGCTTCGACATTTGCGCTTGACGCTTGGTCACCGCCTCAACACTGCGTGCGTGGTGATGATGCGATCGGTGCCGATCTTCATCATATTTGTCCCTGACTATTTTTTGGTCACCGCCACCGTCTTGGGCCGGCGTGTCGGTAAGCCGCGCTAGCATTTAATCCGGCGCATCAGCTGCCCATCCGAACATTTTGGTGGGCCGGCGTCGTCGGCATCGCCGAATCGCCTCTTGAAAGATCGAGGACTGTCCTAGCCCTAGGCAACGAGAATTTATATCGCTATCATGTTGACGTGCCAACAAAGCACGGGGCCTTAACCCCGGCAGCGGTTTCACACCAGGGAGGAATTCGATGAAAAGGCGTGAGTTTCTAAAATTGACCGCAGCGACCGCGGTCGCCGGAACGCTGAGCGCGCCGGCGGTCCGCGCGCAGAGTTCGACCGTCAAGGTCGGCGTGGTCGGCGCGAAGACCGGCCCACTCGCACCCGGCGCGGCGGTGACTCATTTCCCGCCTTATCAGCTCTGGGCCTATGAGGTGAACCAGCGCGGCGGCCTCAAGCTCAAGGACGGTCAGAAGAAGATCGAATTGATCGAGTACGATGACCGCACGCAGCCGCCGGAAGCCATCAAGGCCGTCGAGCGTCTGGCGACCGTAGACAAAGCCGACTGGATCGGCGGCGTGTACGCGACCGGCTTTAATCTCGCCACTGCGCCGACGTTCGCCAAGTATGGCTATCCGCAATTGACCCAGGCCTGCGTCACCGATCAAGGCCCGGCCCTGGTGAAGAAATATCCCGGGTTCTTCATGTTCCAGGCTTCGACCAGCGATTTCGCCAAAGGCGCGATCGGCGTTCTCAAGAAGCTCAAAGACAGCGGCCAGATCGGCAACAAAGTTGCGGCCGTGAACGTCGGCGACGATTTCGGCATCGAACTCGCGAATGCCGGGCGGCCGCTGTTCAAGGAGGCCGGTTTCGAGATCGTCTACGACAAGTCCTATCCGCTCGGCACCCAGGACTATGCGCCGGTGGTCAAGGCCGCCAAGTCGGCCAATCCCGATGCGTTTGTCGCCTGGTCGTATCCGCCGGACACGTTCGGGCTCGCCGATCAAGCCAAGATCGAAGCGCTCAACGTGAAGGCCTATTACAGTGCCGTCGGTTGCGCGTTCCAAGGCTTCTCGCAGAAGAACGGCCCGGCTGCCGAAAATGTGCTTGGAGCTGGCGGTGTCACCGATTCGCCGGAGATCCGCGACTTCTACAAACGGCACAAGGAAGTCACGAAGGTGGACGCCGACTATTGGGGTTCGCCGATGTATTACTCGATGCTGCAGATGCTCACGCAATGCATCGAGACTGTCGGCTCCATGGACCGCCAAGCCATCGCTGAGCAAATCCGCAAGGGCCCCAGCTTCAAGACCCTCGTGGGCGAAGTCTCACTGCCCGGGCAGATTCTCAACAAGGCCTGGACGGTTGGCCAGTGGCAGGGCGGCTTCTTCTCGGCTGTTGCTGGGCTTGGCTTCAACAGCTACGCGCCGGTCAAGTTGAAGACCGGCTGGAGTTGAGATCGCAAGGCCGCGAAAGCGGGCTGACCGCATTTCGCTCGGGCTTAAACGAATGGCGGCGTTGTCCTCATGGTTGAGGGCGGCGCCGCCACTGGTTAACCGTTACTAGCGGCCGGGGGCGATCTCGCGTATGGGCGCCGGACGCAGGTAATCGACATAACGCGTTCGACATGGACATCCTGATTATCGGCCTGCTGCTCGGCGGCACCTATGCCTTGATGGCGATGGGTTTGCAGCTGCAGTACGGCGTCGCCCGGATCATGAATCTCGCCAACGGCGAAGTTTTGATCGCCGGCGCGTTCGGCGCGTTCTGGTTTTTTGCCGGGACCCATGCCAGCCCGCTGTGGTCTTTGCTTTTTGTTGTGCCGCTGGCGTTTGCATTGAATTGGGCGATCTATCGCGTGTTGATCGCGCCATTGGTCCGCCGCGCGAAAAGCCAGGGCAAGCTGGATGTCGACAGCATCCTGGCAACCTTCGGCCTGAGCTTTCTCTTCATTGGAGTCATGGTGGCGTTTTTTGGCGCCCAATATACCGACTACTCCTATTTGTCCGAGCCGATTTTCATCTTCGGCGAACGCTACGGTCTCAATCGCGTCGTCGCGTTTGTTGCCTCGGCCATTATTTGCATCGGCCTGTATCTCTGGCTGCACAAGACCCGCGCGGGATTGGCGCTGCGTGCGGTCTCGGTCAATCCGTCCGCCGCCGGGCTTGTCTCCATCAACGTCATGCGCACGTCGGCGCTGGCTTTCGCGCTTGGCGGCGCGGTGACGGCGGCCGGCGGCGTTCTGCTGAGCATGTACCTGACCTTCGATGCTTCATACGGCGTCGTCTTCACGCTCAAAGCGTTGATCATCGTCATTCTCGGTGGCGTCGGCGACATTCGCGGCACCATCATCGCTGCGTTTATCCTAGGCTTGGCCGAGACGGCGGTGGCTACGCTGATCGATCCGGGTCTGACGCTCGCGGCAGCCTACATCCTGTTCATGCTTGTATTGCTGATCCGGCCGGAAGGATTGTTCGGGAGGCGAACGGCGTGAGCATCGTGGAAAAAGCACCGCTTGTCCGCGCCGGCTTGGGGATCAGCGCACGCGAATGGCGCACGCTGCTGATCAGTGCCGTGATCTTGGTCGCCGCGGCGCTCGTGCCGCTGGTGTCCGAAGGCTACATTCTGCAGGTGATGATTTCCATCGTGATGTACGCGGCGCTTGCGACGTCATGGCTGTTGTTCTCCGGACCGACCAACTACATCGCGCTGAGCACGGCCGCCTTCTTCGGCATCGGCATGTATGTGACGGCGGCCGGCATCGATCTCGTGCCTTATCCGGTCCTGATCATCGCCTCCGGCGTCGCCGGCGCGGCGCTGGCCGCCGTTGTCGGCCTCGCCACGTTGCGTGTCGCGGGCGTGTACTTCGTCATCTTTTCTCTCGGTCTTGCCGAGCTGGTGCGGCAATTCATGACCTGGGGGCAGCATGTCTTCGGCACCATGAGCGGCCTCTATGTCTCCGTCGACCGCAGCGAGCCGGAATATTATTGGCAGCTACTGCTGCTGACCGCCGTGATTTTCGTGGTCGGTTGGTGGATCGGCCGGTCGCGGCTCGGGTTTGCGCTGCGCATCATCGGCAATGACGAGATCGTCGCCGTCCATTGCGGCATCAACACCGCGCGCGCCAAAGTGATCCTGTTTGTCATCTCCAGCACCTTCGCGTCGATTATCGGCGCGCTGGTCGCGCCACGCTGGGGCTATGTCGAGCCGGTGGTGGCCTTCAATCCGTTCCTTTCGTTTCAAGTCGTGATCATGGCTCTGCTCGGCGGCACGCATCGTTTGTGGGGGCCGCTGCTCGGCGTCATACCATTTACCGTGATGTGGGAACTGATCTCGATTGAATTCCCCGATTACACGACCTTGCTGCTCGGCGCCTGCTTTCTCCTGATCGTGTACGCCATCCCGAACGGCTTTACCGGCCTCATGGAAAGCGCGTTCAATCGTCGCACGAAAGCCGGCGGCGCTACGACCGGCTCCGTGCAAAGGACGCTCGATGTGCCGGCCGGCGCCGTGACGGCAGAGCTGCAACCGCAGAAGAGCAGCGATGCTTAGCCCGGCGACCACCGAAGCGTTGACGGCTAGCGGCGTTACCAAGCACTTTGGCGGCCTCGTCGCCGTTGAAAACATGACGTTTGCGCTGACTGAGAAGGAAGTCCTCGGCTTGATCGGTCCGAATGGTTCCGGCAAAACGACAATGATGAATCTGATCTCCGGGGCGCTGAAGCCGAGCGCCGGCGAGATCAGGCTATACGGCGACACCATCTCCGGCACCGGTGCCAGCAAGGTGGCGAGGCGCGGCGTCGCCCGCACCTTCCAGCTGGTGCGGATGCTACCGGCCATGACCGTCCTCGAAAACGTCGCCGCCGGCGGCGTGTTCGGCCACGCCCGCCGCTGGGGCAAGGAGCTCGACGATTACGCCCACGGCTTGCTGCGGCGGGTCGGCCTGCCGAACGCCGGTGGCGCCTACGTGTCGGCTTTGACCTACATCGACCAGAAACGCGTCGAGCTGGCGCGAGCGCTCGCGTCCGATCCCAAAGTGCTGCTGCTCGACGAATGGCTCGCTGGCCTCAATCCGACCGAACTCAGGATCGGCATCGCGCTGATCGAGCAACTGCGTAATGAAGGCTGCACCATCATCATCGTCGAGCATGTGATGCACGCGATTCGCAGCCTGTGCGACCGCTGCATCGTCATGAATTCCGGCGTAAAGATCGCCGAAGGTTCGCCGGCTAACGTTCTCGCCGACCATGCGGTGATCCGGGCCTATCTCGGAGACGAGAATGCTTGAGACGCGCAACGTGTCGGTGTTTTACGGCCGCCATCGGGCGCTGGAAAACGTCTCGGCAACCGTGTCGAAGGGCGAGATCGTGGTCATGCTCGGCGCCAACGGCGCCGGCAAGAGCACGTTCCTGCGCGCCATCGCCGGGCAGACGCGCAAGATGGAAGGCGCCACGGTGCTCATCGACGGCACTGACATCACGCTGCGCCCGCCGCATGAAATCGTCGAGACCGGCATTGCGCTGGTGCCAGAGGACCGTGGCATTTTCGCCGACCTGACGGTGCAGGAGAATTTGACGCTCGGCGCGCATCCGCGGCGGGCGCGGGCCAAGGAAGCGGAAAACCTCGAGCGCGTGCTGAGCCTGTTTCCCAAGCTCAAGCAGCGCTCCAAGCAGCTGGTGCGCACCATGAGCGGCGGCGAGCGCCAGATGGTGGCGATCGGCCGCGCGATGATGTCGGCGCCGAACATTCTGTTGCTCGACGAACCCTCACTCGGGCTGGCGCCGCTGCTCTGCACCGAGCTGTTTCGCTCGCTCGCTCGCATCAAGGACGCCGGCGTCGGCATCTTTTTGGTCGAGCAGAATGCCAAGCAGAGCCTGGCCATCGCCGACCGCGGCTATTTGCTCGACAACGGCCATATCGTCGGTGCCAACACTGCCGCCGCGCTGTCGAAGGACGAGAAGGTCAAAGCCGCCTATCTCGGCGAGTGATCGAACGACCGGCGTCGGGTCACGGCGCGGCATAAATCGTGCGCGCGTCGGCGGTGAAGGCCTTGCGCGATTGCGGGTCAGTATAAAACATGTGGCCGCCGCGATAGAGGCGCAGTTCGGCGCGCTCGCCCTCGACGTTGGGCGGCATGTGGTTGAGGATGTAACGCGACACCGCAAACGGCGTGACCAGATCGCTGTAACCATGCGCGATCATCAGCCGGAACGACGGCGTCAGCGCGAGCAACTGGCGCAAATCCTCCGCCGCGCTCGGCTGCGAATGCCCGCCGCCATCTTCCCAGTCCCATTTGCCGGAAATATCGGAGGCCAGGAGGTTGTAGGTCATGTCGGTCTTGAAACCGAGCTCGTCGCGCGCATAAGCGACGAAGGCGCTGCCATAAGCGCGAATGAAGCCGTCAAGAAAAGGATCGGGCCCGCGGCCCGAAGCCTGCTCCGGATTGGGATCGTCGACCGCGAAGGTCGCGTCGTAATGACTGACGATCTTGTGGTCGCCGGGACGCAGATTCTTGACATAGGCGTCGCGGATAAAGCCGCGCTCGCGGGTAACGACGTCTTCCGGCAGACCGGTCATTTGCGCGACGCGGGCGTAAAAGGCGTGAGCGGCGTCGCCGCGCAGCGGCGGGCCGGCCAGCTCCGCCAGATAATCGGTCAAGGCGAAGTGCTCGACCTGCGCCAGCGCCGCCGGCGTGAAAGTCCCTTTGCGCTCAAGTTCGGCCGCCGCCAACGACGGCAGTTGCAATGCCGCGCCGAGCGCGAACTGGTCGCCGCCGAACTGGAAGTGACCTTCGATCATCGGCGACACCATGAGGATGCCGCTGGGCACAATGCCTTGGCTGGTTTGCAAAACGCGCGCGACCTTGGCGGCGCGGAAGCCGCCGTAGCTCTCGCCCAAAATGTATTTCGGCGAGCTGACGCGGCTGTTCTTGGCCACATAGAGCGCGATCACTTTGGCCATCGACTCGGCGTCGCGGTGGACGCCCCAAAAGGACGAGCCGCCGTCGGGTTTGGCCGGCCGGCTCCAGCCGGTGCCGACCGGATCGATCAAGACCAGATCGGTGAAAGCGAGCCAGGTGTCGGGATTATCGACGAGGCGGACGCTTGAGCCGTCGAAGCCGTTGCCAAACGCGGCGATGCGCGGACCGACCATGCCGAGATTCAGGAACGCCGAGCCGGCGCCCGGCCCGCCGTTGAAGACGAACGTGACCGGCCGCGTCGGATTAGCGGATCTGGCGACAAAGGCCGTGTAGAAGATCGCGGCCGAGCGCTCGCCGGATTGATCGAATAGGGCGAAGGTGCCGGCGGTTGCCGTATAGGCGAGCTTGCCGGCCGCCGTATCGATGGTGTGCTCGGTGACCGAGTCCGTCGGCAACAATGACAGCACGCCCGGGCCGCCCTGCTCCTGGCGCCCTTGCTCGCCGTGCCCGGACCGCTCGCCCCCCGATCGGCCGCTATGCTCCTGAGCGGCGACGGCCGTTGCAACAAGCGCGATGGCCAATGCGATCGTGAAAAAACGAAAACGGCGCATATTTGATCCCGGTGAACCGTCAAGTGCTGTTCGATTATGCCCGTCCATGATCGTTCCGGGAAAGTGCCGGAAAGATGGCTGCCGGGATTACGCTTTATTTAGGAGACCGGCGGCGGAACTGAAGTGTTTGCCGGCCTGTAGACAAGATCAGCCGGATCGGGGAAATTTCGGCCCCGCCGCAAGCGCACCAACGTGGAGCACCAGGGTCGTGGCCTTTCCGCATGCATCGACGGCGCTGGCGCGCTTTACGGTCCTCGATTTGACGAGGGTCCGGGCGGGGCCGACCTGCGCGCGTCAGCTCGCCGATTGGGGCGCCAACGTCATCAAGATCGATGCGCCGGCCGACGGCGAAGAGCCGATGGGCGGCCCGCGGGACGGATCGGACTTTCAGAACCTGCACCGCAACAAGCGCGCGATGACGCTCAACCTGAAAACGCGCGAGGGTCTTGCCGCCTTCAAACGGATGGTCAAGAAGGCCGACGTCCTGATCGAGAATTTCCGCCCCGAAGTGAAGAAGCGGCTCGGCATCGATTACAAGACGCTGAGCAAGATCAATCCGCGGCTGGTCTATGCCAGCATTTCCGGCTTCGGCCAGGACGGCCCCTACGCGGCGCGGCCGGGTTTCGACCAGATCGCGCAGGGCATGGGCGGGCTGATGTCGATCACCGGCCTGCCGGGGCAGGGGCCGGTTCGGGTCGGCATTCCGGTTGCCGACCTCTGCGCCGGCCTGTTCGCCGCGCTCGGCATCCTGACCGCGCTCCTCGAACGCGACAAATCCGGCAAGGGTCAGGCGGTGGCAACGTCGCTGTTGCAGGCGCAGATCTTCATGCTCGACTTCCAGGCGTCGCGTTTTCTGGTCAACGGCGAAGTGGCGCAGCAGGCCGGCAACAATCATCCCACCACCATTCCGACCGGCGCGTTCAAGACGCGCGACGGCTACATCAATATCGCCACCACCGGCGGCAAGATGTGGGAGCGCTTCTGCAAGACACTCGGCGACGAGACGCTGGCGCAGCGGCCGGAATACCGGACTGCCGCCGGGCGGCTCGAGGGTCGCGATGCGCTCAACGCCGAGATCGAGCGCCACCTGCGGGAGGCCACCAGCGCCGCATGGGTCGAGCGCTTCAACGCGGCCGGCGTGCCGTGCGGCCCGATCTATTCGATCGACCAGGTGTTTGCCGACCCGCAGGTGCGGCATTTGGGCATCGCGCAAAAAGTCGCCGGCGCGGCTAAACCGGGCTTGACGCTCGTCGGCCAGCCGGTGTCGTTGTCGCGCACGCCCTCGCGGCTCAAGGCGCCGCCGCCCAGGCTCGGCCAACATACCGACGCGGTGCTCAAAGAGTTCGGATTCTCGGCGCGCGAGATCAAGGCGCTGCATGCGGCGAAAGCCGTGTGATGGCGTTGGTGTTCCGCTCCGGCAACGCGCCGGCATGACGAAAAGCGAAGGACGACGACGAGGACAAAGACGATGATCCAGACCGACAAGATGATTTCGCACAAACAGGCGGGCGTCGGTGTTGTGACCTTCAACAACCCGCTGCGGCACAACGCGGTTTCGCTCGAGATGTGGCAGGCGGCGAAAGCCATGCTTGATGCATTTGCCGCCGACGATGACGTGCGCGTCGTGGTTTTGACAGGCGCCGGCGGCAAAGCCTTCGTTTCCGGCGCCGACATTTCGCAGTTCGCCAGCGAGCGCGCTTCCGCGGAGGCGACGCGCGCTTATGACGCCACGACCGCCGCAACCTTCAGCGCGATTTACGAGTTTCCCAAACCGACCATCGCCATGATCCACGGTTATTGCTTTGGCGGCGGCGTCGGGCTTGCCACCTGTTGCGATCTGCGCATTTGTTCGGACAATTCGACCTTCGCCGTGCCGGCGGCGAAGCTCGGTCTGGGCTACGCCTATGCCGGGCTGAAGCGGCTGACCGACATCGTCGGCCCGGCTTTCGCCAAGGAGATTTTCTACACCGCGCGCCGGTTCGACGCGCACGAGGCCTACGCCATGGGGCTGGTCAACCGTGTGGTGTCCTCGTCCGAACTCGAAACCTACGTCAAGGGCGTCACCGACATGATCTGCGCCAACGCGCCGCTGACCATCAAGGCGGTGAAAGCGGCGGTCAACGAAATGCTCAAGGACGAGTCGGAGCGCGACACTGCGCGCGTCGACAAGATGGTGGCAGACTGTTTCGGTAGCCGCGATTATACCGAAGGCCGCACCGCGTTCATGGAGAAGCGCAAGCCGGTTTTTAACGGTAGCTGAGCGGTCCCGCGCGGGAGGGGGCATTTCAGCTAGGCTCAGAATCGCCGCCACGCCCCCTCGCCCGGATTGCTTCGCAATCCGACCTCTCCCCGCACGGCGGGGCGAGGAAGCACGACCGCTTTTACCTGCTGCTGTCGCCGATCCCGGGCTTTCACTTTTCGGGCGCATGCTCTAAATAGCCGCGCGACGCTCAACCCCGTCTCGATCGTTTGCGGAGAGGTGGCAGAGTGGTTGAATGCACCGCACTCGAAATGCGGCATACGGGCAACCGTATCGGGGGTTCGAATCCCTCCCTCTCCGCCACCCTGCGCCCATACCGAAGCTTTGGGTGGCAACCCACTTCAAGCCCGAAGGGCGTGGGATCTATCCCGAAGCTCCATGGAGCGTAGGGCGACCACGCCGCATGTGGCGGCTGGCTGAGCCTTCGCCCCGGCCAATGCGAGGCGGCAGATGTCGCAACTGGGAGGCAAATTGTGATGTTTCGAGCCAAGCAAATGCCTTACGCGTTCTTGCTTTCGTTTGCGATCGTCGGCGGCTTTGCTTACGCCGATGATGTCCCCAATCTCAACGTCGACCCGGTGTGCCGTGGCATTTCGAAACAAGCGTCGGATCCCGGCGAGAGGGGCGACGCGGATCTGGCGTTTTCGCAGTGCGTCAAGGGCGAACAGGCCATGCGTCAAAAGCTGATGGGTGAGTGGTCTACTTTCGCGCCCGCGGACAAAGCCACTTGTGTTGGATCGGAGCGCGGCGGACTGCCGAGCTACACTGATCTCGTGACTTGTCTCGAAATGGCGCGCGACGCACGGCAAATGAACAAATAAACTCGACCCCGCACCTCAGAATACGGATCGGGGATTCGAATCCCTCCCTCTCCGGCACCCCAGGCCCGCCCTGCTACGAGTCATAAGGACAACAATGCGCTGGTACCATTATTTGGCGTACTTCTTCGGGGGCGCATTCCTTGCGAACGCCATGCCCCATCTTGGCAATGGGATTTCCGGCAACGCGTTCCAGAGCCCGTTCGCGTCACCGCCGGGAGTCGGCCTGTCCTCCGCACTGGTCAACGTCCTCTGGGGCCTTTTCAATCTTGCCATCGCTTACCTGCTCGTCTGTCGCGTGAGCAGCTTCGATCTGCGTAAGACCGCGCATGCGCTTACCCTCGGGGCCGGCATCCTGATTATGTCGGTCCTGCTCGCCCACACTTTTGGGCCGCTCCATGGCGGACAGTGAAAGCTCTTGTCGGTCGATCGCGACGTGGAGGCGATCCAATTTCGTTGCGACGCATAATGCAGCCCCATGTGATGGTGTAGTAGGCTGTGGCCGCTAGAGGCGAACTACGAGACGGCTGGATTTCAACACGCTTGCCGCGGCTTGGGCCTTATGCGTTCGCGCCGCATCACCAAAAGAGGTGGACCCATGAACGCGTTCAATGCCGTGCGTTTCAAAGTGAAGGCGGGCCGCGAACAGCAATTCCTCGATGCGCACAACAAGGATGCGTTTTCTTGGCCCGGGCTTAATCACGTCAACGTCATCAAGACTGGCGAACGTACCTTCTGCGTCATCGCCGAATGGACCGACATGGATGCGATTGTCGACGCACGCGCCAGCAGGATCGCGACACTCAACTCGTTCCGCGACACGCTGGAAGACCTTGGCGGCGGGCTCGGCGTCACCGACCCGGTCTCCGGCGAGGTAGTGAAGGCGCTGAAATAAGGAAGACTGTAAGCGTCGTCGCCGAGGTGATCGAAATACGCCGAGCAACTTCCGACCGGACGGCATACCCCGGGCGCCGGGTAGAGATTTCCCGGCGCACTGCCCCGCCAGCCGGTTTCCCAGCTGTGCCGGAAGCTCAAGCCACGCGGATTACCGTCGGCGAGCCTCCTTCAGGCTTGGATTGGTCGGCGCGCTTGACACGGTTGCGCCCCTCGGTTTTGGCACGATAGAGCGCGGTATCGGCGTCCTCGAGCAACGCGGTAAGTGTCTGCTCCGAATGAAGGCTCACTGACAGACCGCAGCTCACCGTCGCATCGATTCGGCGATTGAGCGCGAAGTCGCAACTTGCCGCGAATGAAGCGCGCATCCGCTCGGCGCGGACGTAGGCAGATTCGATACCCGATCCGGGCAACACCACGGCGAATTCCTCGCCGCCCATGCGGTCGAACACGTCGTTCGGCCGCAGCGCCGCTGAAACGACCTCACAGAACGTTCGGATGACGGCGTCACCAACCGCATGGCCGTGTCCATCGTTGACAGCCTTGAACCGATCGAGGTCGAACATCATCACCGAAATCGGCGCGCCGTCGCGCCGGCAGCGTTCCAAAACTCGCGCGGCGCTCTCGAGGAAAGAAGCGCGGTTGGCAATGCCGGTCAGTGCGTCGGTGCGTGAAGCCGTCATGCCGGCGGCTTCATTGCGCTCCTTGACCAACGCGAGAACGAACACGGAGGTGCCGAGCGCAAAGATGATGCTTTCAAAATAAATAAAGCCGAACAAGCTGGTGATCGACGGTAAAATATCTTGGCCGGTAGACCCGCTGAAGGTGCTGTATGTGCCGACCAACAAAGCCGCAGCGTGCAACCCCGACAAGCCGATCAGCGGCCAACGCGCGGCCAGTCGTTCCTTGCCGGGCCATAAGGTTGTCGCGGTCGCGATTCCATATGCAGCGCCGACAACGAGGGACAGCGACCCGGCGATGCTCATTAGGCCGGGAATTACACCCGCGAGACCCACAACCAGCGGCCCGAGGACCGCAAGGACCAGCGGTGCAGGCTTCGAGTCGATGATCCGCGCGGCCTTCCATATCAGGCCGGATTGCAGCGGCAGCAGTACGCTGCCGACAGCCAACCAGGCTTGCTGATGCAAAGCGAAGCCCAGCATCAGCGAAAGAATGCCTGCGGCTCCGATGACGTTGGCGAGCCCCCAAACCGCCAAGGTGGACGCGTTGCGGTTTTGCAACCACGCCAAAAGCAGAACCGCGCCGGCACATGCTAAAGCGAAGCTTTGCATGATCATCAGCGTCGGTAGATCGAGCTGCATAATCCGATACCTTTGCCACCACCCCTTGCTGCAAGCAGTCCCTCACGCTGCCGCAGGGCAGCGCGCGCCGGGACTGAGGTGGCTCGCGCGCTCCAGCTATTCAGGTTTTTTGTGAATACTCGGTGCTCAGATAGCGACAATTGTAACCGATATCATCGAGATGGATGATGAAGCCGTAGTTTGAAAATCGCGCCGCGGGAGGCGAACATCATGTCCCCATTCACGCGAAGCTGAGCACGTCCGCCAGATAGTGGGCGAGAACGACCGGCCAAAGGGATCCAGCCCGCCGCAGAAACAGCATGAGCAGAACGCCCATGATCGTCGCCTCGACGATGCTGCCGAGACCGGTCCACCAATGATAAGCCCCAAACAAAAGCGACGAGGCCACGACCAGGAGATAGCCATCGCCGACACGTGATTCGATCACATGGCGCGCGCATCGCCGAAAAATAACCTCTTCGCTGTAGGCGACCAGCGCCAGGCCGAGAACGGTGTCGATCCAATAGAGCGACCCACTTGGTCGCGGGTAAGTTCCCAATATCGTCGCTGGAAACGCCGCATCGATCTTCGGTGTGACAAAGATCAGCAGCGCAATGTCGATAGCGGCGATCCCGATAACCCACAAAGCGACCCGCCATAGCGGCATTCGACGTTCATGCGGCCGGAATGCAACGGAGCGAGCAGAGGGAATTGCGACCAGCACCGCCAATGCCGCAAGCCGTCCAATATAATCGGAGAAAATCCACGCTGCCGGATCGTGCTGATTGAGACGCACAATCTGCGAACCGACCATCGGAATAAGAGCAGCCACGAACCAGGCTGGGGCGGGAATCGACCATCGCGGCATTGTCGACGATTAGCACGATTGCGCATTCGCGCGCGATGCGCCGCAAACCTGACCGATCATTTCGCCGGCGCGGCGGCCGGTGTCCGGTGGGCGAGGAGGATCCGCAGCATCGCGTTCATCGATATGATGCGTTGCGCCATCAGCCGTGCCGCCATCTGGTGAAACTCGGCGGCGACCGCGGGCTGCTCCCGGTTCAGACGAACGAGGGATTCGCCGCTGATCACGCCGATGATCGCGCCCGCATCCGCCATCAGCGAGGCCGAACGTTTCCGGTCGGTATAAAAAGCCATTTCACCCGTCAGGGTGCCGGGCAAGAATTTCCGCAGGCGAACCGATTGTCCGCCGCCGAGGTCGAGATGCGCCGAAAGCGTGCCGCGCACCAGCAAGATGGTGTCGAAGTCATCGTCGCCCTGGCGGAACACCGTGTCACCTGCCGGTATGTCACGGATGGTGAAATAGGGTAACAGGGCAAGCGCCTTGTCCCGTTCCCCCACGACGGAAATCAAGGCGTCCTCGGCGCTGAGCGAGCCGCAGGTCGGGTCGTCGACCCAGCCGGACTGCTTGAGCAGACGGTCTTCAACCAATTCGACAGCCATCGCCGTCGTCGCGAAACAGAACGAAAGGTCTTTGTCGAGGATCTTCGCGGTCTGCAGGTCTTTGGTGGCGGCGCCGCTCAAGCCCGAATACAGCAAACAAATATCCTGCGCTCTCGCAAAAGTTTTCAGCTTGCGGAGCGCGAAATGCGCAGCAGCATCCAGCCCGTCAACATTCGCGAACCCCAAAATCACAAATTGGATTTTTGGCATGCTCGCGCCGATGCGCGCGCGGATATGGTCCAAAAGTCCGATCGCCGACCCGAAGAAAATGAATCCCTGGATTTCGAAGGTAACGGCCCGCTCCCCGACCTCACGCAAAATGCTGTCGGCGCGGGGCGAGCGTTCGACGTCGCTGCGAAAGTCGCGTCCCGAAAGTTCGGCCTTGATGACATTCAATCGGCTGTATTTGACTTGGAAGTCGAGGGCAGCGACGAGAACACCGACTCCGACCCCCGGCAAAAATCCGACCAGCGCGATGATCCCGGTGATCAAGACGATCAGAAAGTAGTCGCTGCGACTAAGCCGATGACGGGCGCGGATCAGCCATTCGTCCATCAGGCCGAACGCAAACACGACAAGAAGCGTGCCCACCATGACCTTGGGCACAAAGCCTAGGAGACTGAGACCCGCAGCCCCGAGCGCCAGACTAAAAAGCGGGCGCAGGAGCGGCACCAAGCGGCTGGAGGCTCCGAGGCGGAGATAAGATAGCGAGGGTCCAGTCAGCGTGAAGGCCGGCAAGCCGCCGACCAGCGCAGCCGCCAGGTTCGCAAGCCCATGCGCCCGCAATTCGTGATTGGGCTCCAGCTCTGTTTCGGCGCCGATTTCCAGGGCCGTGGTGGCGACCGACGCGCCGATCGTACAGACCAGAATCAGGCCGCCAATTTTTCCCAGACCATCGAGGACAATATTCCAATCGATTTTCGTTACGGAGAGCCATTGGGCCGCGTCGAAGACGCCGCCCTCGGGCAAGGACCGGAAGACAAAACCGTTGTCCCGCAGGGAGACGAGCGAAAAGGACCCCATGCTTGCAACGACATAAAATAAGATCACGATGCCGATCAGTGCGATTGGCAGAAACAAGACATGCCGAAAGCGGCTCATTCCCCAATACAGAAGGCCGCCGGCGATCACGGATGGCAGCCAGTGCAAGGCTGTCTGCCCGGAGAAAAGCTGCGGAAGGCTGTCGAGCGTCGGTGTGATCCCCGACTGAAACCGGATCGTGGCGATTAAGACCATCACGCCGACGCCAGCCAGGAAGCCGCCGATCACCGGATAGGGAATGAGTTGCGTGTATTTTCCGAATCGGAGGACGCCGAGGAGCAGGAGAGCCAAGCCGAAGGAAGCGGTAGAAAGAACAACGACGGCGAACATCGTCGAGATGGCCGCCTCCTCATCGAGCAAGCTCATACTGGTGAGGCCGCTGGCGAAGGTCGCCAGAATGGCCGCCGGCTGATCCTGGGCACCGCTGAGATTGCAATAAAAGCGGCTCAACAGACCGATCATCAGCGCCGCCACCGCTGTGCCGGCCAGAAAGGTGACGAAGGCCAGCGGCACGGCCTTTGCCAACGGCCCGGGAAAAATCAAGGCGGCGAATGCCACCGTGCCGAGAACGGTGATGACGCTGGACAACGTCGCCAAGGATAGGTCCGCGAGGACCTCATGCGCTGTTAATTGTCTGATCTGCATTCTCGGCGTTGCCCTATCACACCAAGCTGGCGCCCGAAACCCGGCACAACTTAACACTTACGTCGCATGCGATGGGCGATGACACCGTGACTGTCGCAAAAGTTTCACAAACTCGCGCCGTCTCGCGGCGTCAGAACGTTCGCTTGCATCCCGCGGATCGTGCATGCGCTGGCGGTTACGGCCAAGCGGCCGGTCCTGCGGCGCGCCCGATGCCGCCTCAGATCCGCAGCTTCGTCGGCGAAGTTTCGCGCATCATAGCCATGGCAACGAGACCGACGGCGGTCGCGAAGAGCATGTACCAGGCCGGGGCCAGCGCATTTCCGGTTACGTGAATGAGCCAGGTGGCGACGAGCTGCGCGGTGCCGCCGAAGCCGGCGATGGCGACGGCATAAACGATGGCGAAAGCGCCGCCGCGAATACGTTTCGGCAACCCCTCGACAAGCGCCACATAGAAGGCGCTGTAGGGAACGCTGTTGACCAGCGAGAGGACGCCGAGCCCACCGAGCAGCGCCCAGGCGCTGCGCGTCTCGACGATCCAAAGGAAGACCGGATAGGTCAACAATAGTGCGGCGAGCTGCGGCCAGACCATCGCCGGCCACCGGCCGAAGCGATCGGCAAGCCAACCGCCGTAGAGCGCGGCGGCGATGCCGACCCCGTTGCTGACCGCAGTGGTGGCGAAGGCAAGGTCGGCGGCAACATGCAGCGTGTTCTCGGCATAGGTCGTCATGTAGTTCGTGAGGTAGGTGATGATGGTGCCGTTCGCGAGAATGAAGAGGCCGAGGATCAACAGGCGAGCATTGGCGCTCGCAAGATCCAGGCGACTGCCAGAGTCGTCGGCGCTCGCGGCCCCTTCGTCGGGTAAATGCAACGTTTCCGGAAGGGTTGCGCGCAACCAAAGTCCGAGCGGCAATGTGGCTGCGCCGATGAGAAAGGCGATGCGAAAGCCATAGGTATCGAGCGCCGGGCCGCTCATCACGACGGAGAGCACGAGGCCAACCACGGCACCCGCCGTGGCGGCGATTTGCTGGCTGGCCGGTTGCCACGAGACGGCAAAGCCGCGTCGATGCATGACCGCGGATTCCATCAAGAAGGCCGTGGTCGGGCCTACTTCGCCGCCGAGCGAGAAACCCTGCACCATACGCGCCAGGATCGCCACGATCGGCGCAGCAATGCCGATCGCGGCATAGGACGGCGTGAGCGCCAGCGCGGCCATGGCGCAGCCCATCATGGTGAAGGTCAGGATCATCGCCGGCCGGCGTCCGGCGCGGTCGGAATAGGCGCCGATGACAACCGCACCAATCGGGCGGGTAACAAATCCGAGCCCGAAAGTTGCCAGTGACAGCATCAGGCTGGCGAAGGCGCTGTGCGCCGGGAAGAAGGCGTGGCCGATCTGAATAGCGAAGAACGCGTAGGTGATGAAATCGTAGAATTCGAGCATGTTGCCGATGGTCGCGGCGAAAATAGCGCGGCCGGTGAGACGCGGGGACTGCTTATCGGCGGCAATACTGTGCCGCAAACGTTCCTCCACCGTGGCACCTAATCGGCAAATCTGCCTGGTCGATGAGCGCTGCCTTCGACCTCGAGAGGCGCGGCGCCTCCATGCGGCAGCTTGGACGCAAGAGTACGGAATAACATTAAATGACGTAAGTGGCGGCTGCATGAAGGAAAGTGGAAATTTCCGGAAAGCGTCGCCGTTCTCTGCTGTCGCCTTCCGGCGCGCTGGAACTAGTCGTCGGTTCTGCGTGTTACGCCGACATTGATTGGCGATAGTCCGTAGGCGACTCGCCAGACGCCCAAAAACTCCCTATCTTTCAATGGTCACTGACGCGTCATCCTCTGCGGGCATTCCGTCCGTCCCTCTCCGCCATCAACACGACCGGGTCATGCTGCAATCGTGGATCAATAAAGCGGCGCGTTATTGCGTTTCGCACTTTCGCAGCGTCATCGTGGCCGCGCTCCTTCTGACGGTCATTTTCGGTGTTTACGCGGCGCGGCACTTTGCCATCGACACCGACGTCAATGACTTGCTGTCGGAGAAATTGCCCTGGCGGCAAAACGAGATCGGCTTTGACGCCGCCTTTCCCCAGGTTGCGGACATCATTCTGGTCGACGTCGGCGCTTCCTCCCCGGAAGCGGCCAAGGCTGCCGCGCGCGACGTGAAGGCGGCGCTGGCCAACAAACCGGATCTCTTCCGTTCGATCACGGACGCATTGGATAGTCCGTTCTTCCGCCAGAACGGGCTTTTGTTTCTTGCCCCTGATCGGATCGAACAGATTACCGGCCCGCTCACCAAGGCGCAGCCGCTCGTTGGCGCATTGGTCCGCGACCCGAGCCTGCGCGGCGTTTCGGGAATCCTGGTCGAGGTGGTGCAGGCAGCCGAACACGGCTTGGTTCCGATCGACCAAATGGCGCGGCCGCTGAATTTGGCTTCCGCTACGCTTGACGAAGTCGCGCAAGACCGCCCGACGGAGTTCTCCTGGCGCGTCCTGCTGCAGGGTGCGCCGAAGCCGCTGGATCTGCATCGCTTCATCCTGGTTTGGCCGGTTCTCGACCACAACTCGCTTGAACCTGGCGGCAAAGCCACAGCCGCCATCCGCGAGATCGTCGACCAACTCGATCTGCCGAAGAAGTTCGGCGCCGAGGTAAGCCTGACCGGTCCGGTCATTATTTCCGACAACGAGTTTGCCGGCGTGCATGAGGGGATCGCGCTCAACAGCGCCGTCACCGGCGCGATCGTTCTCATCATCTTGTGGCTGGCATTGCGCTCGCTGCGGCTGGTGGCGGCGGTGGCGGTCAACATCGCGGTGGGTTTGGCGATCACGGCCGCGGGCGGCATCTTCATGGTCGGGGCGCTCAATCCGATTTCGCTGGCATTTGCCGTCCTGTTCGTCGGTCTCGGCGCCGATTTCGCCATCCAGTACACCATCCGCTATCGCGCCGAGCGGCATGACCTCGGAGACACCGATCGGGCGCTCGGCGCCGCCGCCGACTGGGTCGGAATTCCGCTGTCGCTGGCGGCCGGCGCCGCCGCGGCCGGCTTTCTGTCGTTCACGCCCACCGCTTACAAAGGTTTGTCGCAGCTCGGTGTGATCGCCGGTTTCGGCATGGTGATCGCCTATGTGACGAGCCTGACCCTGCTGCCCGCGCTTATTCACGCCGTCAAACCGCCGGCCGAGCCGAAGCGGCTCGACCTGCCGGCGCTCGCGAAGGCGGACGCGTTCCTCAAGCGACACCGGATCGCTGTCATCGTCACCACCGTGGCGATCGTCGTCGCCGGGCTTCCGGCGTTGACCAGGCTGCAATTCAACTTCAACCCGCTCGCTCTGGAAAAGCAGACTTCGCCGGCGCTGATAGCGCTTTATCGGCTGGGCAAGGAAGTGCCGTTCGCCACGGCGAAGGTCGTGGTGCCCCCCGCCGACGCCGCCGCCGCTGTGGCAAAATTAAGCGCATTGCCGCAGGTGGCCGCGACCTGGACACTCGAAAACTTCGTGCCGTCCGATCAGGAGCCAAAGTTGACGGCCGTTGCGGCGGCAAAGAAAAAGCTCGACCCGGCGCTTCATGCCGCGGCGCGAGGCGCGCCGAGCGATGCCGACAATATCGCGGCGCTCAACAAGGCCGCGGGAATCTTGCGAGAGGCTGCCGACCAGACCAGCGGCGCCAGCGCCGATGCGGCGCGGCGGCTGGCGACGGCGCTGGACAAACTCGCGCAGGCCGATCCGGGCCAGCGCGCGCGTGCCACCGACGCCTTTATCGTGCCGCTGCAGCTCGACCTCGACGACCTCGGCGCAAGCCTCTCGGCCGACCACGTCACGCGCGCTTCGCTGCCGCCTGAGCTTGTTCGCGATTGGGTAGCGCCCGACGGGCGCATGCGCATCGAGGTCTGGCCCAAAGGCGACGCCAACGATAACGCCAACATTGCCCGCTTTGCGCATGCGGTGCTGGCCGCGGAACCGGGCGCCACCGGTGAGGCCATCGAGAGCACCGAATGGGGCGGCACCATCGTCGAGGCATTCGTGGAGGCTGCGGCGCTGGCGCTATTCTCCATCGCAGCCTTGCTGTTCCTGGTGCTGCGGCGATTTGTCGACGTGCTGGTGACGCTCATTCCACTCATCGTCGCCGCCATCGTTACGCTCGAAATCTGCGCGCTGGCGAAGTTTCAGCTCAACTATGCCAATATCATTGCGCTGCCGGTGTTGTTGGGCATCGGCGTCGCGTTCAAGATTTACTACGTGACGGCGTGGCGACGCGGCGAAAGCAATTTCCTGGAATCGGTGCTCACGCGCGCGGTATTCTACAGCACGCTCCTGACCGCCACCGCGTTCGGCAGCCTGTGGCTTTCCAATCAGCCCGGGATTTCCAGCATGGGCAAGCTGTTGGCGCTGTCGCTGGTCTGTACGCTCGCCTCGGCGGCGCTGTTTCAGCCGGCGCTGATGGGCGGGCTGCATCGGCCGAAGAGCGACGCCGACAAGGTCGGCTGATCAACCCATGCGTTATCGACGTTAAGAGGACTTGAGAGGTGGCGAAGGCTCGTCGTCCGAAGAACCTGCCGCGCGAACTCGCGACCATCCTGGACTTCATTCGCTACGCGGTGACGCACTTTGCGCAAGCCGAGCTTGCTTTCGGTCAGGGTACGCACGACGCCGTCGAAGAGGCGATGTTTCTCGTCGGTGAAGCGCTGAAACTGCCGATCGATCGGATCGAAGCATTTTTGTCGGCGCGGCTCACGGCGCACGAAGGCCGGCGAATATTCGCGTTGATCGAGAAGCGGGTGCGGACCCGGCTGCCGGCCGCTTATCTTCTCAACCGCGCCTATCTTCAAGGAACGGCATTTTACATCGATCAGCGGGTCATCGTGCCGCGCTCGTATCTCGCCGAGTTGCTCTACAGCGACCTGTTTCGCGGTGAAGCGCCGCTCGTCGATTGCGGAGCGGTCGCGAGAGTGCTCGATCTGTGCACCGGGTCCGGATGTCTTGCGGTTCTGGCCTGCGATATTTTCCCGAATGCGCAAGTCGATGCCGTCGACATTTCGAAAGACGCGCTGGCGGTTGCCGCCGTCAACGTCTCGAACCATGGCCTGCAAGATCGCATCACGCTCCGGCGCGGCGACCTTTTTACGCCGGTTGGCGCCGCGCGTTACGACATTATTCTGGTCAATCCGCCCTATGTGGACGCCAAGGCCGTCGCCGATCTGCCGGCGGAATACGCCCACGAGCCGCGTGTGGCGTTGCAAGGCGGCGCCGACGGTATGGACATCGTGCGGCGGATTCTTAACGGTGCTTCTGCACACTTAAATCCCGCGGGTGCGCTGTTGTGCGAAATCGGGCGCGGCCGCGAAATCCTGGAACGCGACCATCCGCAAGCGGAGTTTCTCTGGCTCGACACCGCCGAGAGTTCCGGCGAAGTCTTCTGGCTCACGGCGGCGGCGCTGCGAAAAATCAGCGGCCGATAAACACCGGAGCGCGCTTCTCCACAAACGCGCGCGCCGCCTCCTTGTGGTCGGCGGTGCGGCCAGTCTCGATTTGACCCCGGGCTTCGAGGTCGAGGAGCTCGGCAAGGGTTCCGCTTTCTGCAGCATTGAAATTCTGCTTCATCAGTCCGAGCGCAACGCGCGGGCCATGCGCCAGCTTGCGCGCTAGCTGCATCGTGGCCTCGGCGAGGTCGGCGTCGGGCACCACGCGATTGGCGATGCCGAGCGCCAGCGCTTGCGCGGCGTCCAGCGGTTCGGCCGTGTAGTAGAGCTCGCGTGCCTTGCCGGTGCCGACCAGCTTCGAGAGGAAATAGCTTCCGCCGAAATCGCCGGAGAAGCCGACCTTGGCGAAGGCGGTGATGAACCGCGCCGATTGTCCGGCGATGCGCAGGTCGCACGCCAGCGCAAGCGACAGGCCGGCGCCGGCCGCCGGTCCATTGACCATCGCGATGGTCGGTTTGGCAGTTTCGTGCAGCAGCCGCGATACTTCCATTCTGCTGCGCAAACGGATGACCGCGTCTTCAATCGTCGTTTGGACCGCACCCTCCGCCATGCTTTTGACGTCGCCACCGGCGCAGAACGCGCGGCCGGCTCCGGTCAGCACAATGGCGCCGACCGCCGGATCGTGCGCCAGCCGCGGCAGCGCTTCGAGCAACCCGTCCATAATCGGTGTCGAGAGTGCGTTGAGCCGGTCCGGCCGATTTAAGGTCAGCGTTGCAACCCCGTCCGAGATGGCTTCGATCAGGTGCTGTTCCATTGGGCTTTATCCTCCACTTCCGGTTTTCACCGTTTATACAGGCCGGTGGGCGGTGCGGGAACCGACGGAAGGCGCGTTGCTGTCGCGGCTCCAGAAAACGGCTAAGCTTGAGCCGGCTTCGACGAACCGGGAAACTGCAATGTGCGACTATAGCATCCACGCCGCTCGATCGCGCCCGGCCAGGGTCGACGACCGGCTGACCAACCACAAGTTCGGCGGCGGGTCGCGCGGCTTCTGCGCGCCGGAAGATGCCGAGATCGCGGTCTGCCTGTTGCCGGGAACGGAGTTGTCCTTTGTCGAAGAGGTTGCCGGCATCCGGTTGTGGCCGTGGAGCAAGCTCGTCACACACAAGACCGCGATCTTTCGGCAGGTGAATACGCGCAATCGGCGCACGCATCACGACGCGCTGGAATTTCCCGACGGCCAGATCGTGCTGCTGACGTTCATGCCGAAAGGCCTGCAGGCTGTTGTCCTGCAGTTGCCGGTGACCGCGGGCGCCAAGGCCCCGCAGCGGGCGGCCAAATTCAGAGCGCCGTTCTTCGCCTAGTCCACAACGGTGGCGCGTGCGGATTACCAGCGCAGCGCGGCGGTGTGCACCGGCTCGTCCCAAAGCTCCGTCAATTTGTCGTCCAGCATCGTCACGGTGAGCGAACAGCCCGCCATATCGAGCGACGTGACGTAAGAGCCGACCAGAGAGCGAACGACCTTCAGTCCGTGCTTTTCCAGAATCCCGCGAGCGGCATGATACATCAGATAAAGCTCGAGCGACGGCGTGCCGCCGAAGCCGTTGACCAGCAACAGCACCGAGCCTGAGGTCGGATTGCCGCGGTCGGTGAGGATCGCGCTGAGCGTCTCGTCGGCAAGCGCATTGGCGCTGGCGAGCTTCACGCGCTTGCGGCCTGGTTCGCCGTGAATCCCGACGCCCATCTCAATCTCATCATTGCCTAGTGCAAAGGTCGGCGTCCCGGCAGCCGGCACGGTGCAGCTTGTCAGCGCCATACCCATCGAGCCGGTCTTGTCGTTGACGTGCGCGCCGAGTTCGGCGCAGGCTTTCAGACCCATCCCTTTTTCGGCCGCCGCGCCGACGATCTTCTCGACCACCAGCGTGCCGGCGACGCCGCGGCGGCCGGCGCTGTGCGTGGATTTCTCGACCGCCACGTCGTCATTGGTGATCACGGTAGCCGATGGCGCGTCGACCAATTCCGCGCCCATTTCGAAATTCATGCAATCGCCGGCGTAATTCTTCACGATAAAGAGCACGCCGGCCGGGCCGCCGACGGCCGTGGCGGCTTCGACAATCTGGTCGGGCGTCGGCGAGGTGAAAATCTGTCCGGGACAGGCGGCGTCGAGCATGCCCTTGCCGACAAAGCCAGCGTGCAGCGGCTCGTGACCGCTGCCGCCGCCGGAGATCAGCGCCACCTTGCCTGGATTGAGCGCCCGCCGCCGCACGAATTTGCGCTCCGGCCCCAACGCAACGAGGTCGGCATGCGCGGCGGCAAAACCATCGAGGCTTTCGGCCAGCATGGTATCGACGGAATTGATGAACTTCTTCACGTTGTCCTCCCGTTCGGCGGCGCTTTAAGCGCGCTCACTTCTCGTCTTGCAGAATAGCGACCAGACGGCGGGCGAATTCATGGAACAGTGCGTCGACCTTGCCGTTGCGTTTGCTGCTGCCGAGATCCGGCAGATGTAGCGTGATCGACCGCTCGCGCGGGATCTTGATCAATTGGCCGACGCGCCGCGGATGGGCGCGGGCATAGGCACGCAGAAACGCTTCCTTCGCCGCCGGCGGAAAGTGGCAGACATCGAAAATCATGTTGAGGTGCAGGATCGGCACCGGCACCGGATAGGCCGGGTTGGATATCTGGCTGACGAAACTGCGATTCTTGCCCATGGCATGCGCCAACCGAATGCGCATTCCGGACGGCCGCGAATCCAGGACTTCCTTGAAAATGCGCTTGTACTCGGCGACCGCGCCGGCTTCTCCCGGTTCATCGAGCGCCGCGTCAGCCACAGCCATCCCCGCGGCTTAAGGTGTCGATGGTTTGCTTGATCCGTGCCAAGGCTGAAGGACTAACCGAAAACTCGCGCACACCGCAGGACAGCAAAGCGGGGATGCAGCCTGGATTGCCGGCCATTTCGCCGCACAAACTGACGCTGATCCCAGCGTGTCTGCCGTAATCGGCGGTGCGGCCGATGAGCTCCAGGAGAGCCGGATGCAGAGGATCGATCAGCTCGCCGAGCGATCCATTGGTCCGGTCACAGGCCATCAAGTATTGCATCAGATCATTGGAGCCGATCGAGAAGAATGATGCCTCGAACCCTTCGATGGTCAAGGCCGCTGCCGGCACCTCGACCATCATTCCCACCTCCGGCAACGCTGCCGCTATGCCCTCGCTTTGCAGTTCGGCAACCGCCTCGACAAAAATCCGCCGGCCGGCGTCAAGCTCCTGCGGCATCGTAACCATCGGAAACATCACTTTGAGATTGCCGCGGACCGCCGCGCGGGCCAGCGCGCGCAGCTGCACGCGGAAGACCTCCGGCCGCGCCAGACAAAGACGTATGCCGCGAACGCCGAGGAACGGGTTGGCTTCGCCGTCAATCGTAAAGCCCGGGATCGGCTTGTCGCCGCCGGCGTCAAAGGTGCGGATCGTGACCGGACGCGCGCCGGCCCAACGCAGCACGGCGTCGTAGGCCCGATACTGCGCTTCCTCGTCCGGTAGACCCGCGTGTCCGTCGAGCAGAAACTCCGTGCGCATCAGCCCGACGCCGTCGGCGTATTGCGCGTGCGGGTGCTCCAAGTCCTTGGCGCTCTGGATGTTGATCAGAATGTTGATCTTGTGGCCGCCCCAGGCTGCCGTCGGCCGGTGCAGGAGCGCGGCCGCCGAGGCCCGATCGCGGCCGTTGCGATCCCGCCGCCGTTCGAACCGCCCGACCTGCCCGGCGGTAGGATCGAGTTCGAGCACGGCGCTGTCGCCGTCCAGCAATGCAGTCGCGGCGCGTTCGGCGATGACGCCGAGTTGCACCACCATGGGGACGCCGTGCGCCCGCGCCAGGATGGCGACATGGCTGGTCGGGCTGCCCTGCAGCAAGGCCAATCCCCCGCCGCTTGACCAGTCGATTTCCAGAAACCGCGAGGGCGGCAGGTCGTCGGCGCAGACGATGGCGCCGCGTGGAATGCTCAAGCCCTCGGCTTCGCCGCCGCGCAGTGCACGGATGACGCGGTCGCGCAGATCGGCGAGGTCAGCAGAGCGGGCGCGCAGATATTCGTCCGGTGCGGAATTATAATCGGCGATCTGGGCATCGAGCGCCATCGCCCACGCCGCGTCGGCGGCCGTCCCGTCGGCGACGGCGGTGAAGACCGGTTCGAGGAAATCTTCGTCATCCAGGAGCTCGAGCTGAAACTCCAGGATTTGCGCCGCCTCGATGCCGGCTGAGGCCGCGAGTGCGGCAATCTGCCGGCTCGCTTTGGCGAGGGCGTCGCGCAGCGCGGGGACTTCGTCATGCGGTCCCCCTGGAGAGCGGCCGTCAGTGGCGCCTCCTTCGAGACGCACAAAGGGCCCATGCGCAAACCCGCCAGAGGCGGTTTTTCCGCGATAAGCGGGGCCGGCGATGTCGGCGCGCAAATTCACGGGGTGTTATCCGGAAAATCCCTGGCGACAAGATCGACCATTGCGGCGACGGCCGCTTCGGCATCTTCGCCGGATGCCTTGATCTCAATGGTGGAGTCGCGGGACGCCCGCATCGCCATGACCTTGGCGACGCTTTTGGCATTGATCCAATCGGCGCTCTCGCCGGCGCGGATCGAAATCTGCGCCTGAAATTTTTTGGCGAGCTTGGTCAGCTTGACTGCCGGCCGTGCGTGCAAGCCCGCATCGTGAATCAGCCGGACACTGCCGGTGATCGTGTGGCTGTTCGATTTGCGGGTCTCCAACATCATTTCCATTCCTCAAATTTCTCCCGCCGCACGCTCAGCCGGCGGAAAGTTCCTCGGCCACCGCCCGCACCTGTTCGAGCGAGCCGCCGCCGGCGGCTTCGGTCGCCGCCATCACCGCCCCTTCGACGATCGGGGCATTGCACACCACGACCAGATCGCGACGCTCCGGCTGTAGCATCTCGACCGCCATTTCGCTGTTGGTCTCCGCGCCGCCGAGGTCGACCAGGATGGCGACCCCTTTGGGCGACCAGGCTTTGTCGATGGCCTCGATGATCAACGGCACATTGGTGCCGAGCCCGCCGCCGGGATCGCCGCCGCAGAACGCTACTTTCACTTCGCTGCCCACCATCTGCCGCACCATATCGGCGGTGCCCTTGGCGATGTCCTGGGAGTGCGAGACGATGACGATGCCGACCGTGTCGCTCATTGCCGCGCCTCCAGCGTGTCGCAGACGGCCTGCACCAGGACGCAGCTCGACCGCGCGCCGGGATCGATATGTCCGATGCTGCGCGCGCCGAGAAACGATGCGCGGCCCTTGGTAGCCTGCATCGGCGCGGTGCGGGCGACGGCTTCGCTTGCGGTTTCGCGAACGCGGTTAAGCAAATCCGGCTTGCCGGCGGCCGCCGTCAACGTTTCCAAAACCGGCACCAGCACGTCGAGCATGGTCTTCTCGCCGGGCGCCGAGCGGCCGCGCGCCCGCACGGCGCCGATCCCGCAAGCGAAGACTTCGGCGACATCGTCGGGCAGATCCCGGCTCTGCAACAGCGAGTCGCCGGCGGCGAGGAAGAAACTTCCGTATAGCGGCCCGGAGGCGCCGCCGACGGTCATGACCAGTGTCTTGCCGATGGTCTTGAACGCTTCGCCGAGCGGCTGCGAGCCGATCACATCAAGCTTGCCCAGCACCGCCTCAAAACCGCGTTTCATATTGGCGCCGTGATCGCCGTCGCCGATCGCCTGATCGAGTGCGGTCAATTCCGGCGCGCTGGCTATCACCTTTTCAGCGGCGGCCTTCACCAGCGACTTCAATGTTTCGGGTTCAAGCGACATCGCCTCGGTCCTCAATGCATCGTCGCAGCGATGCGCCGTCCGTCGGCATCGAAATAAAGCGGTTGCAGCAATTGCAATTCGACGTCCTGGCCGGCCTCCAGCGGCGCGTGCGGATCGGCGAGCGTCACCAGCATCTGCCCGCGATATTCGAGGTGAACATGGTTCTGATCGCCTAAATGCTCGATGCGGTGCACCCGGCCAACGAGACTGCCGCCGTCGGCCTTGGCAATGCGAAGATGCTCGGTGCGCACCCCGATGGTCTCGGTTCCGGCCGGCATGGCGATTTCGGCGACCATGCCTGCGGGTAGAAAATTGATCGACGGCGTGCCGAGCCGCGAGGCGACATAGCGGTCGGCAGGGCGCTCGTAGATCTCGCGCGGCGTGCCCAGTTGCAAAAGTTCGCCGTCTTTGATGACGCCGATGCGCGAGGCCATCGTCATGGCCTCGACCTGATCGTGGGTCACGTAGAGGATGGTGGCGCCGAGTTCGACCTGGATGCGCTTGAGCTCAAGGCGCAATTCGGCGCGCAGCTTGGCGTCCAACGAAGACAGCGGCTCGTCCATCAAATAGATGGACGGATCCCGCACCAGGGCGCGGCCGATCGCGACCCGCTGCATTTCCCCGCCCGAGAGCCGGGTCGCCCGGTTGCCGAGCTTGGCGGAGATACGCAGAAGCTCGGCGGTCTGTTCGACGCGCTTCTTGATGGTCGGCTCGGCAACACGGCGCGCCGGCGAGCGCAGCGGGAAAGCGAGGTTGTCGTAGACGGTCAGATGCGGATAGAGCGAATATTGCTGGAATACAAAGGCGATGTCGCGCGAGCCCGGCGGATCGCGGGTGACGTCGCGGCCGTTAATGGAAACCGCACCCTGGTCGGGATGCTCGAGGCCGGTAATCAGCCGCAAGGTCGTCGTCTTGCCGGCGCCGCTCGGGCCCAACAGCACGACGAACTCGCCGTCGTCGATGGCAAGCGACAGGTCGCGCACGGCTTCGATGTGGCCAAAGCGTTTGCTGACGTGCCGCAGCGCGACGTTAGCCATGGGCGTTGCTCCCGAGACTCGCGTCGCCGTTGGCCGCGGTCTTGATGGCCGAGCCGGATGTCGCGTCGAACAGCGTCAAGTTGTCCGAGCGGAAGGCGAGACCAAGGGTCTCGCCGATCCGCACCGGCTCGCGCGACGAAATGCGCGCTTTGACGCGGCCCTGTTCGGTCTCGATCGTGACGATCTGCGTGGTGCCGAGATATTCGGTACCGAAGACGCGGCCGCGGATCGGCGCCGCATCGGAAAACCGGATGTGCTCCGGACGGACGCCGAGCACCAGCGGTCCGGCCGAGCCCTCGCGCACTTCCGGCACCGGTACGCTGACATGATGAAAGCGGATGGCGCGATCTCCAGGCTGCAGGCCGCCCTCGAAATGCAGGAAGTTCATCGGCGGCGAGCCGATGAAGTCGGCGACGAACATGCTCGTCGGGCGGTCGTAAATCTCCTGTGGTGCACCGATCTGCTCGATCCGGCCGGCATTCATCACGGCGATGCGGTCGGCCATCGACATCGCTTCGTGCTGATCGTGGGTGACGTAGATCGTGGTGGCGGCGATGCGATCGTGCAGTTCGCGCAGCTCCCCGCACATCAGCTGCCGGAATTCGGCATCTAGCGCGCCCAACGGCTCATCCATCAGGAACGCCTTCGGCCGCCGGACCATGGCGCGGCCGAGCGCCACGCGCTGCCGGTCGCCGCCGGACAATTTCGAGGTCTTGCTGGCGAGCAAGTGCTCGATACGTAGCAGCCGCGCGGTTTCGCCAACCCGCTCGCGCACCTCGCGCCCCGGCATGCCCTGGCATTTGAGTGGGAAACCGATGTTCTGTTCGACGTTCATATGCGGATAGAGCGCGAACAGCTGGAACACGAAGGCGATGTCGCGCGCCGCCGCGCGCCGAAAGGTGACGTCCTCGCCGTCGAGCAGAATGCGTCCGCTGGTCGGCAGTTCAAGACCGGCGATCATGCGCAACGTCGTGGTCTTGCCGCAGCCCGAGGGCCCGAGCAGCGCGAAAAACGTCCCGCTCTCGATGGTGAATTTCGAGTCATGGACGGCCGTGAACAGGTCGAAGACCTTGTGCAGATTTTCCACCCGGATTTGAGCCATGTGCGCCGCCTATTCCGGGAAGTGGCTGACGGCGACGTATCCGAGCGTGCCGACGAGGATGGTCACGAACGAATAGCCGTAAAGATCAAGCGAGAAAGGCTGCACCAGCATGATGATGCCGGCGCCGATCAGCGTCATGGCCGCGGTTTCCCAAGGACCGCGCCGGAAGAAGCGGACGATGCCGCTGTTGTTGACCGCCGCGCTCATTTGCGCACCGCGCCGAAGGTGATGCCGCGCAACAGATGTTTGCGCAGCAGGATGGTGAACAGGACGATCGGGATGACGAACAGCGTGGTCGCGGCGGCCACCGCCGGCCAATCCTGGCCGCCTTCGCCGATGATGAAGGGGATAAAGGGCGGCATGGTCTGGGCGTCGCCACTGGTCAGCAACACGGCGAAGGCATATTCGTTCCAGGAGAAAATCAAGCAGAAGATGGCGGTCGCGGCGATGCCGGTGACGGCTTGCGGCAGCACCACCTTGCGCAGCGCTTGGAGCCGCGTATAGCCGTCGACCAAGGCGGCTTCCTCATATTCGCGCGGGATTTCGTCGATAAATCCCTTCAACAGCCACACCGCGAGCGAGACGTTGACCGCCGTGTAAAGCAGGATCATGCCGATCTTGGTATCGGTGAGATTGAGCTGCCGGTACATCAGATAAATCGGGATCGCGACCGCCACCGGCGGCATCATTCGCGTCGACAGAATGAAGAACAAAAGATCGTCGGCGAGCGGGATGCGAAAGCGCGAAAAGGCGTAAGCCGCCAGCGTGCCGAGCAGCACCGCCAAGAAGGTCGAGCCGAAACCAATGACCAGCGAGTTGATGAAACGCGGCACCACTTTCGAAGGCCCGGCGATCACCATGTCGTGGCTGCGAACGAGTTTGTCGTACCAGGCGGTAGCGGGCGGCAGGCTATTGATGAATTCCCGCGTCTGCCGCGTGCGCACCGTGAACAGATTGACGTAACCCTCCAGTGTCGGCTGGAAGATCACCTTGGGCGGATAGGCGATGGCGTCGCTCTGCGACTTGAATGCCGTTGCCGCGATCCACAACAGCGGCAGGATCGCGACCAGCGCGTAGAGCACGACCAGCGTGCCTGCGAAGGCCTTGGTGCGCGGCGAGGCCTCGACGATCGAATGAGCGGTGGATTTGGCGACCGCGCTCATCGCTGCTTCACCCGGTTGAGGGCCTTCACATAGATGTTGGCAGCGCCGAAAACCGTGACAAACAGGATGATGGCGAGCGCCGACGAGTAACCGGTGCGCCACTTCTCGAACGCCGCCCGCTTGAGCGTGATCGAGACCAATTCCGTAGTCGAACCCGGTCCGCCTGAGGTCAGCAGATTGACCATGTCGAACATCTTGAAATTCTCGATGGCGCGAAACAGCACCGCGAGCATCAAGAACGGCATCGTCATCGGCAACGTGATCGACCAGAATTGCCGCAACGACGAAGCGCGGTCGACCTCGGCGGCTTCGTAGATGTAGTCCGGGATCGAGCGCAGTCCTGCGAGACAGATCAGCATCACGTAGGGCGCCCACATCCAGGTGTCGACCAGCACGATGGTCCAGGGCGCCAGCGCCACTTCGCCGGTCATCGAAAACGAACTCGGCGGAATGCCGGTGAAGAGGCCGACCACATAATTGAACGGCCCGATCTGCGGCTGAAACAGCAAAGTCCAGAAATTGCCGACCACCGCCGGCGACAGCATCATCGGCAACAGAATGATCGTGGTCCAGAAGCTGTGGCTGCGGAACTGCCGGTTGATGAGCAGCGCCAGCCCGAAACCGATCACGACCTGCAAGGCGACCGAACTAATAACGAATTGCGCCGTGGTCTGCAGGCGCAGCCAGAGATCCTCGTCGGTGAGGATGTCGCTGTAATTGTCGAGGCCGACAAAGCGCAGCGGCAGGTACGACATGCTCAGATTGAGGTTGGTGAAAGACAGCCGGATCATCCACACCAGCGGAAAGATGTTGATCGCCAACAGCAGCGCGACCGTCGGAGCAACGAACAGCCAGGCGATGGCCCGATCCGACAGGCCGCGCACGCGCCGGGCGACGCGAAACGGCGATTGCGCGCCGACGCGATCGGCCGGGGCATCGGGATGAATGATCGCGGTCATCGGATTTTCTTACAAGCTTGTCGGGTCTCCCCGGACCATAGCACCGGGGAGACCCTTGGGCAGGCGGCGTCGGGGAGGTTAGTCAGACGCGACCGCCTTGCCTTGTTCCTTGAACACCTTGGTCCAATCCTTAACCAACAGATCGAGCGCCTGCTGTGCCGTGCCTTTGTCGGCGACGACGTAGTCATGCACCCGCTTCTGCATGTCGAGCAGCAGTTGCGCGTAGGACGGCTCGGCCCAGAAGTCCTTCACGATCCCCATCGACTCCAGGAACTGCGGAGCGAACGGCGCGCTCTTGGGGAAGCCGGGCGCATCGACGACGGCTTTGAGCGCCGAATAGCCGCCGATCTCCCACCACTTCTGCTGCACCTTCGGCTGGGCGAACCATTTGATGTAGCGAAGCGCATCGTCCTGGTGGTCGGAAGTCGCCACCACCGAAATGCCCTGGCCGCCAAGTTGCGTGAAGTGACCCTTCGGACCGGCGGGATTGACGAAGAAGCCGATCTTGTCGCCGCCGACATTGGGATCCTTGTACAGGCCGGGGAAGAAGGCGAACCAGTTCATCTGCATCGCCACCTGGCCGGATTTGAAGGCATCGAGGCCTTCCTGCATGTAGGCGTTGGTCATGCCCGGCGCGGTGCAGCACTTGTACAGGTCCTTGTAAAATTCCAGTCCCTTGGCCGCTTCCGGCGAATTGACGAAGCCCTGCATCTGATACGGCTTCTTCGGGTTTTCGTATTCGAAGCCGTAATTGTAGAGGACGTTGGTGACGCCCATGGTGATGCCTTCCGAGCCGCGCTCGGTGAAGATGTAGGCGCCATAGACTTTCTTGCCGTCGATCTCCCGGCCTTGGAAGAATTCGGCGATCTGCTTGAGCTCGTCATAAGTTTTCGGCGGTGCTAGATCCCGGCCATACTTTTTCTTGAACTCGGCCTGAATTTCGGGCCGCGCGAACCAATCCTTGCGGTAAGTCCAGCCGACCGCGTCGGCCATCGCCGGCAGCGCCCAGTAGTTCGGCGTGTTCTTCGGCCATTCCGAATAACCGACCACCGTCGCCGGGACGAAGTCGTCCATGGTGATGTGTTCTTTGGCGAAGAAATCGTTGAGCTTGACGTACCAATGGTTCTCGGCGGCGCCGCCGATCCACTGGCTGTCACCGATGATCAGGTCGCAGAGTTTGCCGTGCGAATTAAGCTCGTTGAGGAAGCGGTCGGCATAGCTCGTCCACGGGACGAACTCGTATTTCATCTCGATGCCGCTCTCTTTGGTGAAGTCTTTGCCGAGCTCGACGAGCGCGTTTGCCGGGTCCCAAGCCGCCCAGCAGAGCGTGAGCTGCTTGGCTTGAGCCGCGGCCGGCTCGTTGCCAACCACCGTCAACGCTACGCCGGCGAAGAGAGCGAGCGCACCGCTCACCCACGTCGACCATCTTTTAGTCGCAGATTTTGGCATGTGATTTTCCTCTCCTGACGCATTTCCTCTGGCGTTCCCGGAGCGCCCTCGGCCGGAAACGGTGGCAGCATCGAAGCCCAGCGGGGCTTTAGGCAGGAATTCAGGGGAGGTTTTCGGCGACGGCCGCTGCCTCTCCTGACGTTGCCTCCGAGCGCGATGTTCGTTTTTTGCTTATTACTAAACAAAATAAAACCAAACTTTGGCGGGCGTCAAGCGGCTGACCGACGATGGGCACAGCCTGTATGGCGCCGCTTTTGCGGACCCGCATCGCTGTGGTTGTTTTCGCAGAAGAGTCTATTTTGCAGAGCAAAAACGAATTGAATCAAGGCCTAAGCCGCCACTTTGAACAGGCGATTGGCGGTAGCAAGGGCCGGGTTCGGGGGTTGATCGAAGCTCACCGACGCCGAAGCCGCGCTAAATTTATTGCGGGGCTGAACTAAACTCAATCGCTCGCGCGCATCGCCCCCGCGGCGGCGGCAGTTTATTGGTGGGCCGGCAACGCGAACGTTGAACAGCAGAACGAGCTCCCGCCCGGCCTGCAGCAACATCTAAGGCGCCAAGCGGCGTCGCCGACGCCTGGCGCTCGCAAGTGAAGTGCCGCACCGTCGGCACAAATAGCGCAATCGTGGGCAACGCCCCTTAAAGTTGAGGAGCGTGGGCAAAGCCTGCGCCCCGCGCCCTTGCGACCTGAGGAATGCTGACACCGCTCATTGGCGGTTATAAGATTGGTTTCGGGGAAACGATCCAGAGTCCGGGGAGTGGGCCTGCCGATGAAAATTGGTTGGCGGTCGATATGAGTCTGCTTCCGTTTATCGTTTCCGGAATCGGACTCGGTGCCATTTATGCCCTCTCGAGCGTCGGCTTGGTCATCCTCTATCGGGCATCCGGTACGCTCAATTTCGCTTTCGGCGCGTTCGGCGGCATTTCCGCTTTTCTGGCGTGGCAGCTCGTACAGAACGACGTGCCCGAGCCGATCGGTTGGATTGTCGGCATCGCCGTGTCGACCGCCATCGCTTACGGCTATGGGCGGTATTTGCGCCGCGTCTGGCGCATCGCGATCGGGTGGTGCGCGCCATTGCCACGCTCGGTTTGGCGCTCTTTCTGTTCGGCGGCATGACGCTCTACTGGGGGATCGGCGTCGCGCGCCGTCTCGTCCTGCCGACCGATTTCAATTTCGTCGTGCTGTTCGGCGTGCGGCTGTCGCTCACGCGCATCATCGCGCTTGGTTTGTCGCTGGCGATGGTCGCCGGCGTTGGCTTGCTGCTGAGCAAGACGCGCATCGGGCTCGGCATGCGCGCGCTCGCCAGCGATCGCAACATCAGCGCCGCGATCGGGGTGCGCGTCGTGCAGATGATTCCATCGCGTGGTTGATCAACGGCATTTTCGCCGGCATCGCCGGCATCTTGTTGGCGAACATCAACAGGCTCGATGCCGGCACGCTGACTTTTCTCGTCATTCCCGCGATCGCGGCCGCGATCATGGCGCGGCTGTCGTCGCTGCCCGGCGCCTTCATCGGCGGCATCGTGTGCGGCCAGATCGAGGCGCTGCTCATCGCCTCCTCGCCAGAGATCGCCAACCTGCGCAGTGCCGGGCCGTATATCGCGGCTTTGATTTTCCTGATGATCGTAGGCGTCGGCCACGGCGTCGGAGCGCGCGAATGACCGAGGTGAGCGACACCGAAGCCGTGGCGCTTGTCGCACCAGGCGGGCCGGAAATCTCCGGGCGGCTTCGGGCCATCGCCATCGTTGTCGTGGTTGGCGTCGTCTCCGGCATCATCGCGCTCACCTGCGGCGGCTACTGGCTGTCGAATTTCACCCAGGCTTATTGCATGACATTGGCCGTACTCGGCTGCGCGCTTTTGTATGGCCAGCTTGGCTTGGTGTCGCTGTCGCAATGGGCGCTGGTCGGCGTCGGCGGCTGGGTGAGCTTGCGGGTTTATCACTACATTCATCCGCCGTTCTTCGTCACCATGCTCGCCGGCGGCGTTGGTACCTCCGTGATCGGCACGATCTGGGGATTGCCGGCGCTGCGGATGCGCGGGCTCTATCTGGCGCTGGTGACGCTGATGCTCGCCGGGGCGTTCCAGACCCTGGTTACGGTCATCAGCTTTCCGGTCGGCGGGCCGGATTTCTGGGCCAGGTCGGCCCCAGCGGCAACGACCGCATCAACATGGCGCGGCCGGTCTTTGCTTCGAGTGACAGCGGCTATTTCCTGTTCGTCGCCGCCATCACCGTGCTGTGCATCTTTTTGGTCGAAGCGCATCGGCGCAGCAAGCCCGGGCGCGCCTGGCGCTGATCCGCAAGAACGAGCAGATGGCGGTCGCAGCCGGCGTCCGCATCGTCTTCTACAAGGCCTGGGCCTTTGCCCTGTCGGGCTTTGTCGCCGGCGTTTCCGGCGCGCTGTTGGCCGGCCTGTTCGGCCAGCTCGACGGCTCGGCGTTTCCGGCGACGACCTCGATCGTGATTTTCATCGGCACCCTGCTTGGCGGCTACGAGGTCTGGCTCGGCTCGTTCGTCGGCGGCCTGTTGACGCGCTTCATTCCGGCGCTGCTCATCGATCTCAACGTCAACACCAATGTCGGATTCATGCTGTTCGGCGCGGCGCTCTTATTTGCGCTGCGCGATCCGCTCGGGCTCGGCGGGCAGCTCACGCTTCTCGCCGAGCGGCTTTACGAAAAATTCCAAACGCAAAAATTCAAAGCGCGGCACAGATCATGATCAAGATCGACGCGCTGACGGTGCAATTCGGCGGCATCAAGCCGCTAGACGCGCTCGACGCGCGGTTCGAGGCGCCGATTTGCGGCCTGATCGGTCCGAACGGCGCCGGCAAGACGACCTTGCTCAACGTGCTGTCCGGGTTCGTCGCCCCGATCGAAGGCACGATCGTTCTCAACGATGCGCTGTTGCTGAAGCTCTCGCCGCATCGCCTCGTCGGCATCGGGTTGCGCCGCACGTTCCAGCAGGAACTCGTGGTCGACGATCTGACGACGATGGAAAACATTCAGGCGATCGCCGACCATGTCTCGAGCGACCGCGCCAGCGCCCGCCGCGAGATCGAGACGGCGTTGGAGTTTGTCGGTCTCCGCGCCAAGCGCCACGTCCACGGCCGGCAACTCAATCTGTTCGACCGCCGCATGGTCGAAATCGCCAAAACCCTGATCGGCCGGCCCAAAGTCATTCTGATGGACGAGCCCGGAGCGGGGCTCAACGACGCCGAAACTCAGCGGCTGCGCCGGCTGTTGATGCGAATTCCTTCGGCCTTCGACTCGCAGCTCATACTCATCGATCACGATGCCGATCTGATTGCCTCGGTGTGCGTCGAAACGCTGGTCCTGGACTTCGGCAAGCGGCTCGCCATGGGCTCGACGCGGGCGGTGCTCGACGACCCGGTGGTGCGCCGGGCGTATTTAGGACGCGAGTGAGCCCATGGTTGAATCCGACGTTCCCGAATCCGAATTGGAGGTACGCAATCTGTTCGTCTCCCGCGGCGGCCGCCCGGTGCTGCGCGACGTCTCGATCAGCGTTCCTCCCGGTGAGATCACGGCGCTGCTCGGCGCCAACCGCGCCGGCAAATCTACCCTCGTTCTCACCATGGCCGGCATTCTGCCGGCGGCCGGTGGCCGTGTGTCCTGCGACGGTGCCGAGCTTCTCGGCCAGCCGCCGGACGCGGTACGCCGGCGCGGCGTCGCGCTCGTGCTCGAAGGTCATCCGGTGCTTGTCGGCCTCTCGGTGCGCGACAATCTTGCCGCCGCGGCGCTGATGCACCCGCGGCTCGAAGCCGACCGCGAAATCGAGCGCGCGCTGGAGATCTTTCCGAAATTGCGGGCTCGTCTTTCGACCCCGGCGCAGCTTCTGTCCGGCGGTCAGAAGCAGATGGTGGTGATCGCGCAAGCGATGGTGTCGCGGCCGCGCTATTTGCTGATCGACGAATTGTCCTTCGGCCTGGCGCCGTCGACCGTGAGCCGGCTCGCCGAAACTATTCAAGTCATCGCTTCGGGCGGCGTCGGCATTCTATTGATCGAACAGTTCACCACGCTCGCGCTCAGCCTCACCAAACGCGCTTACGTGATGGAGCGCGGCGCCGTGGCCTACGCCGGAAGCAGCGCCGAGTTGCGCGATCATCCGGAAATTCTGCGCGGCGCCTATCTGGCCTCGGGCCAAGCGGACGCTGCCGTGGTTGGGCCTTAGGGCATGGCCTGGAAAAAGCCTGCCCTCGGACTTGATCCGAGGGTGGAAACAGGTCTTACGAAAAGACCACGCACCAACTAAAAAAGTGGACCTTGGTCGGATTCAAATCCGGTTTGATATCTGCTTCGGCTTCGGTCCGTACGGATGGCGCGCGCTGATCGTTCCATGATATTTTGAGCAGAAGCACCATGCGGTACGCGATCCCGCCAGAAAGGAATAGGGTGATGAGTTTCGTGTTGGTATTACACTTCATGCTGAACAGCCATGTTCACACGGTAGATTCCGGACGTGCGTTTTCCTCACGCCAAGAATGTAACGTCGCTGGAGAGCAGGCTAGGGGCTATGTGAATCTGGCGCCGGGGGAGCGATATTGGTTTTCCTGCCAACCTAGGTAAAGCCGAGCCGGTCGGAACAGCACGTCGCCAGGGCTCGATGTCGCAGTTGGGTCATTTTTGACCGATGCGGCGTGCGCTGGCTGCCCGCGCAGATTGGTTTGGCTGCTCGCTAAGTTACTGCTCCGTTGAACGAGCAACGATTGACGCCGGACATTGCGTCGCGATCGGCGCCTACCTCGCCTCAGGCCACGCGGCGGCTGCCATGGTGGGACCTTAGGGCATGGTCCGGAAAAACGCTGCGCTCGGACTTGTTCCGAGGGTGCAAGCCGGTTGCTAGCCGAGCAGCCGCGCAGTGTCGGATCGTCGCAGTAACGTTTCAGTGAGCGACCTGGCGACGGTCGCAAATTTTCCCCGTTCGTACCATCAAATAGGATTGATCGCGCGATTTTTAGTAAATTTGCTCAGTGAGCACTTTGGCTCAGTCGGCATCGCGACACGATGCAAACCTTGTGCAAGCCGGTAGCACGGAGGGACCGATGAGCAATTCAATTTCTGCGCGGGAACCTGTATTTCGGTTTCCGCGGTGGCGAACGGTCGAGCGCAATCTAATCGACCAGAGCCGATACGATGCGTTGGCAGCCGAATTGCGGGCGTCGCTTGCACGCGAACAAGGGTTGCGAGATGAGAAGCGCAAATCATCGCAGCGACAAGTGGTGCTGGCACAGGAATTCGAGCACCGTGTCGCCAACGGCTTGCAATTGATCGCAAGCGTTCTGCTGTTACAAAGCCGGACTATGACGACGCCGGAAGCGTCTGTTCAACTGAGCATCGCCGCCCGTCGCATCGATGCTCTGGGAAGCGTCCATCGTCGATTACGCCTTCTCAATCAACCGGCAAGAGTGGAATTCAAGCAATGTCTCATCGGTCTGTGCGACGACCTTTCGGGGCTGCTATTCCAAAACCGGATCGATCAGGCCATCGTGGTCGAAGGAACGAAGGTTGAGATACCATCGTCGCTCGCCAGCCCGCTCGGGCTCATCGCAACCGAGCTAATCACCAATTCGGTCAAACACGCGAACAGCAACGTCAGCGTCCTTATTGAAAAGACCGGATTCGACACTTACTCGCTGTCAGTGCTGGACGACGGGCCAGGACTTCCACCCGGCTTTGAGGCTGCCAAGAGCAAAGGGCTTGGGATGAAACTCATCCTCCGGTTCGTAAAGCAGATTGGCGGCGACCTGCAAATCATTGCCCGTGATGACGGCCATAGGACGTGCTTTACCGTCACATTTTGCGGCAACCAAAATCCGACAGCATTGTCCTGAGCGACGATCTGAACGCTATCCCACGACCGAGATCGGGGGAACCAATCCCCTTGGCAATGCACCGGATTGGCGGTGGCCAAAGAGTCGATATGGCTCGTTTGCCGACACGACGCGTACCATTTGTGATGTCTGCGTTACACCACCGATAAGCGGACCTCGCCTCGGCTCTTCGCCTACGGCACTGAAGTGTCGCGATTGCCCCGGTTGGCCAAAGTCCGTTTAGGTCCTGGCGACGATCAATTTTGTTTGCCGTATCTATCGTATACGGCCGCAGCGATAAACCTTTTCCGCCCCTCACTGCTCGATCTGACATCGTGCGTTGCACACCAATCCGAGAATGTGTTGGGATCAATGCGGACGCGCAGGACAACGTGTCCGTAGGATGTCAGACCCCGTTCCATTTCTTCGGCAATCTTCAACCACTCCCTCCAAGTACGCGGCATCTTGTTGCCGTCGTCAAATATTCTGAGTAGCGCGGGGTAGTCTTCTTCGTTGATCCAATAAACTCCGACCGCTGGAGGCCGCGTATCCTCACTGTTGGCCATGTTGATCATTCGCTCCGAGGAAGTCGCCATTAAAAATATGTTCTACGGGCCCCGCGGCCCGCAACGCCGCGACAACCAGCTCCGGCCAGCCATCTAGGACGGCCAATTCGACGACATCAGTCGTAGAATGCAGGGATCAGCTTTAGAGCGTCAGTTTCCGCCTTGTCGTGATTGATAAAAAACTTCGCTTTGTAGGTTGCAATTATCCGCCTGATCCTTTCCATGGAGGCGATTGAGGCGGCCTTATCCGTATTCAAGGACGGCACCGTGTCCTTTTCAAAATTCTCTTCCAGATGAACCACGTCGCCAGACAGAATGATGAAGCCTGAATTCTTCAGATGGACCATCAATGATTGACTGCCGGGAGTATGCCCCGGTGTGGAAATCAGGGTGACGGTGCCATCGCCAAATACATCTGTGTCGCCATCGAGCAGTTTAAGATGTTTTGGCGTGCCCATAAGCTTGCGTGCGAGAGCCTTCAGTTGATTGACGTTGTCGTTCGGGCCGTCAGGGGAGCTGATCCATTCATACTCGGCCCGCTGTATCAGAATCGTTGAATCCGCGAACAAGCGAACATTGCCAATGTGGTCGCCGTGAGTATGAGACAGCGCAACATAGGTGATGTCGGTTGTCTTAAGGCCGATCTCAGCGAGTTGGGCAGTCAGTGTCTTATCCAAATGGTAGACGATCAATTTAGGCAGGGTCGACCAGCCTTTGGGGTCGTTCAACGCCGATTCAGGAACACCCGTATCCCAGAGCAACCATTGGTTTCCGCGCTGTATCAGCCAGCAAGTCGACGAGAACTGGATGCTGCGCCCGACATTCTCGCCGGGGGTCCACACCGACTCGTCGTTTGCGAGCGAGTGACCGCCATCAAGCCGATAAAGCTTATCGGCGAAGCCAGCCGTGGTCGGATCCGGCAGTTTCGAGCTAGCGGTAGCGGTCAGCGTGCTATCTAGCGACATAGTTGAGCCTCCGGCCTAAATGCGCGTCAGGATTTGCATTCGTTCGTCGCTCGGCTCGAATGCAAAGAGACCGCGCGCTGCGCTGGGAGCCTACCGAGCGTGATGGGCAAATTAGAACAGGGATTTGTGACCTTCGGAATGGGGTCCGGCCATCAATTTACGTTGAATAATTTTGAGTGGCGATTGTTCGCTTCGGTTCATTCGCGACCCGTGGCTCGCTGGCGCCTGCCGGTTCGTGTCTTCTTCAGTCGAAGGCGGCCAGAAATGCCGCGTAGCGAAATGTCGCGATGGGCCGATCAATCGCGTCACTTTGGTTTGTGGCGATGAATATCCTTCACGTCGGTGAAAGAAATGTCGGCATTCTGATCACCCGTATACTCAAGGTCGAAGGCGTTTCGCGCCAAGAAGACGAGATCGCCATCGGAATCCTCGGCGGTAGCCGAGCGGTAGGTCATCACAAACCGATCAAGCATCTTGCGGTCGTTCGCCGCAATCCAACGCGCGAACTGAAACTCGGTTGTGCTCCAATCGATTTCGAGCCCATATTCTTCGGCGAGCCTTGCCTTGAGCACATCGAGTTGCAATGGGCCAACAACGCCGATGAGCGCCGGGGATCCGTCCGTCGGCCGGAATACCTGTGCTACGCCTTCCTCCGCCAGTTGCTCCAGCGCCCGCTTGAGCTTCTTAGCCTTCATCGCGTCCGGTAGACGAACCCGCCGCAAAATCTCGGGCGCGAAGTTAGGCACACCCTCAAAATTGAGATCCTCGCCTTCGGTCAGGGTATCGCCAATTCGCAGCGTGCCGTGATTGGGTATGCCGACCACGTCCCCCGCGTAGGCTTCCTCCGCAAGCGCTCGATCTTTGGCAAAGAAGAATTGTGGAGCGCGCAGGCTGATAGTTTTCCCCGACCGTACCTGCTTGACCTTCATGCCGCGGGTGAGTTTGCCGGAACATAGTCGCGCGAAGGCGATACGGTCGTGGTGGTTCGGGTCCATGTTTGCCTGAATCTTGAAAACAAATGCGGACATGCGGGACTCGGTTGCCTCAACGATCCGCGTGTCGGCCGCTTGCGCCCGCGGCGGCGGCGCCACCGTAGCGAGCGCATCGAGCAGATCGCCGACGCCGAAATTCTTGAGCGCGCTGCCGAAGAAGATCGGAGTCATATGGCCCTCGGCAAAAGCCGGCTGCTCGAGCCGCTTGTAAGCATGGCGCACCAGGTCAAGTTCCTCGCCGAATGCCACCGCGTCGACGTGGGGACTAAGGGCAGTGATTTCGGCAACGGACATTTCGCGGAGCGCGCCGCCAGAGCCGACGTCACCGTCGAGCAAGCGAACGCCACCGTTGGCCACGTCGATTGTCCCGACGAAATCACGACCGCGCCCGAACGGCCAGGTGACGGGCGCTGCGGTTAGCGCGAGTGTTTGCTCGATCTCGTCGATGAGGTCGAACGGGTCGCGGCTCTCGCGATCCATCTTATTGATGAATGTAATGATCGGAATGTCTCGCAACCGGCACACCTCGAACAGCTTGCGCGTCCGCGGCTCGATACCCTTGGCGGCGTCGATCACCATTACGGCCGAGTCGACTGCCGTGAGGGTCCGATAGGTGTCTTCCGAGAAGTCCTCATGGCCGGGCGTGTCGAGCAGATTGAAAACACGGCCGTCGTGCTCGAACGTCATTACCGAGGTAACGACGGAAATCCCGCGCTCGCGTTCGATTGCCAACCAGTCTGAACGCGTTGAGCGCCTGTCATGTTTGGCCTTGACCTGCCCGGCAAGCTGGATTGCTCCCCCGAACAACAGGAGCTTCTCCGTCAATGTGGTCTTACCAGCATCGGGGTGGGAGATGATCGCAAAGGTCCGCCGCCGCTCGATTTCAGACGCAAAGGTCGACTGAGCTATGGTGCCCTTGGGGGCGCGGACCGGCATGTTCATGGCGAACTGGATGTGGCGATTCTGCCCGCCCGATCAAGACCGAGCGGCTTGGCGCAGCTTCGGGATCACAATCGCGCCGAAGTCGCGATAATAGTCCGCCATCTGCGCCGGCGACGCCATGCGGTCGAACAAGGCGGCGAAATGCCCGGCGCCGGCGCTCTGGCATTGGGCGATGATCTGCTCGGCCACGGCGGCCGGTTTTCCGGTGATGAACTCATCGTCGCCGATGGTGAAGGTATGCGCCGAGGGTGAATCGATCGCCGCCGGCCGCCCCGGCAAACTGACCCGCGGATCCTGTTTGATGAAATCGGTGTACGCGCGGCGCCGTTTGGCGATCCCTTCCTCGTCCTCAATCATGATCACCTGGCGGCGGATGCACAGATCGTCCGGTCCAGCCTTGCGTCCGACCTTGGCGGCTTCGTCGCGATAGGCGTCGAAAATTTCGATCACCTTGCTTTGCGGGTGGAAGGCCGTGGATATCTTGGCGCCGCGTCGCGCCGCCTTGCGCGCCGACGACTCGCTGATGACGGTCACCCACTTCGGCGGATGCGGCTGCTGTATGGTGCGCGGCGTCAGTCGCAAATTGTCGAATTGCCAAAATTTGCCGTGATGCGAGATCACCGGCTCGGCCAGCGCCTTGTCCATGATCGCGACCGCCTCGTCGAAGCGGGTACGAGCCTCGTCCATGCCGATGCCGACTTGCGCCAATTCCTGCGGAATGCCCGCCGCGGTGCCGATCTCCAGCCGGCCGCCGGTGAGATGGTCGAGCATGCCGATCTCTTCGACGAGCTGCCACGGCGTGTGGTAGGGCGGCACCACGCCAAGGACGCCGAGCCGCATCGTCTTGGTGCGCAATGCGACGTTGGCGATCAGGAGGTTGGGGGAGGGCGAGTAGCTGGCGCCGAAATGATGTTCGGAGAAGAAAATGCCTTCGAAGCCGGCCGGTTCGGCGCTAGTCCAAAGATCGAGATAGGCGTTGAAGAAGCGCTGCGAGGCCGCGGCGTCGAACCGTTCGGCCAACTCGAGCGGCGTTGCGAAAAACTCGAATATCCAGGGTTTGATCATTCAACAGGTCCACGCAAGGCTGCGAAGGTTGTCCTTTAAAGCAGATCGAGGACTTCCGTGGCCACGCGGCCACGGAAATCCCCGATGACTGCAAGAACGTCGATTAGACGACGACGCCCCAATTAGTTCAATGGCACCTGGTCATTGATCTTGATGCCGAGTTTCTTTTCCAAGGCCTCGATGCCGGCGAGGCCCGGATCGTTGCTGGGCATGCAGCCTTCCACATTCTTCCACTTGCCGTCGTGGATGGTGACGGTGCGGGTCACGTGGTTGGCGTTGTGCTCGGTCGCATCCGGACCGCCCCAGTACCACGGCTGGCACAGGATGTCGGTTTCATAGGGCTTCGCGTTCTGAATCGCGGCCGTCACCGTGCTGCGGTTGATGTCGTCCGGATTCTTGATCGACAGCATGGCATTGACGGTGTAACGGGCGCCGACATAGCCCGCCTGCGAGAAGCTGTCGCGCAGCACTTTCGGGCCGTAGGCGTCCATCACCGCGACCCAGTTCTGATTGTCCTTTCCCTTAGAGTCGAGCGGCGCCAGTTCGGCGTTGACCCACAGCCGGTCGTTCCAGTATTTGGCGTCGATCGCCTTGGGGATGCGCACCGTGTAATACGAAGTGGGCGTGGTCCACTTCATCTTGGCGGCGCCGTCCTGCTGTTCGGCGGCGTCGAGAATACGCGCGCCAGTGTCGTCGGTGCCGTAAACCATGATGGCATCCGAGTTGGTCGACAAGAATTGCAGCACCAGTGAATTGTAGTCGGGCGACACGGGGTCCGAGTAGATGCTCGTCACCTTGACGCCGTACTTCTTGCCCCACTCCTCCAGTCCGTTGCAGCTGTAGTCGGAGCCGGGGAATTTGGGAATCGAACACACCAGCGTCTTGGCGCCGAGCGCGCGCCGCGCGTAGTCGGCGCCGCCGATGCCCCTTTGCCGCGGACCGGCGTTGACTTCGGCGATGTTTTTCGACCGGAAGCATTGCGAGGGAATGCCGAGTCCGATCTCGAGCACGCCTTCCTTCAGATAATAGTTGGCGTTCGGAATGCATTCGATAAAGCTCGTCGAGCCGACCAGTACATAGACGCCCTCGTCGCCGACCAGCTTTTTCGCCGCCTGCGCGGCGACGTCGAGTTGGCTCTGGTCGTCTTCGGCATGGTAGGTAATCGGCCGGCCGTGAATGCCGCCGTTGTCGTTGACGCATTTGAAGTAGGCTTCCGCGGCATCGCCGGCTTCCTTGAAACTGCCGATGCCGCTCATCGAAGTGACGCCGCCGATCGGAATCGGTTTGCCGGTCGCCTTCTGGCCGGTGTTTTCACCGCAATCCAGTGCAAAAGCGGGCGCGGTGTGGACCAACACCAGGAGCGCAAGCGCGCCAATGAAAAGCAAAAAGCTTTGCTTCATTTTCCCCTCCCTGATCGGGTTCTATTTGGAGAATGGCGCCGTGGCGGCGACTTGCCAGCGACCCGGTGTCGAATTGTACGTGCCGGGGTTGCAAGGGGTCAAATGACATTTGCCGGCGCGAGTCGGCGGCTGTCATGCCCATTGGGGCAAGTGCCCACGCAGAGCGGCCGGCGTTGCAACCGCGTCCATCGCCAAGTTTAGAAATTGAAATGTCGGATCGACAGCCCGAGATGCGCGCGCGACCGGCGCCCAGAAATTCTCGAATAGCGAGGAGGGATGCGAGCGATACATCTGCGCATCGCGGAAATAGCGCTCCATGCGGCTGCCTTTGCGCGTCACCGAGGAGCCGGCGCTCTTGTACAAAAGTTCAACCGCGTCGCACGCCATGCGGCCGGCTTCCTGCATCATGGCCCAAAGCCGCAAGTTTTGTTCGACGGTGATCAACGTGCCGTCGGCGGCCCAACGCCGGCACATTTCCATGTAAACTTCGCCGCCGCGGATCAGCAGATTCTCGGCCGCGTCGGTCAGCGTCAGCGCCCGGCCGAGCGCGCGCTGAAAGTCTTCATGTTCCGCGCGAAGCATGATCGGGGGGTAGTTGGTTTTTTTCGTCCGGATCAGGTCTTCGAATTCGTCGAGCGAGGCCTTTGCGGCGCCGATCGCCGGCGTGATCAGCGACATGTGGTAGGGGCCGACCACGCGCCCGAGATACATCGGGTTGCCGTGCAGCCGCGTTCCTGGCGTGCCGTCGCGCATATCCTCGGGCCGGCTGAACATATTCTGTAGCGGCACGACATAATGCGCCGGTACGAATGCATCCTTGACCTCGACGCTGTTCGAGCCCGAGGCGCGCATGCCGAGCGTCTGGTCGCCGCCCCAATCGTTGAGAACGCGCAGCTGGTCGCGCCGCACCACGGCGCAGCAAACTTCCGGCGGTCCGCCGGCGACCGGCAGCCGGGCGCCGCAAACGAAGTGCGTCGAGTAGGGTATGCCGAAACAAAAATCCCACACACCGGTCAGCCGATAGCCGCCCTCCACCGGCGTTAGTTCGCCGCGCGGCGGCACGCGATGCGGAGCGGCGAAGTATCCGTCCGGTCCGAACAATTCGCGCTGCGCCTGCTCGGGCCAATGCGACGCGATCAAAAACGCATGCGACGCACAGAGCGCAAGGCACCAATCGGCCGCAGGGTGCCCGTGAGAGATTTCCAGCATCGCCCGATAAAAACGTCGGGATATCGAACTCATAGCCGCCGAACATGCGCGGCTGGGTGATGCGGTAAAGCCCGGCCTTCAAAAACGCCTGATGTAATTCTTCGGAATAGGAGCCGCGTTCGTCGTTTTCTGCCTGCTGTTGGCGCAACAGTGGTTTGAGCGCCGCGGCGCGCGCTATCAATTCCTTTGGCGTGAGATCAGGTTCGGGGACCGCACGACTGTCCGCCCGGCCCGGCGCTCCGCGACAGCCACCGACATTTGCGCTTCCCGTATTTGCCGCATCGAACGGCCGGGAGCATAGCGGCTTTGTTACAGCTGCAACAGTCGACGCAGCGCTTCGGTATTATTTCAGCGCCGGTTGCGCCCACGGCCGGCGCTCACGATCGGCCGCCTTGAATGCGGCGATGTGGTCGCGGTGACTTTCAGTCAGATCGACGTCGTCCCACCCGTTCAACAGCTGATTGCGGCTGATCGGATCGATGGTAAAGGCGAAGCTGCGGTTGCCGCGCGTAATGGCCTGTTGCTCGAGGTCGACGGTAACCGGCATGTCCGGATCGGCGGCGATCAACGCGCCGAGTTCGGCCGCATCGGCTTCGGCGACCACGGCGGCGAGGAAACCGTTCTTCACCGCGTTCTGGGCAAAGATGTCGCCGAATGACGGCGCGATCACGCAGCGGAAGCCGGCCTCGTAAAGCGCGTAGACCGCGGCCTCGCGCGAAGAGCCGCCGCCGAAATTCCGGCCGGCGACGAGAATCTTGGCGTCGCGCCACACCGGCTGGTTGAGCGGAAAGTCCGGCTTTTCGTTGCCATCCGCATCACGCCGTAAATCGTTTAGCAGCACCCGGCCGAGCTCGGGCGAGCGCGGCAGCTTCAGATACCGCGCCGGCATAATCTGGTCGGTGTCGACATTGGCGATCGGCAGCGGGCAGGCAATTGCCGTGAGGCGAACGAATTTTTCCATGCGGCAACTAGACCTCGCGGCCCGCGAGCAATGGCCGCACATCGGCAAGATGGCCGCAGACCGCAGCCGCGGCGACCATGGCCGGCGACATCAGATGCGTGCGCGAGCCCTGGCCCTGGCGGCCGCGGAAATTGCGGTTGGTGGTAGAGGCGCAGCGCTCGCCCGGCGGCACGAGGTCGCCGTTGACGCCCACGCACATCGAGCAACCGGACTCCACCCATTCCAGACCGGCATCGCGAAAGATGCGGTCGAGGCCTTCGTCCTCGGCCTGCCGCTTCACTATCGAGGAACCGGGCGAGATCAATCCAGGGACTTTACTCTTGCGGCCGGCCAGCACGGCCGCCGCGGCACGCAAATCCTCGATGCGAGAATTGGTGCAGGAGCCGATGAAGATCCGGTCGATGGCGATATCGGTAAGCTTCTGGCCCGGCGTAATGCCCATATAGACGAGTGCGTCGCGCAGATATTTGGCGCGCACCGGATCGGTCTCGCGCGCCGGATCGGGCACGGCGCTGTCGATTGGCGAGGCGTCGTCCGGCGTCGTGCCCCAGGTCACGACCGGCGCAATGGCGCCGCCGTCCAGCGTTACCTCGCGATCAAATGTGGCATCGCGGTCTGAAACAAGCTGCGACCACGCTTCGACTGCGCGGTCGAAGGCTGCGCCCTTCGGTGCGAAGGGGCGATCTTTTAGATAGCTGAAAGTCACCGCGTCGGGCGCCACCATGCCGCAGCGGCCGCCGGCCTCGATCGACATGTTGCACAACGTCATGCGCCCTTCCATCGACAGCGCGGAAATCGCGGTGCCGGTAAACTCAACCGCATGGCCGCGCGCACCATCGGCGTGGATCTGGGCAATGACCGAGAGCGCGATATCCTTGGCGCCGATGCCGGCGGCAGTCTTGCCGCTGACGGTGATGCGCATGCGCTTGGGCTTTTTCTGCCATAGCGTCTGCGTCATCAGCACATGCGCAACCTCGGACGCGCCAATGCCGAAGGCGTAGGCGCCGAAAGCGCCGTGGGTCGAGGTGTGGCTGTCGCCGCACACGACCAGGAGCCCTGGCAACGTCAGCCCCTGTTCCGGCCCGACGACATGGACAATGCCCTGGCGTGGGTCGCCGAGCCCGAAAAGGCTGATGCGGTTGTTTGCCGCATTGGCTTCGAGTGTGGTGACCATGGCCGCGATCGTCGGATCGGCGATGCCGCGCTGCCGGGCACGGGTCGGCACGTAATGATCGGCGATGCCGAAGGTCAGTTCCGGTTCGGCGACGGCGCGGCCACGGTCCTGAATCTGGGTGAAGGACAGAAACGAACCTTCGTGAACGTAATGGCGATCGACCCAGAGCAGCGCCGCGCCGTCCTCGCGGCGGGCGATTTCGTGCGTCGACCAGAGCTTGTCGAAGAGGGTTTGCGGGTTGCTCATGAAGGTGCGGGCTTGTCCGGGTCGCAACTAATATTGTACGCTAAAGAATACCAAGTAAAGCTGCCCCAGCGGCAGCGGTGGAGGATACTTGCGCGACTGGCTCGGCGAAGCAAAGGCGAAGCAGGTCTATCTCATCCTGCGCGACCGCATCCTCAGCGGCGCCACCGGCTTCGGCGCCAAGCTGCCGACCGAAAATGAGCTGGCAAAATATTATGCGGTATCGCGCGTCACCATACGGCGCGCGCTTGGCGAATTGTCGCGCGAGCGGCTGATCGAGCGGCGGCGCAGCGCCGGCACCCGCGTGGTGTACCGGCCGGCGCCCGCGCCGGTGACAGCCGATATCTCCGGCGTGCTGGCGAACATTGCCGACATGGGTCGCCGCTCGGCGGTGAAGCTTCTTGCGTTCGATTACATGGCGGCGTCGGGTGCGGTCGCAGCCGCGCTCGGTGTCGCGCCGGAGGCGTTGCTGCAGCGCTCGATCCGCGTGCGCTCCATCGACCGCGTGCCGTTCTCGTACCTGACCACGCATGTTCCCGAGAGCGTGGCCGTGACGTTCACGGAGCAAGAATTGGCGACGCGGCCGCTGCTCGAGCTTCTGGAGCGCGCTGGTGTCAAGGTCGAGCATGCGCGGCAACGCATCGGCGCCGGGTTGGCGACCCCCGATGTCGCCCGCGCGCTTGATGTGCGCGCCGGTTCACCGCTGATCGAACTTGTTCGCGTCGTCTTCGACCAGTCCGGCCGGGCCGTGGAGCATCTGCACGCGCTCTATCGTCCCGACCGTTACGCCTTCGAAATGGATTTGGTGCGCTCGGGTGCAAAAGAAAGGCGATCCTGGGCGCCGGTCGTCCGCAACAAGGCCCATGCCGTCCGGCTGGGTTCGGAACTCTGATCCGCTACACGAAAGAGAGGAAGCCATGTCGGAGCAAAATACCCTGAGCCGCCGCCGGTTCCTTGCCACCACGGCGTTGGGCGCCGCGGCGGTGGCATCCGGCAGCCTGGCCATGCCTTATGTCGCCCGCGCGCAAGGCGCCGGCGTCAAGATCGGCCTCCTGCATCCGGTCACCGGCGCGTTGTCGTATTCGGGCCAGCAAGGGCGCATCGGCGCCACCATGGCGGTCGAGGCGATCAACGCCGCCGGCGGCATCAAGGCGCTCGGCGGCGCCAAAATCGATCCGGTGCTCGGCGACGCCCAATCGACGCCAGACGGCGGCAATGCCGAAGTCGAGAAAATGAATTCGGCGGAAGTGTCATGCATCATCGGCGGTTATTCCTCGTCGATCTGCCTTGCCGCGAGCCAAACCGCCGCACGTTACGACCTGCCCTATGTGGTCGATGTCGGCGTCGCCGACTCCATCGTCACCCGCGGCTTGAAGAACACGTTCCGCTTCAGTCCGGGCTTCGGCGTAATTGCCAAGACCGCACTCGACAATCTCGCCGTCATCAACGATCAAGCCGGCAAGCCGGCGAAAACCGTGATGATCGTGCATGAAGATTCGCTGTTCGGTTCCGGGTTGGCCAAGCTCCTCAATGCCCAGCTGCCGGCCAAAGGATTCGAGATCCTCGAAACCATCCCGCATCCGACCCCGACGCGCGACTTCAACAATGTCGTGCTCAAGATCAAGGCGCAGAACCCCGACCTGGTGATTCCGGCCAACTACTACAATGAATATGTGCTTCTCGCCCGTACCATGCTCGAGCAACACGTGCGGCCCAAGGGGATCTACTCGGTGCTTGGCGGCGCCGCGTCCTCCTACAAATTCGTTAAGGACTATCCGGACGTGGCCAAATACATCATGGACTGTAATCACTGGTACAATCCGAACAGCGCCCAGGCGCAGGAGTTGCGCAAGACGGTCGAGGACAAGGGCCAGTTCTTCACCTACGAGCTCTACCTGAACTACAGCGCGGTACTGCTCGTGGCCGACGCGCTTGAGCGCGCGGCGGCGACCGATCGCGGCAAAATCACCGCGGCGCTGGCAGGCTCGACGTTCTCAAGCCCGATCATGCCCTACGGACCGACCAAGTTTGTCGACGGGCAGAACCAGGGCGCAGCGCCGGTCAACACGCAAGTGCTCGACAACGACATCAAGGCTATCCTGCCGCCGCAATTCGCCAATGCGAAGGCGGTATTCCCGATGCCGGCTTAAGGCTCACAATCGCGACGGCGTCGGCGCCGCCGCGGTTCCGCGTATCGAAACGTGCTGTCGCCCCTCATCCTGATCACCGCGGTCCTCAACGGACTGATGATCGGCGCCGTCTACGCGCTGGTGGCGCTCGGGCTGACGCTGATCTACGGCGTCTTGCATATTATCAATTTCGCCCATGGCGCACTGATGAGCGCGGCGCTGTTCGCCGCGTTCTTCGCCTACCAAAAACTCGGGCTTGATCCCTATCTCGCCACGTTTTTGATCGCGCCGGCGTTCTTCGCGCTCGGCTATGCCCTGCAGCGCTTTGTCATCGGTCCGGCCTCGCACGGCGACGACCGCAACATGCTGTTGGTGACGCTCGGATTGGCGGTTCTGATCGAGAATGCGCTCTTGTATGCATTTCACGCCGACACGCGGACGGTCGACTTGCCTTACGCCTTCCGCAGCATCGATCTCGGCTTCACCTTTCTCGCTTTGCCGCGCGTCGTCTCCTTCGCCGCGGTTTTCGTGGTGGCGCTTTTGCTCTGGGCGATCATGGCGCTGACCGACACCGGCAAGGCGATTCGCGCCGTCGCCAGCGAAAAGCTCGGGGCCGAGCTTGCCGGCATCGACGTCGCCCACATTTACGCTGTGACCTTCGGTCTTGGCACCGCCTGCGTTGCCATCGCCGCCTGTCTCCTTGTCCCGACCTATTACGTCACGCCGCGCGCCGGAGAGGCGTTCGTATTGGTGGCGTTTACGATTGTCGTGCTCGGCGGTATGGGCTCGGTGCCGGGCGCTCTGATCGGCGGCCTCCTCATCGGCATTGTTGAAAGCCTCGCCGGCTTCTTCCTCGGCGAGTCGCTCGGCCAGGTCGGCATCTTTCTGATTTTCATCGTGGTGTTGCTCGTTCGCCCGCGCGGATTATTCGGAGCGAGCGCATGAAGGCGCTCTTGCCCATCGCCGGCGTGGTCGCGGTCCTCGCCGCGGTGCCGCTCGTCGTGCACTCGAATGTCGTGCTCAATTTTTTGGTGGTAACGCTGATGATCGCACTCGTCGGGCAGGGCTGGAATATGCTCGGCGGTTACGGCGGGCAATATTCATTCGGCCACGCCGCATTCTTCGGCACCGGCGCCTATACGACCGCGATTCTGCAGGTGCATTACGGTGTCAATGCCTGGATCGGCTTCGCCGCCGGGATCGCCGCCGGCGCCGCGGCCGGAGCGATCGTCGGCGCGCTCGCCTTTCGCGCCGGCCTGCGCAGCTCCTATTTCGCGCTGGTGACGCTCGCCGTCGCCGAGGTACTGCGCATCCTCGCCAGCGTCGCGCCGATCACCGGCGCCGGCGTCGGCCTGTTGCTGAAACTCGATGTGCGCGCGCAGTCGTTTCAATTCCAAAGCCGCACAGCCTTTTACTTCGTCATCCTCGCTTTGCTTGCCGTATCGTTGGTCATTACCCGGCTGCTGGAGCAATCGCGCTTCGGCGTCTGGCTGATCGCGGTGCGGGAGAATGAAGACGCGGCGATGGCGCTGGGCGTCGACACCTTTGCGGTCAAACTCGGCGCCATGACGCTGTCGGCGGCAATCACCGCGGCGGCCGGTTGCTTCTACGTACAATATTTCCTCTTTGTGGATTCCGGGATCGCCTATGGCACGTGGATTTCGATCGAGGCCTTGCTCACCCCGATCATCGGCGGCGTCGGCACCGTATTCGGTGCGCTCCTCGGCGCGCTGGTAGTGAAATCACTGGGCGAGGGCGCCAAACTCGTCGCCGGCGACGTCCCCGGCCTCGACCTGATGATCTACGGCGCGGTGCTCATTGCCGTGATTCGCTTTGCGCCGCGCGGTCTTGTCGGCACCGTTGCCGATGCGCACGGGCGCATCCGACGCCGCTTCGCGACGGCGCCTGCCGCGACTGGGGAGGCCGTGCGTGGTTGAGCCCTTAGTTGAACCGCTTCTGGCCGTCGACACCGTGTCGCGACGCTTCGGCGGCTTGCTGGCGGTCGACGGTGCGTCGCTTTCGGCGCGACCCGCGCGCATCACCGCACTGATCGGTCCGAACGGTGCCGGCAAAACGACGCTGTTCGCGTTGATCTCGGGTTTCCTCAAGCCCAGCGGCGGGCGCATCTGTTACGATGGGGCCGACGTCACCGGTGAACCGCCGCACCGGCTGGCGCGGCGCGGCATCGCGCGCACCTTTCAGATCGTGCAGCCCTTCGCCGGACTCTCCGTGCGCGACAACATTCTCGTCGGTGCGCATCTGCGCCACCGCGCGCGGGCGGAGGCGCTCGCCGTTGCGGAGCGTGTCGGACACGACGTCGGGCTCCACGATCGGCTTGATCGTCCCGCCAACACGCTCACCGTCGCTGGACGAAAGCGCCTTGAGCTTGCTCGGGCGCTGGCGACCGAACCGAGGCTTCTCTTGCTCGACGAGGTGCTTGCCGGCCTCAACCCTTCGGAAATCCGCGACGTCGTGCCGGTCATACGCGCGCTCGCCGCGCGCGGCATCGCCGTGCTCATGATCGAGCACGTCATGCAGGCGGTGATGAGCCTCGCGGCGGATGTCTTCGTGCTGGCGGGAGGGCGAATTATCGCGGAGGGCGGCCCGGCAGCGATTGCAACCAATCCGGCCGTCGTCGAAGCTTATCTCGGCCACGGCGCGGCCACCAAAGTCGGGGGCGCCCGTGGTTGAACCGAATATGGCTGAACCACTCCTCGACGTCGCTTCGCTTTACGCCGGCTATGGCGATACCGACGTCCTGCGGGGGATCGATCTTGTCGTTGCGGCCAGCGAGATCGTCGCCGTTCTCGGCTCGAACGGCGTCGGCAAATCCACGCTCAACCGCACCATCTCCGGCGTCTTGCGCGCCCGCAGCGGCACCGTCCGCTTTGACGGCGCGAGCATCGAGCACGACCGGCCGGCCGCGATCGTTGCCCGCGGTCTCATCCATGTGCCGGAGGGCCGGCGCATTTTCGCTCATTTGTCGGTGCGCGAAAACCTCGATCTTGGCAGCTATCGCCGCGCCACCGCGCACCGCGCGGCCAATCGCGATCGGGTCTACGCCATTTTTCCGCGGCTTTCCGAACGCTGCACGCAAAGCGCCGGAACGCTCTCGGGCGGCGAACAACAGATGCTCGCCATCGGCCGCGGCCTGATGGCGGAGCCCCGCCTGCTCATTCTCGATGAGCCCTCGCTTGGGCTCTCCCCCATCCTGGTCGAGGAATTGTTTGCGCTAATCAAGCGCATCCACGCCGACGGCGTCGCCGTACTCTTGGTCGAGCAGAACGTGGTGCAAAGCCTGGAAATCGCCGGCCGCGCCTACATTCTCGCCGACGGTCAATGCGTCATGTCGGGCCGCTCCGCCGACATCGCCGCCGATCCACAGCTCAAACGCGCTTATCTCGGACTCTAATTGGGAAATGTTCAGCATGACCGAAAATGTAATGTTGTCGGATCGCCTGCGGCGGCCGCCGATCCTAATGGCCGCGGGCGTCTACGACCCGCTCACGGCGCTTATTGCCGAGCGAGCGGGTTTCGAAGTGCTTTACGTCTCGGGCGCCGGTATCGCCTATACCCGGCTCGGACGACCAGACATCGGGCTCGTGAGCATGAACGAGGTGGTGCAGACGGTCGCGCTGATCCGCGATCGCGTCGGCCTCCCGCTCATCGTCGATGCGGATAACGGTTATGGCAACGCGCTCAATGTCGAGCGCACCGTGCGGCTTCTGGAACGCGCCGGCGCCAATGCCATCCAAATCGAGGATCAGGATTTTCCCAAGCGCTGCGGCCATCTCGACGACAAGACGCTGATTTCGGCGCAGGAGATGGCGGGCAAGATCAAGGCCGCGGTAGATGCGCGCACCTCGGCGGCCACGCTTATCATCGCCCGCACCGACGCCGTCGCCGTCGAAGGCTTCGATCGCGCCATGGCGCGGGCGGCGCTGTTTCGCGATGCCGGCGCTGATGTATTATTCGTCGAGGCGCCGCGGCAACGCGACGAGCTTGCGCGCATCGGCGCGCGCTTCGGCGAGGCCGTGCCGTTGGTCGCCAATATGGTGGAGGGCGGCAAGACGCCGATCCTGCCGGCGAGCGAACTTGAAGCGCTCGGCTTTGCCGCGGTCATCTTCCCGGGCGGGATCGTCCGCGCGCAAGCCCGGACCGCGGAGGAATATTACGCTTCGCTCAAGGCGCATGGCTCTACCGCGCCGTTCCGCGCACGCATGTTCGACTTCGACGAACTCAATGCGTTGCTTGGCACGCCGCAAATGCTGGCGCGCGGCAAGCGCTACGAGGGCAACGAGACTATTGCGGACACAATGAAAGCGAGAAACTGAAAATGAAGGCGTTTGATCTCGTCATCAAGAATGCGCGCGTGGTGCGGCCGAACACTGTCGGTGTGGACGCCCTCGACATCGCCATCAAGGACGGCAAGGTGGCGCGGCTGGCGCCGGAAATTCGTGCCGAAGATGCCAACGAAGCGTTCGATGCCAAACGGCTGTTGGCTTTCCCCGGCTGCGTCGACGCGCACATGCATGTCGGCATCTACCGGCCGCTGGCGCAGGACGCGATCAGCGAAAGCAAGGCCGCCGCCATGGGCGGGGTCACCTCGAGCCTGAATTACATCCGTACCGGCGCCTATTACCTCAATCGCGGAGGGCCCTACCGCGAAGTCATGCCGGAGGTGTTGAAGCTGTCCGAAGGCCGCTTCTGGGTCGATTACGGCTATCACGTCGCGCCGATCGAAAGCCGCCATTTGGGCGAAATGGAATATCTGGCGCTCGAACACGGCGTGACGTCGTTCAAGATCTTCATGTTCTATGGCGGTTACGGGCTGCACGGTAAGTCGGATGCGCAAAATCAGTTCCTGATGCTCGGTCCCGACGACCGTTACGACATCGCACACTTCGAATTCATCATGCGCGCGGCGCGCGCGGTCGTGGATCGCCATCCCGAACTCGCCGACTTTATCAGCGTGAGCTTGCACTGCGAGCTTGCCGACATCCTCAACGCCTACACCACGCTCGTCGAGCGCGAGGGCAAGCTGACCGGTCTTGCGGCCTACAGTGCCGCGCGGCCGCCGCATTCGGAAGGCTTGGCGGTGTGGATCGCATCCTACCTCGCCAACGAAACCGATTGCGTGAACATCAATCTGTTGCATTTGAGCTCGCGCAAGGCGGTGGATGCGGCGTGGACCATGCAGCAGGTATTCCCGCATATCCGCTTCAAGCGCGAGGTGACGGTCGGGCATCTCCTACTCGACACCGATTGCGATTGCGCCGTGCATGCCAAGGTCAATCCGCCCATCCGGCCGCGCGAGGACGTCGAAGCGCTGTGGCAAGCCGTGCTCGACCGCAAGATCGACTGGATTTGCAGCGATCACGCTTGCTGCTCGGCCGAGCAGAAATGGTCGAAGGACGATCCCGACAACATCTGGCTGGCGAAGTCTGGTTTCGGCGGTACCGAATATCTGCTTTCGGGCGTCGTCAGCGAAGGCGGCAAACGCGGCCTGTCGTATAACCGCATGGCCGAGCTGACGAGCTGGAATCCATCGCGGCGCTTCGGCCTGTTGAACAAGGGCGATATCGCGCTGGGTTTCGACGCCGACATTGTGCTCGTCGACCCGCACGAGAGCTTTGTCGTGCACTCGACGGAATCGGAGTCGGAGCAGGGTTACTCGCCCTTTGAAGGTCAGGAGTTGAGCGGCCGCGTCAAAAGTACGTTCCTGCGCGGGGCGCTCGTCTACCACAACGGCGACGTCGTCGGTCCGGCGCGCGGGCAATACCTGCGCCGGCCGAGCAAATAACGCAATCGCCAGCCCACCCACGGGGCGCCGGCCCAACGACACGAAGAATCTACGCGCACGCTTTGCCGCAGTTGCAGCCTCGGCTTTTTGCTGCTTAGAGAAACCGGCCAAAAAGAAACGCGAACCGTTGGCCGGCGCGGCTTGCGGCAAGATAGCTGGAAAACGGGAGACAATATGTATCGAGCTACCAAAGACATCATGCTGCCGACGACGATTACCGGTTCGCTGCCGCGGCCGAGCTGGTACACCGAAAATCTCGGCACCCGCATGTTCCTCGATGCGATGGTCAACCGCCGCTATCGTGAACAATATATCGACACGCTCTCCTGCTATCTGCGCGAACAGGAACTTGCCGGGCTCGACATCTGCACCGACGGCGATTGCCGGTTCGACGACGATGTCGGCGGCCAGAGCTGGACCAGCTATCCGCCGCATCACATGGGCGGTTACGAGCGGGGCAATCCGCGGCCGACGCCGGCCGGGCGCGGCGGGTTGTGGTTTCCGCGCGGCCATATTCTGCACGATTACCTGGAATCGCGGGTGATGCCGAAGATCATCGGCCCGGTCGGCCGCGGCGATCTGCAATACACCGCGTTGTGGAAGACGGCGCAGCGGCTTACCACGCGGCCGGTGAAATTCGGCGCGGTGTCGGCCGAAATCGTCGCCTTCGCCTCGCAAGATGAGTATTACAAGAGCGTGCCCGAGCGCATGCTCGCCATCGCCGACGCCTTCAATCAGGAATATCACCAACTCGCCGACGCCGGTTGCCCGGTGATCCAGATCGAAGAGCCGCAAATTCACCTGGCTGCGGCGCGTGGCATCCAGGACAAGGTGATCACGCCGGACCTTTTGGTCGAGGTGTTCGAGCGCACCGTGAAGGGACTGCGCGCCAAGACCGAAGTATGGGCGCACTCCTGCTGGGGCAACCCGTCGCAGCAGCGCATGTTCGCCACGGTACAGAGCTACAAGAACTCGCTCGGAACCTATAGCCGGCTCGACTGCGACGTGATCACCTTCGAGATGTCGAGCTCCGGCGGCCTGGACCTCGACGTGATCGGCAAGACCATCACCGAGCAGAAAATCGCCATCGGCGTCATCGACCATCACACGCTGCAGGTCGAAAGCCCCGACGAGGTGGCGGCGCAGATCCGCGCCGTACTTAAATACATTCCGCCGGAGCGGCTGGTGATCTCGTCGGATTGCGGCATGGGCCGCGAAGGCATGAGCCGCCGCCACGCCTACTACAAAATGGTCTCGCTCGTGCTCGGCACCAACATGGTGCGCAAGGAATTGGGCTTTCCCGAAGCGCAATGCCTTGCCGCCGACGAGCGCTATTCGCTGGTGGTGCCGGCGAAATAGCGGAACCGCGGCTAAAAACGCGAGACCGGCGGCCTGCCGCCGGCCGCCTGGCTTCTGTTTTCGCGGTCATTTCTGCTACGGTCTACATTACGCTTGGCTCGCGGACGGTGTGGCGGTCGCAACCGCGCCCGCCCGCCATGCGGGCGCATAGGCCGGGTTATTGATGAAGGTCCACAAAAAGCACGACGAGCCGCGTTTGAGCGAGCGTGCCCGCATCGCGTCGCCGCTCGATTCCGGCGAAGCGCGCGCCATCATGATCGGCGCGGCATTGCTCATCGTCTTTCTCTATTTCATCAAACTGATTTTGCTGCCCTTCGTACTCGCTGCAATTCTCGCCTATGTCTTCACACCGTTTTTGGACTGGGCGGCGCGGCGTAGCGGATGGCCCCGTGCGCTGTTCGCGGTCGCACTGTTCGTAGTGCTTGTCGGCGCCGGCAGCTTGGTCCTTTCGCTCGCCGGCCAACGCCTGATGACCGAGGCTCGCGCCATCTCGGTCGACTTCGAGCGGCTGCTGGAGAATTTTACACAGCAGGCCGTGGGAGAGGAGCGTATCGAGCTGTTCGGCGCCTCAATGAACGCCCACGACATCGTGCAGGCCGTTCTCGAACGCACGCGCGATTGGCTTGGCCAAACTGACCAGCTCACGCTGTTCACCGGCTATGGCTTGGTTTCGATCATGGGCGCGTTTCTGACCGTCGTGCTGCTGTTCTATTTTTTGGTGGACGGACGGAGCGTGGCCTACGGCATATTCTGGATCGTGCCGCCGCGCCGCCGCCCGCTGGTGGCGCGCATCTGGGCACGGCTCGATCCGCTATTGCTCCGCTACTTTGTCGGCATGCTCATCGTCATTCTGTACGCCACGGTGGCAGCCTATGTCGGGCTTGGCGTCATTCTCGGCATTCGGCATGCGGTGTTTCTGGCGCTGTTGACGGGCATACTCGAAATCGTGCCGATCGTCGGCTCTACGGCGGCGGCGGTGATCGCTGGGTTGGTGTCGCTGCGCACCGCGACCGGCATCATGAGCATCGTCGAATACGCCGCCTACGCGACCCTGTTGCGTCTCTCGATCGATCAAATCGTCGGTCCGATCGTGCTTGGCCGCGCTGCGCACGTGCATCCGGTCATGATCATTTTTTGCTTCCTCGCCGGCGGCATCGTTCTCGGTATTCCGGGCATGATCCTCGCCGTGCCCGCCGCGCTCGTGGTCAAGAGCACACTGGCGACGCTCTATGGCGACGAGCCGGATTAGGCCTGCGATCGAAGCCGGAGCTCGCGCACTGAACCGCTTGATCATCACCGCCGACGATTTCGGACTCAGCGAGCCCGTTAACGCCGCCATCGAAGAAGCACACCGCCGCGGCATCCTCAGCGCGGCGAGCCTGATGGTCGGCGCGCCGGCGGTGGCGGACGCGGTCGCGCGCGCTCGCGCGCTGCCGAGCCTGCGTGTCGGGCTTCACGTCGTGCTCGTCGACGGCGATCCGGTCAGCGATCCGGCGGAAATTCCGGGCTTGGTCGAAAAGGATGGGCGCCTGCGCAACGATCTGGCGCGGTATGGCGCCGAGATTGCGTTTCGCCCCGCGCTGCGGCGCCAGCTCGCCAAAGAGATAACCGCGCAGTTTGAGGCTTATCGCGCCACCGGCTTGCCGCTCGACCATGTGGACGGGCATCGGCACTTCCAACTGCATCCGGTCGTTGCCGCTTCGATCGTGCGCGTCGGCCGCCGCTATGGGATGACCGCGCTACGCATACCGGTCGAGCCGTGGCGCACGATTGCCGCTATCGAACCCGGCACGCGACGCCAAGCCGGACGCATTGTCGCGCCTTGGGCGACGCTGTTGCGCAGCAGCATTCGCGCCGCCGGATTGAAAACTGCCGACGCGGTGTTCGGATTGGCCTGGTCGGGTGCGATGAACAAGGCGCGTGTCGCCGCGCTGCTCGATCGGCTGCCGCAAGGCGCCGTGGAAATCTATCTGCATCCGGCGACGAAGAACGATTTCCCCGGCGCGGCGCCGGGCTATCGTTACGCGGAGGAATTCGCTGCGTTGTGCGATCCGGGTTGCGTCGCCGCGGTACGGCGTTCGGGCTACATACTCGGAAGCTACGCCGACCTGACCGGGTAGAGCACAACGGAAAAAGAAGGATCAGGCGCTCTTGAGCGACGGGTTTCGCTGCTTGCCGCCGAGATATCCCGCGGCCTCGAACCAGCGAACAGCGTCCGCAAGCGCGACCCGGTAAGGCCTTGGGCGAAAGCCGAGGTCGCGCTCGGCCTTCGCTGCGGTAAAGAACATGCGATGTTCCGCCATGCGAACGCCGTCGACGGTCGTGAACGGCTGTCGTCCGGTGAGCCAGGCGGTCGCCTCCTCCGCGTAGGCGACCGATAGCGCCAGCGCGCGCGGGACTTGCCATTGCGGCGGCCGCCGCCCGACCAAATGAGCGATATCGGCAAGCATGTCGGACAGCAATACGTTGTCGCCGCCGAGAATGTAACGTTGTCCGATGGCGCCGTGCTTGAGTGCCGCAATATGGCCTTCGGCAACGTCATCGACGTGGACCAGGTTGAGACCGGTGTCGACGAAGCCGGGTATGCGGCCGCGCGCTGCCTCGACGATAATCCGTCCGGTTGGTGTTGGTTTGACGTCGCGAGGTCCGATCGGTGTCGAGGGATTGACGATGACCGCCGGCAGCGCATCGTTGGCGACCATAGCTTCGACCAGCCGCTCGGCCGCGATCTTGCTGCGCTTGTAGGCGCCGATACCGGCCTCGACGGTCAGGCCAATCGTTTCGTCGGCCGGACACCCATCGTCGCGCACCGCCAACGTCGCGACACTGCTCGTGTAAACGACGCGCTCGACGCCGGCAGCCTTGGCCTCCTGCATGACAATGCGCGTACCCTCGACATTGGCCGCAAAAATCTCGCGCGGATCGCGCGCCCACAGCCGATAGTCGGCAGCGGCGTGGAATACGTGGCGGATACCAGCCATGGCGCGGCTAACCGATGCGGCGTCGCGGATATCACCCTCGGCAAACTCCAGATCAAGGCCGCTAAGATGGAATCGCGGACTGCCCGGGCGCACCAGCGCGCGCACTTTCCGCCCCTCGGCGCAAAGCTTTCTTGCCAGGGCCGACCCGACGAGTCCGGTAGCCCCGGTGATCAAAGTGTCTGCCGTATTGTCCATGTCGACTTATTGCGCGATCTCTAACGTAGTATTTCACAGCCTGATGGCCATTTCGGCCGATTCCGCAACGATTACAAATAATTTCAATTGAAGTCTCCGGATTAGCAATGGCGCAGCTAATGGATTGTGATAGACTTATGTCGTAACTCGGTGAAGCGCCGGAAAGAACCGAGATCATCTGCGAGGACGCGCTTGTTGGGGGCGTGATCAAGGGCTGAATAGACGCGAGGGACAAGGCTTCGAATGGCATCCCAATTGGATTTTGCCGGGGGAACTTTTGTAGATGGCCTGGTAGTTGACACGCATGACACGCGGCGAGTCGCCGATGCTGTCGAAATTCAACGGCCTTCTGTCATCGCCTTTGTCGGCTTGGCCTTCGAGGCGCGAATCGCCGCCGCCCCGGGCGTGCAAGTTGTTTGCCGCACAGCCGGGAGCGACTTGGAAGCTGTCGCCGCGGGCGCCGCGCGGCAGGGCTATCGTGGTATGATCAGCTTTGGCGTAGCCGGGGGGCTCGCTTCTAGTCTGCGCCCCGGCGATTGGGTTGTCGCCTCCTCGATTCGCGACGCTGACGTTGACCGTCCGACCGACACGGCGTGGTCGCGCAAGCTTGTCGGCATGATCGACGGCGCTATCCACGCGCCGATTGCCGGTGTCGATGATCCCGTCTCGGATCCGGCCAAGAAACGTGAGCTTTATCGCGCGACCGGCGCGGCGGTCGTCGATATGGAATCCCACATAGTGGCCCGCGTGGCCGCCGAGCATGAGCTTGCATTTACCGCCGTGCGCGTGGTTGTCGACCCGGCTCATCGCGCGGTTCCGTCGGCGGCGCTTCTCGGCATGCGTCCTGACGGCAGCGCCGACATCTGGGCGGTGCTACGCGATCTGGTCGTCAGGCCGCTGCAGCTTTCGCTGTTAACGCGCATCACCATGGACGCTTTCACCGCGCGTGCCGAATTGGTGCGTGTGCGGCGCCAGCTCGGTCCGCAGTTTGGCCTGACCGAGCTCGCCTGATACGCCTTAAGCCTGCGAGATGAACTTGGTGTTCAGATAGGCCTGCAGGCCTTCGAGACCGCCTTCGCTGCCATAACCGGACTCCTTGATGCCGCCAAACGGCGTCTCCGGCGTCGACACGTTGATCGAGTTGACGCCGACCATTCCCGATTGCAGCGCGTCGCCGATCATGGTGGCGGTTTGCGCCGAGCCGGTGAACGCGTAGGAGGCGAGCCCGTAGGGAAGCGAATTGGCTCGCGCGACGACCTCGTCGAACGTCTTGAAAGTAACTACCGGCGCCAGCGGGCCGAAAGGCTCCTCCGTCATGATCTTTGAGTCGTCGGGTACGTCGGTAATGACCGTCGGCTCGTAAAAGTAGCCCTGATTGCCGCGGCGCTGACCGCCGGTGACGATCTTGCCGCCGCGGTTCTTGGCGTCGGCGACGAAAGAGTCCATGGCGTCGATGCGGCGCGCATTCGCCAGCGGTCCCATGGATATGCCTTTTTCCAGGCCATCGCCGAGCTTGAGCGACTTCGCATACTCGGTGAAGCGGGTCAGGAAACGATCGTAGACCGGCTCTTGCACGTAAAAGCGCGTCGGCGAGATGCAGACATGGCCGGCATTGCGATATTTGAAGGCGGCGATGGTCTCGGCCGACTTTTCCGGATCGGCATCGGCGAACACGACCACCGGTGAATGGCCGCCAAGTTCCATGGTGGCCCGCTTCATGCCTTTGGCAGCGAGTGTCGCCAGATGCTTGCCGACCGGGATCGAGCCGGTGAAGGAAATCTTGCGCACGTCGTCCTTGGCGATGAGATGCTCGGAAATGGTCGCCGGCACGCCGAACACGAGGTTGAGCACGCCGGCCGGCAAACCGGCGTCGGCAAAGCAGCGCACAATTTCGACGCAAGCGCCGGGCGTTTCTTCGGAGGCCTTGAGGATCAGCGAACAACCGGCGGCGAGCGCGCCGCCGATTTTTCGCGCCGGCGTCAGCGTCGGGAAATTCCACGGCGTGAACGCGGCGACAATGCCGACCGGTTCCTGCACCACGATCTGGCGGATGCCCTTGAAGGCGCCGGGCACGATGCGCCCATAGGCGCGGCGGCCTTCCTCGGCGTACCACTCGATGATGTCCGCCGACGTGCGCACTTCGGCGCGCGCTTCCGGATAGGCCTTGCCTTGCTCCTGCACCAGCACTTTGGCGATTGCCTCATGGCGTTCGCGCATCAGGTCGGCGGCTTTGCGCATGACTTTGGCGCGTTCGTAAGCCGACGTCGCCCGCCAGACGCCAAAGCCTTTCTTGGCAGCCTCGAGCGCAGAATCGAGGTCGGCGATGGTCGCGTGCGGCAGATGGGCCAGCGGCTTTCCTGTCGCCGGATTGATCACCTCTTCGCCCGGCCGACCGTCGCCATTAAGCCATTGGCCGTCGATGAAAAGTTCGAGCTTGGCATACATGCGTTGTCTCTTGGATTTCGCGGGGGGCTTCTTTTAGCGGTTTTGCAGGGCGGCCCGCCGATGTCTTCGACTGGCGCCGCGCAACGATTAGCAGGTTTCCGCGCGGCGTTCATCCCCGTTTCGACGGAAATGCCGCGTAAACAAAAGCCCCGGCCTTTTACGGCTGGGGCTTTGTAGAGCGCCTGCGTCGCCTTAAACGCCGGATTACAGTTGCCCGTATTTCTTGAGCACTTCGCGGCACGAGTTGCCGATGTGCAAGCTGTTCGCAGCGAGCGTTGCTCCGCAGCGAACGAGGTTGCTCCAGGTCATGCCGCCGGTGTGGTCGCAAAAGCGGGCAGCAGCCGGTTTGCACGGCGCGAGCTCGGCGAGATCGATTGCATTGGCGCTGGTCGTCCACGCGCCGAGAAGTAAGCATGCAGCAATGATCAGTTTCATTCTCGAACGGCCCCCGATTTGTTGGGAAAGGGCGATTGCCTAACCGTTTATGATCGAGAAAGCCAGCATTTTGTGCGTCGCACAAAAGTCCGATTGACGCCACAGTTATCGACCGCACAACCCCTTGAAATAAAATGCGAAAGATGTGACGCGCGGCATCCCAAGCGCGTCAGCCTGCCTTGATTTTAGTATTCATGATGAAGCCGGAAGGTCCGGTTCGCGCCGAGCCGAAGCATTTCCGGCGCCGCGCTCAGGCCGCGGATTTTCGTCCCCACAGCCGTGCCGAGGCGATGTCGGCGCCCTCGCGGATGGATTTAAGCTTGAGCCACACCACCGGCTCGATCACCCATTCGCGGCGCGTGAAGGTGCCGAAGCCGCAATCGGTCGAGGCGACAACCCGCTCGCGGTCGCCGATGGCCGCGACCGCCTCCTCGATCCGCCGCGCCACCACTTCGGGGTGCTCGACGAAGTTGCTGGTACTCTCGACCACGCCGGGGACGAGGATCATGTCTTTCGGGAAGGGCACGCGCTTGAGCGCGGCATATTCATGCGCATGGCGCGGATTCGAGAATTCGATCGATAACGCCCCGACCTTGGCTTGATACAGCGCGGGCAGGATTTTCTCGAGCGCAATGTCGTGGATGTGCGGTCCCTCCCAGTTGCCGTAACAAACGTGCAGCCGCACCCGATCCGCCGGAATGCCGGCAATGCCTTTGTTGATCATCGCCACATGCAGCTCGACCGCTTTGACAAAATCGGCGTCGGATCCGTCGCGATAGAACATGGTGCGGTCCATGGCGAGGTCGGGCGCATCGATTTGCAGCACTAGTCCGGCTCTGTGGATCGCCAAGTATTCGTTCGCCATCTCGCGGGCGATGGCGTCGAGATAGGCTTCGTTGGTGGCGTAGAAGGCGTTCAGCATGGTCGAGGCGATAATCCCCGGCGAGGGCGCGGTCATGAACATCTCGGCGAACGGCTTGCCCTCCCCGGCGATGCGTTTGAAGCGCGCTATCTCGCCCTCGATCTGCGACACATCGTGATAATGCAGCTCGCCGATCGCTTGGGGCGCGTTTTGCTGCCGGCTCACATTCGGAAAGCGCTGCAACGTATAGCTTACCAGTTCCGGAAATTCTTCGAATTCGCGTCCGCGCCGGCGCTTGGACTCGCCGCCGAAACCCGACATGCGCTGCGGCACATAAGTCTGAAATCCAACCCTCTGCTGCTCGCCGTCATTGCCGCTGTCGATGCCGGCTTCTTTCTGCTTGGCGACGACATGACGCACCGCCTTGTCCATCTCGGATTCGAACTGCGCCGGGTCGTAACTTTCGCCTGCTTCACGCCGCACCAGAAGGTTGCTTATGGCTTCGCTGCGCGGCAGGCTGCCGACATGGGTTGTTAGAATGCGGTCGCGGCTTAAAATCATGGCGATGCTCCGGCGCTGATGGCGGCCTGTTCATAGCGCAAGACGGCGGCGTTGACACGCCGGTCACGGCCATGGCGTTGCAGAAATTGACGCAGCGGCCTAATAGCTTGCCATGGGCCAGCCGTGGGCAACGACCCCGGAGGCCCTAGCGCATGATCCGATGCCGGTTTTCCGAAAAGATCATGCGCGAGCGAGGAATCTAGACCATGATCCGTTTCAATCTGAATGGATCATGGTCTTGGGAGAAACGCCGCGATGAACGTCGCTCAGCCGAGCTTGAGGTCGCGCGCGCCATCCGTCGTGATTCCGCGCGAATATAATTTCGCGGCCGATATCCTCAAGCGCAACCTTGACGCCGGGCGCGCCGCCAAGCTTGCGTATGTCGATCCGCGGGCCGGCTTCACCTATGGCGAACTCGCCGAGCGCGTCGAACGCTTCGGCCATGTACTGCGCTCGCTCGACGTGCGCCGCGAGGAGCGCATTCTTCTGTGCCTCCTCGACACCATCGATTGGCCGACCGCGTTTCTCGGCGCGATCAAGGCCGGCGTGGTGCCGATACCGGTCAACACGCTGCTCACCGAAGACGATTACGGCTTCATGCTCGCTGACAGCCTCGCGCGGCTTCTCGTCGTCTCCGAGGAGCTCTATCCGAAATTCGAAAACGCGATGGCCGCCAACCCGGATTTGGCGCAGGTCATTGTGTCCGGCAAGAACGCGCACGGCGACCAGCACTTCGAAACCTTGCTGGCGAATGCCGCAACCGACCCGGTGACCGCGCCGACCGTCTGCGACGATATGTGCTTTTGGCTTTACACGTCGGGCTCGACCGGCAAGCCAAAGGCCACTATCCACACCACGCCAATATCAGATTTACCGACGAGCTTTACGGCAGACCGTTTCTCGGCATTTCCGAGAACGACGTCTGCTACTCGGTGGCGAAATTGTTCTTTGCCTACGGCCTTGGCAACGCGCTCACTTTTCCGCTTGCCGCGGGCGCGACCACAATATTGCTGCCGCAGCGTCCGACGCCGGAAGCCGTCGCGGGGATCTTAAAAAAACATCGCGTCACGGTGTTCTACGGCGTGCCGACGTTCTACGCTGCATTTTTGGCGAGCGCTGCAGCCCCACAGCGCAGCGAAGTCGCGTTGCGCTGCTGCGTGTCCGCCGGCGAGGCGCTGCCGCCCGATGTCGGCCGCCGCTTCGCCGAGCGCTACGGCGTCGACATTCTCGATGGGATCGGTTCGACCGAGATGCTGCACATCTTCATCTCAAATCGCGCGGGCGAAGTGAAATACGGCACCACTGGCAAGCCGGTGCCGGGCTATGAGGTGCGGCTGGTGGACGACGCCGGCGAAATCGTCCGCAGGACCGGCGTCATGGGCGAATTGCAGGTACGCGGGCCGACCGCGGCGATCATGTACTTGAATAATCGCGAGCAATCGCGCGCGACGTTTCTCGGCGAATGGACGCGCTCTGGCGATAAATACCTCGAGGACGAGCATGGTTATTTCGTATACTGCGGCCGCCGCGACGAAATGCTCAAAGTCGGCGGCATCTATGTGTCGCCATTCGAGGTCGAAGGCGTGCTGCAAAGCCATCCCGACGTGCTCGAAGCCGCCGTTGTCGGTTGGCCCGATGGCGATGCGCTGATCAAGCCGAAGGCCTTCGTGGTGCTGAAGTCGCCGGAACAGGCTGGCGAGGCGTTCAAAACCGCGCTGCAGGATTTCTGCCGGGAGAAGCTCGCGCCCTACAAATATCCGCGCTGGCTTGAATTTCGCAGCGAATTGCCGAAGACCGCCACCGGCAAGATCCAGCGCTTCAAGCTGCGGGCCGAGGCGCCGGCCAAGTGAGCGGACACGGTGCCTTGCGTTTACGCTTTTCGGGTATTACTAGGGCGCTTCGCCGTTAACGTGCCGCAATAGCTCAGCCGGCAGAGCACCGCATTCGTAATGCGGGGGTCGGGGGTTCGAATCCCTCTTGCGGCACCAGTTTTCTGTTCCCGCAAGCGGCCTCGCCTCAGTGGCGGACGTCTGAAGGCCGGCACACGGCCTGATTACCCGAAACGGCCGACCGCGATTCCGGCACGCTTTCGCCCTGGCTGCGATAAGCGCGAATACGATCGCGCAGTGACCGAATCGAGATGCGGAGCAGGTCCGCGGCCCGGGTTCGATTCCCACTGTAGTGTCGCAGCGTCTCGAGAATGAACTCGCGCTCGACGACAGCAAGCGTGTGTCCGACGAGATGTCTGATGCAGGCGCGATCGATTGCGGAAAGCCCGAATGAATTCGCGGTGCTCATGCGCCGGTGCTCTGTTGCCGTATCAGCTCGGTATCCCGGCATCTTCTCCTCCGTAAAAAGTTGGAGCGATGCCCCCCGTGTCAGGCTGAACCGGTATGGTTAAGAATTTCCTTATCAAACAAATTTTTAATCATGGAACTATTTGAAATTATGTTCCTTTTTGGACTTCATGGAACTTTTTTGCTGGTAGCATTTCGCAGCAAACACTACGCCGTGGTGGACGCCGTTGCGATCGGCATATCGGCGTAGATTTTGTAGGTCTGCGTCTTCGGCTTGGCCTTGTCTTCCTCGCGCAGATACTCGACCGAGCTCTTTCCAAGATACGCCAGCGGCAGGATCATGACGCGGATGAAGCGCGACGGCCGGTCGGCGGCCTGCGCGAACACCGGCTCCGGTCCGCTCTCATACCAGGCGCCGCCCGGCCCGTAGGAAATCGAGTGTCCGCCGGTGTCGATGCGGATACCACCTTCGATCAAGCAGCGGATGCCCGGTCCCTGATGCCGGTGCAGGTAGGCGCAGCCGCCGGCTGGGAAGGCGACGCTGTCGCCGCGCAACAGCAGCGGACCCTTGGGTAAAGCGTCGAGCTTCGCGGCAAGCTTTTCGTGCGTGGCGATTTTGCCCTCGCTCGCACCGGGGGCGCTGTCATCCGTGACGAACTCCCAGCGCCAAATCGTGGCGCCGCCGGCGCCAGCCATGACCGGCATGGCGCCCTGACCGGACGCGCCTTCATTGTCGCGCAGCACATAGGCATCGACGGCAACCGAACCATGCACGACAAAGACCACGCGCGGACGCGCGGGCAAGGATAGCTTCGCGTCGCTTGCGAATACGTCTTCGTACAGCCGGAGCATAGTGGGCATAAGGCTTCTCCCGGTGGGCGAGCTCTGCGTTGGGTGCCGAGTGTCTTTGCAGTTTTGCCTTGGCGCAATGGTGTTTACACGCACTTGCACGCCTTGCTAAATCGCGCCGGGAGCGTCACCGCCTAGCTTAAAGAAAAACGGCGGCCTTGGGAGGAGACCGATGCAGCGAACCGTGCCGCCCTTTCGCGCCGACCATGTCGGCAGCCTGTTGCGTCCGCCGGCACTGAAGGAGGCGCGCTCGAAGCGCGAGCGCAACGAGATCACAGCGGACGCGCTGCGCGCCGTCGAAGACCGCGAGATCGAGCGCGTGATCAAGAAGCAGGAAGAAATCGGGTTGCAGCTCGCGACCGACGGCGAATTGCGCCGAACCTGGTGGCAGTTCGATTTTTTCCGCGGCCTTGACGGCGTCGCCTTCTATCTCACCGATCGCGGCATCCAGTTCCACGGCGTGACCACCAAGGCGCACGCGCTCAAGATCGACGCGAAAGTCGGGTTCTCGAGCCACCCGATGCTGGAGCATTTCAAATTTCTCAAAAACCAAACCCGCGTGATGCCGAAGATGACGATCCCGGCGCCGAGCACGCTGCATTTTCGCCAAGGGCGCTCGGCGATCAGCAGGGAGATTTATCCGGACCTCGACGGCTTCTTCGCCGACGTCGGCAAGGCCTACCGCGCCGCGATCCGCGCCTTCTACGACGCTGGCTGCCGCTATCTGCAGCTTGACGACACCGCCTGGGCGATGTCCTGCGATCCCAGCGAGCGCGAACATTCGCGCGAGCGCGGCGACGACCCCGAAACGTTGCCGCAGCGTTATGCGCGCGTCACCAACGCCGCGCTTGAAGGCAAGCCGGCGGACATGACGATCACCATGCATTCCTGCCGCGGCAATTTCCGCTCCACCTTCATCGCGTCCGGCGGCTACGACTTCGTGGCCGAGCAGCTCCTCGGCAATACCGCGCTCGACGGTTATTTCCTCGAATACGACAGTGAGCGCGCCGGCGGTTTCGAGCCGCTGCGTTTTTTCCCTAAGGGCAAGAAGCAGCTGGTGCTCGGCTTGGTCACCTCGAAAAGCGGCGCGCTGGAAAAGAAGGACGACATCAAGCGCCGCATCGACGAGGCGACCAAATATGTGGCACTCGATCAGCTCTGCCTGTCACCGCAATGCGGATTTGCGTCGACCGAAGAGGGCAACGTCCTGACCGAGGACGAGCAATGGGCGAAGCTGCGCCTGGTCGTCGAACTGGCCGAAGAAGTCTGGGGTTGAAGTTATGGAAGACGCGCAGCCGCCCTTTCGGGCCGATCACGTTGGCAGTCTGTTGCGTCCGGCAAAGCTGAAAAACGCGCGCGCGAGACATTTGCGCGGCGAGATGTCTGCACAAGCGCTTGCGGAAGTCGAGGATCGGGTGATTGCGGACGTCATCAAGAAGCAAGAGGGTGTGGGACTGAAGTCCGTCACCGACGGCGAGTTTCGGCGCGCCTCATGGAACTATGATTTTCTCGAGCGGCTCGAAGGCGTTGAATCCTACGTCGGCGAACGCAAGATCAAATTCCAAGGACCGCAACCGTGCGCCGTTCTGCTGCGCGTCATCGGCAAACTCGGCGGCTACGTTCCGCATCCGATGGTCGAGCATTTCAGATTCCTCAAAAGCCATACCCGGCAGACCGCGAAAGTAACGATCCCCTCGCCATCGTCGCTGCACTTCCGCTACGGGCGCGACGCGGTGCCGGCGAGCATCTATCCGAAGATGGAAGATTTTTATCGCGATCTCGGCGTGTCCTACAGCAAGGCCGTGCAGGCCTTCGCCGACGCCGGCTGCCGCTACCTGCAGCTTAACGAAGTCAACCTCGCTTACCTCTGCGACCCGTCTTTGCGCGAACATATCGCGGCGCGCGGCGAGGACCCGGCGACTTTGCCGTCGATCTATGCCAGCCTGATCAATGCGGCGATCGCCGATATCCCGCCGGACATGACCATCACCATGCATCTGTGCCGCGGCAATTTCCGCTCGAGCTTCGTCGCCAGCGGCGGCTACGAGCCGGTTGCTGAGATCCTGTTCAATGCGATCAACGTGCACGGTTATTTCATGGAATATGACAGCGACCGCGCCGGCGGCTTCGAGCCGCTGCGCTTCCTGCCCAAGGGCAAGAGGGTCGTGCTCGGGCTCGTCACTTCTAAATCCGGCGCGTTGGAAAGTCGCGATGAGATCAGGCGCCGGATCGATGAGGCGACGAAATATGTGGCGCTCGATAAGCTCTGTCTGTCGCCGCAATGCGGGTTTGCCTCGACCGAGGAAGGCAATGTCCTGACCGAGGAGGAGCAATGGGCAAAGTTGCGCATGATCGTCGAGCTTGCCGCAGAAGTTTGGAGATAAGGATGTTGCGAACCACGCCTCCGTTCCGCGCCGACCATGTCGGCAGCCTGTTGCGGCCGCAGGCATTGAAGGACGCGCGCGCGCGCCGCGCCAAAGGCGAGATCACGGCCGATGAGCTGCGCGCCGTCGAAGACCGCGAAATCGGGCGCATTATCAAAAAACAGGAAGAGGTCGGGCTGCAATCCATCACCGACGGCGAGTTCCGCCGCTCGTGGTGGCACCTCGATTTTCTCTGGGGCCTCGACGGCGTGGAGCGCCACGTTATGGACGGCGGGGTCGCCTTTGCGGCGGTGACGACGCGCGCCGAAGGCGTGCGCGTTACCGGCAAGCTAGGCTTTTCGGGCCACCCGATGCTCGATCACTTCAAGTTTCTCCAGGCGCACACCAAGCGCACGCCGAAAATGACCATTCCGGCGCCGTCGGCGCTCTATGGCCGGCCGACGGCGACGCCAATCGACAAAGCGATCTATCCGACGCTGGACAAGTTCTTCGACGATCTCGGCCAGGCGTACAAAAAAGCGGTGCGGGCCTTTGCCGATGCCGGCTGCCGCTATCTGCAGCTCGACGAAGTCTTCATCGCCATGCTGTGCGATCAAGGTTACCGCCAGCGCATGAAGGACCGCGGCGACGATCCCGATTACCTCGGCGTGGCCTACGGCGATCTGATCAACGCCGCGATTTCCGACATCCCCGCCGACATGGTCGTCACCATGCATCTGTGCCGCGGCAACTACAAATCCACCCACATGGGATCGGGCACCAGCAGCTATGAAACCATGCAGGAGGTACTGTTCGACCGGATCAAAGTGCACGGCTATTTCATGGAATATGACTCCGCGCGCGCCGGCGGCTTCGAACCGCTCAAACGCCTGCCCGAGGGCCGCCTCGCCGTGCTCGGTCTGGTGACGAGCAAGACCGGCGCGCTCGAGCAGCGCGACGTCATCAAGCGGCGGATCGAAGAGGCCGCCAAGTTCACCGATCTCGATCAGCTCTGCCTGTCGCCGCAATGCGGCTTCGCGTCCACCGAGGAAGGAAATATCCTTGCCGAAGACGAACAATGGGCGAAGCTGCGCATGATCGTGGACGTTGCCCAAGAGGTCTGGGGGTAGCGCATGATCCGGAAAAGTGGATACCGGTTTTCCGAAAAGATCATGCGCCAGCGGAAAATCTAGGGGAGGCAAAATGCCGGGTATCGTTGAGGGCAAGGTCGCCATTGTCACCGGCGCCGGCCGCGGCATCGGACGCGCCATTGCGCATGTGATGGCGGCGGAAGGCGCGCGTGTCGTGGTTTGCGATATCGGCGCCAGCCTTGAAGGCGCCGGTACCGACGCGGGCCCGGCGCAAACGGTGGTCGAGGAAATCAAAAAAGCCGGCGGGCAGGCGATTGCCTCGACACTCTCGATCAGCGAGCCGGCCAACGGCGACAAGATCGTACAAGCGGCGCTCGATGCCTTCGGCCGCGTCGACATCCTGGTCAACAATGCCGGCATCCTGCGCGACCGCATCTTTTACCGCATGAGCTGGTCGGACTGGGCGGATGTGATCAACGTCCATCTCAACGGCAGCTTCATCATGAGCCGCGCCTGCGCCACCCATTTCCGCGAGCAGAAATCCGGCAGCTACGTACACATGACGTCGACCTCGGGGCTGGTCGGCAATTTCGGGCAGGCCAATTACATGGCGGCGAAACTCGGCATCGTCGGGCTGTCGCGCGGCATCGCGCTCGACATGGCGCGCTTTAACGTGCGCTCGAACTGTGTGTCGCCCTTTGCGTGGACCCGCATGGTGCAATCGATCCCGGCGGAGACCGAGGACGAGAAGGCGCGCGTGGCGCGCGCCGCGCAAGTGACGCCGGAAAAGGTTGCGCCGCTCGTCGTCTATCTCGCTTCCGATGCGGCCGACGGGATCACCGGCCAGATTCTTTCGGCGCGCAACAACGAAATTTACCTGTTCAACCAGAACCGGCCGATCCGCACCTTGCACCGTTCCGACGGCTGGACGCCGGCGAAGCTCGCCGAGCAATTGAAGGCGGCGTTCGCCACCTCGTTCACGCCGCTCGAGCGCTCGCCGGAAGTGTTTTCCTGGGATCCGGTCTGAGATGGCGATCGTCTACGACAGACTCATGGCGCTCGACATCGCGCCCGCCGAGCAGGCCTATGAGGCAAAGGACTGCATGCTCTACGCACTTGGCGTCGGGCTCGGCCACGATCCGACGAACGAGGACGAGCTCGCGTTTGTCTATGAGAAGAATCTGAAAGTGCTGCCGACCATGGCCACCGTGGTCGGGCATTCCGGTTCGCTGGCGAGCAATCCGAAGACCGGCATCAATTGGGTCATGGTAGTCAACGGTGAACAGGGCTTCACGCTCAACCGTCCGCTCAAGGGGCAGGACGTCGTGGTCGGCCATACCCGGATTGTCGAAGTCGTCGACAAAGGCGCAGGCAAGGGTGCGCTCCTCCTCACCGAGCGCAAGATCACCGACAAAGCGACCGGCGAACTGATCGGGACGGTCAGCCAAACGGTGTTTTGCCGCGGCGACGGCGGCTTTGGCGGTCCGCCGCGCAAGGCGCCCGAGCCGCATCCGCTGCCCGAGCGCGCGCCGGACGCGATCTGCGATTTCGGCACCCGCCCGGAGATGGCGCTGATCTATCGCTTGAGCGGCGATTATAATCCGCTGCACGCGGAGCCGGCTTTCGCCAAGGCCGCCGGTTTTCCGCGACCCATCCTGCATGGGCTCGGCACCTTCGGCGTTTCCGGTCACGCACTGCTCAAGACCATGTGCGGCTACGATCCGGCGCGGCTCGTGTCCTTCGGCTGCCGGTTCTCCGCCCCGGTGTTTCCCGGCGAGACCGTCCGCACCGAGATGTGGCGCGACGGCGACGTGGTGAGCTTTCGCGCCCGCGTCGTCGAGCGCGACGTCATCGCCATCAACAACGGCCGCGCCGAGGTGAGGTCGTGACCGAGACGACCGACCTCGCGCCGGTACGCGAGGCGGTGCGGGCGCTATGCGCGGCCTTCCCCGGCGAATATTGGCGGGCCCTCGACCGCGAGCGCGCTTATCCGGAGGAATTCGTCGCCGCCTTGACCAAGGCCGGCTTCCTCGCCGCCCTCATTCCCGAAGAGTATGGCGGCAGCGGGCTGCCGATGAACGCGGCCGCCGCCATTATGGAGGAAATCCAGGCTTCGGGGTGCAACGGCGCCGCCTGCCACGCGCAAATGTATACGATGGGGACGCTGCTGCGCCACGGCAGCGCCGAGCAGAAAAAACGCTATCTCCCGGCGATTGCGCGCGGTGAGCTGCGCCTGCAGGCGTTTGGCGTCACCGAGCCGACGTCGGGCACCGACACGTTGGGCTTACGCACCTTCGCGACGCGCGACGGCGATCATTACATCGTCAACGGCCAAAAGATCTGGACGTCGCGCGCCGAGCACTCCGATCTGATGCTGCTGCTCGCGCGCACCACGCCGCGCGAGGAGGCTAAATCGCGCACCGGCGGCCTGTCGGTGTTTCTCGTCGACATGCGCGCGGCGAAGGGCCTGGGGCTCACCATCCGCCCGATCCGCACCATGATGAACCACGCCACCACCGAAGTGTTTTTCGACGCAATGCGCATCCCCGCCGACAACCTGATCGGCACGGAGGGCGAGGGCTTTCGCTACATCCTTTCGGGCATGAATGCCGAGCGCATCCTGATTGCCGCGGAGTGCATCGGCGACACCAAATGGTTCATCGACAAGGCCGCTTCCTATGCCCGCGAGCGGGTCGTCTTCGGCCGGCCAATCGGCCAGAACCAGGGCGTACAATTTCCGATCGCGCGGTCCTACATCGGCATGCGCGCGGCGGAATTGATGGTGCGTGAGGCGGCTGCACTTTACGAGGCCGGCAAGGACTGCGGCGCCGAGGCCAACATGGCCAAGCATCTGGCCGCCGAAGCGTCCTGGGCGGCAGCCGACATGTGCGTCCAAACGCATGGCGGCTTCGGCTTCGCCGAGGAGTTCGATATCGAGCGCAAGTTCCGCGAGACCAGGCTCTATACGGTGGCACCGATTTCCACCAATCTCATTCTGTCCTACATCGCCGAGCATGTGTTGGGACTGCCGAGGTCGTATTAGGCGTCATGACGCTTCCGCTTGAAGGACTTCTGGTGGTTTCGCTCGAACAGGCGGTAGCGGCGCCGATGTGCACGTGCCGTCTCGCTGACGCCGGCGCGCGTGTCCTAAAGATCGAGCGTCCGGAGGGCGATTTTGCCCGTTTCTATGACCGCTTTGCCAACGGTGAATCGAGCTACTTCGTGTGGCTCAATCGCGGCAAGGAATCGGTCGTGCTTGATCTGGCCAAACCGGAAGATAGAGCGGTGCTCGAAGTTATGCTCAAGCGCGCCGACATCTTTGTGCAAAACCTTAAACCCGGGACGATTAGCAAGCTCGGCTTTCCCATCGCGCGGCTACGGCGCGATTATCCGCGGCTGATCTGCGCCTCGATCTCAGGCTTCGGCGAGACGGGGCCGTTTGCGACGCGCAAGGCCTACGATCTGTTGATCCAGGCCGAGGTGGGATTGGCATCGATCACCGGCACGACCGAGCCGTCGCGTGTGGGCGTTTCCATCGTCGATGTTACGACCGGAATGGATGCCTATGAGGCGATCCTGGAAGCCTTGATCGCGCGAGCGCGAACCGGCGAGGGCGCCGAGCTGTCGGTTTCCATGTTCGACGCCATCGCCGACTGGATGGCGGTGCCGTTGATGCAACAGGAAGCGGGCAAACCGCCGCAGCGCGTCGGTCTCGCGCACGCCGCCATCGCGCCTTACGGGGTATTTCCGACCCGCGACGGCGCCGGCATCCTGATCGCAGTCCAGAACGATCGCGAATGGCGCGTGCTTGCCGAGAAAGTCTTGGGCGACGCCGCGCTTGCCGCCGATCCGGCCTTCGCCACCAATCTGGCGCGGGTCGAGCGCCGCGCCGCAACCGACGGCAAGGTCGCGGCCTTCACCAAATCCCTCGACGTTGAGGCGCTCTCTCAAAAACTCGCAACCGCCGACATCGCCTTTGCCCGCGTCAATGACGTCGCTGCGCTTGCCTGCCATCCGCATTTGCGGCGCGTCAGCATCCGCACGCCGAGCGGCCCGGTATCTTACCCCGCGCCGGCGGAGCGGCACGCTTCGACGTCGCGTCCTTACGGTCCTGTTCCGGCGCTCGGCGAGCACACCGAAAAGGTGCGCGCGGAGTTCATGGCGGCGGCCAACGCGCGTTGATTGGAGAGAATGTCATGGACATCGGTTTCATCGGGCTCGGCAATATGGGGTCGCACATGGCGCGGCGGCTCATCGGGGCCGGCCATCGCGTTACCGTCTATGACACGCGCCAGGAAGCCATCGGCAATCTCGCGGCGGTCGGCGCGGTCGCCGCGCGTTCGCCGGCGGAAGTTGCCGATGCGGCCGAGACGGTCATCGCCAGTCTGCCAACGCCGGATGTCGTGCTCAAAGTCGCAACCGGTTCCGACGGCGTCATCGAGGGTAAGCGCGTGCGCCGTTTCATCGATGTCTCTACGACCGGCGCGGCGATGGCGCAGCGCATCTTCAAGCTGTTGGCGGCCCGCGGCATCGTGCAGATCGATGCGCCGGTGAGCGGCGGCGTCGTCGGCGCCGAGAAAGGTACGCTTGCGGTGATGGCCTCGGGTCCGCGCGCCGACATTGAAGCGGTCGAGCCGGCGCTGAAAGCGCTCGGCAGGATCTTTTTCATCGGCGAACAGCCCGGGGCCGGGCAGACGATGAAGCTCTGCAACAACGCGCTCGCCGCCGCGTGCACGGCTGCCACGTCGGAAGTGATGGTGACGGGAGTTAAGGCGGGCCTCGACCCGCGTCTCATGCTCGACGTCATTAACGCCGGCACGGGGCGCAACACGGCAACCGAAGTCAGATTTGCGAAATTCATTTTGCCCGGCACGTTCGACTCCGGCTTTACCGCCGGGTTGCTGCTCAAGGACGTGAACCTGTTTCTCGCCGAGCGCGAAGCGCTCGGCGTGCCGACTGCGGCGATCGAAGCCGCCGCAGCGCTCTTGGCGCTGACGTGCAAGGAGATTGGACCGGAGGCCGACAACACGGCCGTGGTACAGCCGATTGAGAACCGCGCCGGCGTGAAGGTGCGCGCGTCCTAGCCGTCCTCTCGCCTTTGGAGCATCAGCGGCGCGACCGTGTTCAAACACTTGTTTGAATTTGTACTGCGGAAATCAAGAATATATCTTTAAAATCAGATATTTAACAAAATACGGATTTCTGTGATCGCGGTCACTTCCGGGCTCGCCTCCGATCGGTAAGGTGCAATTAACAACTTGGTTCGCCGTGCTGAGCCGCGCATCCCCCCGACCCCCCGACGGCCGGCGGCGACCCCAAGGGGTGGTTACTCGGTCCCCAACCCCACCCATGACCCGAGAGGGTCGACTGGCCCGCCCGGATTTAAACATCCGGGCGGGCTTTTATGTCTCGCCACATTGTTGGTGTGGATTATTGCGGATGCAACAGTCGCGTGCTTTGCTGGCACGATCGAGGCGAGGGGGTGACGGTGACGGCAACGAGCACCCGTCCGGGGCCGAGCCTGTTATCGGGCCTGCCCGGGCGTCTTGCGACGGACCTGTTTGCCGGTGCAAAGCCAGTGCGGCTCGCGGCCGACGAGGTGCTTTTTCTCGCCAGCGATCCAGGTGACGGCTGTTACCGCATCGACGAGGGCCTGCTTAAAGTCACGATGGTGTCGCGCGCCGGTACGGAGCGGATTCTCAGCTTCGTCGGCTCCGGCGCCATTGTCGGCGAGCTTTCCATGATCGATGGATTGCCGCGCTCGGCGGCGGTGGTCGCAGTGCGCGATTCCGTGCTGAGCTTTTTGAGCCGCGCGGCGTTCGAGGCATTCGCGCAGAAACATCCCGAAGTCTACAAGACTCTGGTTACGCTTCTCGCCATGCGTTTGCGCGAGACCGACACGGTCGTCGCGGCCGGGAGCTTCCTGCCGCTTAAAGGACGCGTCGCCTCGACTTTGCTCGAACTGGCCGAACAATTCGGCCAGGACGTCGGCTCGGGCCGCATCGTCATTCGCCAGAAGATCGGGCAAAGCGACATTGCCGCCATGGCGGGCATCGCGCGCGAGAATGTCAGCCGCATTCTCAACGACTGGAAGCGGCGCAAACTGATAAGCCGCCTGTCCGGATATTATTGCCTTGAGAACAAGGCCCAATTGGAGCACGAAGCGGAGGTCTAAACTCCGCACCGCTGCTCGCGCCGTTCCAAGATGAAAATTCCCTCGCTCGCCGATTTTCGCCGCGTCGTCGTGAAAGTCGGCTCCTCGCTCCTAGTCGACGCGCAAGCGGGCCGGCTCAGGGAATCCTGGCTTGCGTCGCTGACGCACGATCTCGCCGCATTCCATCGGCAAGGGCGTGACGTCCTGGTCGTCTCATCGGGCGCTATTGCGCTCGGTCGTGCAGTCCTGCGGCTCCCAGGCGGTCCTCTCAAGCTTGAAGACAGCCAGGCGGCGGCGGCCGTCGGCCAGATCGCGCTGGCGCGCACCTGGACCGAGGCCTTGTCGCGCCATGGCATCGTTGCTGGTCAAGTGCTGGTTACGCTTGGCGACACCGAGGAGCGCCGGCGTTACCTGAACGCACGCTCGACAATCGACACGCTGCTGCAATGGCGCGCGATTCCGGTCATCAACGAGAACGATACGGTGGCGACCAACGAAATCCGCTACGGCGACAACGACCGTCTGGCGGCGCGCGTGGCGACAATGGTGAGCGCCGATCTTCTGGTGCTGCTCTCCGACGTGGACGGGCTTTACGACGCGCCGCCCGAAACCAACGCCGCGGCCAAGCACATCCCATGCGTCGCCCGCATCACTGCGGAAATCGAAGGTATGGCCGGCGCGGCCGGCTCGGAGCTTTCGCGCGGCGGCATGCAGACCAAGATCGAGGCGGCGCGCATCGCCACCAGTGCCGGCACGCACTTGGTCATCGCCTCGGGCAAGGTGGAGCATCCGTTGCAGGCGATCGCCGACGGCGCCCGCTGCACCTGGTTTTTGACACCCGCCAATCCGGTGACGGCACGCAAAAAATGGATCGCAGGTGTGCTTGAGCCGAAAGGAACGCTCACCATCGATGCGGGCGCAGTAGCGGCGCTGCGGCGCGGCAAAAGCCTTTTGCCGGCGGGCGTTACCGCCATCGACGGCGACTTTGCCCGTGGCGATGCGGTCGTCATCCGAGGGCCGGACGGCGCCGAAATCGGGCGCGGTCTTTCGGCCTATGAAGCGGAAGATGCGCAGAGAATCCGCGGTCGTCCATCGGCGGAAATTGCCTCGATTCTTGGCTTCGCCGGCCGCGCCGAAATGGTCCACCGTGACGATTTGGTCGTCGGCCCGGAATAGAACCCTACCCGACCGCCAAGATCTAACGCCCGGCTGACTGACGGTTTCCGCGACTGGTACTGAACTTTTTGCCGCTGGCGGTCTTTAAGCCAGTCTGTTTGGGCGACGACTGCTTGGCGCTGGTTCGGCGGCGAAACGCCAACGCCCGTGGCGGCGGCGGGTTGGGCGGGTCCGCGGCAAAATTGATGCGCTGGCCGCCTGGTAACACCAAATAGCGTGCGATGACGCGCAGATGCCCTTCTTCCGCGCCGAAACCCTCGACCACATAAGTCGCCCCTACCGGGAACCGACGGGGCAACCGGCTCAGCGTACGATTAATCGGCAGTCCCATTTCATCCTCCTACTAGGCTCAGACCGGGACAAACTTAGCGTCGACAGGTTCGGCCACTTCCTTGGCCCTGCCACGAAGCGGTTACGCTTTCGCCGACCCACCGATGCAGGCACTGTCAGGGTGGAACGTTTTAGGATTATTGCGGTTCTTCGAAAGCAGAGCTGTTTCCCCACTATCCACAACTATTAATAAACATCGACACGGGGCAGTGCAGACGGACCTCGCGCCCATCCGATCGCGAACCCGTGTGGGCGATTGTGGAAAGGCTCGATGCCCCGAGCCGCCTCGCCGGGCCCCGCCGAACATGGTAGGAAGTGGAACCTGAGACGGATCAAGGTCATGAACGCTCCGCTTAAGGCCGTGGGGAACGCCAGCAACCTGGAAGCGACGATGCGTAGCATCGGGCGCGAGGCGAGGTCGGCCGCTCGCCTACTCGCGCTCGCGCCTGCCGCGCAGAAGAATCGCGCGCTGGCCGCTATGGCCGCTGCGGTCCGCCGGTTGCGGCCGGCGATCCTTAAGGCCAATGCCGAGGACGTTGCCGAGGCGAAATCGGCGGGTGCTACCGCGG